>Ga0187809_10001179_pt1 | contig 12581 bp, 10 predicted proteins | sample NC_wetland_sal_i_8_FD_132415 | JGI IMG/M metagenome (GOLD analysis project Ga0187809, IMG submission 132415) | Wetland sediment microbial communities from Neuse River Estuary, North Carolina, USA - ASW_4 | ecosystem: Environmental > Aquatic > Freshwater > Wetlands > Sediment | place: USA: North... | reverse complement strand
GCGAAGGATTTCGAGGCGTGCATCGAAAGTGCTGCCGCCTGGGTCTTGTTGGCCAGTATCCGCATGCTCACACGACGTCTTGCCAGGGCGTGACGTGATGGCCCGAATTTCGAGTCAGACTCTAACGGGCGGCGATCGCCCCATAGTTGGCCAACCCCTTCGACCGGCAGTTCTTCAGCTTGAAACTAAAAAGCAGCAAGGGGGCCAAAAATAATATCGCATATAGACTCAGGAGCACAATAATCTGCGGATAAACCTCCTTTACGGTCATTACTCCGGCCGAAATCTGCTCGGCGAACGACGCCGCTGCCACTGCAGAGAACGCCATGACCAGTGGCGCGAATTGGCTGTGCACTCCTTCCAGCGATCCCAGACCGGCGACACCGTCTGGATTGCTTGGCACGAGGTGAAGCCGCAACCGCGAAATGCGCCAGAGGAAATGGCACCACAGGGCTAAATGCCAAAACCATCGGAACATCAGGAAACGAAAGAGCAGCAGGCAGACGATCCAATACCAGCCGCCGGATAGGGTCATGCCACCCGTAACTGGGTTGGGGTGGTACACGGACGTTCCTTCGCCCAGGTCTATCGGCGGCTTGACGAACGATAGTGGCGCCGCCAGCAACAAGCAGACCAACTCCGGCAGCCAAGCGTCCTTCCATCGGGCAATGGTGGAAGTTTCCGATTGCAGGGCCGTCAGTTCGGATTCCGGTACAAGGCCTGAACTGACAATACCACGAACGAATGCAGCCATCCGAGGCGCCAGCCAAGCCTCGCACACGAAGAACAGCGGGATAGCCACCAGTAACCGCGCATGCCCCCCGATCACCGAAAGCGACAATATGCGGTTGGCCATCCCATCCATGACATACAGCGCCAGTTGGACTGTCCAGAGGAATCCGCCGAGCGCAATCCCAATGGGAATGGTGTTGGATTCCTCGCGTACCAGACCGAGACAGCGTCCCAGCCGGTAAAGCGGTCCACCGATTACGGAAAACCTCTCGAACACAGTACGTTCTGACACGGTGCTTGGTTTAATCATCAGCTAAGTGATCTTCAAAAGACCCTGGCGATGATGCCAACGAACAGTACTACTCCGCTCACGGACATAAGGATGGCCATGAGCAATGGTGGCCGTGCTAGCGGGAAGCGCCCGTGCGCGGCAAGATCGTGAAGGCAAATCACATACTGCGTCGTTCCCATCAATATTGCCAAAGTACCCATGCCGGACAGAAACAAACCAACGACCCGCGGTGTATTGATATTTGCACCTGGCAAAACTTTCCCTGCCTCCTCGAATGCCTGGAGTACCTTGTAGATAGTGAAGCCGAAGCTAAACAAGGAGAGCGCGGTTCGGACCCAGGCCATCATTGTTCGATCCGCTGCCATGCGTGTGCGGGTTGCCGCCAGGCTTGTGGTGGTGCGAATTGCGTGGGCGGATGAATTCTTGTGTGTTAGCAATGGTGCCTCCGTAGAGGTCTACGCTTTCTGCCAGAGCATTGCTTAAATCTCCTGCGATCCACATCGCACAATGGATCTGCGTTCGTTGATGTTCGCTCGATGTGTGCTGTGGCAGGACATTGGTCGGTCCATCTGATGTCGTCTATTTCAAGCGACCAAGGCGATTGAAAACTCGTATGACGGAGATGAAATGCCCTGTCCTTCCGGCGAAGCCATCGTTGCAGACGGAGCGGCACGCCGCACCCAAACATAAGCATGGCCTTTGGCGACAGGGCGTCCGTTGGCGCTGTGTGCCCAGCTCGGCAGGATCCGATGTTCGATGTCACCGGGCACTACCTGCTGGCGTATCATCAATTCGCCGGCGTGCGAGGCGCGCAATCGGGCCACGGAGGAGCAGATATGGCACGAACGCAAGCGCAACTGCGATGATCGCCGCTTCGGCCGGATAGAATGTCTTGAGCACGATGACCTGATAGATCGTGTCCATCACGAGCCCGAGCAGAATGATGCGGGCGGTGGAGATTAATCCTTCGCGGAGGCGCCCGCCCCGCTTTTCGGAATTGGAGAGCACGGTCCAGAAGAACACCGAACGACCGCTCCGCGCGTCCTTCAAACCATCATGCAGCGCGGCAATAGCCGCCATGATGGGTTGCAAGATGAAGCGGAATGCGATCGGCCCGCCTGGACGATCGAGAATGTCTTGCCAGAGACGCTGGAAGGCTGCCACCGACACGCCGTGCCAGGCTGCGCCCATAATGATGAAGGCAAACACCAGAAGACCGGCCAACCAGGCGAGTAGGATCTGGGTCTTTGATGCGTTGTCGGACATTGTAGTGGGTTCTCTTCGGACAGGGGACTCTCCAGAGTAGCCGCCCTCGCCCGGCCGGAAATCGGCCGACCGAGGGCGGTACCGGCACAGTCACTGAGTCTAATCCCTCGCGAACGCCCCGCGTGCCTCCATCTCAAGGTCGCGATACGCAGTCTTTTCCACCGTGATCCCAACCCCGAGGATCGTGCCACCTTTGAATTTCGCGGGTGACTGATAGTCCTCGCTCACCGCATCGGCGCTGTCATAGCCGATGCAGAGCCCATCACCGGCCAGGGTGAACTTGCCCACCTGCGCGCGCATCGGCCCTTCGGCGACGACCTCGCCGTTGAGATAGAGCTTTGTCCGGCCGAGCGACTCGCCATACTGCCCCGCCTTTTCCCGAATGAACTCCATCCCGAGCGTGTACCTGCCGGGCCGCAGCTCAGGCGAGACGAACTTCTGCTCCGGCTTGAATCCAAGGAAGTTATAGACGTAGTAGAGCTTCTTGTCTTTGATGAACAGCGCGTGGCCGCCAAACCGCGAGCCATGCGCGAAGATCACGCCGGAGCAGTCGACATTGACGATCTCGACATCCGCAAGGATCTTGTAGGATCGGCCCCGAACGTTCGCGGCGACGCTTTCTGGCACCGCATTGGTATCCGGATAATAGATGTACCTCTCGCGGTCTGGTTCATCCGTCGGCCGCGGCGTGGTGAGGATCGCGACTGCCCCGCGATCGTCCAGCGGCAGCACTTTGTTCTTCTCCGCCTCCTCGAACCATGCCTTGATCAGCGCCTGCAGCTTCTCAGGGTACTCCTTGGCGAGGTTCTTGGACTCGGCCGGATCCACGTCCACGTGATAAAGTTCCCACTCATCCTCGTCGAAGTGGCCGCGGTCGGATGGCAGCGGCGCATGCAAGGTGATGGCCTTCCATCCATCCTCCCAGATCCCGCGAGTGCCGCCAAGCGAGTAGTATTGCCGCTTCTTCGTGGTCGGTGCATCCGGTTTCGCATCGAAGGTGTAGCGCATCGAAACACCGGACAGTGGGTACTGCTCCACACCCTTGTAGACTTCGGGCATCTCAAGGCCGCAGATATCGAGGATTGTCGGCACGATATCGGTGGAGTGGTGGTACTGTCTGCGAATCTCGCCTCTGGCTTTGATGCCTTTCGGCCAAGAGATGACCAGGGGATCGCAAGTGCCCCCCGCGTATTCCGAGTATCGCTTGAACATCTTGAACGGCGCCGAGGTGGCGACGGCCCAGCCCGTCGGGTAGTGCTCGTAGGTGTCCGGGCTTCCCAGGTTGTCGATCAGCTTCAGATTTTCGGCGATGTCATCGGGGTAGCTGTTGAAGAACTTGTTCTCGTTCACCGAGCCGGACGGGCTGCCTTCACCGGAGGCGCCGTTGTCGGCACAGTAGATGACGACCGTGTTTTCCAACTGGCCGCTCTGCTCCAGGTAGTCGATGATGCGGCCAATCTGAGTGTCCGTGTACTCGGAGAACCCAGCGTAAACTTCCATCAGACGCGAGAACAGCTTTTTCTCGTCATCGCTGAGCGTATTCCACGGGCGCACCATGTCAGCAGGCGACGCCACATCTTCCGGCATCGGATTGATTGGCGTCAGCTGTGTCCCTGCCGGCAACAGGCCCTTGGCGATCATCCGCGGCAGTACCCATTCACGGTATGCCTCGTAACCCTCGTCGAATTTGCCCTTGTATTTGTCGATGTATTCTTGCGGCGCATGATGCGGCGCATGGTTTGCGCCGGGGCAGAACCACATGTACCAGGGACGCGAGGGATTGCCGGCCTTCTGGTCCTTGATCATTTTCAGCGCCTGATCGGCCAGGTCTTTCGAAAGGTGGTAGCCGTCCTCGGGCATGTACGGCTGATCGATCGGATGGTTATCTTCGACCAGGTCGGGATACCAGTTGTTGGTCTCGGCGCCCAGGTAGCCGTAGTAGCGATCGAAGCCCTTCTGCAGGGGCCACTGCTTGCGGCTTGCACCGGTGGACACGTCCGTCTCGGGGACGAGGTGGCACTTGCCCAGCCAGAAGGTGCTCCAACCGCCATCCTGGAGGATCTGGCCGACCGTGGCGCACTGGTCCGGTATACGTCCGTGCCCGCCGGGGAACCCTGTGGATGCCTCGGTGATCAAGGACATGCCGTTCAGGTGATGGTTGCGTCCGGTCAGCAGAGTGGAGCGCGTTGGCGAGCACAGCGCCGTCGTATGCCATTGGGAGAACATCAGGCCATTGTCGGCCAGCTTCTGCAACGTCGGCATATTGACCGCGCCGCCGAACGGCGACCAGGCAGCCAGACCCGTGTCGTCGTACAGAATCAGCAGAACGTTCGGCGCGCCCTCGGGCGCCTTTGTCGGCGTGTACGGCTCCCAATCAGGTGTCGAATCACGAATGTCCAGCTTGATAACGCCCTTGAACGGCTTGTCAGTCACTGTCATCTCCTGCCAGTAATGGTTGACTTGTTGAGTCCCGCTGAGCATCGGCGGTGAGCGGCATGATCTCGTCCGCATAGCGTCCCTGCCGAAGCAAAGCCGCCATTGTCTTCATGGGCACGTCGATGTGGGTGAAAAACGCCTTGTAGCCGGCGCAGAGATAGTTCAGCCCGGCCTCGCCGTCAGGCGTTTGAATGAAGCGATTGCGCGGACATTCGCCGTAGCAAGCGAATAGCACCAGGCATTCCTTGCAGTACTTTGGCAGCGTACCGTACTTGCTTTGCCCGAATCGGCGCTGCTTCTCCGAGGTAACCAAAGTGCTGAGCGGTGTATCCTTGACATTGCCGAGCCGGTGCTCTGGCTCGACAAAATGGTCGCACGAGTAAACGTCGCCATTGTGTTCCAGCACCAGCGCTCCGCCGCAGGTTGGAGCCACGATGCAGGCATTGTGCTGGCCCAGCCAGCTACCGAGAGCGACATCGAATGTGGTCACATACACGGTGCCGACGTCGTGTCGCACCCATTCGTCGAAGATGGCATTAAGGAACTGTCCGAACTTCTCGGACGGCACGGTACGTCCGGTAACCAGACTACCTTCCTGCTTGTAAAGCGGCCGATCTTTCCCCTTCGGACCGCCCCAGCCCTGATTGGCGAGCGCTATGGTTTCCGCCGTGGCGCGTTCGACAATGGGGATCAGTTGAATGTACCGTGCCCCAAGTTCGTCGCGGAAAAACCGATACACATCGAGTGGGTGGTCGGCGTTCGCAGCATGTATGGTGCACAGGATGTTGACGTCAACCGCGTGCCTATGCAGGCAATTCCACCCACGGATCACATCATCGAAGCTGCCGGCGCCCTGCTTGTCGATTCGGTAGGCGTCGTGCAGCGCGCGCGGCCCATCGATGCTCAGGCCTACCAGATAATTGTGCTGCTTGAAGAACGCGGCCCACTCGTCGTCGATCAGGGTGCCGTTGGTCTGGATCGTGTGAAGGATCCGCTGATGCGGTTTGCAGTATCGGTCAGCGAGCACGACTGAGCGTCTGAAGAAGTCCAGGCCGCGCAACATCGGCTCACCGCCCTGCCAGGCGACCTGCACTTCCGGTCCCGCGGACGACTCGAATAGCTGCCGGATGTAAGCATCCAGCGTAGCCTCATCCATCAGCGGGCTTTCGCGTTCCCCGTAGAGGTTCTCCTTCGAAAGGAAGAAGCAATATTTGCAGCTCAGGTTGCAGGCTGCACCCGCCGGTTTGGCAAGCAGATGGTAGGTCAGTGGTGAGCCCATTGGTAGCATAACTTTCGCGGTGTGCACTGCGTCCCGATATCCTGAGCTGAGAAAATTCAGGCTGCTTTTATCGCTCGGACTTCCGTCGCCCCGTCATCGATCGGTATCGTTGGCAGCTTCTCCTGGCCTTTGATCGGAAGACGGCGGAGGTGATCCATGATCGCCTGCCATTCCTTGATTTCGCGGACGCCGTTGCTGCCTGGCCCGGTAGCGACACTGGCCTTGTCCACCGTACCAGGCGGTGGCAGCAGGTAGGGTGTCTCGCTACGGGGATCGTCCAGCGCCTCAACCCTCGAAGCGAGCGGCCGACCCATCCGGTTCTTTGGCGCAAGTGCCAGCTTGCCCTTTGTGTATTTTGGTATCGCCACGAGGATGAGGCCGAGATACAGCGGACAGGTGACGCTGAATAACCGTTCGTCCTTTCCGGTGATGTCGATGGCACGGTAGCCGCGACGGAGATCGCCGATCTCGATCGCAGTCACGACGTCGAACCGCGGACGAGACGGGTCATAGCGGCATCGCAGGCCCGAGGTGCGAGGGAAGTATTCGCCCGGATGCGCTGGATTCTCCACGAGGAAGAACTCCAGCAGGTGCTTCAATTCCTGGCCCGTGAAGTAGGCCGTCACCAGCGCGCTGCCCGCTGTCATGTCCACGACGCCGGCGCCGAGGGGCGCCACCGCAAACACGTCGTACACGGTCTGCACGCCGGACTTCCCGCGGGTAAGCCCAGCGCGCATCATGCCGTTTGCGGTGATCGCGATATCCGCCTGCGTGGCGCTTCTGAAGGCATCCGTGACGAGATTGGCGAGTGGCGTACTGGCCATGATGTCAGTGAAGGTGTTGGGGATGTCCTGCGGCACCACTGCCAGCGGTTGATCGACGCTATAGCCGCGTGATGCGAACACAGCGGCGGTGACCCCTGTTTTGAGCTTGTCGATCTCCGCAGTGACAATCGGGTCCCCCGCGATGGTGTCGTCGATCGGATAGAGCCGGTAGGATTCGACTGTCAGTTGCTTCCCGTCCAACGAAATGACGAGTTCGCCAAGGTTCCGGCCTTCCTTGCCGGTCTGGACCACGGGTGTGCGGCCGTTGACGATGATGGCCTCTTGCAACTCGGTATGGCTGTGACCGCCGATAACCACGTCGATGCCTGGCACTTCCGCGGCCACGCGCACGTCATCGCCGCCGGTGAAGCGGCCACCCGTGCCTTTGACCAGGCCCCCGTGACTGAGACAGATGACGACATCCACCTTCTCCGTCTCGCGGAGGATCGGCACGATTTCGCTGGCCGTCTCGATGGCATCGACGAATGAAACGGCTCCCGCGCCCCCCGTGTAGAACTGGGCCTCCTTGCCGAGCAGACCAAATATGCCGAAGCGAATGCCGCCACGTTCGATCACGACGTAGCGTCGAACGAGCCCGTCGGCGGCCAGGCTTTGGAGAAGAGACAGTGTCGCGTCCGTGCCTGCAAAGTCGGCATTCGAGGGGAGCACGTATGGGATGCGGCCAGCCTTGGCAGCCACGTCGATCGCCTGGCCCAGACCGTCCGGTCCGAGATCGAATTCGTGGTTGCCGAACGTGGTGGCGTCGTAGCGCATCAAGGACATGATCCGCAGTTCGCCGCCAATCTCTCGGCTGGCAGCACCGAATGCGGTCCCCATGCTGAAGTCACCAGCGTCAAGCATCAGCACTGGCCCTTGATCTCTTCGGGCTTCCCTGCGCCGTGCAATCAACCCTGCCAGGCGAGCATAGCCGCCACGCGTTGCATCGTTGTTCAGCTCCAGCGGGGTATAGTCCGCGGCGGGTGCCATCCCGATGAAAGCGGAGTGCATATCGTTGGTATGCAGGATGGTGAAAGTCTTCTTCATACCCTCCGTCTCGGCTTCCGCGGGCAAGGTTCCCGCCATGCACGTCACGCCGACGGTCGCCATGGCCGCCAGGACCTCCCGACGCGTATGTGTCTGGCTTGCCATGAGCTGCTCCACGGCTACGTCATCGGTCGTCATGCGCCTCGCTTCCGCCGTCGCGAGGAGCCGTTTGGGAGCCTCTCGACGGCATCTGCAGCCGTCGTCGGCTGGTCAGGGGGTCGCACAATGTCGCGGCACTTCGCCCTTCAAATTTCCGGTCCGCCAACATACGGGTCACGGCCAGAATGGACCGATATGGGAAATCGGCTATGCAGTTCCGGCAAAAAGGCCGGTGACGCCGATCTTTGCAGGAAGTGCATAGGAGTGCCCGGCCAGCGGGCGTACGGGTCGCAAGCTCGTACGAGGCCTTGTCGGCAACTCGCACGGAAATCGACCCTTTGCGCGGCAGCACTGAAATGCCCCTCGATGAAGCCATGTAGATCAATCCCGGCACGCGATCAGGCCGCCAGGGGAGTGTGGAGGCGGACCAGGAGCCTCGGTCACGCCGCCAGACCCGGTGGTGCTGTGGAACGCGCTTGATGACAAATGCCCCAGCGGTGACAGCGAAGTTGAGACAGCGACAATGCGAGATGAAAGCCGACTGCCGCTCTGGCTGATCCCGGTCTTGTATGTGGTGGCTACCGTTGCAGCCGGAGAGATCCTGCCGCGACTGGAGCACGCATACTGGGGGACGTTGACCTCTGGCATGCGATCCGACGTTGCCGTGGCTTTTTTCTCGTCGGTCAGCTCCGGCATGATGGCACTCGCGGGCATCGTGTTCGCGATTGCATTCGTCATGGTGCAGTTCGGCGCAACAGCGTACTCGCCGCGGCTGGTCGTGGTATTCGGGAACGACCCGTCACTGTTCCATACGCTTGGCATCTTCTCTGCTACATTCGGCTATTCGCTTGCGGCGCTGGCCTGGACCAACCGTGACGAGTCCGGGACAGCACCGCCGTTCTCAACTACTGCCGTCGTCCTTCTGCTCATCGTGAGCCTGCTGGCGTTCGCTCGCCTTATCCATAAGTTGGCCGATCTGCAGATCGCCAATGTGCTGGATGACCTGGGTGAGCGAGGACGCGATGTAATTCACAATACATTTCGTCCCGCGGCAGATGACGAAGAGGGGCTGGCACATGAGGTGGCACCATCATTGAACCTGGGGCCTGTCCTTCAGACGCTGACGCATACCGGCCGCCCACGTGTGGTAGCCCAGTTCGATATCGGTGCCCTTGTTCTGCTGGCCCAGAACGCCGACGCAGTGATCGCTTTGGAATGTGCTGTTGGCGACACCTTGATCGCCAACATGACGGTGTTGCGCGTTCACGGCGCGGCCAAGCCGATACCTGAGGCAATGCTCATGCCTGCCGTTCGTTTGGCAAGAGCCCGGACCTTCGCACAGGATCCGAAATACGCGATACGCCTGCTGGTTGATATCGCCATCAGGGCGCTGTCGCCGGCTGTCAACGATCCCACCACGGCTGTCCAGGCACTGGACCAGATTGAAGATCTGCTGCAGCGCCTGGGGCGGTCGAAACTCGACACAGGTCGCGCCTATGACACCAGCGATAAGCTCCGTCTGGTCTTTCCGATGCCGACCTGGCAGGACTATCTGGAACTGGCCTTCGACGAAATCCGCCAGTTTGGCAAGACGTCGATACAGGTGGTGCGGCGCCTGAGATCGGCACTCGCCGGGCTCGCCGAATCTGTTCACACCGATGCTCGCCGGAATACCGTGCGACGGTATCTCGATCACCTCAACTCCGAGGTCGATCACTCGGAGTTCGACGACGAGGACAGGGCCACCGCGCGGCACGAAGACAGGCAAGGTCTCGGTCTTTCACGAAATAGCGCCGCCGTCCAAGCTCCTGTCAGGTCCGTCGCCACCATAGCGGCACTGTTGATGGTCGCAGCGATGTCCGCGGCGCGAGCGCAACAGCCCATCAGCTTCGGGCAAGCTGCGGCCAATCCGCCAGGTTGGACCTTCGACGTCGCGCCCTATCTTTGGATAGCGACGATCAACGCGGGCCTGAGCTTCGACCTGCCACCCCCGCTCGTCGGAACACTCAGCTCCGATCCGTCAATCGGTTTCGGCGGTCTGATGTCCCACCTGAACTTTGCGGCGATGATTGCTGCCGACGCGCGATACGACCGGTTCTCGCTGCTCACTGACTTCATCTATTTCAACCTCGGCGGTGAGATTGCGAAGTTCAGGTCGGTCAATGTGTCCGGCCGGTTGCCTGTGCCGATCTCGAGGGAACTGCAAACCAACGTAAGCATGCGACTGAACGCCACGGAGTGGACGTTGGCAGGCGGCTACACCTTGGCCGAGGGCGATTGGGGCAACTTCGATGTGATTGCCGGTTTCCGCTATATCGAGGTGAACTCCAGAACAAATTACAACCTGGGGCTGACAGTCATTGGTCCGGCCGGCAGCACCGCGACGTTTGGCGGCATCGGCAGCGTCGCCAGTTCCGGCCGGGTCTGGAATGGCATCGGTGGCTTCCGCGGCCGCGTCCGCCTTGGCGCCTCTGGGTTGTTCATACCGTACTACTTCGATGCGGGGGCTGGCGGCTCGAAACTGACCTGGGAGATTGCATCCGGCCTCGGCTACCACACCCGCTTTGCCGACCTGTCGCTCACTTACCGCTATCTGACCTGGAACCAGAGCAGCGGCTCCAGCGTGCAGCGCCTGTCGATCAGGGGTCCAGTGCTCATGGCCAATTTCACGTTCTAGCAGGCGGTCGGTCGGCCGGATCGATGTCTGCGCCACCCACTTCGTAACCGAGGAATCTGACATGCCAATCGCCCGTTCGAATTTGCCTTGGGCATTCCTGCTGGCAGCGTCGCTTCTGTCATTCGGCACTGCCGCGCGGGGGCAATCCGCGACACCGGCCTCGTCGGCCAATGCCGGCAGCAGCGTCCCCGAAGACGCATCGGAGGTCGCCAAGAAATTGCAGAACCCAATCGGCGACCTCATCAACGTTCCGTTCCAGAGCAACACCAACTTCAACACGGGCCCGCACAAAGGCACCCAGGAAATTCTCAATATCGAGCCGGTCATTCCAATCCACATCAACCAGGACTGGAACCTCATCACGCGCACGATCCTGCCGGTGATCTGGCAGCCGTCGTTTCAGCCGGCGCAGACTGTGCCGTTCGGGATCGGGCCAATCACGTTCTCCACCTTTCTCGCACCGAGCAAACTGGTCGATGGCTGGCTATGGGGTGTCGGACCGGTCGTTCAGGTGCCGGTGGCCAGCAACAGCAGTCTGGGTTCCAATGTCTGGGGTGCCGGAGCAACCGGCGTGGTTGTCTTCATGAAGGGGCCGTGGGTCGGCGGCGTGCTGACGAACAACGTGTGGTCAGTCGGCGGCACAACGGGACGCGGTGGCACACGCTATAACAATTTCCTGCTGCAACCGTTCTTGACCTATAACTTCGCGGGCGGATGGTTTGTCGGCAGCAGCCCCATTGCCACGGCCAACTGGCTCGCCTCAGGCGATAAGGCATGGACACTGCCGGTGGGCGCCCAGTTCGGCCGGGTGATCAGGATCGGCGGAAGGCCGGTCAATCTCCTTCTCGGTGCGTACTACAACGTGTTGCGCCCGCAATTTGGCCCGACATGGCAGATCAGGTCGCAGATAGCCTTCGTGTTCTAAAGGGATTACATCCCAGTGAACTCATCCGCCATTGCCTTGGTCGTGCTGGTTGGCTCCTTCGGTGCCGCCCTCCTTGGAATGTTTCTCCACGCAAAACTGCCAGACCGCCATCTTGACGCGGATTCGCGCGATGTCGTGAAGCTCGTGATGGGGCTGATCGCCACAATCTCCGCGCTGGTACTCAGTCTGTTGATCGCTTCCGCATCCACCTCCTACGACCGGCAGAACAGTGACCTGAAGGCGCTCTCGGCCAATATCATTCTGCTCGATCGCATGCTGGAGTCCTACGGGCCTGGCGCGAAAGGGGTGCGTGATGGGTTGCGTGACGTTGTACGGCAAGCGCATGACCGGATCTGGTCACCGAAGGGCGTACGGCCCGAGGACATCAACTCGGTGGAAACACGAAACTCCACCAAGGCCAACGTCGACCGGCTGCACCGGTTGGCCCCGACGAACGACACGGAGCGGATGATGCAGGTCCGGGCGATACAGCAATCGGAGAGCATCACGCGGGCGCGTCTGCTGATGTTCGAGCATCTGGGCAGTTCGATCCCGTGGCCGTTCCTGACGGTGCTCGTCCTTTGGATTTGCATGCTGTTTCTCGGATTCGGTCTGTTCTCGTCCCCCAACGCGACCGTCACTGTTTCGCTGTTCGGAGGCGCACTCTCGATAGCCTGCGCGATATTTCTCATCCTGCAGTTGAACGATCCGTACCGCGGCCTCATGCGGATCTCGGACGAGCCATTGCGCGACGCAATCGCCCAGATCGACCAATGACCCGTACGAGTGGCGGAGACGAGCACAATGCGACGGAGTTGATCCAGGTCAATGCGTTACATGCATTACCACCGCAATCAACGCCCGGATTATGTTCAGCGGATCGGAATCGGCATGTTTACCAGTCGCCTGCGGTACGGTTGTCGTCGTCTGGTCCATAGCGCGTTGATCGCGTCGCTTGTGGCCGGATGCGCATCGCTGACGGTGGTGGACACGACACCTCTTCCATC
>Ga0187809_10001178_pt1 | contig 12585 bp, 12 predicted proteins | sample NC_wetland_sal_i_8_FD_132415 | JGI IMG/M metagenome (GOLD analysis project Ga0187809, IMG submission 132415) | Wetland sediment microbial communities from Neuse River Estuary, North Carolina, USA - ASW_4 | ecosystem: Environmental > Aquatic > Freshwater > Wetlands > Sediment | place: USA: North... | reverse complement strand
TGAAGACCCCGAACGGCGAGAACCCGCTGGTGCACGGTGCAAGCCCCATTCTCGGCTGCGACGTGTGGGAGCACTCCTATTACATCGACTACCGCAACCGCCGCGCCGACTACCTCAAGGCGTTCCTCGACCACATGGTCAATTGGGAGCACGTCGAGGAGATGTTCGCGGGCGCGACGAAGTAGTTTTCGTCCGGTCGCAATGGCCACGCGGCGCGATCCGCGTGGCCATTTTCATTTCGCACCACGCGATTGTGATGCGGGCGGGCTTCCTTCGCGCCGGCCGCCATGCTTTGCCGGGGCGACCACCGGAGACAGCGACGCGCCATGTCCATTTTCATCTTCGACGCCTACGGCACCTTGTTCGACGTCCATGCGGCCATCGCGCGCTTTCGCGACAAGGCCGGACCCGACGCCGATCGCATGTCGGACATCTGGCGCATCAAGCAACTCGAATATTCCTGGACCCTCACGCTCGCCGGCCATTACGCGCCGTTCTGGACGCTGACCGAGCGCGCGCTCGACTTCGCGCTGGCCCGCGTGCCGTCGGTCGATAAGGCGCTGAAGCCGCAACTACTGCAGGCCTATTTCAATCTCGACGCCTTCCCCGACGCCCGCGCGGCGCTGCGCATGCTCAAGAGCAAGGGCCATAAGACCGGCATTCTCTCCAACGGCTCGCCGGAGATGCTCGACGGCGCGGTCGACGGCGCCAATGTCCGCGGCGATCTCGACGCGGTGCTCTCCGTCGACGTGCTGAAGATGTTCAAGCCGCGGCCCGAGGTCTACGGGCTCGTCACGCAGCACTTCAAGTGCAAACCCGGCGACGTCACCTTCGTCTCGTCGAACCGCTGGGACGTGATGGCCTCGGTGTCGGTCGGCTTCCACGGCCAGTGGATCAACCGCGCCAAGAACCCCGATGAGTACCGCGACTTCCCGCCGGAGCGCGTGCTGAGCGACCTCACCGCGTTGGCGGAGGCGGCCTGAGCGGCGTTGCATTTCGGCAACGCTCGGCCTTGGTGGAACCCGCCAGGACTGGCAGGACTTCGGCGAGCGTCCTACATCCGGTTGCTCCGCCCACAGCGCCAATCCACCGCATGCAATCCATTATTTCAATCTCCGGCCTGACCAAGAGCTACGATTCCGGCTTCAAGGCGCTCAAGGGCATCGATCTCGACATCCGCAAGGGGGAGATTTTCGCCCTGCTCGGCCCGAACGGCGCCGGCAAGACGACCCTCATCGGCATCATCTGCGGCATCCTGCGGCCGACATCCGGCGCGGTGACGGTCGGCGGCCACGACATCGTCACCGACTATCGCGCCGCGCGCTCGCAGATCGGCCTGGTGCCGCAGGAGATCGTGATGGCGCCCTTCGAGACGGTCTGGGCGTCCGTCACGATGTCGCGCGGGCTGTTCAACAAGCCGAGAAACCCCGCTTACCTCGAGAAGGTGCTGAAGGACCTGTCGCTCTGGGACAAGCGCAACTCCAAGATCGTTCAGCTGTCCGGCGGCATGAAGCGGCGCGTGCTCATCGCCAAGGCGCTGAGCCACGAGCCGGCGATCCTGTTCCTCGATGAGCCGACGGCGGGCGTCGACGTCGAACTGCGCAAGGACATGTGGGACGTGGTGCGGGCGCTGCGCGAGTCCGGCGTCACCATCATCCTCACGACGCACTACATCGAGGAAGCCGAGGAGATGGCCGACCGCATCGGCGTCATCAACAAGGGCGAGATGATCCTGGTCGAGCAGAAGGCCGAGCTGATGCGCAAGCTCGGCAAGAAGCGCCTCGTGCTGCAGGTCGCCGAGACGCTGAGCGCAGTGCCTCCGGGCTTGGCCGCGTTCAATCTGGCGATCGGCGGCGACGGCCACGAGCTGACGTACGAATACGACACCCGCGCCGAGCGCACCGGCGTCGCCACTCTGCTCGGCGCGCTGAGCGAGGCCGGCATCCGCATCCGCGACCTGCACACCGACCAGTCGTCGCTGGAGGAGATCTTCGTCGGCCTCGTCACCGACACGCGGAGCGCGTCATGAACTTCCGCGCCGTCGCCGCGATCTACACCACCGAGATGATGCGCACGGGCCGCACCTTGGCGCAGAGCATCATCTCGCCGGTCATCTCGACCGCGCTCTATTTCGTCGTCTTCGGGGCGGCCATCGGCTCGCGCATCTCGCACATCGAGGGCGTGAACTACGGCTCGTTCATCGTGCCCGGCCTGATCATGCTGACGCTCTTGACCCAGAGCGTCATGAACGCGTCCTTCGGCATCTATTTCCCGCGCTTCATCGGCTCGATCTACGAGCTCCTGTCGGCGCCGATCTCGTACCTGGAGATCGCGCTGGGCTTCGTCGGCGCGGCGGCGACCAAATCGGTCATCCTCGCTTTGATCATCCTGGCGACCTCGGTGCTGTTCGTGCCGCTGCACATCGCCCACCCGGTCTGGATGCTCGCCTTCATGGTGCTGACGGCGATCACCTTCAGCCTGCTCGGCTTCATCATCGGCATCTGGGCCGACGGCTTCGAGAAGCTGCAGATCGTGCCGCTCCTGATCGTGCAGCCGCTGACGTTCCTCGGCGGCACCTTCTACTCGATCCACGTCCTGCCGCCGCTCTGGCAGAAGATCGCGCTGATCAACCCGGTCGTGTACCTGGTCAGCGGCTTCCGCTGGAGCTTCTTCGAGGTCGCCGACGTCAGCCCGGCCATCAGCCTGGTGATGACTTTGGTGTTCCTCGTCATCTGCCTGGCCATCGTTTCCTGGATCTTCCGCACCGGCTATCGGCTCAAAAACTAGACCCGCAATCGTCCACAGGGCGGCGCGGCGTGTTCCGTCACTTGCGAACGCGCCGCGCGCTGGATACATACCCCACACCGCATCGCCGCCTCGCGGCATGACCAATCCAACCGGAGAATCGATGAGCTTCCAGACTCCCGACTTGCGCGACCGTCAATCGAGCGCCGCTGCCGCCAAGAAGGCGCTGCTCGAGAAGTTCCGCAGCGCCGCCGACGACCCGCGCCGGGCCGAGCGCGAGGCGGAGCGCCGCGTGATCGCCGAGGCGCGCGACAAGCGCAATGCCGAACGTGAAGCCGCGCGCAAGGCGCGGGAAGCCGAACTGGCCGCCGAAGCGGCCCGCCAGGCGGAACTGGCCGAGAAGGCGCGCAAGGAGCAGGAAGAGCTCGACCGCCTGATCGCGCAGGAAAAGGCCGACGCCGAGGTGCGGCTGCTGGCCGAGCAGAAGGCGGCGCGCGACGCCCGCTACGCGGCGCGCAAGGCCGCCAAGAAGGTCCGCCGCCGCGGCTACTGAGCGGATCGACCAGACCGAAACGAAAAGGCCGGGCTCCTGCCCGGCCTTTTTGCGTGGCGCCGCCGCCCTACCCCCTCGCCAGCGCGTCGAGGATGCGCGCCCACGAGCGGATGCCCTTGTGGTAGCAGGTCACGTCGAACTTCTCGTTCGGCGAATGCACGCGGTCGTCGTCGAGCGCGAAGCCGACCAGCAGCGAATCCATCCCCAGCACGCTCTTGAAGTCGGCGACGATCGGGATCGAGCCGCCGGCGCCGACCGTCACGGCCTTGTGGCCCCACTCTTCGGCCAAGGCCGTGCGCGCCTTGTTCAGCGCCGGGTTGTCGTAGGAGAGCTGGATCGGCGGGGCGACGCCGAAGTTGCCGAATTCGACCTTGCAGTCGTCCGGCAGCCGGGCGCGCACGAAGGCGCGGAAAGCGTCGCGAACCTTCTCCGGGTCCTGGCTGCCGACCAGCCGGAACGACACCTTGGCGCTGGCCTCGCCCGGAATGACGGTCTTGGCGCCCTCGCCGGTGTAGCCGCCGATGATGCCGTTGATCTCGGCCGTCGGCCGCGTCGTGACCTGCTCGATCAGCAGACGCCCCTTCTCACCCGACGAATGCTTCAGCCCGATGGGGCCGAGAAACTTCTCTTCCGTCAGCCCGAGAGCGGCGAGGTCGGTCCTGATGTCGGCGGGCAGGTCTTTCACCCCGTCATAGAATCCGGGAATGGTCACCCGGCCGCTGTCGTCCCACATCGCCGACAGGATGTTCGACAGAAGTCGCAGCGGGTTCTGCGCCGCGCCGCCGAACACGCCGGAGTGCAGGTCGCGATCAGCGCAGGTGATCTTCACGTCCTCGTAGACGAGGCCGCGCAGCGACGTGGTGATCGCCGGCGTCTTCTGGTCCCACATCGCGGTATCGCAGACGAGCGCGAGGTCGAGCTTGAACTCGTCGGCGTTGTCGCGGACGAACGCGAACAGGTTCTTCGAGCCGCACTCCTCCTCGCCTTCGATCATGGTGGTGATTGGCAGCGGCAGCTTGCCGGTGACCTTGTGGTAGGCGCGGCAGGCCTCGATGAAGGTCATCGCCTGGCCTTTGTCGTCGCAGGCGCCGCGCGCGACGATGATCTTGCGCCCGTCCGGCAGGGTCTCGATGCGCGGCTCGAACGGCGGGGTCTTCCAGAGATTGAGCGGGTCGACCGGTTGCACGTCGTAATGTCCGTAGAACAGCACATGCGGCCCGGCGACGCCGTTCGCCTTGGCGACCACAACCGGGTGCCCTGCGGTCGGCCGCACGTCGGAGGTGAAGCCGATGGACTTCAGGTCGGCAGCCACGTGTTCTGCCGCAGCGCGGCATTGCTCCTTGTACGCGGGATCGGTCGACACGGACGCGATGCGCAGCAGCGCAAACAAACGCTCGACGCTTTGCTCGAAATCCCGGTCGATCTGGCTCAGGACGGCGTCGAGTGTGCTCATTTCGGCTCTCCACTGGGGTGTCGAACGAAACTAGCAATGCATTCACCGACTGAAAAGGCCGCACGGGCGACATGAAACCGAAGCGGCCTGTCGTGCATTTTCGCGGAGCGCTTCGCACGGTCTCACGTTTGCTCACGCACAACCGGTCACGCCATGGCGATTGACTTATGTCATCGCCGATCGGCCCGGTGCTGCGAAACAGCAACACCTGCGGCCCGATTGCTGCGATGCGCTTGTCAGGGTGCGGGAGGGCGTCCAATATGACGCCCAACCCGCCGCCAGTGCGGGAGACAGAGGGGATCATGGACGAACTCATTTCGCGGCTCGTCGCCAACGTCGGCATCGACCGGGACGCCGCCGAGAAATCGGTCGGTATCATCTTCCAATTCCTGCTCAAGGAAGGTCCTCCCGACAAGGTGAAGGCGCTGCTCGAGCGGCTGCCCGGCGCCGAAGAACTCATGGAATCGCAGGAAGGCATCGACGCCAGCGGCGGCGGCATGTTCGCGCTCGGCGGCATCATGGGCGCCGGCACCAAGATGATGGCGTCCGGCCTGACCATGGGGCAGGTGCAAGGCGTGGCGCGCGAGACTTTGGCTTACGCGCGCGAGAAGGCAGGCGAAGACACCGTCGGCGAGATCGTCGGCGCGGTGCCCGGCCTGTCGCAGTTCATCTGACGGTCGTCGGAACGGAGGCCTGCCGGGGGGCAGCGACAAGACATGCCTTATCCGATCACCGATATCACGGATATCGACGACGGCGTCGCGGCCGTGCTGAAGAAGCACGGTATCCGCTCGACCGCCACCCTGCTCGACAAGGCCTGCACGCTGAAGCAGCGGCTGACGCTCGCCGAAAAGACGGGCCTCGATCCCAAGCAGCTGCTGTGCTGGGCGAACGGCGCCGACCGCATGCGGGTCAAGGGCGTCAGCAAGGAATACGCCGAGCTGCTCAGCGCTGCCGGCGTGCACACCGTCAAGGAGCTGAAGGTGCGCAACCCGGCCAACCTCGCGAAGGCCATGGCCGACGCCAACCAGAAGCGCAAGCTGGTGCGGCTCCTGCCGTCCGAGCGGGCCGTGGCGCGCTGGATCGCCGACGCCCGGGAGTTGCCGCTCAAGATCAGGTACTGAGCGCCCGCCGCCTCGCTTGACAGCCTCCGGCGGCCAGAGCAAAGCCACCCGCATGGCCCTCGCCCGCCCCTCCTCCGCTGCCGCGGCGGCACCGACCGCGCTCGCAAGCCTGCTCGCGCGCGGCCGGCCGTTGGTGATGGGCATCCTCAACGTCACGCCGGACTCGTTCTCCGATGGCGGCCGTTTCCTCGACCCCGCTGTCGCCGTCGCGCATGCGCGCGAGATGATCGCGCAAGGCGCCGACATTCTCGACGTCGGCGCGGAGTCGACGCGGCCCTATGGCGGCAACCAGGGCGTCAGCGCCGACGATGAGCGCGTGCGCCTGAAGCCGGTGCTGCCCGAGGTCGTGAAGCTCGGTCTCCCGGTGTCCATCGACACCATCAAGGCCTCGACCGCCGCCTGGGCGCTCGAGACCGGCGCGGCCATCGTCAACGACGTCTGGGGCCTGCAGCGTGATCCCGACATGGCCGCGGTGGTGGCGAGCCACGGCGCGCCGGTGATCGTCATGCACAACCGCGACAAGGCCGATGCGACGATCGACATCGTCGCCGACGTCGTCGCCTTCTTCGCCCGCTCGCTCGAGATCGCTGCGCAGGCCGGCATCGCCCGCGAGGCGGTCGTGCTCGACCCTGGCATCGGCTTCGGCAAGACGCCCGAGCAGAGCCTCACCTGCCTCAACCACCTCGCCGCGTTCAAGCGCTTCGGCCTGCCGCTGCTGGTCGGCGCGTCGCGCAAGCGCTTCATTGCCTCCGTGTCGCCGTCCGAGCCGACCGAGCGCATCGGCGGCTCCATCGCGACCCACCTCATCGCCGCACAGCAGGGCGCCGCGATCCTGCGGGTACACGACGTGCGCGAAACCGTTCAGGCCTTGCGCGTCGCGGCCGCTATCGAGGGAGCGCGATGAGCGATCGCATCTTCATCACCGGGCTGACGCTGCACGCCTACCACGGCGTCATGGCGCACGAAGCGAAGGTCGGCCAGACCTTCGGCATCGACATCGAGCTCGACATCGACCTCAAGGCCGCGGCGAAATCGGACAAGGTGGCGGACACCGTCTCCTACGACGCGGTCGTCACCTGCGCGACCGAGGCGTTCCTGTCGCAGCGCTTCAAGCTGATCGAGGCCGCGGCCGGGCGCGTCGCCGACGCCGTGCTCGGAACCTTCCCGCGCGTGAAGGCGGTGACGGTGACGATCCACAAGCCGCACGCCCCGATCGCCGCGACCTTCAGCGACGTCGGCGTCAAGCTCGTCCGCACGCGAGCCGCCGCACGATCATGAGCACCGCCTGGCTGGCGCTCGGCGGCAATGTCGGCGACAGCCGCGCCATCCTCGATCGCGCCGTGGCGCTGCTCAACGACGGCGAAAGCGTGCGCCTCCTCGCACGCTCGTCCGACTACCGCACGCCGCCCTGGGGCGTGACCGAGCAGGCGCCGTTCATCAACCTGTGCATCGCCGTCGAGACTTCGCTTCCGCCGCGGCAACTGCTCGCCCGCGCACACGAGGTGGAACGCGCGCTCGGCCGCGACCGCGCGCGGGAACAGCGCTGGGGCCCGCGCAGCGCCGACATCGACATCATCGCCTACGACGATGTTTCGTCGAATGACGATAATTTAATTTTGCCGCATCCGCGTTTGTTCGAACGCGCGTTCGTGCTTGTTCCGCTCGTCGAGATCGCACCGGAACTGCGCGTCGCCGGAACACGCATCGCCGACGCAGCCGCACGTTTCGCGCACGAAACAATCGAGAAGCTGCCGCCGCGTTGACACAGCGGCGCCGCAGGCGCGGAACAACGGCGGATGTTTCGCAGCACAAGCGGATGTTTCACAGCACAATGAGATATCGCGAAGAAGAGATCGCGACATAGCGACTGCAACCCAGAACGATTTCCCCGACGCGGCGTTGGCTTATGGAAGGCGGCGCGCAAACGTCGCGCGCGCCCGAACACCGCAGTCAGACGAATTCAAACCGGGAGATCACGATGAAACACCTCATGCTCGCGACCGTGGCCAGCCTTGCCCTGTCGCTACCCGCGATGGCGCAATCGAACATGCAGCCGAACAACACGCCGGCCCAGCAGAGCCGGCAGATGAACCAGATGAACAGTCAGGGTCAGTCGGGTCAGAACGGCCAGGCGCAGAACGGCCAGCAGTATCAGAATCAAAATCAGCGTCAGGCCGAGAACATCGTTCGTCCGTCGCAGCTGAGCCATCAGCAGGTTCGCCAGATCCAGCAGGCCCTGAACAAGAAGGGCTTCGACTCCAAGCACGTGGACGGCATCTGGGGCCGTGAGACGATCGACGCGCTCAACAACTTTCAGCAGAAGAACCACCGGCAGGGCCATGGCGAACTGACGCAGCAGACGCTCGCGCAGCTCGGCGTCAACATCAACAACCAGTCGCAGCAGGGTTCGGCCACGACCGGCGCCGGCAACAACGAGTCCGGCATGAACCAGCCGAACCAGAACCCCGGCATGACCAGCCCCGGTCAGTCCGGCACCAACGGTCAGGCGACCAACGGCGAGGGCCAGAGCAACGGTTCGCAGCAGATGAACCAGGGCCCCGGCCAGACGTCGGGCTCGACGAGCGGCCAGTCCTCCGGCGCGATGAGCAACGGCCAGTCGTCGTCCGGCTCGATGAACAACAGCGGGTCGAACGGCAAGTAGCCGGCTCGATCGCGACGCGTCCCGGACCCGGGCGGCTCAGGCTGCCCGGGTTTCGGCACGTCCGGCCTCGGGAACACTCCGCATTGGCGCTGCCGGGCATCCGTGGCATTTTGCCGGAATGTCCCATCCCGCACTGCACCAGGATTTCCCCCTCGCCGCCGAATTCCCGGCCACGGACCGCGCCGAATGGCTGCGGCTGGTCGAGAAGGCCCTCAAGGACCGGCCGTTCGAGAAGCTGATATCCCGCACCTATGACGGGATCGCCGTCGAACCGCTCTATGCCCGCGCCGCGGGCGCGACGGCGGTCGCCGGGCGGGCGCCGGGCCTGCCCTGGCGCATTGCGCAGCGCGTCGACCACCCCGATCCGGCCGCCGCCAGCGCCGAGGCGCTGGGTGACCTGACCAACGGCGCCGACGCGCTGGCGCTGGTGTTCGCCGGTGCGCCATCCGCGCGCGGCTACGGCGTCAAGGCCGACACCGCGGCTGCGCTGGCCCGCGCGCTCGACGGCGTGATGCTCGACCTCATCGCCCTGCGGCTCGAGACCGCACCCTTCGCCGGCCGCCCCGTCTCCGAATTCGTCACCGCGCACGTGGCCGCGCGCAAGCTCGATCCCGCCAGCCTCGTCATCGACTTCGGCCTCGACCCGGCCGGCGACATGGCGCGCACCGGACGCGCCATGCTGCCATGGCCCGAGCTGTCGCAGCGGGCCGGCGAGACCGCCAAAGGACTCGCGGACAAAGGCTACGCCAAGGCGCACTTCCTGCGCGCCGACGGCCGCGCCGTGCATGAAGCCGGCGGGTCGGAAGCGCAGGAGCTTGCTTTCGTCGTTGCGAGCGGCATCGCCTATCTGCGCCTGCTCGAAGCGGCCGGCTTTGCGCTCGACGAGGCGCGCACGCGCATCACCTTCATGCTCGCGGCGGACGCCGACGAGTTCCTGACCGTCGCCAAATTCCGCGCTTTCCGCAAACTCTGGGCGCGCGTCGACGAAGCCTGCGGGCTGTCGCCGCACCCGGCACACGTCGCCGCCGAGACGGCCTGGCGCATGATGAGCGCGCGCGATCCGTATGTGAACATGCTGCGCACCACCATCGCCGTCACCGCCGCCGGCGTCGGCGGCGCCGACTCGATCACCGTGCTGCCGTTCACCGCGGCGCTCGGCCTGCCCGACCGCTTCGCGCGCCGCGTCGCGCGCAACCAGCAGCTCATCCTGCTGGAAGAGTCCAACCTCTACCGCGTCGCCGACCCGGCCGCCGGCTCCGGCGGCATCGAGGCGCTGACCGCGGAATTGACAAAGAGCGCGTGGGCGCTGGTGCAAGAGATCGAGCGCGCCGGCGGCGTTGGCGCGGCGCTCGAACAGGGGCTCGTTCAGAAGCATGTCGCGGTGACGCGGGCGGCGCGCCAGGCGGCGATCGCCAAACGCCGCGACGCGCTCACCGGCGTCAGCGACTATCCGAACCTGGGCGAAGCGGCCGTGAAGGTGCTCCCCGTGCCGCGCGCCGCCCAGGCACAACAGACCACGCAGTTCGAGCCGCTGCCGTCGGTGCGCCTGGCCGAGCCGTTCGAGCGCCTGCGCGACGCCTCCGACGCCATCGCACGGAAGACCGGCGCGCGGCCGAAGGTGTTCCTCGCCAATCTCGGACGGCTGTCGGACTTCACAGCGCGTGCCACCTTCGCCAAGAACTTCTACGAGGCCGGCGGCCTCGAGACGGTCGGCAATGACGGCTTCGCCGATCACGCTGCGATGGTCGCCGCGTTCAAAGCTTCGGGCGCCGACGTCGCCTGCCTTTGCTCGTCGGACCAAGCCTACGCGGCGCAAGCCGCCGATGCGGCTGCGGCGCTGACTGCCGCCGGCGCCACCGTGCATCTCGCCGGACGGCCGGGCGAGCACGAAGCTCAATGGAACGCCGCCGGGGTGAAGACCTATATCTCCATGGGCTGCGACGTGCTCGCGACCCTTCAGGCCGCCTATGATAGTATGAGCCAGCCATGAGCCGCATTCCGAACTTCGCCACGGTCGATTTCGCCGACGCGCGCATCGAGAACGCCGCCAAGGCCGAGCCGTGGCTGACGCCCGAAGGCATCCCGGTGCAGCCGGTCTACGGCGAGAGCGACGTCGCCGGTCTCGACTTCCTCGACACGTATCCCGGCAAGGCGCCGTTCCTGCGCGGCCCCTATCCGGCGATGTACGCGGCGCAGCCCTGGACCATCCGGCAATATGCCGGCTTCTCGACGGCCGAGGATTCCAACGCCTTCTACCGGCGCAACCTCGCCGCCGGCCAGAAGGGCCTGTCCATCGCCTTCGATCTCGCCACCCACCGCGGCTACGACTCCGATCATCCGCGCGTCGCCGGCGACGTCGGCATGGCCGGCGTCGCGATCGATTCCATCTACGACATGCGTACGCTGTTCTCCGGCATCCCGCTCGACCAGATGAGCGTGTCGATGACCATGAACGGCGCGGTGCTGCCCGTGCTCGCGCTCTACATCGTCGCGGCGGAGGAACAGGGCGTGCCGCACGAAAAGCTCTCCGGCACGATCCAGAACGACATCCTCAAAGAGTTCATGGTGCGGAACACCTACATCTATCCGCCCGCGCCGTCGCTCCGCATCATCTCCGACATCTTCGCCTACACCTCGGCCGAGATGCCGAAATTCAACTCGATCTCGGTGTCCGGCTATCACATGCAGGAGGCCGGGGCGACGCAGGACCTCGAGCTCGCCTACACGCTCGCCGACGGCGTCGAGTACGTGCGCGCCGGCATGAAGGCGGGCCTGACCGTCGACCAGTTCGCGCCGCGCATCTCGTTCTTCTGGGCGATCGGCATGAACTACTTCATGGAGATCGCCAAGCTGCGCGCCGCGCGCATGCTGTGGGCGAAGCTCATCAAGCCGTTCAAGCCGGACGACGCGCGCGCGCTGTCGCTGCGCACGCATTCGCAGACCTCCGGCTGGTCCTTGGCGGCACAGGACGTGTTCAACAACGTCGCCCGCACCATGATCGAGGCGATGGCGGCGACGCAGGGGCATACCCAGTCGCTGCACACCAATTCGCTCGACGAGGCTTTGGCGCTGCCGACCGACTTCTCCGCGCGCATCGCCCGCAACACGCAGATCCTGTTGCAGCAGGAAAGCGGCACGACGCGCATCGTCGACCCGTGGGGCGGCTCGTACTACGTCGAGCGCCTCACCTACGAGCTGGCGCGCAAGGCGTGGGGGCATATCCAGGAAGTCGAAGGCCTCGGCGGCATGGCCAAGGCGATCGAGGCCGGCATTCCGAAGCTGCGCATCGAGGAAGCCGCGGCCAAGACGCAAGCGCGCATCGACAATGGCGACCAGTCGGTGATCGGCGTCAACAAATTCTCGCCGCAGGAGGACGAGCACATCGACGTGCTCAAGGTCGACAATGCGGCCGTCCGCGCCAACCAGCTCGACAAGCTCGCGCGGCTCAAGGCCGAGCGCGATCCGGCCGCCCTGCAGCAGGCGCTCGACGCATTGACCCGCGCCGCCACCGGCAATGGCAATCTGCTCGAACTTGCCATCGACGCGGCGCGCGCCAAGGCGACCGTCGGCGAGATCTCGATGGCGCTGGAGAAGGTGTTCGGCCGCCATCGCGCCGAGATCAAGGCGATCACCGGCGTCTACAAGCGCGAGGTCGGCAAAGGAGGCAAGATGTCCGGCGCTGTCGAGCGCGTGAAAGCTCTCGTGGAGGGCTTCGAGACCGCCGAAGGCCGCCGCCCGCGCCTGCTGGTCGCCAAGATCGGCCAGGACGGCCACGACCGCGGTCAGAAGGTCATTGCCTCGGCCTTCGCCGATCTCGGCTTCGACGTCGACATCGGGCCGCTGTTTGCGACACCGGCGGAAGCCGCGCGCCAGGCGGTCGAGAACGACGTGCACGTCCTCGGAGTCTCGTCGCTCGCCGCAGCGCATCTCACCTTGGTGCCGGAGCTGAAGGCGGAGCTGGCGAAACAAGGCCGCGACGACATCATGATCGTGGTCGGCGGCGTGGTGCCGCCGCAGGACTACGACGCGCTGCTGAAATCCGGCGCCG
>Ga0187809_10001177_pt1 | contig 12598 bp, 13 predicted proteins | sample NC_wetland_sal_i_8_FD_132415 | JGI IMG/M metagenome (GOLD analysis project Ga0187809, IMG submission 132415) | Wetland sediment microbial communities from Neuse River Estuary, North Carolina, USA - ASW_4 | ecosystem: Environmental > Aquatic > Freshwater > Wetlands > Sediment | place: USA: North... | reverse complement strand
GTGGCCACCTCCGCCGGCAACGGCTACAACGACCCCGACACCCACCTCGACCCGGAGAGCCTGCAGATCATCCTCGACTGGCTAGGGAAGACGCTCGCGTAACGGACGTCAGCTCGCCCGGCGCGTACAGATCAGATGGGCGACCAGCGACGTCCAGCCGGTCTGGTGTGAGGCGCCGAGACCTTCGCCGGTGTCTCCGTGGAAGTACTCGCTGAATGTCGGATGGGCGTTCCACAGCGGGTCGTCGGGATGGTCGTGCGGCTGGCTGGGCCGGCGACCGCCAGGACCCGTACGGAACAGGCCGATGAGCCGTTCCGTCAGGTCGTCCGCCGCCGCCGACAGGCCCACCCGGTTCCCTGACCCAGTGGGCAGCTCGACCTCGATCCCGTCGCCGGCACAGGGCGAGTACGTACGCATCGCCTCGACGAGCAGCACGTTGACCGGCATCCACACCGGGCCCCGCCAGTTCGAGTTGCCGCCGAACAGGCCCGAGTCGGACTCGCCGGGCGCGTACCGCAGCGGCAGCTCGTGCTCGCCAACCTGGATCGTCGTCGTGTCACGGTACGCGGCGGACAGCGAGCGGATGCCGTACGGGGACAGGAACTCGGCGGTGTCCAGCACCCGCTGCAGAACCCTCGCGTAGCGATCTGGCGGCACCAGCGCCATGCCGCCTTCGTGGCCGCCTTCGGGATGCACGATCACCCGGTCGGCGAGCAGGTCCTGGCGGTGGGCCTCGAGCCAGCCGCGGCGCTGCACGTACGAGTCGAGCTGGTCGACCCACCTCGGCGTCACCGTCACCGCGAGCAGCGGGACGAGCCCGACGAACGACCGGACGCGTACCGGCTCGGGATGCCCCTCGTCGTCAAGCAGGAGGTCGTAGTAGAAGCCGTCCTCGTCGTCCCACAGGCTGATGCCGCTGCAGCCGAACGCCTCGCTGGCCTCGGCGATCGACAGGAAGCGCTCGAGGAAGGTCGTCGGCAGCTCGCTCCAGCCGGGATCGTTCCGTGCCAGCTCCTGGGTCATCCGCAGCATGCACAGGAACGCGAACGCCACCCAGCTGGTCGCGTCGGACTGCTCGAGATGGTGACCGGGAGGCACGTCGCGGGACCGGTCGAACACGGAGATGTTGTCCATGCCGAGGAAGCCGCCGCCGAACAGGTCCGTGCCGTGGTCGTCCTTGATGTTGGTCCACCAGCCGAGGTTGAGCAGGAGCTTGCTGACCATCCGCGCGAGGAACGCCCGGTCGCGCGAGCCGTCGATGACGTAGACCATCCAGCTGGCCCAGGCATGTACGGGCGGGTTGACATCGGAGAACGACCACTCGTACGCGGGGAGCTGTCCCGACGGGTGCTGCGACCACTCGCGGCAGAGCAGGAGCAGCTGCGCCTTCGCCAGCGCGGGGTCGACGTGGGCCAGCGTGACGGCGTGGAACGCCAGGTCCCAGGCGGCGAACCACGGGTACTCCCACTCGTCCGGCATCGAGATCACGTCGGCCAGCTCCAGGTGGAGCCAGTCGGTGTTCCGCCCGGCCGGTTCCGGCGCGAGGCGCTGGGGCGGAGCCGGGGGCTGACTCGGGTCGCCCTCCAGCCACTCGGAGACGGAGTATCGGTAGACCTGCTTGCCCCACAGCAGACCGGCGAACGCACGCCGCGCGGTCAGGGCGTCGTCGACCGACGTCCCTGCCGGGATCACGCCGTCATAGAAGGCGTCGGCCTCGGCCCGGCGGGTGCGAAGGATGCCGTCGTACGAGTCGTCGAAGGGCAGGGACTCGTACGTCGCGGCCCGAAGCCGCAGCGTCACCGTGACCGACTCACCCGGCGCGACGGCGTCGAAGCGGTAGTCGAGCGCGACCTTCGTGCCGCGGTTCCCGGGGTTGGTCTTGGAGAAGTCGCCGCGGACGATCGCCTCGTTCGGGCCGTTCTTCGGATAGGCGGACGCGTTGTGGGCGCCGTCGCCGAACAGCCCCACGGCATCCGTCTCGTTGTCGCAGAAGAGCACGCGCGGGCTGTCTGCGGCGTCGAGGACGTAGTCGCCGAGGAACGAGTGGTGGGCGCCGATGCGGACACCCTCGCCGGCCGACGCGTCGACGAGCTCCAGCGTGGGGGTGCGATCGTCGCGCCCCCAGGCCCAGGTGTTGCGGAACCAGAGCTGCGGTACGAGGTGGAGCGGGGCCGGATCCGGACTCTGGTTCACCGCCGTCACCGTCAGCAGCACGTCGTCGGGGGCCGCCTTGGCGTGCGTGATGGTCACGTCGAAGAAGCGGTTCTCGGCGAGAACACCGGTGTCCGCGAGCTCGTACTCGCGCTCGTCACGTCCCCGGCGGGCGTTCTCGGAGACGAGCTGTGCGTACGGGAAGGCGGCCTGCGGGTAGCGGTAGAGCAGCTGCCCCCACGAGTGCGTGGGTGTCGCGTCGAGCGGCCACCAGTACTCCTTGACGTCCTCTCCGTGGTTGCCCTGGCCGTTCGTCAGCCCGAACCAGCGCTCCTTGAGCCGGTCGTCGTGCTCGTTCCACAGCGCCAGGGACAGGTGGAGGAAGCCGTGGGTGTCGCACAGACCGCCGATGCCGTCCTCGCCCCAGCGGTACGCACGCGCGTGCGCCTGGTCGAAGGGCAGGTAGTCCCATGCGTTGCCGTCGGCGGAGTAGTCCTCCCGTACCGTGCCCCACTGCCGGCCCGACTGGTACGGGCCCCACAGCCGCCACGGTGCGTCCCAGGGCAGATCGGCGACTCGCTCGCCCTCGGGGCCGCGGCCCGTGGGGGCCGACCCGGGCTCACTGTCGTCGGTGGCCATGGTCTGCTCCTCGGTCGGCGCGCTGATGCGTCTCAGCCTAGGCGGCGGATCTGTCGAGTCTTTGATGAAGGAGTTGAATCCTGTACGAGGTCGTTTCGGCCGCCGCTGCAGAGAACTGAGGAGAGCAGGACATGGGCTCAGGAGGACTGGCAGGCAAGACAGTCATCGTCACGGGCGGTTCCACGGGCATCGGTGCGGCGATTGCGACGAGTGCGGCGCTGCAGGGCGCGAAGGTCATCGTCGACTACGTCGTGTCCCCCGAGCAGGCGCAGGCCTTCGCGGACAAGCTCGGGAGCGAGGACTCCGGGTCGGTCGAGGCGTTCGAGGCCGACGTGAGCAAGGTCGACGAGGTGCAGGCGCTGGTCGACGAGGCGGTGCGTCGGTACGGCCGGCTGGACGTGCTCGTCAACAACGCCGGCATCGAGACGCGCCACTCGCTGCTCGAGACGACCGAGGCCGACTACGACAGGGTTCTCGGCATCGACCTCAAGGGTGCCTTCTTCGCGGCACAGGCCGCCGCGCGCCAGTTCATCGCCCAGGGCGGCGGGGGCGTCATCGTGAACATCTCCTCGGTGCACGAGGACTGGCCGATGCCCGGCAACGCGGCGTACTGCGTGGCCAAGGGCGGCATGCGCATGCTGACCCGCAACGCTGCCGTCGAGCTCGGCGCGCACGGGATCCGTGTCGTCGGCGTCGCGCCCGGTGCCGTCGACACGCCGATCAACGCGAAGACGGTCGCCGATCCCGATGCGATGGCACGCCTCGATGCCGCGATCCCGCTCGGCAAGGTGGCCAGCCCCGAGCAGATCGGCGACGTGGTGGCCTTCCTCGCGAGCGACGCCGCCTCGTACGTGACGGCCACCACCGTGGTGGTCGACGGCGGTCTCATGCAGTCGTCGCCCGGGCTGTGACGGGCGCCGCCGCCCCGCCCGTGTTCGGGGGCCTGCTGGACCGGTGGCACGACCTCGAGGCGAAGGCCGACGCGAGCGCGTGGTCGCTGTACGTGGCGGAGTTCCTCGGCACGGCGCTTCTCCTGATCGGGGGCCTGTCCGCGGTCATCGTCGTGATCTCGCCGGCATCACCCGTCGCGGCACTCGGGCTTCCGGGCTGGCTGGCGCGGGGCATCGCCGGCGCGCTCTTCGGGCTGACCGGCACGCTGGTCACGGTGTCCGCGATCGGCCGCCACTCCGGCGCGCACATCAACCCGGCGATGACGCTGGCGTTCCTCGTGGAGGGCAAGATCAGCGGCTCGCACGCCGCCTGGTACGTGCTGAGCCAGTTTCTGGGAGCGATCGCGGGCGCTTCCGTGGTGCTGGTGTGGGGACCGTGGGGACTCCCCCTCGACTACGGCGCGACGACTCCGGCCCGTGGGCTCAACCCCGTATCAGCCGTCCTGCTGGAGGCGGTGTGCACGGTCGTGCTGGTGGCGACCGTGTTCGTGTTCTTGGGCCATCCGCGGCTGCGACGCTTCACGCCGTGGACGATGAGCCCGATGTACGCGGTGATGGTGTCGCTCGAGGCGCCGTTCACCGGTACGAGCACGAACCCGGCTCGTTCGCTCGGCCCGGCGGTGGCGACCGGTACGTGGCAGGGCTTCTTGGTCTTCCTGGTCGGCCCGGCGGTCGGTGCGCTCCTCGGTGTCGCCGTGGCGTGGCTCCTCGGACGCGGCCGCCGCCACGTACCCCAGGCCCGAGTCGCCCAACACCCCGCGGACCCGCAGGTCGTGGCCTCGCACTAGGCAGGGGCAGGTGCCGGCGGACCCCCTTGCCCTTCAAGGCTCTGGCGCCGAAGGCCACCGCGCCCAGCATGCCGAGGATGCATAGGCACCCACAGTCCAAACTTGGACCGAGTAGCGGGTATCCGCATGCCTCTCGGCGGGCAATCTCGGCCGCGGAGTCGGACCCACGAGGCGCCACATTGCGTGTGGAGGACCGATCGGTAGCCGTTCAGAAGTTGGGCTACGCGGAGCGTTCAGCCGGCGGCCGGCGACGGAGACGGGCCCTTTCGATCGCGGGTGGCACGTACGCCTGGTCGAGCGTGCCGACGTCCGTACCGGGCGGGACGATCGCGTCGATTCGGTCGAGTACATCGTCCGAGAGCGCGACGTCGAAGCCGGTCAGGAGGTCGTCGAGCTGCTCCATGGTGCGCGCCCCGAGCAGGACGCTGCTGACCGCCGGATGTGCGACTGCGAACGCCATGGCCAGGTGCGGCATGGACAGGCCAGCCTCTTCCGCAAGCGGGATGAGCTGTTCGACGACATCGAGGCGCCGGTCGTCGCTGAAGGCCTTGAACATCGATGATCGGACGACGTCGTTGGTTTGGCCGCGCCGTACCCGGCCGGTGAGCATGCCCTGCCCGAGCGGGCCCCAGGTGAGCACGCCCATCCCGTACTGCTGGGCAGTGGGCAGTACCTCGGACTCGATGCCGCGGTTGAGCAATGAGTACGGCGCCTGCTCCGTGCGGTATCGCGAGAGGCCCCGCCGTTCCGAGATCCATTGGGCCTCGACCATCGTGGAGACCGGCGTGTTCGAGCTGCCGAATGCGCGGATCTTGCCGGCGTGGAGCAGGTCGCTCAGCGCGGACAGCGTCTCCTCGATGTCGGTGTCAGGATCGACGCGGTGCACCTGGTACACGTCGATGTAGTCGGTCTGCAAGCGCCGTAACGAGTTCTCGACCGCGGTGATGATCCAGCGGCGTGATGTACCCCTCGAGTTGGGATCCGTCCCGACGGGGCGGCTGAACTTCGTGGTGAGGACGACCGAGTCGCGACGGTCCTTCAGCGCCAGGCCCACGACTTCCTCGGAGTCGCCGTACACGTCCGCGGTGTCGATCAGGTTGACTCCGGCCTCGAACGCCTTGTGGATGATGCGTACTGAGTCCTGCGGGTCCTTGTTGCCGACCGACGTGGCGAACATGAGCGCGCCGAGTCCGTACGGGCTGACCTTGATGCCGGTGCGACCGAGTGTGCGGTAGTGCATGCGTCCTCCCCAGGATGGTCGGGCCGCGTATCCTGATCGAAGTGGAAGCCCGTTCCAGTTACTATACGGAACGCCTTTCCGTTTATCAAGGGAGTGGCGATGCGCTCGGACGCAAGGCGGAACGTCGAGGCGTTGGTGGATGCCGCGAAGACGGTGTTCGTACGCAGCGGGGTCGATGCGCCGGCGAAGGAGATCACCGATCTTGCCGCGGTCGGCGTCGGCACGCTGTACCGCCACTTCCCTCGCCGGTCGGATCTCATCGTGGCTGTGCTCCAGCACGAGATCGACGAGTGCGTGGCCGCCGCGGATGAGCTCAGCGGCCGACTTGGCCCGTGGGAGGCGCTTGTTGCCTGGGTCGATCGCCTCAGCGCGTTCGTCGCCACCAAGAGGGGCCTAGCCGCGGCAATGCACTCCGGAGACCCGGCGTACGACGGCCTGCCGGAGCGTCTGGTGCACCAGCTCGAACCGGCGCTCGCCGCCATGCTCGACCGCGCGATCGCCGACGGCGCTGTACGGAGTGATGTCACCGCCCGTGAGGTCATCACCACCGTCTCTCTGTTGTCTCAGTCCGTCCCCAGCCAACCCCCCGACTTCAACCACCGCATGACGCAGGTGTTCGTCGACGGGCTCCGGCTGCACCGGTAGCTGTTCTCGCGTCCCGGGGCAGTGCGGGCAACCGGCCTCTCACAAGGGCGTACCTCCGCCACGAAGGCGATCAACGTCGACAAAGGCGTGCGCCCTGACTCAAGCCGGCCGGGGGCCCTGGGGGCACAGGGGCCGACAGCGGGGACTCGCCACACGATTCTCGCTCGATCGTGGTGTTGGTCGCGTCTGGTGGAGGAGGCAAACGCCTACGGGATTCAGTCGAGGAGTGCCACGGCAATGGCGGTGTCCCCCGAGACGGACAGACTCACCAGGATGGTGTGTCCCCCGGTCGCGGCGAGGGCAGCGGCGAGGTCCCCTCGGACGGTCACATCAGGCGCGCCCTCCGCGGTTCGGCCGACCACGATGTCGGCGAACGACGAACTCGGGGTCCAGGCGGTGCCCAGACACTTGAAGACTGCTTCCTTCACGGCGAACCGGCTGGCGATGTGTCCGATCCGGAGCTGACCGTCAGGGATGGCGTCCCTCTCTTCGGGCGCGAAGACCCGCTCCAGGAAGGCATCCCCCGCACGGTCGAGTGTTCCCCGCATCTCGGACAAGGACACGACGTCGACCCCGACGCCCTTCATGACCGGTGCCCGGACAGCGGCAGGGAAGCGACGAGAAGTGCCGTCCCGACGACATCGTCCAGCGTGGCGCTGCGCGACAGGTCGCTCACGGGGGCTGCGAAACCCAGGAGGAACGGACCGTAGGCCGTCGCACCGGTGAAGTGCTGGATCAGCTTGGCACCGATGTTGGCCGCGTCCAGGTTCGGGCAGACAAGGATGTTCGCGTCTCCGCCGACCGGACTGTCGCCGAGCTTGCGACGCGCCACGCGCTCGTCGAGCGCTGCGTCGGCCTGCATCTCGCCGTCGAACGCGAACGTGACACCCCTCGTACGGAGCTCATCACACGCGTCCCGAACGACGTCGACCGCCGGGTCGTCAGCACTGCCGTGGGTCGAGAAGGACAGGAGCGCAACCCGGGGGGTCCATCCGAGCATCGCCTCCACTGCGGCTGCCACAGCCGTGGCGATGTCTGCGAGCTCCGAGGCGTCCGGGCGCGGGTTCATGGCGGGATCAGTGAACGCGAGAAGCTGACCTTCGTCGCCCTCCCGTCCCGGGATGTCGAGCAGGTAGAAGCTGCACGGCACGGCCGCTCCGTGCTCCCGTCCAATCGCGAGATGGGTCGCGACGATGACGTCCTCGGTCGCGGACAGGATCCCCGCCACCATTCCGTGTGCGTCGCCCTCGGCCACCATCATGGCCGCGAAGTAGAGGGGCCGTCGGGCGATGATCTCCGCGGCTTCCTGCGGGATGTCGTGGCGTGCCGCGTACAGCTCGGCATATCGACGACAACGGGGATCGTTGCTGCAGTCGGCGACGGTGCAGGCCTCTGGATCGGGCAGGTACGGAGCCAGCCTGCCCGCGAGCCCTGCCGGAGCGTCCAGGACGATGGGCCGGACCCGGCCGGTCTTGGCCAGCGCCACCGCCGCCTCCTGGATCGTCGGGTCGGTGCCCTCCGGGAACACGATGGATCGCGGAACCGAGCCCCCCTGCGCACGTGCCCTCTCAACCAGGTCCATGTCCCATCTCCTTCGGTGAGCTGCTCGGCCCGGACGTGCCGGGCCGAGCAGACGGGTCACAGCTTCCCGGCCACCAGACCGACGAGATCCTGAACCGTCTTAGGGCGACGGATCTCGAAGTTGGACGTCTGGGTGCCGAACTGCGCATCGATGCGCGCGGCAAGCTCGATCCGCCCGATGGACTTGATCATCAGATCCTCAGCCAGCCGGGTCTCCAGGCGTACCGAGGCGCTGTCGACCTTGGCGACGCTGGCGACGATCCGGATGACTTCCTCATCGATCTCGGCCATCGCGCGTCACACCAGGTCGAATGCGAGGATCGACAGATCCTCCACGGTCAGGATGCGTGCCCTGACGGGCAGGGGGCAACGCTCGTAGAGGGCCGCCATCTCGACGGGCTCGACGCTGACGTCCGCGATGATGCCCTGGACGAACACTCCTTCCGCCAGGCGCACGTGGCCGTAGGCGTACGGCGCGAGGTCGTTGAAGCGCGGGTTGGGCGGCGGCGCCATGCTGTGCGAGATGAACAGCACCTCGCCCTCGCCGCTCAGGGTCACGTCGTCGAGATCGGGCTTGCCGCACTTCTCACAGAGGGCTGTCGGAGGGAACGTGATGCAGTTGCAGGCGCGACACTTCTTTCCGACGAGGAGTCCTGCCGCGAGGTTCTCGTAGTAGGTGCGGATGATCGACTCGTTCATCGCCTACCTCCCTTCGTAGACCATGACAGTGCTGACCATGGCGTAGCCATGGGTGTGGACGACCGCAGTGTGCGGCGCCTTGGGAATCTGGCGTGCACCGCACAGACCGCGGATCTGCTTCACGGCCTCGTACGTGTCCGCCCCGGCGCTCGCCGCCCACGCATGACCGAACGCGTGGCGGCCGCCATGGGTACTCATCGGGCGGGACCCGTCGAAGCGCAGGCTCCCGTCACGTGCCAGGGACAGTCCGCGCCCTTCCGGCAGGTACCCCGACAGCTCGGCCGTGCAGATGCTCGAGATGTGCGAGCAGTCGTGGACGTGGAGATAGTCGATGTCGGCCGGCTGGATACCGGACATCGCGTACGCCTTGTCGAACGAGATCCGGTCGTACTCCATGTAGGTCGGGTCGTCCCCGTACCAGGGAAGATCACTCACCGTGACTCCCCAGCCCTTGACCTCGACCGGCATGGGGCCGTTCGGATCGATGCCCTCGGCGCTGCTCAGGATCACCGCCGACGCCCCGTCTGCAGCGGACACCACGCTGCGCAGCCGGGACGGCCACGCGAGGAACGGGTTGTACGCCGACACCCAGAACTCGAACGGGTCCGAGAAGCCGTATCCGGCGGCCTCGTCCTCAAGCGTCTGCTGCAGGATCGCCTTCGTGTTCATCGAACCGTGGAGACGACGCGTACGGCACAGCTCGAACATGCCCTTGTCGAAGTCCTCGATGGAGACGCCGTACTTGCGGCAGTACGCCTGCGCGATGAACCCGTTGTACGTCGGGAAGATGTCGTAGCCCTGGGGGACCGAGTACGCCTGGTTCACGCACGCGTCGGTCCACAGCCACATCTCCTCAGTCGGGATGCTCACGCGCTCGTACGGACTGAGCTTCTTCGGCTGGCTGAGCGTGGACTCCAGTCCGACGATCAGCACCTTCCTGTACACACCGGACGCGATCCCCATGGCTCCGAGCGTCACCCCGATGTTGGTCGTCGAGCACGCGCCGTCGATGTGGACGCCTGCCTTGAGCTGGGCCCCGACCCACTTGGCGATCTGGCTGTACGTCGCCGGCATGTTCGAGGTCTGCATCGTGACGTTGCCGACGATCACGGCGTCGATCTCGTTGGGCTCGATCGCGGCATCAGCGAAAGCCTCAGCGGCCGCGCGCGCGGCGAGTTCTTGGAGGGTCAACCCTTTGATCTCAGGTGTCTCCAAGAGATTCCCGAACCGGGTGCATCCGACACCGAGGATGAAGACAGGTTCCTTGAGCCTGCTCACCATCAGACACCACCTCTCATCTCTCCGCGGACCCAAGAGTTGAGCCCGGGATCTTCACCGGAACGTTGCCCCTCGCGCGTACGCTCAAGTCAGGAGCTCCGCTCCCGCTTGCAGCGTAGGAAGCGCGTTGCCGCTGTCGCTTGTCCTGCCGCGCACGAGAGTTGGAGGAGGATGCACTCCTTCCGGAGGCGCCCGAGGGAGCGTTATGGCTGTGCAGTCGGAACCCTGGCTCAGCTGGACGTCGGCCGACTACAGGGAGATCGAGCAGTACGACGCGTGGGAGGCCGCGCTGAACGACTCGCACCTCCGGTGGGACCTGAGCCGGCGCCAGGGCAGCTCGTTCACTGGCCTCATGGGCCTCAAGGACTTCGGCGGTCTGCGCGTTGTCCGTTGTGACTGCAGTCCTTGCTCCGGCCATCGCGCGTCGCGGCAGATTCGCGCCGACGGTGGCGAGTACTTCGGGGCGCTTCTGCTTCTCGACGGGCAGGAGCGGGTGCGCCAGAACGGGCACGACGCGCTGCTGCGCCCGCAATCCCTGATGATCTGGGACTCGACGAAGGAGATCGACTTCGCCGTGGACTCGAGGATCCGCAAGATCACGGTGTTCATACCGAACCGGCCCTCCTACCAGGTCGCCTCACTGCGTCGTCACTGCGGCGAGGTGATCGACTGCGCCCGCGGGATCCCTGCCGTAGTGGCATCCCACCTGACCACGCTGGCCGGTGAGCTCGAGTCGATCGACCACCTCGCCGGTGCGCCCACCGTCGACCTCACTGTGGAGCTCATCGCCGCCGCGCTGGACGCCCGGGAAGACCAGTCGCTCACGGTGGCGCAACGTGAGCTGGTGGCTGCGATCGAGTCGGACATCCTGGAGAACCTGGCCGACACGGAGCTCACGCCAGCCGTCATCGCGCAGCGGTTCTCCATCTCGAAGCGCTACCTCCACCTGTTGTTCGCCCGGACCGACAGAACCGTCTGCGAGTTCATCACGGGCAACCGGCTGGAGAGGGCCCGACGGGAGCTCGGCTCCATGGCCACAGGGGAGTCGATCACGGCCATCGCGGGCCGCGTCGGGTTCGGCGACCCCGCCCACTTCAGCCGTCTGTTCAAGCAGCGCTACGGCGTCTCGCCTCGCGACTTCCGCAGACGCTGAGGCGACAGGGTCATGATGGATCGTCGAGGGCGCCGCCGCTGATTCGCTGAGGTCGGCGACGTCAGGCGGACCCCAGCGTCCCGGTCAGACCACCGCGGTCATGCCGCCATCGACGAAGATGTTCTGCCCGGTGACGAAGCTCGACGCGTCGGACGCCAGGAAGAGCAACGTACCGATCAGCTCCTCGACCCTGCCCCACCTCTGGGCGGGGGTGCGCTTCTTCACCCAGTCGTCGAATGCGGGATCCGACCACAGCGCCTCGTTCATCTCGGTCGCGAAGTAGCCGGGCGAGATGGCGTTGACCTGGATGTTGTCGCGTGACAGGTCCGCCGCCATGCCCTTGGTGAGCATCGCCACCCCACCTTTGGACGCCGAGTACGGAGCGATCGTCTGGCGGGCGAGCTGCGACTGTACGGAGGCGATGTTGATGATCTTGCCGGATCCGCGGACTGCCATCGCGCGTGCGATCGGCTTGGACACGTAGAAGACGCTCGACAGGTTGGTCGCCATGATGAGGTCCCAGTCGGCCGTGTCGAAGTCGGTGAACGGCGCCCGACGCTGCACCCCGGCATTGTTCACGAGGACGTCCGGCACCCCGAGCTGCTCGAGCAGCTCCTCGACGGCGCCCGTCACCGCCGCCGCGTCTGTCACGTCGAACGCGACGGAGGAGACCTCACCCTTGCCGAGCGCCCGCAGCTCGTCGGCCGCCGTCGCCGCCAACGCCGCATCCCGTCCGTGAACGACAACGTGCGCGCCGGCCTCGACGAGGCCTCTGGCCAAGGCGTTGCCCAGCCCACGGTTCGACCCGGTGACCAGCGCCAGGCGCCCGCTGATGTCGAACACTCCCGAACCGGCCACTCCATGACCCCTTCCACTTCTCCGTCCCACTCAACCAACCGCTCGACGAACGTACGACGTGGTCGTCGATCCGCCGACTGCACAGAACGTGCCTGCCTACCCCCGTCGCGTGATCGCGAGCAGGTCCCTCGCGGGGCCGACGGGGCGCTGTCCAGCGGGCCAGATGGCGCGCAGGGCCCGGGTGAGGTCGACGCCCTCCACCTCCACCTGTACGAGGCGACCACTGCTGAGATCGTCCCTCACGGCGAGACTGCTGATCACCGCCGGCCCGGCTCCGGCGTAGACCGCGGAGCGTACGGCGCTCGTGGAGGACAGCTCGAGCAGTGGCGTCGCGAGCGGCGCGTACGTGGCCAGGGCACTCTCGAGCGTGGCCCGGGTGCCGGACGCTGGTTCCCTGTGGACCAGCCTCGTAGCGGCGAGCTCGGCGGCGGTCACCGGTCTGCGGCGCTTGGACCAGGGATGGCCACGTGGGACAACGACGAGCAGCTGGTCGGTGGCCACGATCCGCCCGTTCACGCCCGTGGGCATTCCGGGTCCTTCCACGAAGCCCAGGTCGACCTCCCCTCGCAGCCGGGCACCCGGAGACCGCGGTCAGCCTTGCCGCCGTGAACACGGC
>Ga0187809_10001176_pt1 | contig 12617 bp, 11 predicted proteins | sample NC_wetland_sal_i_8_FD_132415 | JGI IMG/M metagenome (GOLD analysis project Ga0187809, IMG submission 132415) | Wetland sediment microbial communities from Neuse River Estuary, North Carolina, USA - ASW_4 | ecosystem: Environmental > Aquatic > Freshwater > Wetlands > Sediment | place: USA: North... | reverse complement strand
TCGCCGCGGTACTTCGAGCCCGCGACGAGCGCAGCGAGGTCGAGCGTGTAGATCTGCTTGTTCTTCAGCAGCTCCGGAACCTGGTTGGTCGCGATGCGGGCCGCGAGGCCCTCGACGACGGCGGTCTTGCCGACACCGGGCTCGCCGATCAGCACGGGATTGTTCTTGGTGCGCCGCGAGAGGATCTGCATGAGCCGCTCGATCTCCGTCTGGCGGCCGACGACCGGGTCGAGCTTGCCCTCGGCCGACTGCTTCGTCAGGTTGCGGCCGAACTGGTCGAGGAGCTTCGAGCTCTTCGACTTCTCACCCGCCGGGCCGCTCGCTCCGCCGGGGCCCTGGCGCCGGCCGGGGCCGGAGAGCATCCGGATGATCTCGTTGCGGATCTTCTCCGCGTCGGCGTCGAAGTCGAGAAGGATGCGTGCGGCGACACCTTCGTTCTCGCGGACGAGGCCGAGCAGGATGTGCTCGGTGCCGATGTAGTTGTGACCGAGGGAAAGCGCCTCGCGCAGCGCGAGCTCGAGGACCTTCTTCGCGCGCGGCGTGAACGGAATCTGGCCGGTCGTCACCTCGTCGCCCTGGCCGACGATGCGCGCGACCTGCGCGCGGACCTCCTCGACCGTGATGTCGAGCGACTCGAGGACGCGGGCAGCGAGGCCCTCCTCTTCGCGAAGCAGCCCGAGGAGGATGTGCTCGGTGCCGATGTAGTTGTGCTTGAGGGCGCGTGCCTCGTCCTGCGCGAGAACGACGACCTGGCGAGCACGTTCTGTGAAGCGTTCAAACACGGTCCCTCAGGCCTCCTTTCGCATGCGCTCTGTGATCGGCCGAAGGTTCGCTCATCGTAGCCGAGGGGTGTACTTCCAGGGATGGGCCCCGAACAGCTTCCATGAACGTGAAATAGCCGTTACACCAGCTCGCCGAAGGTGTCCTGGACGAGTTGGTCGAAGCTGGCGGGGAGGCTGCCGTCTGGGGCGGCGTACGCGCGGAGCGAATAGAGATACGACGTCCATTCCTCCAGCCGCTCGGGGAACTCGTGGCCACGCTGCTCGACCAGCCGGTCGAGGGCGAGGACGTTCCAGCGGCCGGGGCTGTCGGGCCGCCGCTCTGGCTCCGCCTCGGGCTCGGGCTCCGGCTCCGGCTCCGGCTCCGGCTCCGGCCGATTGTGAACGGGACCCTCGGTCGGCTGCACCGGCTCGGGGATCGGGACGAACGTGAGCATCGGCGGCCGAGACGGCGGCTCCGCGGGAGGCGGAGGGGGCTCGTACGGCGGCGGCGTCCTCATGAGCGGCGGCTCGGGCGTCTCCGCGAGCTCGCGCTCGCGCACCGCGATCTCGGCGGCGCGGCGGACGAGCTCGAGCTCGCGCTGAGCGACGCTCGCGATGCGGGCCTCGACGGCGCGCTCGCGTTCTTCGAGCGAGGAGATGTCGGAAGGCGCCGAAAGCTGGCGTTCTTGCGCCTCGAGCTCGGCGGCGCGGCGCGCGAGCGCGGCCTCGCGCGACGCGAGATCGGCGGCCTTCTGTGCGAGCTCGAGCTCGCGCGCGCTGTACGTCTCCTCCGTGGTCGCTTCGCGCTGCGACAGGGTTGCCTCGCGCGCCGCGATGTTCCCCTCCCATTCGGTCAGGCGTGCGATCCGCTCCTCGGCGGTGCGTTCGAACTCCGCCTCGCCGTGCGCAAGTGCCGCCTGGCGCTCGTCCAGGCGCTTCTCCTCGGCACGGAGGCGGTCGAACGTCGCGCCGAGCCGCTCCTCGACCTCGGCAGCGAGTCCTTCGACCACTGCCGGCCCCGCGGTCGGCGCCTCGCGGCGCTTTTTCTCCTGCTTCTTCTCTTGCCGCCTCTCCTTCGGGCGCTTCTCCGATGCCGGCTCGGCGGCGGGCGCGCCCCGCCGGCGGGCCCGCGCGAGCAGCAGGAGGAGGAGCAGGAGCAGAATCACGATCGCCGCCGCGATCGGGATGAGGTGGTGGTGCGCCGACAGGCTCACTGCGGTCATGCGCTCATTATCGCCGCCGGGGTGGCTACCATCGCCCTGCCGTGGGCAGCGCTCTCATCACGGGCGGAGCCGGGTTCATCGGCTCCCACCTCTCCGAGCTGCTGCTCGACCGCGGCACGGAGGTGTTCGTCCTCGACGATCTCTCGACCGGATCCGAGCGCAACGTCGCGCACTTGCGCGACCGGCGCGACTTCCACCTCGTCGTCGACTCGGTCTTGAAGTCGTCGGTGGTGAACGAGCTCGTCCACCGCTGCGACGTCGTCTACCACCTCGCTGCGGCGGTCGGGGTCCGCCTCATCGTCGAGGAGCCGGTGCACACGCTGGTGACGAACATTCAGGGAACGGAGAACGTGCTCGACCACTGCAACCGATTCGGCAAGCGCGTGCTCATCGCGTCGACGTCGGAAGTCTACGGCGACCGGCGTGAGCCAGAGGCGCTCGCGGAGGAGAGCAAGCGCATGTACGGCCCGACGACGGCGCGGCGCTGGGCGTACGCGGAGTCGAAGGCGCTCGACGAGTTCCTCGCACTGGCTTACCACCAGGAGCGCGGGCTCGACTGCGTCATCGTGCGGCTCTTCAACACGGTCGGTCCCCGGCAGAGCGGGCAGTACGGGATGGTGATCCCGCGCTTCGTCACGAACGCACTCGCCGGACGGCCGCTCGAGATCCACGGCGACGGCACGCAGACGCGCTGCTTCTGTCACGTGCAGGACACGATCCGCGCGCTCGCCGACCTGATGGACGCAACCGGCATCTCGGGTGAGATCTTCAACGTCGGATCGACGGAGCGCGTCACGATCAACGACCTCGCGAAGCGGGTGCTGACGATGACCGGCTCGGCGTCGACGTTGGTCCCGGTGCCGTACGGCGAGGTCTACGGTCAAGGGATCGAGGACATGCTCCACCGCCAACCGTCGATCGGGAAGATCGGCGGGGCGATCGGGTGGCAGCCGACCCGCGACCTCGAGGAGATCCTCCGCGACGTCATCTTCCACGCCCGCTCGGCACCCGCCTTCGTCGCCGCGGAGGAGTGACTCGGTAGCGGACTTGGTAGCGGGGATACTCCCCGTCACCGGAGAAATGGCGGTCTGGTACGACATCCGCCACGGTTCGCGGCCGCAAACCGCATCGCTCCGTGTCGCGACTTCGCGACGTCATCCCGGCGATTACGTAACGGGGACACTCCCCCATACTGAAGTGCGTGGAAGTTGCGACGGTTCCGATGCAGGCCGCGGCATAGGCGAACGTCAGCTCTTCTCACGGAGCAGCGGGAAGAGGATGACGTCACGGATGGCGTCCCGTCCGAGCAACACCATCGCGAGCCTGTCGATGCCGATGCCGATGCCGCTGTTCGGCGCCATCCCGTAGGACATCGCCTCGACGTAGTCCGGATCCCCGGGCTCCGCTTCGGCGTCCCCCGCCTCCCTCTCCTCCGCCTGCGTCGCGAAACGCTCCTCCTGCTCGTCGCTGTCGTTCAGCTCGCTGAACGCGTTACAGAACTCCATCCCCGCGACGACCGCCTCGAAGCGCTCGACGATCGACTCGTCGTCGTCGGTCGTGCGGGCGAACGGCGACAGCTCGATCGGCCAGTCGTAGACGAAGGTCGGCTGGATCAGCTCCGGCTCGACGAAGTGCGCGTACGCATGATCGACGAGCTGCGCCCAGGTGCGATCCTTGGAGATGTCGACGCCGGCGCCGGTGAGCTTGGCCCTCAGCTCCCCCTCGTCGCGCGACCACACGCCCTGCGCCTCGAGCGCTTCGACGAACTTCACGCGCGGCCACGGCGCCGCAAGGTCGACCTCGTGGCCGCGAAACGTCGTCTTCGTGGTTCCGATCGTCTTCTGCGCAACCCGCTCGACGAGCGTCTCGCACCGCGTCATCGTGTCGGTGTAGTCCGCGTACGCCTCGTACCACTCGACCTGCGTGAACTCGGGCGAGTGCTTGTACGAGTAGCTCTCGTTGCGGAAGTCCTTCGACAGCTCGTACACCTTTTCGAGACCGCCGACGATGAGCCGTTTGAGGTACAGCTCGTCCGCAATCCGGAGGTAGAGCTCCTGGTCGAGCAGATTCGAGTTCGTGACGAACGGCTCCGCGAAGCCGCCGCCGTAGCGGGGCTGCAGGATCGGCGTCTCCACCTCGATGAAGCCCTCGCCGTCGAGGTACGCGCGGATCTCCGTCACCATCTTCGCGCGGAGGATGGTGTCGCGCCGCGACTCCTCGTTCATCAGCAGATCGAGATAGCGGCGCCGGTACCGCGCCTCGACGTCGGTGAGTCCGTGGAAGGTGTCGGGCAGCGGCGTCCTGATCCGCGCGAGGATCTCGAGCTCGTCGACGTCGAGCGAGGGCTCACCGCGCTTCGACTTCGACGGCGATCCCGTCGCGCCGACGATGTCCCCGAGATGGACGTCCACCTCGCCGGTCTTCTCGATGTGGCAGAGCAACTGAATGCGGCCCGAGCGGTCGACGAGATCGAGGAAGACGAGCTTGCCCATGTCTCTCCGGCCGAGGACGCGGCCGGCGACACGCCGCTTCGACTCCGCAGCGGCGCCGTTCTCGAGCGGTTCACTCTCGGTGCGGACGGCCGCGATCTCGACGCGGTTCCGGAAGTGCTTCGGCGCGGACATCCCGCGCGAGTCTAGTGGCCGCTAAGCGGCTGTCACGCCGCCTTGATGTCCATGATCTTGAAGGTCATCTTCCCGCGCGGCGCGGCGACCTCGACCGTCTCACCCTTCTTGCGGCCCATGATCGCCTTCCCGACGGGCGACTCGTTCGAGAGCTTGTTCTCGGCGGGGTTCGCCTCGGCGGAGCCGACGATGTGGTACTCGACGGTCTTGCCGGCCTTGACGTCGCGGAGCCGCACCTTCGTCCCGATCGAGACCTCGCCCGACTTGATCTCCTTCTTCGTGACGACGCGCGCGTTCTTCAGCCGCTCCTCGAGCATCGCGATGCGAGCCTCGAGGTGCGCCTGCTCGTTCTTCGCGGCGTCGTACTCGGCGTTCTCGGCGATGTCGCCGAACTCGCGCGCCGTCCGGATCCGGTCCGCGATCTCCCGCCGCCTGTCGTTCGACAGGTATTCGATCTCCTCCTTGAGCTTCTCGAAGCCCTCGGGAGTGAGGATGACTTCCTTCAACTGGCCCTCCTGGAAAGACCCCGCGGCAACAAAAACGGCCGGTGGGCGCGCCCCCCGGCGGGGGCGGATGGTACCTCCGGGGCGGAGGGTCGTCAACGGGGGTCGGGCTACCATCCGCGGCATGGCCGTGGAACTGCGGGAATCCTGGTCGATCGGCCCCGTCGAGGTGCCGACGCGGGTCGTCCTCGCCCCGATGGCGGGGGTGAGCGTGCAGGCGTTCCGGCGCCAGGGCCGCCGCTTCGGGGCCGGCCTCGTCTGCTCGGAGATGGTCTCGTGCGCGGGGATCGAGCATCGGAACGAACGCACCCTCGGCTACCTCCGGGTCGGCGCCGACGAGCACCCGCTCGCGATCCAGATCTTCGGCTCGGAGCCGGCCGCGATGGCGGAAGCAGCGCGAATGGTCGAGGCGGCCGGCGCCGACATCGTCGACATGAACTTCGGCTGCCCGGTGAGGAAAGTGACGAAGACGGGCGCGGGCGCCCACCTGCTCGAGGACGAGGAGGTCGCGTGCCGGATCACCGCGGCGGTCGCCTCGGCAGTGTCGGTTCCGGTGACCGTGAAGATGCGCCGCGGCGTCGAGGACGGCTCACGCGCGTGCCTCCAGCTCGGCCCGCGGCTCGTCGAGGCCGGCGCGAGCGCACTCACGCTGCATCCGCGCTCGGCGAAGCAGATGTACACCGGCTACGCCGATCACACGCTCACCGCCGAGCTCGTCTCGCTCGTCGGGGTCCCCGTGATCGCGTCCGGGGACGTCACGTCGCGCGCGAAGGCGGAGGCGGTGCTCGGGTCCACCGGCGCGGCGGCGGTCATGGTCGGCCGCGGCGCGCAGGGGAACCCGTGGGCGATCCGGGACATCGTCCTGGGCGACGGAGAGCCGCCGACGCGCGAGGAGGTGGCCGCCGAGCTGATCCTGTTCATCCGGGAGACGGTGCGCGAGCTGGGGGAGCGGCGCGCGTCGAGCTTCCTGAAGAAGTTCTACGGCTGGTATCTCGGCCACGGCCGCTTCCCGAAACCGTTCAAGAACGAGCTCGTGCAGCTCACCTCGACGGAAGACGTCGTGACGCGGCTCTTCGCCGCGGCGCCGGGCGCCGCCGAGATCGTCGAGCGGCTCGAGTCGGAGCTGCCGAATCCGGACGACGAGGTCCTGCTCGACGGGATGCCGATCTCGATCTACGGCGGAGGCTGACCTCCCGATGGAGAGCGTCAGCTCTCCGTGCGATTCCTTCTCCAGACGATCCGCAGGCCCTCGAGCGTGAGGAACGGATCGACGGTGGAGATCGTCCGCGAGTGCGGTGCGATCAGATCCGCCAGCCCGCCGGTCGCGACGACGGGAGCATCCGGCGCACCGAGCTACTCCCGGATGCGGTCGACGATCGAGTCGACCTGGCCTGCGAATCCGTAGACGAGCCCCGACTGCAGCGCCTGAACGGTCGTCTGCGAGATGACGCGCTCGGGCGCCGCGAACGGCACCTTCGGAAGCCGGGCGGCACGGGCGAAGAGGGCGTCCATCGAGACCTCGATCCCCGGCGCCAACACGCCGCCCGCGAACTCCCCTTTCGCCGAGACGACGTCGAAGTTCGTCGATGTGCCGAAGTCGACCACGACCGAGGGCATGCCGTGCCGGTCGCGCGCGGCGACCGCGTTTGCAATCCGGTCGGGGCCGACCTCGCGCGGGTCGTCGTAGCGCACGGGCACACCGGTCGAGACCCCGGGGCCGAGCACGAGGACGGCCACCCCGGCCCACCGCTCGGCAAGCGACTCGTACTCGCCGACGAGCTGCGGCACGGACGAGCACAACACGATCCCCTCGAGCGACGACATGTCGACGAGCGCGCGCAACAGCACCGCCAGCTCGTCCGCCGTGTGCGCGGGATTCGTGCCGACCCGATAGTGCTCGACGAGGCTCTCCCCGTCGTAGAGGCCGTACACGGTCTGGGTGTTGCCGACGTCGACCGCGAGCAGCATCGCGGCGGAGACCCTACCTGGCGGCCTAGAAGTCTTCTTCGTGCGGTTGCGTCTCGCCGATGCGCTCGGCGAGCGCCTCCGGCGTCAGCGTGGGCTCGTCGTCCTCGCCGCGCAGCTCCTCGATGGTGACGTCACCCGAGGTGAAGATCTCGGTGCGCGGGATGATCCGCGTCGGCCGGTTCTTGTCCCAGACCCAGACGTCCTCGAGCTTCAGGTGGAAGAACGGATACGTCTGCTGCGGGACATACGTGCGCTCGAGCTTGTTGCAGAGATACGTCGCGTCCTGCGTCAGGACGCAGTAGCGAAACAGGCCGAACACGGCCTGGTACTCCCTCTTCAGCTGGAGCTCGAGATCGGCCTCGTACTCGTCGAGATCGTCGAGGTGCGACATCCAGGGGTCAGTGTAGCCGCGCACGAAGGGTCTCGACCTGTCCTTTTCCAGGCACTTCGAGGCCCGGCGCGATCTCGTCGAGGGGGCCGAGGACGAACTCGCGCTCGTGCAGACGCGGGTGCGGGACCGTCAGTCCCGGCTCGTCGATCTCGACGCCCTCGTAGAGCAGCAGGTCGAGGTCGAGCGTCCTCGGGCCGTGCGCCGAGGCGCCCTCGCGGACGCGTCCGAACCGGCGCTCGACGTCGAGGAGGACCGCGAGAAGGTCGCGTGGAGAAAGCTCGGTCTCGACGGCCGCCACCCCGTTGAGAAAGCGCGGCTGCCCGACGACGCCGACCGGCTCCGTATCGACGAGGCCGGACACGGCGGCCACGCGGACTCCGGGCTCCTGCCCCAGCTCGGCGAGCGCGGTCCGGATCGTCGCCTCGCGGTCGCCGAGGTTCGATCCAAGGCCGATGTACGCGCGAGGCACGCCCAGGACGCTACCCTCCGAAGCCTGGTGGCACGCCGCCTGCCGATCGTCGTCGCCGCGGCGCTCTGCGCCCTCGGTACCGCCGCCGTCGCGCACGGCGACGCCCCGTCGGAGTGGTGGCTGCAGGCCATCGACGCCGACCCGACGGCGGCTCCCGGGCCGGGTGTTCCCGTCGTCATCATCGACGGCGCAGTCGACGCGTCGCAACCGGCGTTCAGCGGGCGGGCGAATACCACGTACCTCGATCCCCAGGCGCTCGCCGGGCCCAACGACTTCCACGCGACCGCCGTCGCGTCGCTCGCGGCCGCATCCACCGGCGGGCTCGAGGGCGTGTATCCGCAGGCCGCACTCGAGGTCTGGGACGCGGGGCACGGCGCCGACGGCATCGACGCCGGCTCGGCAGCGACGGGAATCTCGACCGCGGCGCGGCACTGTCCGGCGGTGATCAACCTCAGCTTCGGCGGGACGGATCCGAATCCGGACGTGCAGGACGCGATCCTCGGCGCAGTGCGCGACGGCTGCCTCGTCGTCGCCGCCGCGGGCAACAGCGGCCTCGACGGCGACCCGCCGACGTATCCGGCCGCATATGCGCACGTCCTCACGGTCGGCGCGACCGACGCACAGGGTGAGCCGCTTCCGTTCTCGAGCTCGGGCTCGTGGGTCGACCTGGCCGCGCCAGGGACGGCGATCAGCGCGGACGTCCCGCTCTCGCACGACCCGAGCGGTATCTCGGCGAATCTCGCCGGCACCAGCTTCGCCGCACCGCTCGTCACCGCGGCTGCGGCATGGCTCTGGACCGTCCGTCCGAAGCTGAGCGCAACACAGGTCGCGGCGATCCTCCGCGAGAGCGCCCGCCCGACAGGGTCGCAGGCCTTCGATCCCAAGACGGGCTACGGCGTCATCGATCTCGACGCAGCGCTCGCGCTCCCCACGCCGCCCAACGACCCCGACGAGCCGAACGACGACGTCGTCCAGGTCAAGCCGGGCCAGCTGTTCTCCTCCGGCGAGCCGCCGCTGACGACCGCGACTCGCCCCTCGATTCGCATCTCGGGCACGCTGCTGCAGTCCGACGACCCGCGGGATCTCTACCGCGTCTGGGTTCCCGCCCACCGCCGCGTTCGCGTGTCCGTATCCGGGGACGGCGACGCGGTGGCGCACCTCTGGGGGCCACAGACGTACACAGTCGACGAGCCGCCCGCACTGCGCAAGCGCGACTTCATGGGATCGTCGATCACGGGCGGCGCCGTCGGCCGCTACGCCTACGCGGAGGTCGAGCTGTCCGCCCGCGCGACTAGCGCCACCTACGTCTTGAGCGTTCGGGCCGGGAGACCGTGACCGAGGCGGATCCCTCGAGGCCGGCGGGCATGACCGCCGGCTTCGTGACGCGTACGGTGGCGCGCTCGACGGCGAACCTCTGCCGCATCTCGTCGGCGACCGCGATCGCGAGCGCCTCGAGCAGCGAGTACGTCCTCGCCGCCGAGACCTCCCTCACCGCCCGCGCGACCGACACGTAGTCGACGGCGTCCTCGAGGCGGTCGGACGCACCGCGTCCTCCGACCTCGAGATCGACGTCGAAGAGGAAGTCCTGTCCGGCCTCGCGCTCCTCGGGGTAGGCCCCGTGATGGCCGAACACGCGCAGGCCGTGCAGCGAGACGGTGATCACGTGAACGCCTTCGCAACGTTCAGCCCGTTCACGTGGGCGGCGACGTCGTGCGCTCGGATGATCGTCGCGCCGCGCTCGTACGCAGCCACGGCGGCGGCGACGCTGGCGCTGCTCAGGTCGGTCGCGCCGAGTCTGCGCAGCGTGCTCTTGCGCGAGATGCCGACGAGCACGGGTCGGCCGAGGGCGAGCAAGACGTCGAGCCGACGGATCAGCTCGAGGTTGTGCTCGACCGTCTTCCCGAAGCCGATGCCGGGATCGAGGCAGATCGCGCTCTCGGGGACGCCGTACGAGACTGCGAATGCGAGCCGCTCCTCGAGGAACGCCGCCACCTCGGATGCGACGTCCTCGTAGCGGGGGTCGTCCTGCATCGTACGCGGCTCTCCCTGCATGTGCATGAGGCAGAGGTAGACGCCCCCGTCTGCGACGACGCCTGCGAGCTCGGGATCCGCACGCAGCGCCGTGACGTCGTTCACCATCTCCGCCCCGAGCTCCAGTGCACGCCGGGCGACCTCCGCTTTGGCCGTATCGATGGAGACGGGCACCCTGCCGCCGAGGCGCTCGAGGACCGGAACGACGCGGCGGAGCTCCTCGCCGAGCGAGACGCCGTCGGAGCCGGGGCGCGTCGACTCGCCGCCGAGGTCGACGACGGCCGCACCCTCCTCGATCATCCGCCGCGCCGCCGAGGCGGCCACGTCGGGATCGGCGTGCACACCCCCATCGGAGAACGAGTCGGGCGTCACGTTGACGACGCCCATGATTGACGGCCGCCTGAAGCGCTCCTCGATCGGGATCATGCCCCGATCGTCGCACGCGCCGCCCGGCTGCGCGCCGACTCGGCGATCCACAATCCTGCGAGGACGATCACCCCGCCGACGGCGAGTGACGGACCGAGGTGCTCCCCGAGCACGAGGACGGACGAGACGACCCCGAAGATCGGGACGAGCAATGCGAACGCCGACGCGCGCGCAGCGCCGATGAGCCGCACACCCTCGAAGAAGAGGACGAAGCCGAGCACGGTGCCGCCGACCGAGAGATACGCGACGCCTCCCCATGCCGACGCCGGCGCGCGGGCCGCGCCGCTCCAGCCGCCGCCGAAGAACGAAAGGGGAAGCAGCATGAGCGAGCCTGCGGCGGTCGCGTACACGTTCGCGCTCACGGAGCCGAAGCGCGCCGTCGCCTCGCGGCCGGCGATCGTGTACGCCGCCCACGAGCACGACGCGCCGACGAACAGCCCGTCGCCGAGGAGGCGGCTCGACCCGACGTCACCCGTCGGATTCGCGACGACGACGAGGCCCACGAGCGCGACGGCGAGACCGATGGCGGCGAGCCGAGACGGGCGCTCGCCGAAGACCCGCCACGTGAGGAGCGTCGTGACGATCGGGATGAGCCCGGGGACGATGACCGAACCGTCCGCCGCAGGTGCATGCCGTAGCCCGTAGAGGAAGAAGAGGTTGTAGGCGAAGACGACGGTGAGCCCGAGAACGGCGACGAGGCCCACGTCGCCGAGCTCTGGAGCTCGCACGGGTCGTCGCGACATCCGCGCCCAGATCCACAGCAGCACCGCGGCGGCCGCGAAGCGGGCTGTCGCGATCGTCGCCGGCGCGATGTGCTCGGCCGCCAACTTCCCTGCCGGCCACGTGCCGCCGAACGCCACCATGCCCACGAGCAGCGGGGCGTATGCCGCCCTCGCCTCCTTCACGACGGGGGCCGAGCCTGCTGCGTCGGTTCGCTCTAGCTCTTGGCCGGGTCGGGCGGCGGCTGCATGGTGGCGCCCGGGATCGGGAACGGCCGCGGCCGCGGCTTGCGCTCACGCTTCGGCTCTTCCTCGGGCTCCGGCTGCGTCGGCGCCGGCTTCTCCTCGGGGAAGACTGCGCCTTCGTCCTCGCCTGCGAGCAGCCGCTCGAACTGGTCCTTGTCGATCGTCTCGCGCTCGATGAGGATCTGCGAGATGCGGTGCAGCTCCTCCATGTGCTCACGGAGGACCGCAAGCGCGAGCTCGTGCGCCTCCTCGATCACGCGGCGGATCTCGTCGTCGATCTCGCGCGCGATCTCCTCGGAGTAGTCGGCCTCGGCGCCGTAGTCCCGGCCGAGGAACGGCTGGTCGTGGCCGCGGCCGAGGACGCGCGGGCCGAGCTTCTCGCTCATGCCGAAGCGCATGATCATCTGCTTGGCCGTCTGCGTGACCTTCTCCAGGTCGTTCGCCGCGCCGGTCGTCACCTCGTGGAAGACGATCTCCTCGGCAGCGCGGCCGCCGAGCGTCATGCCCATCTGGTGCATGAGGGCGGTGCGCGTCGTCAGATAACGGTCCTCCGTCGGGAGCGAGATGGTCAAGCCGAGCGCCTGTCCGCGCGACACGATCGTGATCTTGTGCACCGGGTCGGTGTGCTCGAGGTAGTGGCCGACGAGCGCGTGGCCCATCTCGTGGTACGCCGTGATCTTGCGCTCGTGCTCCGAGAGGAGCCGCGCCTTCTTCTCCGGGCCGGCCACGACGCGCATGATCCCTTCCTCGAGCTCTTCCTGTTCGATGATCTTCTTCCCGCGGCGCGCGGCGAGCAGCGCGGCCTCGTTCACGAGGTTCGCGAGATCGGCGCCGGTGAAGCCGGGCGTTCCGGAGGCGAGCGTGTCCAGGTCGATCTCGGGCGCGAGCGGCTTGCCCTTGGTGTGCACCTCGAGGATCTTGCGCCGGCCGAGGCGGTCGGGACGATCGACGACGATCTGGCGGTCGAAGCGGCCCGGCCGCAGCAGCGCAGGGTCGAGGATGTCGGGTCGGTTCGTCGCGGCGATGAGGATGATGTTGTCCTTCATCTCGAAGCCGTCCATCTCGACGAGCAGCTGGTTCAGCGTCTGCTCGCGCTCGTCGTGGCCCCCGCCGAGGCCGGCGCCGCGGTGGCGGCCGACGGCGTCGATCTCGTCCATGAACACGATGCACGGCGCCGCCTGCTTCGCCTGCTCGAACAGGTCGCGCACGCGCGAGGCGCCGACGCCGACGAACATCTCGACGAAGTCGGAGCCGGA
>Ga0187809_10001175_pt1 | contig 12621 bp, 15 predicted proteins | sample NC_wetland_sal_i_8_FD_132415 | JGI IMG/M metagenome (GOLD analysis project Ga0187809, IMG submission 132415) | Wetland sediment microbial communities from Neuse River Estuary, North Carolina, USA - ASW_4 | ecosystem: Environmental > Aquatic > Freshwater > Wetlands > Sediment | place: USA: North... | reverse complement strand
CGATGCGCGAGCGCAGGCCGCTCGTCCATCAGATCACGAACTACGTCGTCATGAACGAGACGGCGAACGCGACGCTCGCGATCGGCGCCCTGCCGGTCATGGCGCACGCGGGCGAGGAGGTGGAGGAGATGGTTCGGCTCGCGTCGTCGCTCGTGATCAACATCGGAACGTTGTCCGAGCCCTGGGTCGAGTCGATGCTGCTGGCGGGCGGCGCGGCCACCGCGCGCGGGATTCCGGTCGTGCTCGATCCGGTCGGCGCCGGCGCGACTGCATACCGGACCGCGACGGCACGCCGGATCCTCGATGTCGTCGACGTCACCGTGCTGCGCGGGAACGCGGGCGAGGTGGCGACCCTCGTGGGCGCACAGGCGGAGGTCCGCGGCGTCGAGTCGATCGTCGCGGGCTTGGATCCGGCCGATCTCGCGCGTGAAGCGTCCCGGCGGCTGGGCGTCGTCGCGTCGGTCACCGGGCCGGTCGACCACGTGTCGGACGGCGACCGCGTGCTCGCAGTCGCGAACGGCGTTCCGCTGCTCGCGGCGGTCACCGGGACCGGCTGCATGTCGTCTGCGCTCACCGGCTGCTTCCTCGCCGCGAAGCCGGACGAGCCGCTGGAGGCGGCCGCCGAGGCGCTCGCCGCGTTCGGCGTCGCCGCCGAGGTCGCGGCCGAGGGCGCGGGAGGCCCGGGCACGTTTCACGCGCGCCTCTACGACGCGCTGTACACGCTCGACCCGGACACGCTCGACGAGCGCACCCGGATCGAAGAGCTGTGAAGGAGTTCGAGCTCCTTGGGGAGTTGGAGCGGCGGGGCCTCATCGTCGGCGTCGAGAACGACGCCGCGCAGGTCGACGGGCTCGTCGTGACCCAGGACGCGCTCGTCGAGGGCGTCCACTTCAGATTCGATCTCATCGACCGGCGCGAGTTGGGCTATCGCGCCGCCGCGGTCAATCTCAGCGATCTCGCCGCGTCCGGCGCGGAGCCGGTCGCCCTCATCGTCAGCCTTGCCGCGCCGAGCCTCGACGGAGCGGTCGAGCTGTACGAGGGCATCGCCGAGGCAGGCGTGCCCGTCCTCGGCGGCGACACGACGCGCGCAGGGAGCGTCGTCCTCAGCGTCACCGCTCTCGGCCGATCCGAGCGCGTCCCCGGCCGGACGGGAGCGAAGCCGGGCGACCTGCTCGTCGTCACCGGCCCGCTCGGCGCAGCGGGCGCCGCCTTCCGCGAGGGCCGGCTCGCGCGCCCCCCGATCCGTCTCGCCGAGGGGCGGCGCCTCGCGCGTGTGGCGCACGCGATGCTGGACATCTCCGACGGGCTCGGCCCGGACGCGGGGCACATCGCCGAACGCTCCGGAGTCAGGCTCGTCATCGACGTCGATGCCGTCCCGCTCGCACCGGGAGCGACACGCGCCGATCTCGAGTTCGGCGAGGACTACGAGCTGCTCGCGGCCACGCCGGACCCGCTCGACTTCACCGTCATCGGGCGCTGCGAGGAGGGCTCAGGCGTCGATCCCGGCCTCGGCGGCTGGGAGCACTTCGGCTAGCCAACTGTCGAAGTGCGACTTCGGCCGCAGCCCGACGATGGACGAGATGCGCTCGCCGCGCGCGAACAGGACGACCATCGGGATCGAGAGCACGTCGTAGCGCGCACCGAGCGCCGGGTTGTCGTCGACGTTCACCCTCGCGACGGGGACGGTCGCCTCGAGCTCGGCGAGGACGGGCTCGAGCGCCTTGCACGGCCGGCACCACGGCGCCCAGAAGTCCACGAGCAGCGGACCGCGCGCAATCGCGTCGTCGAAGGTGTCGGTGTCGAGCTCGCGCATCAGAATCGTCCTGCCAGCGCTTCCAACCGTAGCGCCGGCACGCGGGTCACCGCCTCGAGGACGATCGCTCGCGACATCTTCGACGTCCCGGCGGTGCGATCGGCGAAGAGGATGGGCACCTCGACGACGTCGAAGCCGGCGCGGATCGTGCGGTACGTCGTCTCGATCTGGAAGGCGTAGCCCTTCGACCGGATTGCACCCAGGTCGATGCGCTCGAGCACCTCGCGCCGGTAGCACTTGAAGCCGCCTGTGAGATCGCGGACGTGCACACCGAGGATCGTGCGCGCGTACCACGAACCGCCGACCGAGACGAACCGCCGACCGCGCCCCCAGTCCTCGGTGCCGCCGCCGCGCACGTAGCGAGAGCCGAGCGCGAGTGCCGCGCTCTCGCACGCCGCGATCAGGCGCGGCACGTCGGCCGGGTCGTGCGAGAAGTCGCAGTCCATCTCGAGGATGAGATCGGTGTCGGTCTCCAGGGCACGCCGGAAGCCCGCGACGTACGCAGGACCGAGCCCTTCCTTCCGCTCGCGGTGGAGCACGGAGACGAAGCTGAGCTCGGACGCGAGGCGGTCGGCGATCTCGCCGGTGCCGTCCGGTGAGTTGTCGTCGACAACGAGCACATGCACGCCGAGCGGCTCGAGTGCGCGCACCATCGGCTCGATGTTGGCCGCCTCGTTGTACGTCGGGAGGCAGATCGTCGCGTTCGGCACGGTGCGTGAGGCTACATATGATCGATTCGTGGCCGCGCTGCCAGGAAACGCAGAGGTCGCCGACCGGTTCGACCTGCTGGCCGACCTGCTGGAGCTCGAAGGAGCAGAGTCCTTCCGAGTGCTCGCGTACCGCCGCGCCGCGACGCGCATGCGGGAGACGTCGGCGTCGGTCGCACAGCTCGCGCTCGACGGGCGGGCGAAAGAGCTCCAGGGCATCGGCAGGACGATCGAGGAGAAGATCGTCCAGATCGTCGAGACGGGGGACATCGAGGCGCTCGCGAAGCGCCGCTCGACCGTCCCCCCCGACGTCGTTGCGTTCATGCACCTGCCGGGGCTCGGGCCGAAGACGGCGGCGCGCATCTGGCGGGAGCTGGGCGTGACGACGCTCGACGGGCTGAAGCAGGCTGCCGAGGAGGAGCGGCTGCGAACGCTCACCGGGCTGGGCGCGAAGAGCGAGGAGAAGATCCTCAAGGCGCTCGCGTTCCAGGCGGAGAATCCGGACACGGGCCGCAAGCTCCTGGGTGACGGGCTGCCGGCGGTGCTCGCCGCCGTCGCCGAGCTGCGCGAGCACCCGGCCGCGGTCGCCGTGTCCGAAGCCGGCTCGGTCCGGCGCCGCAAGGAGACGTTCCGCGACCTCGACATCATCGCCACCGCCACCGAGCCGGCCGAGCTGACCGCGTACTTCACCGAGCTGCCGTGGGTCGTCGAGGTCGCCGCGCATGGCGAGACGAAGGCGACCGTCGTCTCGCGGGCCGGCCTCCGGTTCGACCTGCGCGTCGTCCCGCCCGAGTCGTTCGGCAACCTGCTGCAGCACTTCACCGGCTCGAAGGACCACAACGTCGCCATGCGCGAGGCGGCGGTGAAGCGCGGCCTCTCCATCTCCGAGTACGGCGTCACGACGGTCGAGACCGGAGACGTCTTCGCGACCGAGGACGAGGACGCGCTGTACGAGTTCCTCGGCTATCAGCCCATCCCGCCCGAGCTGCGCGAGAACCAGGGCGAGCTCGAGGCCGCCCGTCGCGGCGATCTGCCCGAGCTGGTCGAGCTGTCCGACGTGCGCGGCGACCTGCACACGCACACGAGCTGGTCCTCCGACGGGAAGAACACGCTCGAGGAGATGGTCGCCGCGGCCGCCGCGCGCGGCTACGAGTACTACGCGATCACCGACCACTCGCATTACCTTCGCGAGGGGAGGCTGTCCGCGCAGCTGGAGGAGATCGGGCGTGTGCGCGAGCGGTTTCCGAAGCTGCACATCCTCGCCGGCATCGAGGCGAACATCCGCGCGAACGGCGAGGTCGACGTTGCGGAGGAAGATCTCGCACGGCTCGACTGGGTCGTCGCTTCGGTTCACCAGGCTCCACACACGCGCCCGACCGAGCGCGTGCTCGACGCGATGGACAATCCGTACGTCGACGCCGTCGGGCATCTCACGGGTAGGCGGATCGGCAAGCGCGGCCCCCGCGACGTCGACGTCGAGCGCGTGATCGAGAAGGCGCTCGACACGGGCGTCGCACTCGAGCTCAACGGCCAGCCCGACCGGCTCGACCTGCGCGACGTGCATGCGCGTGCGGCCAAGGAGGCGGGAGTGAAGCTCATCGTGAGCTCCGATGCTCATCAGATTCGCGCACAGTCGTACGTCGAGCTCGCGATCGGCCAGGCGCGGCGCGGATGGCTGACGAAGGACGACCTGATGAACGCGCAGCCGTGGGCACGATTCCAGAAGCTGCGGCGCAGGCGATGACGTTTCGCGAGGACGGCCATGCAGCCGTCGAGTGGGCGGCGCGCTACCTCGAGCGGCTCGACGAGCTGCCCGTGCTCAGCCGCGCCGCTCCGGGAGAGCTGACGGCGAAGCTGCCGGCGTCGGCGCCGGAGCAGGGTGAGCCGTTCGCGGACGTGCTGCGCGACCTCGACGACCTCATCGTCCCCGCGCTCACGAACTGGCAGCATCCGCGCTTCTTCGCGTACTTCGCCGTCACCGCGTCGGAGCCCGGGATCGTCGCGGAGCTCCTCGCTGCGGCGATGCAGCAGGTGGCGCTCAACTGGCGCGCGTCGCCTGCGTCGACCGAGCTCGAGCTCCGCGTCGTCGACTGGGTGCGTCGGCTTCTCGGGCTCCCCGACGGCTGGCACGGCCATATCGAGGACACCGCCTCGACGGCGACGCTGGCCGCGCTCGTCGCCGCGCGCCACGTCACCGGAAGAAATGTCGTCGTCTGCTCGGAGCACGCGCACTCGTCGGTCGAGAAGGCGGCGCGCATGCTCGGCATGGAGCTGCGCAAGCAGCCGGTCGACGAGGAGCTGCGCATGCGCGTCCCGGACGATCTCGGCGACGTCGCCGTCGTCGTCCCGACGGTGGGGACGACGTCGTTCGCATCCGTCGACCCGGTGCGCGCCGTCGCGGAGTCCGCGCACGCGGCAGGCGCGTGGGTGCACGTCGACGCCGCGTACGCGGGATCGTCCTGGATCCTCGACGAGGAGCGCTGGTCACAGGACGGCGTCGAGCACGCCGACTCGCTCGTCGTCAACCCGCACAAGTGGCTGCTCGTCCCGGTCGACTGCTCGCTTCTCTGGACGTCGCGGCCGGAGGAGTTTCGGGAGGCGTTCTCGCTCATCCCGGAGTACCTGCGCACGCCTGAGGACGCGTATGCGCTCTCCGAGTACGGGCCGGCTCTCGGCCGGCGCTTCCGGTCGCTCAAGCTCTGGGCCGTCCTCCGCTGCTACGGCGCCGAAGGCCTGCGTGCGATCCACCGCGAGCACATCCGGCTCGCCCGGCTCTTCGCCGGCTGGGTGGAGGAGAGCCCCGAGTGGGAGCTGGTGGCACCGCTCCGGTTCTCGCTCGTGGTCTTCCGGCGCGACGGGTCGGACGAGGAGAACGAGCAGATCCTCGAGCGGGCGAATCGCAGCGGTGAGATCTTTCTCTCTCACACGCGGCTCGAGGGCCGCTTCGCGCTCAGGCTTGCAATCGGCAACGCGCGCACGACCGAGGCGGACGTGCGACGCGCATGGGAGGTGCTCAACCGATGATCGTCACGACCATGAACGACATCCCCGGCTATCACGTGGACGAGGTGTACGGCGAGGTGATGGGACTCACGGTGCGATCGCGCAACGTCGGGTCGCAGATCGGCGCGCAGCTGAAGTCCATCCTCGGCGGCGAGCTGAAGGGCATGACGAAGGCGCTCGTCGACAGCCGACACGAGGTGATGGAGCGGATGCAGCAGGAAGCCGAGGCGAAGGGCGCCAACGCGATCATCGCCATGCGCTTCGACACCTCCGAGATGGGGCCGAACTGGACCGAGATCTGCGCCTACGGCACGGCGGTTCGGGTTTCGAGAGCCTGAAGCGCAGCATCGTGCAGCGCGACGCGGTAGCGCCAGAAGGCGCGACCGGTCGCGAGCAGGATCGCCCGCAACGGGCCGGCGAGCTCCTCGAGCGTGCCCCACCTGGCTTCGGCGATCTCGCCCGGATCGCCGGCCGCGATCTCCGTGTCGGGCGTGTCGGCGAGCAGCACGTGCGTGCGCCAGCGCAGCTCCCTGCCCGCGTTCGAGAACAGGGCGTGAGCGTCGACGAGGTAGCGGCGCAGCGCGACGTGCAGCCCTGTCTCCTCGAGCGCCTCGCGCACCGCCCCCGCCGTGAAGTCCTCGCCTGGTCGCACGCCGCCCCCGGGCGGACGCCAGACGTCGGCGATGAACTGCGGCTTGCGGATGAGAGCCAGACGCTGCGAGGGGTCGAGGATGAAGAGCGTCACGTCGTGTGTCCGCTGCGGGTTGTGCGTCGCCACCAGCCACTCGGCGTCGCTGATCTCGCCCTCCCAGCGAATGACGACAGGTCGGCCGTAGCGCTCGCGCACCGGTGCGAGAACGGTTTCGTCGACGTGCACTAGAGGGATTCCAGCAGCGCGACCAGCTCTTCTGTCGTCGTGACGACGATATCCGCGCTCTCGCGCAGCTCCGGAGGCGACTCGGGGGTCGCGACCGCCACGCGGACGGCGAGCTCGAGGCCGTCGAGCGCGCGGAACGCATCGAGGTCGGTGGTGTCGTCTCCCGCGACGAGCGCACGGCGGAGCCCCGAGCGCGCGAGCAGCGCCGTCACGGCGGTTCCCTTGTTCGCCTGTACCGGTGGGAGGACCTCGAGCATCTTCCGGCCGGACCGCGCCACGAGCCCCTGCGACCGTGCTTGCGCTGCGATGTCCTCGATCGCCGCGACGGCCGACTCCTCGTTCTCCGCACGGCGGTAGTGAAACGTCACTGCGAGACCTTTTCGCTCCGTGTCGGGCCAGCGGGCCGCATCCGCGAAGGCCGCGATGCGCTCGCGCCATTCGTCGGCTGCGGGGTCGAGCTCGAGCCCGTGGGTTCCCACGATCGTGATGCCGGGAATGCCGACGCGTGTCCGCACGTCGTCACCCGCGCGTCCGGAGACGACGGCGACGAGCGCGTAGCGCGATGTGAGCCGCTCGAGCTGGCGGCGCGTCGCCTCCGGCACGAACGCGTTGTCGGGGCGGGGCACGATCGGCGAGAGGACGCCGTCGAAGTCGAGGAACAGGGCTGCCCGCCGCGGCTCGGCTGCGAGGCGCTCGAGCAACGCGGTCACCGCCACCACCCGCTTAGCATAGGCCCGTGCGCCTGATCCTGATCGGGCTGGTCGCGGGATTCTTCAGCGCGCTCTTCGGGGTCGGCGGCGGCATCGTCATCGTCCCGCTGCTGCTGCTCGTCGCGCGTTGGGAAATCCGCTCGGCGACCGCAACCTCGCTCGCGGCGATCGGCATCACCGCCATCGCCGGCGTCGCCGCCTATCTCTTCCACCACGACGTCCAGGCGGACTATGCGGCTCTGCTCGGAGTCCCCGCCGCCGCCGGCGCGGTCGGCGGCGCCGCACTGCAGCAGCGTGTGAACACCCGGGTGCTGTCCCTCGCGTTCGCGGCGCTTCTCGTCGGTATCGCCGTCGACCTCCTCGTGAAGTGACCTATGCGCTCGCCGTCGTGCTCGGCGTCGTCGCGGGCGTGCTCTCTGGGCTCTTCGGGGTCGGCGGCGGCATCCTCTTCGTGCCGACGCTGACGTGGCTCGGCCTGACGCAGCTCCACGCGGAGGCGACGTCGCTGCTCGCGATCATCCCCACGGTCGCCGTCGGCGTGTGGCGCCAGCAGGGGTACGGGAACGTTCGCTGGCGCGGCGCTGCCATCGTGGGGATCTCGGCTGCGGCCGCCGCCGTCGGCGGCGCTCAGCTGGCTCAGATCGTCCCGGAGTCGCTTCTGCGTCGGCTGTTCGCAGTCGTCCTTCTCGCCACCGCCGCCCAGATCGCGTGGCGTTCGAGGAAACGGCCATAATCCCGACGTGACCGACCTGGACGACCTGTGGATCCCGCTCGTCGACGAGCCCATCGGCGGGATCGTCGAGCGCATCGAGCGCGAGAACGAGGACATCGCAAAGCTCGTCCAGTCGCCGCATCGCCTGCTCGCGTTCAGGACGTTCGCCTACATCCGCTGCGGGATCGTGCTCGGGCAGCTGCTCTTCGACAACGACGTCCCGGCGTACGACGGCTCCGAGAGCTGGGTCGACGCCCTGCTGAAGAACCCCCAGCACCGAGCCGCGCTCAGCGCCGAGGTGCGCGCGGTCGCGGAGGAAGTCGCCGCAGATCCGAAGTACGACGGCGAGGAGCCGCTGGGCCCCGACGAGGAGACGCGCGCGCGCTTTCGCGCCTTCGCGCGCGACCATCTTCGGTCCTGAGATCGGCGAGCCTCGCGGCGCTAGCCGGACGAGCCGTTCCCGCCCTGGTAGGTGAATCCGTCGCCTTCGCCGAAGACTCGCTCGGAGATCCACTTACGGATGCGCGGACCGGTAACAGGGTTGAACACCGCCGCGAGCCCGACCCCGAGAAGCAGCAGGCCGCTGTGGCCCTTCCGCTCCTGCTTGCCGCGCACCCGGTCGGCGGCCTTGCGCAGGTCGGCGATCGCCGAGCGCAGCTCGTCCTGGATGTCCTTGTCGCTCGCGACCTTCTTCGCGACACCGGTGACGCCGCGGTTGCCGATCAGCTCGTCGTAGATCGCGCGCGCCGATTCGTAGGCGTTGCGCACGTTGTCACGCAGCTCCGGGTCCCGCAGCGCGCGCTCGAAATACGGCTTCACGTTCGAGGCCGCGTCCGAGACCTTGTCCGTAGTCTTGGGCATGTCAGCCGTTCCTTTCCTCTGTGGTCACGGGTGATCCTACCCCGGCCGCCCCTCCGTTGAACGCGACGCCCAGCGCCTCCTCGATCGAGTCGACGAGGAGGAACTCGAGCTCGCGCCGGGTCTCCGCCGGCAGCTCGTCGAGGTCGGGCTCGTTCTCGCGCGGAAGGACGACGCGGCGGAGCCCGGCCCGTTGCGCCGCGAGCGCCTTCTCCCGGACGCCGCCGATCGGGAGAACCCGCCCGGTGAGCGTCAGCTCGCCGGTCATCCCCAGGTCGTCGGCGACGGGCCTACCGCGGACGAGCGAGGCGATCGCGGTCGCCATCGTGATGCCGGCGGAGGGGCCGTCCTTGGGGACGGCCCCAGCCGGGACGTGGAGGTGGACGTCGTGCTCCGAGAACCAGTTCTCCGGAACACCGAGGCCGCCGGCGTGCGAGCGCACCCAGGAGAGCGCCGCCTGCGCCGACTCCTGCATGACCTCGCCGAGCTGTCCCGTGATCGTCAGCTTGCCCTTGCCGGGATAGGCCTGCGCCTCGACGAAGAGGATGTCTCCGCCCGCCGCCGTGTATGCGAGCCCGGTGGCGACGCCGGCGTCGGCCGTTCGCCGCCGCGCCTCGCCGTTGAACCGGCGCGGCCCGAGCCACGTGCGCACTCGCCGCTCCGAGACCGAGATCCTGCTCTCTTGCCCCTCGGCGACGAGCCGGGCCGCCTTCCGGCACAGGTCCGCGATGCGCCGCTCGAGCCCACGGACGCCCGCTTCCCGGGTGTACTCCCGGATGACGAGGCGCAGCGTCTTCTCCGGGATCGCGACGCGGCTCGTCTGTAGCCCGTGGTTCTCGATCTGCTTCGGGACGAGATAGCGCTTCGCGATCCCGAGCTTCTCCTGCTCGGTGTAGCCGGAGAGCGAGATGGTGTCCATGCGGTCGAGCAGCGGCGCCGGGATCGTGTCGACCGTGTTGGCCGTACAGATGAAGAGCACCTTCGAGAGGTCGAACGGAAGATCGAGATAGTGGTCCCGGAACGACTTGTTCTGCTCCGGGTCGAGCACTTCGAGCATCGCGCTCGCCGGATCGCCCCGGACATCCGCGCCCATCTTGTCGATCTCGTCGATGAGCATGACCGGATTCATCGACCCGGCATCGCGAAGCGCGCGGATGATCGAGCCCGGCATCGCCCCGATGTACGTTCGGCGATGACCTCGGATCTCCGCCTCGTCGCGGACGCCTCCGACGGAGAGGCGAACGAACTTCCGCTCGAGCGTGCGCGCGATCGACTGCCCGAGTGACGTCTTGCCCACGCCGGGCGGCCCGACGAAGCAGAGGATCTGCCCCGAAGGGTCCCGCCGCAGCTTCGACACGGCGAGGTGCTCGACGATCCGCTCCTTCACCTTCTCAAGGTCGTAGTGATCCTCGTCGAGGATCTCGCGTGCGTGCGCCAAGTCGAGGTTGTCGGTCGTCGTCACGTCCCATGGCAGCGTTGCGATCCAGTCGAGGTACGTCCGGATGACCCCGTACTCGGCAGCTGCCGCCGGAAGTCGCTCGAGCCGGCCGAGCTCGCGCGTAGCCGCCTTCTCCACCTCCTCCGGCAGGTCGAGCGCATCGAGGCGCGCGCGCAGCTCGTTCGCGTCCGCCTGCTCCGGATCGCCCTCGCCGAGCTCCTCCTGGATCGCCTTCAACTGTTGCCGGAGGAAGAACTCACGCTGCCCCTTCTCGAGCTCCGACTTCACCTGCGACTGGATCTTCGTGCCGAGCTCGACCATCTCCAGCTCGCGGTTGAGGATGAGCGAAACCTCGCGCAGCCGCTCACCCACATCGAGGAGCTCGAGGAGCTTCTGGCGCTCGTCGGTCTTGAGGCGGAGCGTGGATGCGACGAGGCTGCAGAGCGCGCTCGGGTCCTCGACGTTCGCGCTCGCGAGCTGCAGCTCCTCCGGGAGGTAGGGAACCAGGCCGACGATGCGGCTGAAGAGCGACCGGACGTTGCGCGTGAGCGCTTCGACCTCCTTCGACTCCTCGAGCACGTCGGGCAGCTCCGTGAGCTCTGCGACCAGATACGGATCGTCACCGACCTGCTGCTCGATGCGGACGCGGCGCAGCCCCTGCACGAGCACGCGCAGCGTACCGTCGGGAACGCGCAGCATCTTGTGCACGATCGCGGCCGTGCCCACCCGGTAGACGTCGTCCCAGCCGGGTGTCTCGGCCTCGTCGTTCGCCACGGTGACGAGCGCGAGCAGCCGGTCGCCGGCGAGCACGTCGTCCACGAGCGCAATCGAGCGCTCCTGCCCGATCGCGAGTGGCGTCATCGACGCCGGGAAGACGACGGTCTCCTTCAGCGGCAGGACGGGGAGGATCGACGGGAGCTCGTCGGCGAGCCCCTCTGCGAGGCGCTGCTCCTCGGCGCTGATCGTGACGATCTCGCTCACGACCTCTCCAACGGGAGGACGATGCGGAGGAAGCCGCGCTCGTACGTCGCGGTCGCGCGAGAGACGTCCACGTCCTCGCCCAGGTCGACCCGCCGCTCGAACTCGCCGTACTCGATCTCCATCTGCCGGTAACGCGCTCCGGGGACGTTCGGTCGCGGACGCCGGCCGCTGACGATCAATGTGTTGCCGGCTGCCGTGACGCGTACCGCACCGGTATCCGCCCCGGGCAGCTCGACGACGACGTGTACCGCCGGCGGATCGTCGGTGCGGTAGCAGTCGCACTGCGGCCGGAAGCGCGGACGCAGGCCCGAGTACCGCGGCACCTGCCACAGCTCGGCGAACAGCTCCTGGATCTCGATCTGCAGATCGTCGACGTCGCGCGGGCGTCCGGTCACTCCATGCCGGGTACCCGTTCGCCGGCACGGGCAAGCACGGCCGCAGCCATCCGCTTCGTGGCGACGTCGACCATGTCGCCGTCGACGACGCTCACCCCGTCCTCCGCGGAGAGGATCCGGCGGGCGCGCTCGACCTCGTCCTGCGAAGGGGAGAAGACCTCGTTCACCGGCTCGATCTGGCTCGGGTGAACGACCCATTTGCCGTCGTATCCGAGCGCGAGCGCGACCGTGGCCGCTTGGCGGAGGCCGTCGAGGTCGCGCAGGTCGGCATACGGGCCGTCGACCGGCTGCAGGCCGTGCGCGCGCGCGGCGACGGCGATGCGCGCCATCGCGTAGTCGAAGGCTCCGGATCCGATGGTCAGCACGGGAATGCCCATCGACGCGGCGAAGTCGCCCGGCCCGAACACGAGCGCCTCGAGCGGCCCCCCGACCGCGGCGATCCGCTCCACGTCGGCGAGGCCGCGTGCCGTCTCGATCTGCACCTCGAGCCCGATCCCGGCCGGCATGAGCTCGGCGACCGCGTGCACGTGTGCGGCCGATTCCGCCTTCGGAAGGACGACGACGTCGGGCCTGCGGGCCGCGACCGCGGCGAGGTCGTCCTGCCACCACGGGGTACCGACGCCGTTGATCCGCACCGCGAGCGTGCCGAGTGCGGCGGCACCGTCGAGGGCCTCGCGGGCGGAGGCCTTGTCCGCAGACGCTACTCCGTCCTCGAGGTCGACGACCACCTCGTCCGCGGGCAGCTCCGCCGCCTTCGCCAGCATCTTCGCGCTCGACGCCGGCACCGTCAGGCAGCTCCGCCTCGAGCGCGTTGTCATCGTCGTAAACCTAACCGTTTCCTTGCACACCCGAAACGGACCGTTGACGGCGGCCCTCTATCGTCGATCGCGTGAAACCGAGGCTCCGCACATGCGACTGATCGTCACCCTGACGGCGGCGCTGACGGTGCTCCTCCTCGTGCTTCCGGCTCACCCGTAACTCCGTTCGCATCCGCGCCGCCGAGGGGGCCCTCCCTTCCTCCCGTACCCCTCGGCGGCGGCGAACGACAGGTGCACTACCATCGCGCCCGTGAAGGGCGTCATCCTCGCCGGCGGCACGGGCACGCGGCTTCATCCGTTGACGCGGAT
>Ga0187809_10001174_pt1 | contig 12625 bp, 7 predicted proteins | sample NC_wetland_sal_i_8_FD_132415 | JGI IMG/M metagenome (GOLD analysis project Ga0187809, IMG submission 132415) | Wetland sediment microbial communities from Neuse River Estuary, North Carolina, USA - ASW_4 | ecosystem: Environmental > Aquatic > Freshwater > Wetlands > Sediment | place: USA: North... | reverse complement strand
GCGGCGCCGCTTCGCGTACGTCCCCCAGACGCCGGGCCTGATCGCCGGCACGGTGGCCGACAACGTCCGGCTCGCTGACGCGACGGCCACCGATGACGAGGTACGGGACGTGCTGGCGGCGGCCGGCGCCGCAGAGCTGGCGCTCGATCATCCTGTCGGCGACGAGGCGGAAGGCCTCTCGGCCGGTGAGCGCCGTCGCGTGGGGATCGCGCGGGCGCTGTTGCGCATCCGCCGCGACGCCCAGGTGCTCGTCCTCGACGAGCCCACTGCCGGTCTCGACGCGGACAGCGAGGCGACCGTCGTCGAGAGCGTCCGTGCCTCGGGTGCCTCCGCGATCGTCGTGTCTCACCGGCCCGCGGTGCTCGCCGCTGCAGACCGGGTGGTACGGGTAGGGGGCGAGGCATGAGGTCGCCGTGGCAGCGGCTGGTCTCCGAGCTCCTGCGGGCCGTACCGCGAGGGCGCTGGCTGCTCGCGGCATCGATCGCCCTCGCGGCAGCGGCCAGCAGCGCCTCCGTCGCGCTCCTCGGTGTGTCCGCCTGGCTCATCTCCAAGGCCGCCGAGCATCCCAACTTCCTCGACCTGAGCGTCGCGGCCGTGGGCGTCCGCTTCTTCGGCATCTCCCGCGGCGTCTTCCGCTACACCGAACGGCTGGTCGGCCACGAGCTCGCGCTGCGCATGCAGTCGGCGCTGCGGCTGCGTACGTACACGACGCTCGCCAAGACCACGCTGATGGGCCGTCGCCACGGCGACATGCTCGTACGGGTCGTGGCCGACGTCGAGGCCGTGCAGGACGTGGTGGTGCGGGTCGTCCTGCCATTCGCCTCGGCCGTCGTCGTCATGGCCGGTACGACGGTGATGCTCGCCCGGTTCTCGCTGGGCAGCGCCACCGTCCTGCTCGCCACCGCCATCGTGGCGGGACTGCTGCTGCCCGCGTGGGCGCAGCGCGTCTCGCGCGACGCGGACGCGGCAGCCGTACCGCTGCGAGGGCTCCTCGCCGACCAGGTGCGCCAGACGGCCCTCGTCGCGGTCGACCTCGTCGCGTACGACGCGGACGTTGCGGCGCTGGCCCGGATCGACGAGCTCGACGCCCAGCTCCGCGAGGCCGAGCGTCGTGCCACGGTGGTACGGGCCTGGGCTGCGGCGGGGCAGGTGCTCGCGGCGGGGACGGCGGTGATCGCCGCGGTGTGGATCGGCGGCGCCGCCGTCGTCTCCGGCGCCATCGCCCCCCGACTGCTGGCCGTACTCGTGCTCACGCCGCTCGCGCTCCACGAGGTGCTCGGCGGTCTCGCGCAGGCGGCTCAGACCCTGACCCGTGCGCAGGCCGCGCTCGGCCGCGTGGTGGAGGTGCTGGACGCCGACCCGGTGGGTCGCGGCGACGCCCCGCTCGGCGCGGCGAGCGAGCACCCGTCCGTACGTGTGCGCGACCTCACGATCGGCTGGCCCGGCTTCGCGCCGCTGCGCTCCGGCATCTCCTTCGAGCTGTCGGCCGGTGAGAGCGTCGCGGTGGTCGGCCCCAGCGGCATCGGAAAGACCACGCTCGCAGCGACCGTCCTCGGGCTGATCCCGCCGGTGGCCGGCGAGGTCACGACCAGCGGACGCGTCGGCTACCTCGCCCAGGACGCGCACCTGTTCGCCACGACGATCGCCGAGAACGTCCGCATCGGGAACAAGGACGCCACGGATGACGAGGTGGGCCAGGCTCTCTCGGACGCGGGCCTGGGGCTCGACCCCGAGCGAGTCATCGGCGAGCTCGGGGCGACCCTGTCCGGCGGCGAGGCGCGCCGACTGGCACTGTCCCGGCTGTTCGCGGGCTCGTACGACGTGCTCGTGCTCGACGAGCCGAGCGAGCACCTCGACGCGCCCACGGCCGACGCGCTCCTCGACGACCTGTGGTCGGGAGTGGGTACGCGACCGTTGCTGGTCATCACTCACGACGAGCGCGTGGTCGCCCGCTGCGACAAGGTCGTACGGCTCAGCTGACCGACCTCACCCGTCGTGGTCGACCGGAACGGCTATCCCATCGCCATCGCTGAGGGCCGCGGGACCGCGGTCACGATGGGCGCCATGGCAGGGAGTGGAGCGGGTCGGCCGATGAGATAGCCCTGACCCAGCGGGACTCCGAGGGCTCTGAGCGTCTCGAGCTCGGCCGGCTCCTCGATGCCCTCGGCGATGACCTGAGCCCCGACCTCGTGCGCGAACGTGAGCAGGGCTCGGGTGAGGGCCTGCTGCCCGTGGTTGTGGTGGATGCCGGCGATCAGCGAGATGTCGAGCTTGATGATGTCCGGCTGCAGCCGGAGCAGATGGCGGAAGCCGGCATAGCCGGAGCCCAGGTCGTCGGCCGACAGGCGGGCGCCGTACGTACGCAAGGGCGCGAGCGCCCGGTCGAGCGCGGGGTGGTCCTCGACGGGGACCTGCTCGCTGAGCTCGATGACGATCCGGCGCCACAGCGCCGGCGGGCACAGCTCTCGCTCGGCGAGCTGCATGACCGTGGCGGGAGACATGTTCACGGTGAGGAACATGTCGGCTGGTGCCGTCCTGAAGTAGCTGGCGATCGCCTGACTGGCGGCGAGCCATTCGAGCTCGACGCCGAGCCCGATGGTGAATGCGTCGGAGAACCACCTCTCGGGCCCCCCCAACGTGTGGTCCGGGAACCGCGACAGCGCCTCGTACCCGACCGTCGCCCCTGTGCTGAGGTCCTGGATCGGCTGGAAGACGTGCGTGAGCGTCCGGTCGCGAAGAACGTCCTGGATGCGGGCCACGGTCTCGGCGCGCTCGCCCCCGGGCAAGGTCTGTACGGCGGTGAGGTAGCGCAGCGTGGCGTACAGCTGTCGGGTCTGCAGCAGGTTCGCGATCCGCAGCACCATCTCGGTCGGGTCGACGGGCTTGGTGAGGTAGTCCTGCGCACCCTCGAGGAGGGCACGGTTGCGCGACGTCGTCGTCGCGTCCCCGGTCAGGACCATCACGGGCAGGTAGTCGCCGGCCGCGAACTTGCGGACCTGGGCCAGCACCTCGAAACCATCGACGTGGAGCATGCGCAGCGCCGTCACCACGAGGTCGGGCCTGCGCCTGTTCAGAAGGCGGTTCACCTCGCGTGAGTCCGTCTCGGTGTACACCCGTTCGAGGCCCTCGCAGGTCAGCAGCTGCTTCAGGAGCGCGACATCGGCGGGGTTGTTGTCGACCAGAAGAACGCTCATCCCGGCGAAGCGTTCGAGCGGCCGGCTCATGCGGTCCACCGGGCCGTGGCGGACGTACGGTCGGGCGACATCGGCGACCCGACAAGGACCATCGGGCGCAAGACCTTCGTGATTCGCGCGTCCGGGACCAGTTCCTCGGAGCTCATACTCATTCCCCCCTGAGCGCCAGTCCTGGACGGAAAGCCAGGACCTTGAGGCTTGCGACGGTAACACCGAGATCGTCGAACGGAGCCGTACATGTGAAGCGCCTCAGCGAACTGATCGTCGAGCTCGTTGCTCAATGGCTTGTCAGCGCGGGGTCAGCGGGTCGCGCACGAGGGCATCGGCACCGGCGAGACCATGGAGAGACTCTCATCGGCGCACCGTCGCGGGCGCCACCGACTTACTCTGCATGGGCTCCCAGTGCCGCACTCCGGGAGTGAGAGGCACCGATGGGAAGCCGGGCGAGTCTCCGTACGGGGCTCCTGTGGATGATCGGCGTCGGGCTGCTCGGATTCGTGTCCGCCGCCGCTCTCACGTCACTCGGCGTCCGCATGCCCACTCTCGTGGCCGCAGCCTTCGAGCTCGCCTCCATCGTCGGGCCCACCGCCCTGTGCTGGGTGGCCGTCCACCGAGCCGGGTACCGTCGCCCCGAGGTAGTCCTCGCCGCAGCCGCTGTCACCTCCTGGACCGGGGGCAGCATCTTCTACCTGGCGATGCTGCTCGCCCACTCGCCCGTGACCTTCCCCACCTTCGCGGATGTGGGCACCGCGCTGTTCTACGCCCTCATCGCGGCAGCACTGGTCGTGGCGGTCCGCCGCAGGGCGAGGCGCGTCTCGTCGTCGATGTGGTGGGACGCCGTCGTCGGCGCGCTCGGCATGGCTGTCGTGCTCGCCGTCGTGCTCGACCGACTGCTGACGCCGGCTCTCATGGGACACGGACCGCTCGCGACCATCGCCCTGACGGCGTACCCGCTGTGCGACGTCCTGCTGCTGGTGACCGTCGCGGGCGTGGCCGCGCTGCGCAACGTGCGCATGGGCAACGGCTGGGCCGTGCTGGTCACCGGCCTGATGATCTTCTCCGCGGCCGACCTGTCGTACTCGATGAAGGCGGCCGCGGGCAGCTACCTCTACGGCACCACGTGGGATGCCGGTTGGATCCTCGGGATCACGTTGATCGCCCTGTGGGCTGACAGCACGGTCCGTGATCAGCCGGCGCGGGCCACCAGCGTTGCGTCCGGCGCGGTGTCGCTCGCGGTGTCGTCGGGCGCCACGCTCGCGGGGCTGACCGTCCTGGTCCTCCACCAGTGGCTGCCCGTGTCGACGATGGCGCTCGTCCTCGCGGGCGTGACGCTGCTGGCGGCCGCAGCGCGTTCTGAGCTGGCGTTCCGCCGTCTGGCGAGGCTGGCGCGGCTACTGCGACGTACGGCCGCCACGGATGAGCTGACGGGCTTGCCGAACCGGCGGGCCATCACCGCCGAGGCCGAGGAGCGTCTGGCGAGCAAGGGCGGGCGGCGCCAGGCGCTGCTGGTGCTCGACCTGGACAAGTTCAAGGAGGTCAACGACAGCCTCGGTCACCACGTGGGTGACCAGCTGCTCGTACGGGTGGGGGCTCGGCTCAGGGAGCACCTGGGCAGCGGCGACCTGCTCGCGCGTCTCGGCAGTGACGAGTTCGCGGTCCTGATGGACGACGCAGGACGCGACGAGGCCGTCCCCCGCGCGGTGACGCTTCGGGCCGCCCTCGACGAGCCGTTCGTGCTGCTCAACATCGCCCTCCACCTCTCCGTGAGCGTCGGCATCGCGGTGCTCCCCGACGACGGCGACGACCTGAACGCACTCCTGAGCAAGGCCGACAAGGCGATGTACAAGGCGAAGTCGGCCTCGTCGGGATACCACGTCTACAGCTCGGTCGACGATGCCGATGCGGCCTCCCGGCTCCAGACGGTCGAGGAACTGCGTACGGCGTTGGTGACCGACCAGCTGGTGCTCCACTACCAGCCCAAGATCGACCTCGACACCGACGAGGTGAGCAGCGTCGAGGCGCTGGTCCGGTGGCAGCACCCCACGCGCGGCCTGCTCTACCCCGACGCCTTCCTCGGCCTGGTCGAGGAGTTCGGGCTCATGCCGTCGCTGACCCAGGTCGTGCTGGAGCTTGCGCTGGACCAAGCGGCCGTCTGGGCCCGCCAGGGGCAGCCACTGACGGTCGCTGTGAACCTGTCGGCCAGCTCGCTGGTCGACGGCAACCTGCCGGATCGGGTGACGGCGATGCTCGCTGCCCGCTCCGTCCCCCCGTCGGTGCTCCAGCTGGAGATCACCGAGGAGTTCCTCATGGCCGATCGGGACCGGGCTCGCTCGATCCTCGCCCGGCTCCGCGACGGCGGCGTCGAGATCTCGGTCGACGACTTCGGCACCGGCTACAGCTCTCTGAGCTACCTGCTCGACCTGCCCGTCGACGAGCTCAAGCTCGACCGGTCGCTGGTCTACACCATGGGCGATGATGCGCGGGCCGCGGCTCTGGTCGCCTCGACGATCGCCCTCGCACACAGTCTCGATCTGCGGATGGTCGCGGAAGGCGTCGAGACGGGACGGGTCTTCAGCGAGCTGAGGCGGTTGGGCTGCGACCAGGCTCAGGGCTACTTCATGTCCCGGCCCGTACCTGCGGCGGACCTGGACCACTGGCTGAACAACCGACCCGAGCACGACTGGTCGACCGACATCGCCTCGGCGATCCCGATCCGCCTCAGTGTGGTCCGCGGCCGCGACGCCGAGCTGGACGCCGGCGGGGAGCCTTCCGCTGCCGGTCAGAGGGCGGGCTCACGATGATCCTGGATCTGGGAGTGGTCGTGAACCTCGTGGCCGCGTTCATGTGTGCCGTGATCGCGGTCATCACGTGGCGACGCCGCGCTCACAACGTGCCCGTGGCGCTGACGATGGTCCTTGTCATGGCCGGTGGCTGCTGGTGGGCCGTGGCCTTGGCCGTCGAGACGGCATCGACGAGCCCGACCGTGGCCGCGTACGCCACGTTGCTGACCTTCTTCGGGCCCAGCGTCCTCGTGGGCGCCTTCATGTGCCTCGGACTCACCATCGCGCGCCCGCAGTGGTCGCCGAGCGGCAAGGTCCTGACGGTGCTCCTGGTGGAGCCCGTCCTCATGACGGCCGCGGCGCTGACGAACCCCTGGCACCGGCTCGTCTACCAGGGAGTCGGCGTCACTCGCCTCACCGGCTCCGCCGACTGGACGTACGGTCCGCTGTACTGGGCGGACACCGTCTACGGCTACGTCCTCGCGGGCACCGGCATGGCGCTCGTTGCATGGGGCTGGTGGCGGGCGCCCGCCGCGTTCCGTGGCCAGCGGCTGGCCGTACTCGTGGGGGCCGTGATCCCGGTGGCCATCAACGTGGTGTACATGGCCGGCAAGCTCGGTCATCGCGCCGACCCGACTCCGATCGGCTTCGCCGTCACGGGCGCGATCCTGTGGTACGCGATCTTCCGGCAGGACCTCTTCGTGTTCAGCCCGGTCGCGAGGGCCCTGATCCTTGACCAGCTCAGCGACGCGGTCGTCGTCGTCAGCCCGGGAGGGCGGGTACTCGACGCCAACCTCGCCGCAAGGGCGCTGCTGCAATCCATGAACCCGTGGGCGCCCGAGAAGCTGGTCGGTGTCAGCGCCGTCGAGGTCTTCGGCAAGATGGTCGTCACGACCGACACCCGCCAGAGCGAGTTCATCGTCGAGTTCCCGGGCGGCCGTGACGAGTACGAGGTGCGTTCGACCTCGCTCGTCGACAGCCGCAACCGGCATCTGGGCGACGTCTACGTGGCGCGCGACGTCACGGAGGCCAACGCCTTGGCTCGGCGCCTGTCGGCCGCGCACACGCAACTGGTCCGGCAGGTCGAGACGATCGACCTGCTCCGCGCGAACCTGGCGGAGCAGGCCAGCCGGGATCCGCTCACCGGGCTGCACAACCGCCGCCACCTGCTCCAGCACTTCGCGCCGATGCTCACCGAAGCGCGGAGGACCGGAGGGACGCTGGCTGTCGCCCTGTTCGACATCGACCACTTCAAGTCGGTCAACGACGACCACGGCCACCTCGCCGGGGATGCCGTGCTGGTGGCGCTGGCTCAGCGGATTCAGCAGTGGGTCCCCGCTGGCGCGCTGGTCGCGCGGTGGGGCGGTGAGGAGTTCTTCGTCGCACTTCCCGGCGTCGACGCAGGGATCGGTCTGATGATCGCCGACGACCTGCGTCGGCGCTGCGCCGAGGACGCGATCGACCTCGACCACGGGACCATCCACTGCACCGTCAGCGGCGGGGTGGCTGCCTACCCGTCCTCGGGCACGACGATGGACGAGCTCTTCAACGCGGCCGACCTCGCCATGTACGAGGCGAAGAACGCGGGGCGCAACGTCGTCCGATCGGCGCAGCCCGCGGATCACCCGGCAGGGCGTGCCTTCTCGCTCCGTGCCGGGGTGGCCCAATGACGGAGACCTCCAGGACCGAGGACGGGACGAGGCGGCCGTAACGACGAACGGGTGCCGGGCCCGAAGGCCCGACACCCGTCCAATGTGGGATGCGAGACTCAGCCCTTGGTGAGCGGGCCGAGCGTCTTGTCGTTCGCGTACACCTGAGCAGCGTTGTCCTTGGTGACGATCACCGGGGGCAGCAGGTACGACGGCACAACCTTGACGCCGTTGTTGTAGCTCTTGGTGTCGTTGACCTCAGGGGTCTTGCCCTGCTGGAGCGCCTGAGCCATGACGATGGACTGCGCCACGAGCTTGTTGGTGTCCTTGAAGATGGTCGAGTACTGCTGACCGGCCATGATCGACTTCACCGACTCCACCTCGGAGTCCTGACCCGTGACGACGGGCAGCGGCTTGTTGGCGGCGGCGATGGAGGCCATCGCAGCGCGGGCCAGGGTGTCGTTGGGCGACAGGATGCCGTCCAGCTCGGCGCTCTGGTAGAAGCCGGACAGCACGGTGTCCATACGCTTCTGCGCGTTCTCGGCCTTCCAGCCCTGGGTCACGACCTGCTCGAAGCTCGTCTGCTTGGACAGCACGGTGAGGGTGCCGTCGGCGATCTTCGGCTGGAGCACGCTCATGGCGCCGTCGAAGAACACCTTCGCGTTGGAGTCGTCAGGCGAGCCGGCGATGAGCTCGATGTTCCACTTGGTCTTCGTCCCCTTGCGGGCAGCAAGGCCCTGAAGGAGCGCCTGGCCCTGGAGGACACCGACCTTGTAGTTGTCGAACGCGACGTAGTAGTCGACGTTGGGCGTGTTGGTGAGCAGACGGTCATAGGCGATGACCGTGATGCCGGCCTTCTTGGCCGCGTCGAGCTGGGTGCCGAGCTGGGAGCCGTCGATGGCTCCGACGATCAGGACCTTGGCGCCCTTCTCGATCATGGCGCTGATCTGGTTCTGCTGCTCAGTGACGCCGCCGTTGGCGAACTGGACGCTCGGCGTGAAGCCGGCGGCCTTGAGTCCGTCGTTGAACAGGCCCTCGGCGAGAACCCAGTTCTCCGACGTCTTCTGGGGGAGCGCGACGCCGATGACGGCATCCTTGGCGAAGCCAGCCGCGCTCGGGGTGCCACTGGCCCCGCTGTCGGTACGACCGCTACCGCAACCGGACAGTGCCAGGGCGCTGACGACTACGAGAGCAGCCGCAGCCTTGGCGAACTTCCTCATCTCTACCTCTTCCTTTTTCCGGTAGCCGTTCTGGCCGTTCCGGGGTGTCGCCCCGTCCGCGTCTGGCTGACGGGGGGTTTCTTCTGTGGTGAGGCTGTGCAGCGGGCCCGAGAGCTCGCGCACGCGTCCTAGACAGGAGCCTTGGTGGTGTGCTCGGGCGTCTCGGCGACGCCCTTCTTGGAGGGGAACAGCAACCCTGTGATGGAGGGCTTGTTCTGCGACTTCTGCCACACGTCGAGGGCGACGGCCGCAAGAAGGACCAGGCCCTTGATCATCTGGGTCGCGTCGGAGCCCGCGCTCATCAGCTGCAGGCCGTTGTTGAGGACGGCCATGACCAGACCTCCGATGACGGAGCCGACGACAGTGCCGACGCCGCCGGAGACCGCCGCGCCACCGATGAACACGGCGGCGATCGCGTCAAGCTCCCAGCCGACTCCGTCGAACGGGCCGGATGCGGTCGAGCGGCCGACGAACATCATCCCGGCGAAGGCCGCCAGCATCGCCATGTTCATCATGACGAGGAAGTACGTGCGCTTGGTGTTGACGCCCGACAGCTCGGCGGCGAGCCGGTTGCCGCCCACGGCGTAGATGTGGCGGCCGAAGATCGTACGGCTGGTCAGGTAGCTGTAGAGGATGACCAGGGCGACCAGGATGAGGCCGGGGACCGGGAAGGACGAGCCGGGCCGACCCGTGCCGAACATCCAGGTGAGGTAGCCGATGACGAGCGTGACGAGGACCAGCCGGATGACGGTGACCGAGAGGGCCGGTACGTCGGCGCCGATCTTCTCCAGCGCACGCCGCTGGCTGAGCTGCATCCAGACGAGCACGACGACGGCCACGATGCCCAGCAGCAGCGTCGAGTTGTTCATGGCGGTGTCGGGGCCCCACTCGGGCAGGTAGCCCGCGCCGAGGTACTGGAACGCCTTCGGGACCGGGACCGTGAGGGACTTGCCGACCCACTGGTTGGCTCCGCGGAAGAACATGTAGCCGGCGAGGGTGACGATGAAGCCGGGGATGCCCATGTAGGCGACCCAGAAGCCCTGCCATGCGCCACAGACCGCGCCCAGCGCGAGGCCGAGGATGAAGGCCAGCCACCACGGAATGCCCCAGTCGCGCATCGCGATGGCCACGACGATGCCGACGAAGGCCGCGACCGAGCCGACCGACAGGTCGATGTGGCCGATGATGATGACCATGACCATGCCGATGGCCAGTACGAGGATGTAGCTGTTGCCGTTGAGCAGGTTCATGAGGTTGGTCGGCGTGATCACCAGACCGCCGGTCAGGCCATGGAAGAGCAGGGCCAGGGCAACCATCACGAAGAGCATGCCGAACTGGCGAAGGCTTCCGCCGAACAGTTCCTTGAGAGCGTTCATCGTCAACTTTCTCGCGTCACGCCGCGGTGGTCGTGTTGGTGGGAACAAGGGTCATCAGACGCATCAGGCCTTCCTGAGTGGCGTCCTTCGCGTCGACGCAGCCGGTGATGAGGCCGGCGCTGACGGTGTAGATGCGGTCGCACGTCCCCAGCAGCTCGGGGAGCTCGGAGGAGATCATCATGATCGCCTTCCCCTCGTCGGCGAGGGCGTTCATGATCCCGTACATCTCGTACTTGGCACCCACGTCGATGCCTCGCGTGGGCTCGTCGAGGATCAGCAGCTCGGGCTCCGTGAACAGCCACTTGGCCACGACGACCTTCTGCTGGTTGCCGCCCGACAGCTTGATCACGCCCTCGTTGACGCTGGGCGTCTTGATCCGCAGGTCGCGGCGGTACTTCTCAGCCGCGACGTGCTCGGCGTTGCGGTCCACGACTCCGCGGGACGAGATGCGGGGGAGGTCGGCCGAGACGATCGTCGTACGGATCGCGTCGAGCAGGTTGAGCCCGAGCACCTTCCGGTCCTCGGTGACGTAGGCGAGGCCGAGCTCGATGGCCTGCTCCACCGTCTTGGGCGACACCTCGCGGCCGTGCATGGTCATGGTGCCCTTGACATAGCGGCCGTACGAGCGACCGAACAGCGACCGCGCCAGCTCCGTACGTCCCGCGCCCATGAGGCCGGCGAAGCCCACGATCTCGCCGCGTCGGATCTGGAAGGTGGACCCCTTGCACACGAGACGCTCGGTGACCTCGGGGTGACGGATCGTCCAGTCCTTGACCTCGAGCAGGACGTCTCCCGGGTGGGAGGTGTGCTCCGGGTAGCGAGAGGTGAGCGGGCGCCCCACCATGCCGCGGATGAGCCGGTCCTCGTCGACGTGCTCGCCCGGCGGCACGGTGATCGTCTCGACGCTGTGGCCGTCGCGGATGATCGTGATCGAGTCGGCGATCGCGGCGATCTCGTTCAGCTTGTGGCTGATCATGATGCACGTCATGCCGTGGCTCTTGAACTCGCGGATCAGGTCGAGCAGGTGGGACGAGTCCGACTCGTTGAGCGCCGCGGTGGGCTCGTCGAGGATGAGGAGGCTGACGTTCTTGCTGATGGCCTTGGCGATCTCCACGAGCTGCTGCTTGCCGACGCCCAGCGTCTTGATGCGGCTGTCGGGGTCGTCCTGGAGCCCGACGCGCGCCATCAGCTCCTTTGCGCGCTGCCGCGCGGTGTTCCAGTCGATGCCACCACGGCCGCGCACCTCGTTGCCGAGGAAGATGTTCTCGGTGATCGACAGCTCGGGGATGAGCGCGAGCTCCTGATGGATGATGACGATCCCGGCGCCCTCGCTGTCCCGGATGTTCGAGAACTTGGCCGGCTTGCCCTCGAAGAAGATCTCGCCGCCGTACGAGCCGTGGGGATGCACCCCGGACAGCACCTTCATCAGCGTGGACTTGCCGGCACCGTTCTCGCCGCAGATCGCGTGGATCTCGCCCCGCCGTACGCTCAGGCTCACGCCGTCCAACGCGCGTACTCCCGGGAACTCCTTGACGATGTCCTTCATCTCAAGGATGTCGTCCGTCTGATCGAGCACCTATGCCCCTCTCTGCTGACCGCACCGCCTGCACGCCACGTCCGCGTGACGATCTCGAGCGACTGGACCCGCACTTCCCACACCGTTGGAGCGCTCTCCGTCAACGGACACTAGGACGGGGCTTTCGACCTGTCAACGACAGTTGGTGACAGGTTGATCACGATTTTTTGATCAATGGTCGGACAAAAGCCTTGACAGAACGGGCTCGGGCCAGCGACGCTGCACCAATGATCGTTTCATCCGGTCAGCCCGAGCATCTCTCGCCGCGAGACCGCACGCGCGAGGACGTGTTCGCGGTGATCCGCAGCTCTCGTGGGATCACGAGGACCGCGCTGGCGAGCGTGACGGGCCTGTCGCCGAGCACTGTGGGCCACGCCGTGAGCCGTCTCCTGGCGGACGAGCGCATCGTGGAGAGCGCGTTGTCCGCGAGCGGGCGCGGCACGGGCAGCGGCCGCCGCGCGGCGATCCTCACCGCGGTCCCGCGTTCCGCCCATGTCGGCGCAATCGACTTCGGGCACCAGCACTTCCGGGTGGCGATCGGCGACGAGGTGGGGACGGTCGTCGACGAGCTGGACGTCCGTCTGGACGTCGACGACTCCCCGATGGCCGGCCTCGACCTGGCGTGTCAGCGGCTCCAGGAGCTGTGCGAGCGCCATCGCGTGTCCGAGCTCGGAGGCGTCGCCGTCGGAGTCCCTGGAGCGATCGAGCGGTCGACGGGCGTCGTCCGTACGGCCAACATCCTGTCCAACTGGTCGGGCATGAGCCCGGCCGTCGAAGTGGAGAAGCGGCTGGGCGTGCGGGCCATCGTGGAGAACGATGCCCACGTGGGT
>Ga0187809_10001173_pt1 | contig 12635 bp, 15 predicted proteins | sample NC_wetland_sal_i_8_FD_132415 | JGI IMG/M metagenome (GOLD analysis project Ga0187809, IMG submission 132415) | Wetland sediment microbial communities from Neuse River Estuary, North Carolina, USA - ASW_4 | ecosystem: Environmental > Aquatic > Freshwater > Wetlands > Sediment | place: USA: North... | reverse complement strand
GGTCCCGCCCGGTCTCCATCTCGCCGCCGCTTACTAGCCCTGGACACCCGGCCTTGGCCGATGGGACGGAAGGCTCTGGCGGCGCGCGGCAGATGTGGCTTGCGTCGAATGAACGCTTCCTTGGACGACGAGAGGAGGCAACCTCGTGGCGCGTTTGTCGCTCACCCACGGCCCGTTGGCCTCGCTGCGATGGCGGCTGCTCGCCGCGTTTCTCGCCGTCAGCTTCGGCGCGGTGGCGATCGTCGCCGGCATCGCGGCGGCGTCCGTTCGCGACAACACCGCTCGACTGCTCGACCGACAGCGTGACCAGCTGCGCGAGCAAATCGCCAACGCCCTGAGCGCCGCTTTCGCCGCCGGTCAGGGCTCTGCGGAGACGAACACGCTCGCCGGCCTGCAGGCCCTCGCGGAAGCGCAGGGTGGCCAGCTGGACGTCGTCGACTCAACCGGACGCCACTTGACCGAGCAACACCACGGGAGCTCGTCGCCAACGCCGACGACGCTGCCGACGCCAACGCACGACGGGTCCGATCACGGAACGCCAAGCCAACAACCCAACACCCCACGGCAAACGCCCTCTCCGACGCCCGAGCACCGTTCCACCCCTCAGCCCACGGCGACCGGCGGCGAACGCCACGGCCAGACCGCGCCGCCGAACCGCATCGGCCGCGACTCGGGGGTAGTCATCGCGACCGTCACGCCGGCGCCGGCGATCCTGCTCGTCGCGGCGACTCCCCCCGCGCCGGCCTCGCCGTCCGTGGAACGCGTCACGATTCCGGTGGTGGTCGATGGCGGTCAGGTCGCCACCGCCTACCTGAACTTGCCCACCTCCGACGCCGCAGTAGCCGCCGCCCGCCGCGGGCTGCTTGACGCGGTCATGTGGGCCGCCGCACTCGCCGCAGGATTAGCGACCGTGGTGGCGATCGTGGTCTCCAGGCGAGTGTCCAAGCCCCTGTTGAGACTGGCCTCGGCGACCCGCGCGTTCGCAGCCGGAGATCCGCATCCTGAGGCGACGTTGCGTCCCGCGCCCGGCGAGTTGGGCGAAGTCGGACGGACGTTCGCCGCAATGGCCGCCACCTTGCGCCGGCAAGAAGAGTTGCGGCGCAACCTGATCGCGGACGTCGCGCACGAGCTTCGCACGCCGGTCACCATCTTGCGTGGTCAGACAGAGCAATTCCTCGACGGAATCGAAGCGCCGACCACAGCGCGAATCGTCTCGCTGCACGATGAGGTGCTGCGCCTCGAACGCCTCACCGACGACCTCGCCACCTTGTCAGCCGCGGACGCCGCAGGGCTGAGCCTGCAGCGAAAGCCGACGAACCTGAGCTCGCTCGCGCAGCAGACGGTTGACGCGATGTTGCCAACCCTCGCCGCCGTGGAACTCGACCTCGAGACCGAGATCGACGACGACGTGATGCTTGACGCGGACCCCGACCGCATCAAGCAGGTAATCACCAATTTGCTTGTCAACGCGGCGAAATTCACCCCACCCGCTGGCCGCATTCGCGTCGCCGTGCACCGCGACCCGACACACGCGATCCTGACCGTCAGCGATTCCGGGCCGGGCATCCCGGACGACGAGCTCCCGCATGTCTTTGAGCGATTCTGGCGAGGGCGCGCAAAGGGGCACGCCAGCGGAAGCGGTGTCGGACTTGCCGTCGTCCAGAGCATTGTCAACGCACACGAGGGAACGGTCACCGCCGACAACAACGCGAGCGGAGGAGCTCGGTTCACCGTCAGACTGCCTGCCCCGGCCGCGCCGGCCAGCCGACCCGAGTCTCGACACCCGCAGGCGGCCGCGTCATGAGCGCCACGGTTCTCGTCGTCGAAGACGAGCCCAAAATCCGCGACCTGCTGCGTTCGTATCTCGAACGCGACGGCCACGTCGTCCTCACCGCCGACCTCGGCGCACAGGCGCTGAACATCGCCCGCCAGACGCGGCCCGATCTCGTCGTCCTGGACCTGAGGTTGCCCGACATCCCCGGGGAAGAGGTGATTCGCGAGCTGCGTCGCGACTTCTCCACGCCGGTGCTCATTTTGACCGCGAAGACAGCCACCGAGGACCGCATCCACTGCTTGGAGCTCGGGGCCGACGACTACGTGACGAAACCGTTCAGTCCGCGAGAGGTGGCGTTGCGGGTGAACGCGATACTGCGCAGATCGCAGCCCGACACCGCGTCTGAGGCCATGTCATTCGGACACGGAGAGCTGGTGCTCGACGAGGCTCAACGACGGGTGGTCGCACACGGAGAACCCGCCGAGCTCACCGCGACGGAATGGCGGCTTCTCATGACGCTGGCGAGCGCGCCGGGGCGAGTGTTCTCCAGATACGAACTCGTCAACGCGGCGCGCGGCTACGAGTTCGAGGGCTACGAGCGGGTCATCGACTCCCACGTCCGCAATCTCCGCCACAAGATCGAGGCCGATCCGCATCGGCCGACGATCGTCGAGACGTTGATCGGGGCCGGATACCGGCTCGCCATACCGCGCGACCCGACTGTCTCGCCCAAGCTCGAGGCCAGCTCGCCTGACGCCGCAGGACTTTAGGCCCGAGGCGGCGGGCAGCTTGACTGCTTCCTCCATCGACGGCCGCAGGTATCCAAGAAGTAGGACGACGAAGGGTGGTCGCCGTGATGGGTTGGTACGGCTGGGGCCATGACATGGGATGGGCCGGCTGGTTGGGGATGTGGCTGATGATGCTGGTCTTCTGGGGACTGCTCGTCGCCGGCGGCTTCTGGCTTGTGCGCACGATCAAATCCGATCGTGCTGGCGCATCGCCTCCGTCGAGTGCGCGACAGATCTTGGATGAACGCCTGGCCCGCGGGGAGCTCGCAGAGACCGGCAGCCTCGGCGAAGCGTCGGACAACTGCGGCGCGAACACCGGTGACGGGATTGCTCCCGGCGGTGCCAGCTGGACTACCGTCACGCTGCAGCCCGGCCGATACGAACTCGTCTGCAACGTACCCGGCCACTACGCGGCAGGCATGTACGCGGAGCTCGACGTCACGAGTTGAGCTCGGGTACCACATTGGGACTTCCGGCCCTGTCGCCGATGCTCTTTGACTCATCCCACGGACGGCGGCGCGAACAAGGCTGGAGATCGCCAACAAACGAACGTCATGGACCTGGAGGTCATGATGACCACCCTCCCGCATGGGGTCGCCGACCTCTACCTCGCCCCGGTTGTGATCGCGCTCGACGAGCGGATCGATGAACTCGGCCGACTTGACCGCCATCAGCTTGCGGAGCGAGTCGCCCTTGAGAGCAACCGGCCAGACTGGAGCCGCGAAGACCGTCAATACGGCTTGATCGACACGATCCAGCACCTGATCGAGGTCCACAGTTGGCAACTATCGTGGGACGACCGAGGTGTCCGGCTGACGCACGGCGACTACAGCATCGTCCTAGGAGTTCCGCAGACGTTCTACGAGTACGTCGATCGGGTGCCGGGCGACCGGCCGGTGGGATCGAAACCGACGCAGCCCGCGTAGACCGGAGCTCCCACATCCGGCGGGGCCGCTGAAAGGAGCAGACGATGCGTACGCAGACATGGACGGTGACGATCCTGCTCTCCGAAGAAGGTGCGACAACGAAAGCCCGCGCTGTGCTCACGACCGCCGACACCGAGGGCAAGGTGCACGGCGAAGGCACCGCACGCAAGCACCCCGGCGAGCCGAGCGTGCCTGAGATCGGCGACGAGATCGCCGCGTCGCGCGCTCTTTCGGCACTTGCGCACAACCTGCTCGACACCGCGCTAGAAGACCTGCAGGCAGTGACCGCCGGCGTCTGAAGCGCGCGAGCGGGTGGCCGGCGCTCAGTCAGCCTGACGATGCGCTGACGAGTTGTTCGTCGCGCGTCCCGATTGCGTGATGCGACGACGACAACATCGGTGCGAACGCAGCGGAATCCACCGGCGAACGGCAGCGTTTGGTTGAGCAGGGATACCCGGTTGGGTATCGGTTCCCACGCTTTGGCCGGGAAGGTGAGTCCCATGCAGCGCACCGATCGACCACTCGCCTCCGTGCACACGAGGGCGGGCCGCATTATCGACGTCGCCGTTTTGACGCTGCCCGGCGTGCCGGTTGCCGGGGCGGTCACCGTCTCAATGGCGTGCGCGCAGTTCGACGATCACGACCGGCTGTGGCTGAGTCTCAGCGCCGCTGAAGCGGCACGCCTTGCCGACGCACTGGCGCTCGCGGTGGAGCGGCTTTCGACTTACTGAGGCGACTTCGCCGTCTCACGAACTGCCCAGCAGTTGCTTCGCGATGTTGTAGGCGACGTCGATCCGGATGGCGAACCCCACCCCGGTCTCAGACGAACTCACGCCGTCGCCGGTGAACGCCGTGCAGACTCCGACGACCGCTCCACTCGCGTTGACCAACGCGCCGCCCGAGACTCCCGCGTCAATAGGCGCGTCGGTCTGGATGAGATCGGTGAGGGTCAACTGCTCAGGCAGCCACGGTTTGGTGCCGTACAGCTGTTGATCTGTCTCCGACGGCGACTCGGCCGTGGCGCACGCGCTACGACCGAGCGCCGAGATGATGCCGGCCGTGACGGTTCCGGGTTCTCCGAGTGCTGTTCCGATGACCAGCACCTGCTCTCCCGCCGTCAGGCTGGCGGCCGAGCCGAGAATGGCTGGTTGGATTCCGTCGACACCCTTAGCGCGGATGAGGGCGATGTCGCTGTCTGGCGCCCGCCCGATCACGTCCGCGGACGCCTTCTTGCCGTTTGCGAACGTCACGGTGATCGCGCCCCCGTTCACGGCGACGTTGGCGATGACGTGGTTGTTGGTGAGAATCACGCCGTCGGAGCGAATGATGATGCCCGACCCGGTGACCGACACGTCGATGCTCTTCGCCGTGATGGCGACGACGCTTGGCGCCGCCAGGTCAGCCGCGGTCGCGAGCGATTGTCCAGAGGACGTCGAACTTATTGCCGCCGGACTCGCGCAATACACCGTGTGCGTCTGCACCGGGGTGACGCTGCGGGCGATCGCATAACCGGCGAAGCCTCCCCCCGCCGCGACGAAGGCGCCGACACCGACCGCGAGTGCGATCGCGATCGAACGGCGCGATCGGCGGGCGCGCAGTATTGGCCCTTCGAACTGTTCGCCGCCAGCTTCCATTGGGCACTCCTCGCCGCTGCTCACCGCGGATTCCCCGACACCCGACGAGCGTCTGCCGTAAACGCATCAGCCGGTAGGGGCGCAGATCACTACTGCGCGGGACCACCGGAGGCACCGCGGGTTTTGAGTCCCGCCTGCTGGGACCTTCGCCACTGGTCTTGCCTCAACCACGGCCGCACTTTCGAGATGGCGGAACGAGTCGAGCGCCGAACGTGACGTGAATCGGCGGACTTCGGTGGCGCGGCTGAAGATGGGAGCGACACCATGATCAATGACTACCCCGACTGCTACAAGCACGTCGGCGAGCTGATGCGGGCCTACGGCGCCGAGACGAACGGCGTGATCGATGGGTTCGCCAAGCTGCACAGCGCGGCCGTGGCGAACGGCACGCTCAGCGGCAAGGTGAAGAAGCTGATCGCGCTCGCAATCGGGATCTCCGTGCGCTGCGACGGTTGCATCGCCTACCACGTTCACGACGCGCTGCGCGCCGGCGCCTCGCGTCAGGAGATCGCGGAGACGGTCGGCGTCGCCATCATGATGGGCGGCGGCCCCGCGGTCGTGTACGGCTGCCAAGCGCTGGAAGCCCTTGAACAGTTCGAAGCAGTGAGCGTCTGAGTTCGATCGGCGGCGCACAAGAGGCGGTCACGACTGGTTCGCCAATGGGCGTTCGGCCTGCGTCGGGATTCGACGCGGCGAGAACTTCCCGGAGGTCATCAACTCGACCACGCGCTGCCGGTCAAACTCCTCGGCGGGGCCCTCCGCCACCATGCGTCCGAGGTACAACACAGCGAGTCGGTCCGCGACGGCGAACACATCGTTCAGGTTGTGCGAGATGACGATGACCGCGATCCCCTGGTCGGCAAGTCGTTGAATGAGCGACAGCACCATGGCGGTTTGCGTGACGCCAAGGGCAGCGGTCGGCTCGTCCATGATCACCAGCTTCGAGTTCCACATCACCGCTTTCGCCACTGCGACGGCTTGCCGTTGTCCGCCGGAAAGCGACGCCACAACCTGTCGGATCGACCGCACAGTGGTGACCGAGAGCGACGTCAAGGTCCTGGTCGCGGCACGCTCCATCCCGGCTTCGTCCAGGATGCCGAGCTTGCTCTTCTCCCGGCCGAGAAACATGTTCTCGACGATGTCGAGGTTGTCGCACAGCGCCAAGTCCTGATACACGGTTTCGATTCCAAGCGCGGCCGCGTCATGGGGGGTACGGATATGAACTGGCTCGCCTTGCCACAGCTCCGCTCCGTGGTCCGGCGCGAAGATCCCCGAGATGCATTTGATGAGCACCGATTTGCCGGCGCCGTTGTCGCCGACCAACGCCGTCACCAGTCCAGTCGGCACCGATAGGTGGACCCGGTCGAGCGCTTGCACCGGGCCGAAGCTCTTGCTGATATCGCGCAACTCCAGTAGCGGAACGTCGTTCACCGTTCCTCCAACCGATGCCGGGCTCACCGGCGTGGCGCGCCTCGCCTCGCGAGAGGACCGGACGCGACGGTCGGTGAACCGACCAACAAGGCCACGCTCCAGGGCCTGGCGCCCAGCCGTTAGGGTCGAAGGACCCTGCGGCCCTAGACCACACGCCCTCCTCTGAAAGCTCGGACACCGGCTCGTCGCAGTGCCGCCACGCCGGGCACGCGGGTGAACGGTCGATGAATTCTCGCCCGTGCCTGATGCGATCGTCCGCCCAGTGGAGCATCGTGGCCCTCGCAAGCAGTGCCGGTGGGAGGTAAGCGATGCCTGCGTCACCTGAGAACGTCGCACTCAGCCAACATCTCGAGCGAGTCGCCGACCAGCTCATGCGCCAGTACAGCGACCGCGCTAGCGAGGATGAAGTCCGCGACGCGGTGTACACCGAGGCGTCGCACTACCAGCACGCGCGAGTGACTCAGTTCATTCCCGTGCTGGTCGCCCACAGCGTCGGCGAGCGACTTCGGCGTCGCGTGCCGCTCAACGCCTTAAGCAGTTCGGCCAGCAGGTCGCAGGCTGGCTGACATCACGTCTGCTTGACCGTCCTCGCCCACGATCTGCCGAGCGACTGCAATCGGGGAAACGCGGTAACGCTCGCACACGCCCTCAAGCATCGCCGCGGCCGCGAACCGCGACAGGTGGTGCCGTTGCATCAACAGCCCAGTCGCCAGCCGCACAGCGCCGCACTCGTCACGTTCTTCCGTCGCTGGCCCACGAGTGGCATCGGCTCGGCGCAGCCCTGCCGCTATCCGGCTGACGTAGGCGTGTCCCGCCGTCGCGGCCTCCTCCGCCTTGGCCAGATACAAGGCGGTCCGCGCGGACATGAGCGCGTCAGCCAGGAAGTCGACCTCGTCGCCGCCCGGGTTTTCGTGCTGGGCCGCCTGCAGCGCGTCGCTGGCCTCTTCGCAGCGCCGCACAAGCTTCTCGATGAGACTGTCGTCGGACATGGTCGGCGCCCTTCCTCGGGGACACTCACAGTGTCGGCGCCGAGAAGGCCCGTTCACGACAAACGTTTGACGACGTGTGCGCGAAGTTCTACCGAACGGCGCCCTTCAACAAGTGACGGCGGCGCGCCGCGCTCAGTGGTCGGCATCGTGGATCAGCGCTTCGAGCACCGGCAACGCGGCGGCGAGGGCCTCGGTCTGGGACGTGGAAAGGCGTGATATCCGCTGGGTCAAAGCGGTTGCCCGGGCGCTCCACAGCTCCTGCAGCACCTTGCGTCCGCCGTCCGTGAGCTCGATCAGGCACGCCCGCCGATCGGTCGGGTCGCTGACCCGCGTGACGTAGCCGAGCTTTTCAAGGCTGTCGATGACACGGGTGATGACCGGCGCGCCGACGGACTCGTGGCCGGCCAGGTCGCTCATGCGGATCGGCTCGTGCTCTTCGATCGTTGACAGGGCCGAGAGCTGGGACGGCGTCAGCCCGGCCGCGGCGTGTTGGCGGACGGTTCGCGCCAGCCGCGCGATGACGAGCCGGAGACGAGCGGCTAATTCCGCGTCGGGTCGCGCGACCGTCGTGGTGCGGCGGGTGGTCATGTGCGGTCGTCCTCCAATGCGAGCTCGCCAGGCACAGCGCCAGACACCAGCGCGGCGTCGCCGGCATGCGAGTGCTCAGGATGCGCGTGCTGGACGTCATCGTGCACAAACCGCTTGCCGCGAAGCACTGAGAACACGCTGGCAACGAGCGACATCGCGATCGCCATGCCGAACACGATGACCAGGCCATGGTGGAACGGCGACGAGATCAGGTTCGGGAAGAACTCCTTGCCGGTCAAGGTCTGCCATTGCGTGCCGCTGACATGCACAGCCGATTGCGATCCCAGCAGGCTCTGCAGCGGGTTGTAGCCGAGGAACGACGCGAACAAGCTGCCGACGGGCGGTAGCGACGCGACCGCATGCGCCTTGTCGGCGGGGACACCGTTCGCAAGCAGACCGTGGCTCATGGACGACGGCAGCGTGTTAGCGAGACCGACGATCATCAGCGAGAAGAAAATGCCGATCGACAACACCATGCCGGAGTTCATGAAGGTGGCCTGCAAACCGGCCGCACCGCCGCGCTCCTCGGGCGGAACGCTGTTCATGATGGCAGTCGAGTTCGGCGCCGAGAACAGGCCGCCACCGACGCCGTTGAAGAAGACGAGCAGTGCGAAGACCCAGTAGTGGAAGTCGGTCGGCACGAACAGCAGACCCACGAAGCTGCCGGCGAAGACGAACAGCCCGCCGGTTGAGAGCACCCTGGCGCCATGGCGGTCGCTGAGGTAGCCCGACAACGGCCCGGCGACAAGGAAACCGATCGTCAACGGCAGTAGGTAAATGCCTGCCCACAGCGGGGTGTCTTCGTATTTGTAGCCGTGCAGGGGCAACCAGATGCCTTGCAGCCAAATGATAAGCATGAACTGCATGCCGCCTCGCGCGATTGCGGCGAGGAGACCCGCCGCGCTACCGGTCGCGAACGGGCGGATCTTGAAGAGTCGCAGGTTGAACATCGGCGCTTCGACGCGCAGCTCGACAAGGGCGAAGACGCCAAGAACGACCACCCCACCGATGAGCCCGACGAGCACCTTCGGCGCGGTCCAGCCCATGGTGTGGCCGCCGTACGGCTGGATGCCGTACACAATCGCGGCGAGCACAGCGGTGAGCCCGACGCCGAAGAGGATGTTGCCCCACCAGTCGATGCGCGCCGCGACGCGACGGCCGTTGTCGCGCAAGCTGTGGTAGGCCCAGACGGTCCCGAGAATGCCGACCGGCACAGACACCCAGAAGACGAGCCGCCAATCGACGACGGAGAGCAGACCGCCTGCGATGAGACCGATGAACGATCCGGCGATCGCGGCCACCTGGTTGATGCCCATGGCGAGACCGCGCTGTTCGGGTGGGAAGGCGTCGACGATGATGGCGCTTGAGTTGGCGAACAGCATCGCGCCGCCGATGCCTTGCAGCAATCGCCAAAGCACCAGCCACAGCGCGCCGCCGCCACCCTTCATCGGGTCGAGCGCCAGGATGATCGAACCGATGGTGAAGACGGCGAAGCCGAGGTTGTAGATGCGGACCCGGCCCATGATGTCGCCGAGCCGTCCCAGACTCACCACCAACACGGCGGTGATGAGCATGTAGCCCATCATCAGCCAGAGCAGGTAGCCGACGTTGCCCGGCGAGAGCGGGTCGATGCCGATGCCGCGGAAAATGCCTGGCAGCGAAATCAGGATGATCGACGAGTTGATGGTGGCCATCAACATGCCGAGCGTCGTGTTGGAAAGCGCCACCCATTTGTAGTGAGTGCCGCGAAGTCGCCCACTCACCGCTGCCGTCGCCACGCCTGGATCCTCCGCTAGTTGCTTGACTTGAAGCAAGTATATCCGCCGGGTGGCGCAGGCTCGACGGCTGGGCCAGAGCCGTCCGAATCCATGACGTCGTCTTCATGCTCCTCTTGGCAACGACTGTTGCGATCGGAGGACAAGGCACGCCGGCTACGGCGGCCCGAGCGGCGAGGCGGTGGCAGCGGTGTGAACGCAGACGAGTCTCAGGCCACCGTCGCACTCGAGCGTCAGGAGATCCGACGCCTCGCGCGACGCCCGCTGGAGTCCCTCGCCCAGGGGTGCAGGCGAGTGCCTGGCCTCACCTGGATAGGGCTGGCCGCCTGGAACGTGTTCTGGGCGGCGACGAACTACCGGCACATGGGCGGCTCGTGGCACTACTTCCGCCAGGGTGCCCGACTGCTCTTTCATCCCGGCACGTCTGGCGGGCTCCGTATCTACGCGACTCATCCATGGCTGCAAATTGGGCCGTTAAGCTTTGTCGCCGCCGCCCCGTTCAGTGTCGGTCCAGTGGCGGTGGGACGACTGGCCGCCGTCTCCGTGATGACAGCCGCCGGGCTGCTGGCGATCGCGATCGCGACGGCGACAAGCCACATTCGGGCCGGACTCGCGCGACGGGTGCGATGGGCCGGACTGCTGTTTTTGCCGGTGTGGACCGAACTCGGCACGAGCACGGGCCACCTCGACGACGTCTTGGCGGTCGTCCTCGCGCTGCTCGCGGTACACGCCGCGTCGCGCGCCCGTCCGGTGCTCACCGGGCTCTTGCTCGCAGGAGCGGTCGACGCGAAGCCGTGGGCGTTCGGGTTCGTCGCCGTGCTGCTGTGCCTCCATTCCGGCCAACGGATCCGGGCGGCTCTGGCGTTCGCCGTCGGGGTCGGCTGCGCGTGGCTGCCGTTCGTGTTCGCTGACCCCCACACGCTCAACGCCGCCCGCTTCGCGATCCCCAACGCCGCCGCGTCCGCATTGCGAGCGCTCGGCTTCCATAACGCGTCGACACCCTGGTGGGACCGGTCCGCGCAGATCCTGCTGGGCGCCACCATCGCGGCGGTCGTGGTGCGGCGAAGTGGCGCGGCCGCCGCCCTCGTCGCCGTCATCGCCGTCCGGCTCATCCTCGATCCGGCCGTCTACAGCTACTACACGTCAGGCTTGATGGCCATGACGATGGCCTACGACGTGATCAGTCGACGTCGGACATTCCCATGGACCACCGCGAGTGTGCTGACCTTCCTCTACCTGCCGTCAATCTTCGTGCGGTCTGTGCCGTCGGCGAGCTCGTACTCGGGAGACCTTCGAGCCGCGTACCTCATCTGCCTGCTCGGCTACCTGGTGGTGGCGCGCATAAGAGCGCCTAGTAAGCCCCCGGCCGGGCCGCACCATCCGCCGCTGGACGCGTTGGCAACCGCGGCCTGATCCGGTGTCCTGCGACTGGCTACGCAATGCGCGACCTGGGCACACCGTCGGTATTCGGACAGGAGGAGGCGCGCCGGTGTTCTGGCTGATCGGTGACTGGTCGCATCTAGGCGAGGTCGCGGCAAAAGCGGTGCTGATGTACGCGACCGCCATGGTGGCGCTGCGCCTCGGCGAGCGGCGAACGCTGGCGCAGTGGACCATCATCGACTTCGCGACGGCGGTCGCGATGGGCGCGATCATCGGGCGCACCGCGATTGCGAAGACCGAGTCGTTCATCACTGGCGCGGTTGCCGTCGTCGCGCTCGTCGCCGTGCACCGGTTGGTGTCGGCGCTTCGCTTCACGCGGCCCGTGGCCAAGCTGGTCGACCATCGAGTGCGCGTCCTCGTCGATCACGGCGAAGTACGACTCGGTCAACTACGCAAATGCGCCATCACGCAGAACGACCTATACGCCCACCTGCGCCAACAGGGCTACTTCAACATCGAGAGCATCAGGTACGTGCTGTACGAAACCAAGGGTGGTCTGACCGTCGTACCCGACGACGACCGGCCGGCGGCCGACGAGCCTTTGGTGGCAGCCGGAATCGACCGATCAGCGGGCTACCCATAAACGGCGACAAGGTGCGCGGGCTCAGCCGCGCGCGGCACGTCAACCCAGCGCGCGATCAGCTGGCTCTGCAAGGTTTCGAACTGGGCGGCGCGCGCGATCACCCGGCGGCCGGCGTGGGAGACCTGGCAGCGTCGTATCACCGGGAGCCTGCTGGGCGGAGTCAGCTTGCTCCTCGCCGCGAAGTTCCCGCCCGAGCGCGGGTGTGAGACGCCAGCCGCCGTTTATTTTGCCTGTCATGGGCCAGAGGACCTCTGAGGGTCGCAGTGGCGACCGCTGCTGCGCGAACTCGGAACGTGCGCCGTGAAGGAGAAAACGATGGGAACTGAAGCACGGGTTGGCCTCTTGCTTGGCGCTGCCGCGTGTTTGCTCGCCGTCATGGTCGACTGGGTGGTGGAGGAGCTGCAGCCTTCGGGCAGCTGAGCTCGGCCCGCCCGGCTGATCGACGCACGCCGCGTCCCGCTACGGTCAACCTGGTTCAAGATCTGGATTGAGGCCAGTGGGAGCGACATGAGCGTAAATGCTGCGCCTGCTCGATCAGGCTCAGGCGGGATGCAGGTTGTGATCCGCGAAACCGCCGCCGAAGCGGGCGAGGAAGCTGCGCGTGCGACGGCGGCGGCAATCACAGCCGCCGTAAGCGCACGAGGTTTCGCTCGCGTCCTCTTCGCCTCTGCGCCTTCGCAACTGCCGATGCTCGAGGCCCTGAAGGC
>Ga0187809_10001172_pt1 | contig 12643 bp, 14 predicted proteins | sample NC_wetland_sal_i_8_FD_132415 | JGI IMG/M metagenome (GOLD analysis project Ga0187809, IMG submission 132415) | Wetland sediment microbial communities from Neuse River Estuary, North Carolina, USA - ASW_4 | ecosystem: Environmental > Aquatic > Freshwater > Wetlands > Sediment | place: USA: North... | reverse complement strand
GGCCCGACCGGCGAGATCGACATCTTGATCGACCGCGCAAAGGCGCTGCCCGAGCTCGGCGCCGTGCGCGTCCTGCTGCACGACCCGACCGGCTCGCTCCAGCCGCACAAGGCCGAGGATCTCGTGCACGCGATCGGTCAGGCGAGCGGGCTTTCCGTCGGCATCTACGTGCAGGGCGCAGCCGGAAGCGCGCTCGCGGCGACGCTGAAGGCTGCGGAGGCGGGTGCGCAGCTGATCGCGTGCGCGATCTATCCGCTCGCGCTGACGCTCCATCGCGTGTCCGGCGAGGCGCTCGGCGAGGCCCTTGCAGGCATGGGCCTCGACCCCGGGATCGACGTCAGCCGCCTCTGGGAGGCGTCCGATCTCGTCGACGAGCACATCGGCGACGAGCCGGTCGCGCCGCTCGCGCCGCGCGTCGCCGTCCGCGCCGCGGAGCACGACGTGCCCGCCGGCCTCGTCGCCGGGGTCGACGCGACGCTCCGCACGCAGGGAGCCGGGGACCGGCTCGAGGAGGTGCTGGCGGAGCTCGACCGGATCCGTGCCGAAGTCGGCTGGCCGCCGCTCGCGGCGCCGATCGGGCAAGTCCTCGCCTCGCAGGCGCTCTTGAACGTCCTCTCCGCGAGCCGCTACCTTACGATCGTCGACGAGCTCCGCTCGCTCGTCTCGGGACGCTTCGGCTCGCCGCCTGGCCCGATCGACCCGGCGGTTCGACGGGCCGTCGAGCTGACGACCGATCCCGAGAGCGAGGAGGACGTCGTCCCGCGGCTGAGCGAGGTCCGGGCGAACGCCGAGGGCATCGCCGCGAGCGAGGAAGAGCTTCTCCTGCTCGGCTTGTTCGGGGACGACGCCGAGCGGCTGCTGCTCGGCATCCGCGGCCGAGCGCGCGGAGAGGCGGACGAGCTCGACAGCGTCGGCAAGGCTCGTGCGGAGCGCATCCGCGAGCTCGTGCGCATCGTGCAGGAGACGGGCATCGGCGAGGTGACGGTCGAGGAGGACGGCATGCGCGTGTCCGTCCGCTCGACGCCGGACGCAGTGCCCAGCTCGGACGCGCCGCTCGCGCTGCCGGAGACGTCGGCGGCCGAGATCTCGCGCCCCGCGAACGGCTACATCCGGGTCGAGTCGCCGATGGTGGGGACGTTCTACCGCGCCGCCCAGCCGGGAGCTCCGCCGTTCGTCGAGATCGGCGACGTCGTCGCCCCCGGCCAGACGCTCTGCATCCTCGAGGCGATGAAGCTCATGAACGAGGTGAAGGCGGAGGTCGAGGCCGTCGTCCGCTCGATCAACGCCGAGAACGCTCAGCCCGTCGAGTTCGGACAAGTGCTGTTCGAACTCGAGCCCCTCGGCGGCCGTCCGCTCGACGCCTTGTAGATGTTCACGCGCGTTCTCGTAGCGAATCGCGGCGAGATCGCCGTACGCGTCATCCGCGCGCTGCACGAGCTCGACGTCGAGGCCGTGGCGGTCTACTCGACTGCGGACGAGGACGCCTTGCACGTCCGCCTCGCAGACCGGGCCGTGCGCATCGGCCCTCCGCCCGCCGCGCAGAGCTATCTGAGCATCCCGTCGGTCATCGCCGCGGCGGCGACGACGGGGTGCGAGGCGGTCCATCCCGGCTACGGCTTCCTCTCCGAGAACGACGAGTTCGTCCGCATGTGCGAGGACAACGAGCTCGTCTTCATCGGGCCGCCCGCGGACGTGATGGCGCGCATGGGCGACAAGGCCCTGGCGAAGCAGGAGATGCGGGCGGCGGGCGTGCCGCTCGTGCCCGGCACCGAGGGCGCGACCGGCCCGCAGGAAGCGCGGACGGCGGCGGAGACGCTCGGTTTTCCGGTCCTTCTGAAGGCGGCCGCCGGAGGCGGCGGCAAGGGCATGCGGCTCGTCACCGATCCCGACGAGCTGCACGACGCGTTCCAGCGGGCCGCGGCGGAGGCGCACGCGGCGTTCGGCGACGGGACGCTCTACGTCGAGAAGGCGATCAGACCAGCGCGTCACGTCGAGATCCAGGTGCTCTGCGACAACCACGGCAACGTCCTCACGTGCGGCGAGCGCGAGTGCTCGATCCAGCGCCGCCATCAGAAGCTCGTCGAGGAGTCGCCCTCGCCCGCCCTCGACGACGAGCTGCGAGAGGAGATGGAGGCGGCGGCCGAGCGCGCGTGCCGGCACATCGGCTACCGCAACGCGGGCACGTTCGAGTTCCTCGTCGGCCCCGACGGCTCGTTCTCGTTCATCGAGCTGAACGCGCGCCTGCAGGTCGAGCACCCGGTGACGGAGCTCGTGACCTCGATGGATCTCGTGCGCCAGCAGGTACGGATCGCGGCCGGCGAGCCGCTTCCGCACGGCGGCCGGGCCTCGCGCAGCGGTCACGCGATCGAGATGCGCATCAACGCGGAGGACCCCCGCGAGGACTTTCGCCCCTCGCCGGGGCGTCTGACCCGCTTCCGTCCGCCCCTCGGCCCGGGAGTGCGCGTCGACACCTTCGTCGAGGAAGGCTCGACGATCCCGCCGTACTACGACTCGATGATCGCGAAGGTGATCGTCCGCGACGCCAACCGTGAGCTCGCGATCGCGCGCGCGCGTCGGGCGCTCGAGGAGCTCGAGATCGAAGGCGTGCCGACGACGCGCGAGGCGATCCACGAGATCCTCGGCAGCGAGCAGTTCCGCAGCGGCGAGTACTCGACGTCGTTTCTCGACGAGGTCCAGCTGGCGGCAGTCAGATGAAGATCCTCGCCCCGGGCGTGAAGGTGACGGACGGCGCGCTGACGCAGATCGTCGTCCGCGCCGCCGAAGCGGTCGACGGCGCGCGTGTCCGCCGTCCGCGGCGCAAGGTCGAGGTCGAGATCGAGGACGGCCGCGCGCGCGTCGACCTCGAGCTGTCAGTCGCCTACGGACGGGTGCTGCCGGAGGTGGCGCGAGCCGTCCAGCGCGAGGTCACGGACGCGCTGACGCGGATGTGCGACGTCACCGTCGACGGCGTCGACGTCTCCATCGAGGAACTCGTCTGATGTCCCGGCGCGAGGCGCGCCGGGCGGCGGTGTTCCTCCTCTATCAGTGGGACGTCACCGCGCGCCGCTCGGCTCCCTGTACGAGGGCGACGTCGACGAGTACACGCGGACGCTGTCGGAAGCGGTGGCCGCGCACGCGCCCGAGCTGGACGCGCGGATCACCGCCGCCTCCGACGAGTGGCCGGCCGAGCGGCTCGGGGCGGTCGAGCGGAACGTCCTCCGCGTCGCCCTCGAGGAGCTCGACGCAGGGGAGGTGCCGCAGGAGGCCGTGCTCGACGAGGCGATCACACTCGCCAAGCGATATGCATCCGAGGACGCGGGGCGGCTCGTGAACGGGATACTGGGGAGAATCGTGCGGGAGAGAGCGGCATGAGCGACGACTCGCTCAACCGGGCGGAGGAGCTGCTGGGGCGGCTCGAGGCGGCGCGGTCCGAGCTCGACCGGCTCGCGACCGACGAGAGCGCGTCGCCGGAGCGGGCGCTCGAGATCCTCGGCGAGCTGTCCGAGCTGGCGAAGGCGGTCGAGGAGGAGCTGGAGCGTGCGAAGCGGGAGGCGGAGGACGATGCCACGCAGTCCTGACGAGCTCCGCGGGCTCGTCGAGGAGGCGCTCGACGGCCTGCAGCTCTGGCCGGAGCTCCACGGCCAGGCGGAGTCGGTGCGTTACGGCCTCGTCGAGATGGGCGGCAAGCGCGTCCGTCCGGTCATCGCGCTCGCGGTCGCGGAGGCGCTCGGCTGTCCGGTCGAGCAGGCGATGCCGGCCGCGCTCGCGATCGAGCTCGTGCACAACTTCTCGCTCATCCACGACGACCTGCCTTCGCTCGACGACGACGACGAGCGGCGCGGCAAGCCGAGCGTATGGGCCGTCTACGGCGAGGGGACCGCGGTGCTCGCAGGCGACGCCCTCCTCGCGGAGGCGTTCCGCCTCACCTGCCGCTACGAGCGCTCGGACGTCGCGCGCGAGCTGGCGCAGGCGACGCTCGGGATGATCGGCGGCCAGTACCTCGACACGATGGTCGAGGGGGCCGACCTCGCCGTCGTGCACCGTCTGAAGACGGGCTGCCTCTTCTACGCGTCGGTGGCGATGGCACTCTGGGCAGCCGACCTGGCGGACGAGAGGCAGGCCCCGTGGCGGTCGTTCGCGAACGAGCTCGGGCTGCTCTTCCAGATCGTCGACGACATCCTCGACGGCGACGGCTACGTCGTCCTGCACGGGGCCGAGGGCGCCCGTCGGCTCGCCGACGAGGCGGCCGAAAACGCCCGCGCGCGGCTGGCCGAAGTGGCTGAGGACACGACCGTTCTCCGCGAGATCGTCGACGGTCTCGCCGTCCGTACCATCTGACTCAAGTCAACCAAAGCGGATGCCGATCCGCCGTCCATGGGGTGGCAGGAGCGCGACTGGGCGAAGTGGACCGAGAAGGAGCGGTCGCATCTCGTCGGCTCGACGACGGGCGCAAGGCCGGGGGCGTTCCTGGCCGGCGTCGTCTCGCTCGTGGCGATCGTCGTGTTCGGGCAGTCGGCGCTACACCATCCGCGAAATCCGGTCCCGATCTACGGAGACGGGAGGATCGTGCAGGTGTGGGGCCATCCTTCGACATGCACCAAGCTCGAGGACCTGCCGAGCGGCGCGACGTGCGACGTCTGGCGCTTCCTCGCGCCGCACCAACCGGCACTGCCGGCGTCGCCCCTGCAGGCGGGAACGAGGTGCGCGATCATCGTCGCGGATCAGGCATCGCACCGCTGGATCTGCGCGACGCCCAGCTAGCTCTACCCTCCCGGCATGAAGAAGCGCCTGGACGTCCTCCTCGTGGAGCGGGGGCTCGCCGAGTCGCGCACGCAGGCGCAGGCGCTGGTGCTCGCGGGCCTCGTGCCGGGCCACGAGAAGCCGGGCGAGCAGGTGGACGAACGCGCCCAGCTCGAGCTCAAGGGCCGCCCGCCGTACGTCTCGCGCGGCGGCGAGAAGCTCGCGCACGCGCTCGACGCCTTCGGCCTGGACCCGGCGGGCCTCGACTGCCTCGACGTCGGCGCCTCCACCGGCGGTTTCACCGACGTGCTCCTGCAGCGCGGCGCTGCCCGCGTGATTGCGGTCGACGTCGGCTACGGCCAGCTGCACGAACGGCTGCGCGCCGACGAGCGCGTCGTCGTGCTCGAGCGCACGAACGCGCGCGCGCTCGACGAGCTGCCGTTCGCACCGCAGCTGATCGTGTGCGACGTCTCGTTCATCTCCATCCGGGTCGCGCTGCCGCCCGCGCTCCGGCTTGCAGCGCCCGGGTGGCGCGCGGTCGTGCTGGTGAAGCCGCAATTCGAGGCGGGACGCGGCGACGTGGGCAGGGGTGGCGTCGTCCGCGACGACGGTGTGCGTGCGCGCGTCGTCCGCGAGGTCGCGGAGGCGGCGCTCGCGTGGGGGGCCTCGACGCTCGGCGTCGTAGACTCGGGTCTGCCGGGCCCGAAGGGCAACCGGGAGCTCTTCGTCCACCTCGCGCAGGCCGACCACCCGACCCTCCCAGATGACCTCGACGAGCGAATCGCCGCAGCCGTCCAAGCCTGAGACGATCGCGATCGTCGGGCACGGCCGCATCGACGTCGGCCCCGCGATCGAGCGCGTGCGCGGCGTGGCGGCCGCGAACGGCGTCCACGTCGTCGACGACCCGGAAGGAGCCGACTTGACGGTCGCCGTGGGCGGTGACGGGACCATCCTGCGCACGCTGGCGAAGCTGCTCGGTACGGGCGTCCCCGTCATCGGCGTCAACTTCGGCCGTGTCGGCTTCCTCGCCTCGATCGAACCGGACGTGCTCGAGCACGACTTGTCGCGCGTGCTCGCAGGCGAGTACCGTGTTCTCGGGCTGCCCACGCTCGACGCGTCGCTGAACGGCGGCCGGTACGTCGCGGTCAACGACGTCGTCACGACGAGCGGGACGCTCGGGCGCATGGTCGAGCTCGCCTACGCGGTCGGCGGCGAGGATCTCGGGACGATCCCGTGCGACGGGATGATCTGCTGCACCCCGTCCGGCTCGACTGCGTACAACCTCTCCAACGGCGGGCCCGTCCTCGTTCGCGGGCTGGATGCGATGGCGATCACGTTCATCGCGCCGCACTCGCTGCACGCACGCCCGCTCGTCGTCGGCCGCGGCTCGCCGCTCTCAGTCCGGAACGAGACGGCCGACGTGCGCGTCTCCGTTCTCGTCGACGGCCACGTCGTCGCGAACATGGGGAGCGGCGACGAGATCGCGATCGCACTGGGTGACGAGCGGAGCCTCCTCGCGACGCTGCCGGAGACGACGTTCTTCGGCCGCTACCGCGAGACGTTCGCCTGAAACGGCCAATGGAGGGCGTCGGGAGCCCTCTCTAGACTCGATCGTGTGCTGAGGAGGCTGCGCATCGAGAACCTCGTGCTCATCCGCGAAGCGGATCTCGAGCTTGCGCCGGGGCTGAACGCGATCACGGGGGAGACGGGGGCCGGCAAGACGATCCTCGCGCAGGCAGTCGGCCTTCTGCTCGGGACGAAGGGCGACGACTCGTTCGTCGGCCCGGACGGCGACGAGGCGTACGTCGAGGCGGAGCTGGACGTGCCGGAGGAGCTGGACGAGCTCGCGGAGCTGCGGCCGGAGGACGAGGACGCGCTCCTCGTCGCACGCCGTGTGTTCGCCGACGGCCGCACGCGGGCGTATGCGTGGGGGCGCGCCGCAGCGCGCGAGGACGTCGCGGCGGCGGTGGAACGGGTGATCGCGATGTCGGGGCAGTTCGAGCAGCGTCGGCTCGCGCGTCCCGCGTATCAGCTCGAGCTCCTCGACCGGTTCGCGGGCGTCGACCGCCGGCCGATGCGGGCAGTGTGGCGCGAGCTGCAGGCGGCGCGCAGGCGCTACGACGATCTGACGGCGAGCGCGGCGTTCGCCGAGGCGCGGCTCGCCGAGCTGGGGGCGCTCGCCCACGACACCGAGGGCATGCAGGCCGAGGACGAGGAGCGGCTTCGCGGCGACCGCGAGCGGCTGCGGCACGTCGCCGAGCTCGCCGAGGCGGCCGCGGCGGCGGCGAGCGCCCTCGCGCCCGAGGACGGCGACGGTGCCGCCGGGCTCGTTGCGCTCGCGGAGCGCTCGGTGGCTCTCGTCGAGCGGCTCGCGCCCGAGCTGCGACAGGCCGGGGACGAGCTGCGCGACGTCGAGCTGCGGCTGCGGGAGACCGCGTCGGAGCTCCAGTCGTTCCTCGCGTCGCTGGAGGCCGAGCCGGGGAGGCTCGAGGAGCTGGAGTCCGCGCTCGACCGCATCGCCGACGCAAAGCGGCGATTCCGGGTCGCGACGTTCGAGGAGCTCTTGGCGCGGGCGGCGGACGCGCGCGAGGAGCTGGCGGCGCTCGACGGCGGCGTCGATCCCGCCGCAGCCGCGGCGGCGGCGGTCGAGGCTGCGGAGGCCCGGGCGGGTGGGCTCGCGGCCGCGCTGCGCAAGGCGCGGGCGAAGGCCGCGCCGGCCTTCGCCGAGGCGGTCGCAGGCGAGCTGCGCGACGTCGGGATGGGGGACGGCGAGTTCCTCTGCGAGGTGCGCGAGCGCGAGCTGGGCTCGGCCGGCGGCGACGAGGCGGTCTTCCGCGTCCGCCCGAACGCGGGCCTGCCGTTCACCCCCGTCGCGGAGACGGCATCAGGAGGCGAGCTGTCCCGAATCGCGCTCGCGCTGGCGGCGGTCGCCGGCGGCGAGACGCTCGTCTTCGACGAGATCGACGCCGGCATCGGCGGGGAGACGGCGAACGCCGTCGGCCGCGTCCTGCGCCGCCTTGCCGAGCGGGCACAGGTCATCACGATCACGCATCTGCCGCAGATCGCCGCGGTCGCCGACCGGCACTTCCGGGTCGAGAAGATCTCCGGCGACCCGACGCACACGCGCATCGACCGGCTCTCCGAGGAGCAGCGGAAAGCCGAGCTCGAGCGGATGCTCGGCGGCCAGGAGTTCCTTGCCGCGGTACGCAGCTGAGCGAGTGCTGCTCGCGCCCCTCGGCGACGTGTGGTCGTTCGTCGCCCAGCCGTACCACTTGTCCGACTGGTGGCCGGGGATCACGGGCGTCGAGCCGGACCGGCGCGGGCTGGCGCCGGGGGCGCGGTGGAAGGTGCAGGGCCCTGCGTATCTCCGAAAGCCCGAGACGCCGGCGCTGCTGCTCGTGCGCGAGGTCGAGCCGCTGCAGCGGTTCGTGTTCGAGTTGCCGCGCAGCCGCACGCTCGTCGAGGTGGAGCTCCGTGCGACGGACGCCGACCGGACCCAGGTCGTCGTCGCGGTCTCGGGGCGCTTCCTCTTCGGCCCCCGCAGCAGCCTCGCCAAAGACGCGGTCGCCCGCCTCTACGACCTCGTCCAGACCGCCGCAGACCTCTCGTGAACACGACCGGTACCAGGTACCCCGACGTCTTCGTCACGAGATCCGCCCCTCGACGAAGCGGTTCGTGACGAATGCGTATCACTTTCGTGTCGGTACCTGGTACCGGCCTCCGAGCGTTGACCACTGAGCCTGCTACCCTGAAATCCCGTGAGCGCGCGGGCCCCGAAGTACGTCTTCGTCACCGGGGGAGTCGTCTCCGCGCTCGGGAAAGGCATCGTCGCAGCATCGCTCGGCCGCCTGCTGAAGGCACGCGGGCTGCGCGTCCAGCTCCAGAAGTTCGACCCGTACCTGAACGTCGACCCGGGGACGATGAGCCCGTTCCAGCACGGCGAGGTCTACGTCACCGAGGACGGCGCCGAGACCGACCTCGACATAGGGCACTACGAGCGCTTCGTCGACGAGAACTTCCTCCGCACCGCGAGCCACAGCGCCGGCGCGATCTGGGACACCGTCCTGCGCAAGGAGCGCAAGGGCGACTTCCTCGGCGCGACGGTCCAGGTCATCCCGCACATCACGAACGAGATCAAGGCCCGCATCGCACGCGCAGCCGAGGGCGGGCCCACCGACGTCGTCATCTCCGAGATCGGCGGCACCGTCGGGGACATCGAGTCGCTCCCGTTCCTCGAGGCGATCCGCCAGTTCCGGCGGGAGGCGGGCTCGGAGAACGTCGTCTACGTGCACGTCACGCTCGTCCCGTTCATCGAGGCGGCCGGCGAGCTGAAGACGAAGCCGACGCAGCATTCCGTCAACGAGCTGCGGCGCATCGGCATCCATCCCGACGTCGTCGTCTGCCGCTCGCACGAGGAGCTCTCGCACGACATCAGGGAGAAGATCGCGCTGTTCGCCGACGTCGACCCGGCCGCCGTCGTCGCCAGCCCGGACGTGCGCGACGTGTATCTCGTCCCTTCCGTCCTCAAGGGCGAGGGCCTCGACCGCCTCGTCTGCGACAAGCTCGGCATCGAGACGCCCGAGGCCGACCTCGCCGAGTGGGAGGAGCTGACCCGCCGGATCGACGAGCAGCGCGAGCACGTCGAGATCGCGCTCGTCGGCAAGTACGTGAAGCTCCGGGACGCGTACCTCTCCGTGCACGAGGCGCTCAAGCACGCCGGACTGCTCAACGGCTGCCACGTGCACGTGCGCTGGCTCGATGCGGAGAACATGTCCTACGAGGAGGCCGCAGACATCCTCGACGGCGTCGACGGGGTGCTCGTCCCCGGAGGCTTCGGCTCCCGCGGGTGGGAGGGCAAGATCCTCGCCTGCCGCGTCGCACGTGAGCGGCAGATCCCGTACCTCGGCATCTGTCTCGGCATGCACGTCGCCGTCTCGGAGTTCGCACGCCACGTCGTCGGGCTCGACGGCGCAAACTCGACGGAGATGGACCCCGAGACGCCGTATCCGGTCATCGACCTCCTGCCGGAGCAGAAGGGCGTGGAGGACCTCGGCGGGACGATGCGTCTCGGCGCACAGGCGGTGGAGGTCGCGGAGGGGACGCAGGCGCGCGAGCTCTACGGCGAGCCCGTCATCTTCGAGCGGCACCGGCACCGCTACGAGGTGAACAACCACTACCGCGAGCAGCTCGTCGGCGCCGGCCTCGTCGTCAGCGGGACGTTCGACGGCGGCCGCCTCGTCGAGATCGTCGAGCTCCCGGACCACCCGTGGTTCGTCGCCAGCCAGTTCCACCCCGAGTTCAAGTCGCGGCCGACGCGGCCCGCGCCTCTGTTCCGCGGCTTCGTCAGCGCCGCGCTCATCCGCGCGCGCTCGCGGCAGACGCAAAGAATCGCTGCTTGACCGAAGTCGTCGACCTCTTTCTCGAGCTCGCGGCAGTCCCGAGCCCGCCCGGCGAGGAGCGCGCCGTGTCGGAGATCGTGCAGCGCTATCTGCGGGATCTCGGTCTCGACCCGGACGAGGATGCCTTCGGAAACGTCTACACGCGCATCGAGCCGACGGCCGACGGGACGCCGTTGTTCTTCTGCGCGCATCTCGACACCGTGCCGCCGGACGGCAAGCTCGAGCCCGTCCTCGGCGACGACGGCGTCATTCGCAATCGGGGCGGGACGATCCTCGGAGCCGACAACAAGGCAGCGGTCGTGCAGATGCTCGAAGGCGCGCGCCGAGTCCTCGTCGAGAACCGTCCGCACGCGGGCATCGAGCTTCTCTTCACGATGCAGGAAGAGATCGGGCTGCTCGGTGCGGCTGCATTCGACCACACCCGCTTCCACGCGCAGCTCGGCTACGTCTACGACCAGGCTGCGTCGATCGGCGAGATCATCCTCGGCGCGCCGTGGGCGCAAGGGCTCGAGGTGACCTTCCACGGCCGCGCGTCGCACTCGGGGATGTTCCCGGAGGAGGGGCGCTCCGCGATCCAGGCGGCGGCGAGGGCGATCGCCGACCTCCGGCTCGGGCGCGTCGACGAGGAGTCGACGGCGAACGTCGGGGTCATCTCCGGCGGGACCGCCGGCAACATCGTCCCGGAATGGTGCACGTTCCTCGCCGAGGCGCGCTGCCAGGACGAGCGCAGGCTCAACGACCTCGTTCAGGAGATGCTCGATGCATTCACGTTTGCGGCCACCGAAGGAGACTGCGAGGTCTCGACCACGTTGAAGAAGACGTACCGCGGTTATCGCTTCGCGAAGAGCGACGACGTCGTCCGGCTCGCCGCCGCCGCGCTCGAGCGCAGCGGCCGAACGGTGAGCTACGCGCTCTCCGGCGGCGCCGCCGATGCGAACTCGTTCAACGAGCGGGGTCTGCGTTGCGTCAATCTCGCGAACGGGATGACCGACATCCACACGCCGAACGAGCGCATCGCCGTCGAGGATCTCGAAGGCATGGTCGACGTCACGCTCGCGTTGATCGAGACCGCGCGTGCAGCCTGACGCATCCGAGCGCGTCTGGGAGGGAAGGCTCCTCGCCGTCACCGTCGAGCGCTGGGGCGAGAACGAGCGCGAGATCGTCGAGCATCCGGGCGCCGTCGCGATCGTCTCGATCGACACGGAGGGCGAGGTCGCATTCGTTCGCCAGCTGCGCGAGGCGACACGCGGACCGCTGCTGGAGATCCCGGCTGGAACGTGCGAGCCGGGGGAGGAGCCGCTCGCCACCGCGCAGCGCGAGCTGAGGGAGGAGTGCGGGCTGACGGGCGGCCGATGGACGCGGCTCGGCGGCTTCTGGACGACGCCCGGCTTCAGCCGCGAGTACATGCACGTGTTCCTGGCCGAGGGTGTCGAGCGCGGCGAGGCATCGCCGGAGGACGACGAGGTGCTCGAGATCGTGCGCCGTCCCGCGGACGACCGCGCCGGACTCGACTCCGACATCGAGGACGGGAAGACCCTGGCGGCCCTCTTCCTCTATCTCACCAGCCGCGCCACGACGCCCGGGAGATGAAGAGCCCGTGTGCGCCGGCCGTGCACGTCAGGCCGGTGATACGGGACGTGCAGGTGATCCCTCCGATGCGCCACACGAGGCCGTACGCGAGCGTGTGATATCGCGGCGGGGACTCGTAGAGGATGCCGCCGGAGCAGGTCGGCGTCCCGCGCTCCGCCGGGGACAGCTCGAAGCCGTGCCAGTCGACGGTCGTGTGCTCTGCGCACAGCTGCCGGAGCCGGGGCCGGTAGGCCGCCTGGACGATCGCGCAGTGCAGCGTCCGGTGGCTCACGAAACAGCTGATGTTCCCGGACGGCGTGCGGATCCCTGGGGTAAAGGCGACCACGAGAGCAGCCACGAGGGGCACAGGCTGTATTGTCACCCGCCGTGCGAGTCGGCGTTGCCAAGGAGATCAAGACCGACGAGTACCGGGTCGCGCTGACGCCGGCGGGCGCGCGCGAGCTCGTGCAGAAAGGCCACGAGGTGCTTGTCGAGAGCGGGGCCGGCGACGGCAGCGCGATGCCGGACGAGAGCTACGAGCGCGCGGGTGCGCGGATCGTCTCCGTCGACGACGTGTGGAACCGCGCAGAGCTGCTCCTCAAGGTGAAGGAGCCGATCGAGCCCGAGTACAAGCGGCTGCGCGAGGACCTCGTCCTCTTCACCTACCTCCACATCGCCGCCGACGAGCCGCTTACGCGGGCGCTCGTCGACAGCGGCATCAAGGCGGTGGCGTACGAGACGGTCGAGACGGCGGACCGGCGCCTGCCGCTGCTCGCGCCGATGAGCGAGATCGCAGGACGGCTCGCGCCGCAGGCGGGCGCGTACTTCCTCGAGAAGCCGCTCGGCGGCCGTGGCGTGCTGCTCGGCGGGGTGCCCGGGGTCGGGCCGGGTCGCGTGCTCGTCCTCGGCGGCGGCGTCGTCGGCTACAACGCGGC
>Ga0187809_10001171_pt1 | contig 12644 bp, 9 predicted proteins | sample NC_wetland_sal_i_8_FD_132415 | JGI IMG/M metagenome (GOLD analysis project Ga0187809, IMG submission 132415) | Wetland sediment microbial communities from Neuse River Estuary, North Carolina, USA - ASW_4 | ecosystem: Environmental > Aquatic > Freshwater > Wetlands > Sediment | place: USA: North... | reverse complement strand
GGCCGCGACCGGCCACGTCGGCCTGACCGCGTGGATCCTGTTCGCGATCGTCTTCGTCTGGACGCCGCCGCACTTCTGGGCGCTCGCGCTGCTGATCAAGGACAACTACGCGAACGCGAAGGTGCCGATGCTGCCGGTCGTCCGCGGCGAGCGGGAGACGGCACGCCAGATCGTCCTCTACTCGTTCGCGCTCCTCGCCGTCACGCTCTTGCCCTGGGCTGTCGGCGGCGCCGGCCCCGCCTATGTCGCGGCCGCGCTCGGGCTCGGCGGAGCCTTCGTCTCGCTGGCCGAGCGCCTCCGCCGCGACCTCACCCCGCGCAGGGCGGCTCTCCTCTTCCACTACTCGCTCCTGTACCTCGCGCTGCTCTTCGCAGCGCTGGCCCTCGACCTGGCGCTCTGATGGATCCCGAGCTCAATCGGAGGAACCTGCGCCTCGCCTGGCTCCTCTTCGGAGTCTTCTGGCTCCTCTTCGCCGGAAGCTTCGGCGTCGCCTTCCTCTACCTGCACTTCTCCTAAAGTCAAAGCCCGCCCGAGCCGATTGGCTCCTCGTGGCCCCTATTCGCGCCTTCGGGGCGGCGCTCGGCGCCGCCGTCGCTGCCGGCCTGCTCGCCTCGGCCGCGCCTGCCGCCGTCGTGCGGCCGCCGAGCGACCACACGCTGACGACGACCCATTTCGCCGTCCACTACTTCACGTGCGTCGAGCCGACGACCGACGCTCCGTGCGGACCGCCGACGGACTACGCGACCCAGACGGAGGCCGGTGACGTCGCCGCCTACGCCGAGGACGCGTACGCGCGTTTCGTCTCGTGGGGCCTGACGCCGCCGGTCGACGACGGCGACGGCCACATCGACATCTACCTCGAGGACCTCCCCGGCCGGACGGGCTTCCCGAGCCTCGAGGCGTACTCCGTCCCCGACAACGCCGGCCCGGCCCCTTCCTCGGGGATGTTCTACATGACCTCGCCGGAGATGATGACGGTGGACTTCGCGAAGCTCGCGAACCTGTCTCTCGCTCAGGAGGAGCAGAAGGCGATCGCCAACGAGCTCTTCACCCTCTTCGAGTTCGCGACCTGGGTGCCGACCGACTCGAGCGACTACTGGTTGATCGACGGTGCAGCCCAGTGGGCGGCCTTCCAGGAGATGGGCTACGCCGGCGGCGGAACGATGACGACCCTCGCATCACCCGACATCTCCATCGACTGCCGGGACTCGCTCGCCACGGAGCCCGATCTCGGGTTCCGCATGTGCGACCCCGACCGGTGGACGGAGCTCGGCTACACGCGCTGGGCGTTCTTCCAGCTGCTCGCCAACAAGTACGGCAACTCGTTCATCACGAGCGCGCTCGCAAACGGGGAGGCCGGCCAGACCGCGACGACGGCCCTCTCGAACGCAATCGCCGCAAAGGGCTCCTCGCTCTCGAGCGTCTACAACGAGTACGCCACCGACCTGATGAGCGGAAACTTCGGCGTGCCCGCGCTCGCGACCGTCCGCCCCACCCCGTACGCGAGCGTCACCACTGGGACGCTGTCGTCGCCGACGTCGCTGCCGATCGAGGTTCCGGTGAACCATCTCTCGTCGCGCTACGTGACGTTTCAGCGCGGTGACGGCGACGGCTCGCACGCATGCTACGCGGCGAAGCTCACGATCAACGTGACGATCCCGAGTGGGACATCGTCGCAGCCGTATTTCTTCTGGGACGCGACGGGTAGCACACCGCAGGCGCTGAACGTCAACGGTAGCTCTGCTTCGATCACGGTCCCCTGGGACACCTGCGACTGGGGCACCAGCCGAGGATGGCTGTCACTCCCGAACGCGAGCACGACGACCGACGCGGCTGCGTTCTCCGTGACGTCGTCGCTCTCGGTCGACACCTCGACCCCGGCCAGCCCGACGTCCGCACCGACACCGGTCCCGATCTGGGGCACGACGGTGCCCGTGCCCGCGACCGACGTCGCGCCGTCCATCGACGTGTTCGGCCCGGAGCTGCTGAAGCTCGACGCAACGTCGCCCACGATCCGGCTGATCGTCGAGTCGAGTGGACCGGGGACGGTCAACGCCGCACTCGGCACGGTCGCGCTCGGCTCCGGGAGCCTCCGCGCGGGAAACAACGATCTCCGCTTCTCTGTGCCGAAGGCCATGCTCGCGTCGCTGCGCCGCTCCGCGAGCGCGGCGAACGTCCTGACGCTCACCCCGCTCTCCCCGAGCGGAGCCGCGGCCGGCACGGCAGTGACGCGCCAGGTCGTCATCGCCCCGGCGAAGGTGAAGGCCACGACCAAGGCGAAGGCCAAGGTCAAGGCCAAGGCGAAGGCGCACTCGAAGAAGAAGTAGAGTCGCCCCCCGTGGAGGGGATCTGGCTCGCGCGGCCGGAGCCGCGGCCGCGCACGCGCGCAGTCGCGATCAAGGACCTGATCGACACCGCCGGACTCGTCACGACGTACGGCTCGGCGCTCTTCGCCGAGCACGTGCCCACCCGGAGCGCAGCCTCCGTCGTCCTGCTCGAGGAAGCCGGCTTCGCGGTCGCCGGCAAGGTGAACCTGCACGAGTTCGCGTACGGGATCTCGTCGCAGAACCCGCACTACGGCACCGTCCCGAACCCGCGTCATCCGGGCCGCCTCGCAGGCGGATCGAGCGGCGGCTCGGCCGCGGCGGTCGCCGCGGGCGACGTCGACCTCGCGCTCGGAAGCGACTCGGGCGGCTCGATCCGGATCCCGGCGGCCTGGTGCGGGGTCGTCGGGTTCAAGCCGACGTACGGTCTCGTCCCCGCGGACGGCTGTTTCCCGCTCGCGCCGAGCTACGACCACGTCGGGCCGATCGCATCCACGGTCGAGGGCTGCGCCGAGCTGATGATGGCGCTGGCCCCCGGCTTCGAGCCGGAGCCGCTCGACGACCTCGACGAGCTGGAGGTCGGCTACGCATGGCTCGAGCACGCCGATCCACTCGTGCGCGCCCGGGTCGAGGATGCGCTCTCGCACTTCCCGCGCCGGCGCCCGGTCGACCTTCCCCTCGAGAGCGCGGGCGAGTACCGGCTCTTCATGCGCGAAGTGGCAGACGTGCACCGCGGCCTCTTCCCCGAGCGCGCGGACGAGTACGGCGACAACGTCCGCGGGAAGATCGAGCGCTGCCTTGCGGTGACCGACGCCGAGGTGGAGACAGCGCGTGCAGCCCGTGTCGCCTATCGCAAGCGCTTCGACTCGGCGACGGCCGGAATCGACCTCCTCGTCACCCCGACGATCCCCTTCGTCGCCCCCCCTGCGGACGTCGACGAGCTGACGATCCGCGAGCGCGGGATCTCGCTCACGTTCCCGTTCGACTCGCTCGGCTGGCCCGCGCTGGCGCTCCCGTGCGGGGCGGCGGAGGACGGCCTGCCCGCCTCCGTCCAGCTCGTCGCGCGCGCCGGCGCCGACGAGCTCGTCCTCGCGGCAGGCGAGGCGCTCGCATCCCTCGTGTGAGGGAGTCGCGCGGCTCCACGACTGCCGACACACACGGGAGACGATGCGTACCGCCCGCCTCCTCGCCGTGCTCGCAGCCGTTGTGGTGACCGCTTCTGCGGCGGGCACCGCGCGGTCCGCAGACAGCGCGCCGACCGGCCTCCACGGCTTCCTGCTGCGAGCCGACGAGCCGGCGGACACGAGCTTCTCGCGCACCCCGTCGTTCGCGTGGTCGCCGGTGCCCGGCGCGCTCCACTACGAGTTCCAGCTGTCGTTGAGCGACGCGTTCCGCGACAACTCGATCATCTACGCGGACAACGACGCGGTGACGCCGGTCGAGGCCCCGCCGATCACCCTTCCGTGGATCACCGGCTCGCCGCACGCCCTCTACGCGCGCGTGCGCGCGATCACGCCGGACGGAGCAACGGACTGGAGCGCGAACTTCGGCTTCGACATGGTCCCACCGGCTCCACCGACGCCGCTGTCGACGTATCCCGGCCTGCTCCGATGGACTCCGGTCGAGGGCGCGGCCGGCTACCAGGTGTGGCTGGTCGACGCGCACAAGATCGAGACGTCCGTGACGAACACGCTCGACGAGCGCGAGTTCTACACCTTCCACCCCGCGGCGAGCTGGACGGGCACCGTGCGGTGGCGCATCCGCGCAATGCGCATGGACTCGACCTTCGACGGGTCGCGCATCAACGGCATTCCCGCCGTCCAGTACGGACCCTGGAGCCCGGTCTACACGTCCACGAACCCTCCGATGACGGGCGGTCCGATCACCCTGGTCGGCACGGTCTCCGACGTCTTCTCGAACGGCAGCGCGACCTCGCCGGCGCACAAGCTCATGCCCGGCTTCCTCTGGACCGGCAACCAGGCCCTCACCGGTGCATCGACCGAGCTGTACCGCCTCTACATCTTCACCGACAAGGAATGCCTGAACCGCGTGTACACAAGCGCGGTGATCGGCAGCCCGGCGTATGCGCCCCGACCGTTCGGCCCGCTCGCGCTGCCCGCAACGGCTGCAGGGTTCACGACCGCCCGCTCGCAGTATCTCCTCGACGGCGCCGAGCCGCCTTCCTTCACCTACGACGGCGACTCGATCACGACGAGCGAGTCGGCGCCGCCGGCCACACCGACGACCTCGGTGCCGGGATCGCCGGGCGACACCACCGGCGCATCGAGCTCCGGCACCGGCTCCGACTCGTCGTCGTCATCGTCGTCCTCCTCGTCCTCCTCATCCTCCACGTCGTCCTCGTCCTCGTCCGCTTCCTCCTCGTCGTCGGGTAGCAGCGCGTTCTCGGTGAGCGGCAAGACGGGCGCACCGATCGACCTGTGGGACACGGGCTGGCCCCAGAGCGGCTACTACTGGACGGTCGTCGCCGTCGCGGCGGTCTCGCCCGGCGCGGTGTATTCGAGCGTCGGCCTGGCGGGCGCGAGGGGCGGCGACACGTCGCTGACGCTCACGAGCGCCACGGGCTTCAACTCCGGGGACACGATCCTGATCGGCGCCGGCCAGACGCAGGAGAACGCGACGATCACCGCCGTCACCGGCGACACGATCACGCTCGCGGCCGCGCTGAAGTTCGGGCACGGCAGCGCCGAGCCGGTCGTCCGCACGGGAGGCAACCTGCAATACCAGGATCTCGAGCTTCCGCAGGACGTGTGCGCCGCGGGCCGCGTCATGCGCTTCGGCAAGGAGAGCGAGCCGTCGCTGGTCTCGTCCGGAGAGCTCTTCGCAACCGGCCTGTCCGACGACGGCCGCCTCACCTCCGCCGTGAAGACGACGTCGTTCTACGGGGCGCCGCTCGTCTCCTGGACTCCCGCGCTCGGCGCCGAGGCGTACGAGGTGCAGTGGAGCAAGCAGCAGTATCCGTTCACCCCGGTCACCCTCGCGAGCGGATCCACAGGCGTTCTCACCGGCGGAACCTCAGTCGTCTTCCCCCACGAGCTCGGGCCGGGCACGTGGTGGTACCGCGTGCGCGGCTTCGACTACTCACTGCCGACGGGCGCGCAGCAGATGTCGTGGTCGGACCCGGCGAAGATCGTCGTGTCGCCGCCGAAGTTCAAGCTCGTCGCCGGCTCGACGACCGCCGTGCCGAAGAAGGCGAAGGTCGCCAGCGGCCTGCGCACGGCCAGCGGCACCGGCTTCTCCATGGGCATCCCGCCGACCTGGACGCGTCAGACGCTCAAGGACAGCGTCGTGTCGTTCGCGTACCGTAATCCGCTGACGAAGACGAACGTCGTCGAGGTCGGCTCGTCCGGGCGCGGTTCGCGGACGATGGCGCAGTGGGCCGCCGACCTGAAGGTGGAGGCGCGGGCCGGGACGGGCGCAACGCCGACGTCCGCGATCGTCACCCTTCCCGCCGGCCCGGCAGTGCGCCTCCTCTTCACGCGGACGGTCGGAGGAACGAAGCTCGTCCAGGTGCAGTACTCCGTCGACGGCGGCTCCACCGCCTACACATTCACCTTCACGGCGACCGCAGCTCACTATGTCGCCGACCAGGCGACATTCGCGCGGATGATCGCCAGCCTACGGCTGACGTCGTAGGAACCGGCTCGTCGCCGACTCGGGCCGCGCCGGAAGCGGCAGCCCCGCCAGCAGGGCCTCGGGCACGTCCTCTGTGAGCCAGCGGGCCAGCGCGTGGTCGCCGGCCGCCGCCCCGGCGTCGCGAAGCCCGACGGAGCGCACGTCCGGCGCGTGCGCGTCACTCGCGACGAGATGAGCGAGGCGTGCATCGAGCAGCCGGCGGGCGGCGGCCCGCGGAGCCCCGCCGAGGCGCCCGTCGAGCGAGGCGGCCGTCAGCTGCACGACGACGCCGCCGTCGACGAGCGGCCGCAGCCGCTCCGGATCGAGCTGCACGTCCGCGTTCCGCTCGGGATGCGCGAGCACGATGCGGAAGCCGCGGAGCTGCAGGTCGAAGACGATCTCCGGAAGCTGCAGCGGCCAGCCGAGGTATGGGAACTCGAGCAGGAGGAGCGACGGATTTCCGCCGAGGCCGAACCTGCACAGATCGTCGTCGTCGAGGCGCGCGGCAAAGGCGAGATCGAGCTCGCCCCCGGCCAGGACATCGACGGGAATCGCCGCCTCGCGGGCGGCCCCGCACACCTCGGCCAGCCGCCGCTCCATCTCGCGCGGCGTCGTCGGGTAGTCCCCGCGGACGTGCGGCGTCGCGGCGATCCGCTCGATCCCGTCCTCGTGCGCGGCACGCAGAAGCTCGAGGCTCTCATCGATCGACCTCACGCCGTCGTCGATTCCGGGTAGTACGTGTGAATGGAGATCGATCACGGCTCTGGATCGTAGACGTGCGCCTGATCGCGGCCCTGACGCCGACCGGCTTCGGCGACGGCTTCCGCGCGCCTCTCGTCACTGCAAGGCGGCCAGCGCTGCGAATACCGCCGCTTCGTACACCGGATCGCGCGTGAAGCGGTCGAGCTCGTCGGAGAGGACGTCGCTCGGCATCGGCGGGTCGCCCGGCGGGAACGGCGCCGCCTCGCCGTCGAGGTCGATGCCCTCCAGCCGCGGCGCCTCGACGTGCTCGAGCGCGATGTCGTCGCGGCCGAGCCTCGAGCGCAGCCAGCCGACGACGAGCAGCGCCTGCGCCGCGGTGCCGTGCACGCGAACGGTGTCGACGTCCGCGACGTCCGGCCAGAGCGAGGCGAGCAGCATCCGCCACCGCGACGTTCGCGCCCACGCGATGTCGGAGACGGCAGTTCGCTCGAACAGGCCCGAGAGGTTGCGGTAGGGATGCGGTAGGTCGTCCCACTCCGTCGAGTCGACGATGAGGCGGTCGGTGACGCCGACGAGCTGGTCGAGCTCCGGCGATCCCCACGGCGGCTCGCCGCGCCAGCGCAGGAAGACCGGAAGGTCGGAGATGAGCAGCGGCTCGACGACGCTCGCCGGCGCCTTCGCGCGGGTGCCGCGCAGCCGCAGATCGACCACCTCCGAGCAGACCTGCCGGTCGACGCCGGGCACGGCGTAGCACTCGAGCGCGACGGTCGCGTCGATCCCGTTCGAGCCGGCGTTCGGATCGGGGAAGAGCAGCAGCGTGCGCGACGGATGACGCTCCGCCATTCCGCGGAGCGCGGCGCGTGCCGCCTCCTCCCAGCCCTCGGGGACCCACGCCATGTGCGTCATCACGCTCGTGCGCAGGCTCGGCTGGCCGCCGGCGCTCGCCGTCTCGGCGCGCAGCCGCGCGAGCGCGTGGTCGACGTCGGCGAGATGGACGTCCTCGCCGGACCACTCAGAGGTCAGTGGCGCCGCCACGACCGGCCGTCGCGATGGATCAGCTCGTCCGAGCTCGGTGGGCCCCAGGTGCCGGCGGCGTAGTTCGGAAAAGCCGGCCGGTCGCGCTGCCAGGCCGCCACGATCGCGTCCACGAGCAGCCACTGCTCGTCGATCTCGTCTGCCCGCGTGAACAGCGTCGCATCGCCGAGCAGCGTGTCGAGAATGAGCCGTTCGTATGCCTCCGGCATCCCGGTGCGGAACGCGCCTCCGTAGAGGAAGTCCATGTGCACGGTGCGGATCGTCATTCCCTGGCCCGGGACCTTCGCGCCGATGGCGAGCGATACGCCCTCGTCGGGCTGCACGTGCACGAGCAGGACGTTCGGCCGGAGACCCTCTGCGGCGGTCTCCTCGAACGGTGGATGCGGCGCGCGCTTGAACTGGATCGCGATCGTCGTCTCGCGCCGTGCGAGCCGTTTGCCCATGCGGACGTAGAACGGCGTGTCCGCCCACCGCCAGTTGTCGACGTAGAGCTTCGCAGCCACGAAGGTCTCCGTCATCGAGTCGGGAGCAACGCCCTCCTCCTCGCGATACGCAGGCACCTCCTCGCCCTCGACGAAGCCGCGGCCGTATTGCCCGCGCACGACCGACTTCGGCCCGGGCGTGTGCAGCGACTTCAGCACCTTCACCTTCTCGTTGCGCACCGACTCGGCGGTGAAGTCGATGGGCGGCTCCATCGCGGTGAGCGCGAGCAGCTGCAGCAGGTGGTTCTGGAAGATGTCGCGGATCGCGCCCGCCTGCTCGTAGTAGCCGGCGCGGCCCTCGATCCCGATCGACTCGGCGACTGTGACCTGCACGTGGTCGATGAACTGGCGGTTCCAGATCGGCTCGAAGATGCCGTTCGCGAACCGCAGCGCCAGCATGTTCTGGACCGTCTCCTTGCCCAGGTAGTGGTCGATCCGGAAGATCTCGTTCTCGTCGAAGTGCTCCCGCAGGAGCGAGGTCAGGTGCTGCGCCGACGCGAGATCGTGCCCGAACGGCTTCTCGACGATCAGCCGCGTCCAGCCCTTGCCGGACTTGCGCTTCCCGATCGCCTCGACGATCGTCGGGAACGCCGGCGGCGGGACGGCGAGGTAGTAGACGCGGTTGCCGTCGAGGCTCATCTCGCCGTCGAGCTTGTCGACGAGGCCGTGCAGCTGGTCCTCGCCGCTCTCGTCAGCGAAGTCGGTGGAGATGTAGCGCATCCCGGCGGCGAGCTCGTCCCAGATGTCCTGCCGGAACTCGTCGCGCGCGTACTGCTGCACGGCTTGCTTCATGCCCTCGCGGAAGCTTTCGTCGTTCTCCTCCGAGCGTGCGACGCCCACGATCGCGAAACGCGACGGCAGCAGCCGTCGGAACATGAGCGAGTAGAGCGCCGGCATGAGCTTCTTGTGCGTGAGGTCGCCGGAGGCGCCGAAGATCACGAGCGCACACGGGTCGGGCGAACGCTTGAGCGTCAGGCCCTCCGTGAGCGGGTTCTGCTGCTGTTGCTCGGCGGTCTCGGTCACTGCTCCGGGCTCTTCTCCAGGTGACCGCCGAAGCCCCTCCTCATCGCGGACAGCACGCGGTTGCCCCAGTCGGCCTCGCCTCGCGACGCGAAGCGGTCGAACAGGGAAGCGGCGAGGACCGGCGCCGGCACGCCCTCCTCGACCGCGGCCTGCACCGTCCACCGACCCTCGCCGGAATCGCTCACCCGGCCCGCGTACTCGTCGAGGTCCGGCGACGCGTTGAGCGCCTGCGCGGTGAGGTCGAGCAGCCACGACGAGATGACGGAGCCGCGGCGCCAGACCTCGGCGATCGCGGCGACGTCGAGCTCGTACTTGAAGTGGTCCGGGTCCCGGAGCGGGGTCGTCTCGGCGTCCGTCTCCTGCGCGTGCAGGCCGATGTTCGCGTGCTTGAGCACGTTGAGACCCTCGGCGTACGCCTGCATCAGGCCGTACTCGATCCCGTTGTGCACCATCTTCACGAAGTGACCGGCGCCAGACGGGCCGCAGTGAAGCCACCCCTGCTCCTCGGGCGCCGGGTCGCCCTTGCGGCCGGGCGTGCGGACGGCCGCGGCGGCTCCGGGCGCCAGTGCCTCGAGCACCGGCACGAGGCGATCGACCGCCTCGTCGTCGCCTCCGACCATCATGCAGTAGCCGCGGTCGCGGCCCCACACCCCGCCGCTGACACCGATGTCGACATAGTGGATCCTCCGCTCGCGCAGCGAGTGCGAGCGGCGGAGATCGTCGACGTAGTACGAGTTCCCGCCGTCGATGATGGTGTCGTCCTGGGCGAGGTGGGGCGCGAGCTCGCCCACGATCGAGTCGACGAGGCCCGCCGGCACCATCAACCAGACCGACCGCGGCGCGCCGAGCTGCTGCACCAGCTCCTCGAGCGACGAGGCGGTCGAGTCGACGTTGGGGTCGAAGGTCTTGACGTCGTGGCCGGCCGCACGCAGGCGCTCCGTCATGTTCGACCCCATGCGGCCGAGGCCGACCATCCCCAGTTGCATCAGGCGTCCTCCAAATGGATGCGCGCGACGCGACGGCCGCGCTCCTTGAGCGATTCGAAGTCACCGGCTGCCTGCGCGCGTATCAGCCGCCGGAAGCCGAACGGCTTGTCCGGGATCGCGAGCTCCTCACCTCCGTCGTCGACCACCTGCAGGAAGAGGCCGGTATTCGGGCCGCCCTTGTGCAGCTGGCCGGTCGAGTGGAGATAGCGGGGGCCGTACCCGTGGGTGACGACGCAACCCGTGCGTGACCGCAGCTCCCCCGCGATGCGGGCGATGCGGCGGTCGTTCTCCTCCGAGGGCGGGACGAACGCCTGCACGCACGCGTAGTCGCCCTCGCCTGCCTGCGCGACGAGCTCCTCCATCGAGCCTTCCCGATCGAGCGAAGGATCCCGGCCGGTCGCGAGCACCTCGTTCGTCTTGTCCTTCGCAGCTTGGACATCGGGCTGGTCGAACGGATTGATCTCGAGCCATGTGGCGGCGACGGCAACGGCGAACTCCCAGCGGAAGAACTCGCCGCCGAGCGATGCCGGCTCGGCGAGGTCGGGAACGACCCACTGCCGGTCGGGGCCGTCCGCCGACTCGCCCGGCGCCGGAACGAGGCCCTTACCCTGCTTCCCGGTCGACTCGGCGATGAGCTGCTCCGCCCAGAGGCCGAAGCCGCCGTCGGTGTCGGCGATGCAGATCTTGTCCCGGCCCTCGCTCCAGCCGGAGCCGAACGCCGCACCGAGCTCGTAGCCGGGATTCCCGTCGTCGCGGCGGCAGCGGTCGGCCATCTCCTCGCCGCTCGCGAGGAGGGCGTCGACGTCGATGCCTGCGAGCGCGGCCGGGACCATCCCGAACGGCGAGAGCGCCGAGTAACGGCCGCCGATCGTCGGCTCGCCCTGGAAGACGGAACGGAAGCCGCGCTCCTTCGCGAGCGCCTCCAGCTGGGATCCTGGATCGGTGACCGCGGCGAACTGCGCGCCGTTGCCGCGGGTCTTCTTCCAGAAGTAGTCGGTATGCGACCGTGTCTCGAGCGTCGACCCGGACTTCGACGCCGAGACGAAGAGGGTGCGGTCGAGATCGATCTGCTCTTCGAGAGCACGGATCGCAGTGGGATGGGTCGTGTCGAGCACGTGCAGGGCACGCGCGGAGAAGGTGCGGCGCAGCACCTCGGGCGCGAGGCTCGAGCCGCCCATGCCGAGGAGGACGATCGTGTCGAGCCCGTCCGCCGCCGAGCCCTCGGCGAAGGCCTTCAGCTCGCCGACGCGCTCGCGCATGCGGCGCGGCTCCTCGAGCCAGCCGAGCCATCTCGCCTCGTCGGCGCCGGTCCAGACGGTGGGATCGCGCTCCCAGATCCGATCGACGGTCTCCGCGCGGCTCGGCATCACTAGCCGGTCGCGACGAGGTCGCGCTTCCGCGTGACGCCGTCGAGCAGCTCCGCGAACGAGTCGGCGAACTTCTGTACACCCTCGACCTCGAGCGTCTCGGTGACGTCGTCGTAGTCGACGCCGACCTCCGCCAGCTCGTCGAGCAGGGCGTGCGCCTTCTTCACGGCCTTCTCGACGGTGTCGCCGCGGATCTCGCCGTGATCCTGGAAGGCGCGAATCGTCTCCTCCGGCATCGTGTTCACCGTCTCGGGCCCGATCAGCTCCTCGACGTACAGCACGTCGCGGTACTCCGGGTTCTTCGTCGAGGTCGACGCCCAGAGGCAGCGCTGCGGATTTGCGCCCTTGCCTTTCAGGAAGTCCCACCGCGGGCCGGAGAACGCCTCCTTGTAGTGCTCGTACGCGAGCTTCGCGTTCGCGACCGCGAGCTTTCCGCGAAGCGCAAGCGCGTCCTTCGTCCCGATCGCCTCGAGCCGCTTGTCGGCCTCCGTGTCGACGCGCGAGACGAAGAAGCTCGCGACCGAGTAGACGCCTTTCGGACTGCCTCCGCTCGCGACGAGGCGCTCGAGCCCGCGGATGTAGGCCTCGACCACCTCGCGGTAGCGCTGCAGCGAGAAGATGAGCGTCACGTTGATGTTCTTGCCGTGGGCGACGCAGTCCTCGATCGCACCGAGGCCCGGCTTCGTCGCAGGGATCTTCACGTACAGATTCGGCTTGTCGATCCACGCGTGCAGCCGCATCGCCTCGTCGAAGGTCGCCTCGCGGTCGTAGGCGAGGGTCGGGTCGACCTCCCAGGAGACGAAGCCGTCGCGGCCGTTACGCTCGTGAACGGGCGCGAGCAGCGCGAGCGCAGCCTCGACGTCGCTCGCCGAGAGCTGAAGGAAGATCTCCTTGGGATCGGTCTCCTTCTCGAGCAGCTCCTTCAGCTGCTCGTCGTAGCGGTCGCCGTGCGCGATCGCCTTCTGAAAGATCGTCGGATTGGAGGTGACGCCGACGACGGCGTCCTCGCGCATCATGCGCGCGAGCTCCCCCTCCTCGAGCATGTCGCGCGAGAGGTAGTCGATCCACACCGATTGCCCGCGCTCGGAGAGC
>Ga0187809_10001169_pt1 | contig 12656 bp, 8 predicted proteins | sample NC_wetland_sal_i_8_FD_132415 | JGI IMG/M metagenome (GOLD analysis project Ga0187809, IMG submission 132415) | Wetland sediment microbial communities from Neuse River Estuary, North Carolina, USA - ASW_4 | ecosystem: Environmental > Aquatic > Freshwater > Wetlands > Sediment | place: USA: North... | reverse complement strand
GGCTTCGCGCACGACGAGCTCGTGCCTCGCGTGCAGGAGCTGATGGCGCTCGAGCAGGCCTTCGCGATGACGGTGCACCACGCGCAGGTCGTCTACGTGTACGGCTCGGGCGGTACGGGCAAGAGCGCGCTCCTGCAGAGCTTCCTGGCCCTGCCCAACGGGACCAACTTCGACTGCGCCCTCGTGGACCTGCAGCGCGGGTACGGACAGGTGGCCATCCTGACGGCGCTCACGACGGCCCTGCTCGGGGGGGGCGCCGCCGGGCCGATGTCGGCCGAGGAGGCGGTCTACCACATCAATGGCGCGGGTGCGCGGGGCGGGTTCATCCTTGCCCTCGACGCCTACGACACGGTCGGGGAGCACGAGCACTGGCTGCGCGAGTCGATCCTCGAGCGCCTGGGCCCGGGCGTCCTGGCGGTGCTGGCCGGGCGCACGCCGCCCGTGCAGCTGTGGTGGAACGACCGCGCGTGGCGGCGGTTCGTCCAGCCGCTCGAGGTGGGCGACCTCAACTTCGGCGAGGCCAAGAGCCTGCTCGCCGCGCACGGCGTGCTCGACGAGGTGGCCCAGGAGGAGGCCTACGCCGTGTCGAGCGGCCGGCCGGAGTTCCTGATCCGCGCGGCGGAGACCTTCGGCGCGGAGTCCGGCGGCTTCCAGGCGGCCGGCGCGCCGGTGCTGATGGAGGCCGCGTACCGCCGTCGCCTGACCTCATTCTTCGTCGAGCGGGTCCTGCACCCTGGCTCCCAGCGCGGCGCGTGGCGCGCCGGACGCGGCTCGGACAACTTCGACCGCGTACTGGCCGTCGCCTCGGTGCTGCCCTCCTTCCGCCGCGACGTGCTCTGCCGGCTGGCGGGCGACGCGGCGGTGGCCCAGGTCTGGAACGACATCGTGGCCCTGCCCGGCGTCGTGCGCACGAAGAGCCGCTACGCGTTCCCCTCGCCGTTCCGCGCGCGCCTGCGCGACATCGTGCGGACCGAGTGGCCGTGGCAGAGCCGGGCGTGGCGCTCGGCCGCCGTGCGCTACCACCTCGAGCAGGCGCGCACCCAGCACCTGCACGACGAGCTTGGCGAGGACTGGGGCCAGATCTCGCGCCTCTCCGAGCAGTCGGTGTGGTTCAGGCGGCTCAACCCCGAGGCGGAGGAGAGCCACAACTGGTCCTTCTCCTTCGGCATCCGCGACCGCGACGACGTGGACGCCCTGGTCGCCTGCCGTCGGTCGGTCGCGCCCGACGACGGGCACGAGGCGCTGCGCGAGCTCGCAGCATCCGCGCCCGACAACTTCCTCGTCGCGCGCGACGGCGGTGGCCAGCCGGTGGGCTACCTGGTGGCGGCGCCGGGACCCGGCGTGCCGCAGGCGTGGCATGCGGGGGCGGAGCGGACGCTCGGCGCGAACGTGCTGGTGCTCTTCCACTCCGGTGCCGCGCAGCCGGGCGACGGGGTGGAGCTGGCCCTGCTGCGCACCGTGATGGAGAGCGTCCCGCCCTTCGAGCGCGTGCTGCCCGTCGGCGACGGCTTCTGGGCGCCGGCGCTCGCGGAGTCGTGGCGCGAGGTGCTGCCGCTGCTGCGCTTCGAACTGCCCCGAGGCGACGTTCCGGCCGGTCTCCTCGACCTCGAAGCGGGCTTCCCGGACTGGCTGCAACGCGTGGTGGCGGCGACGGGCTGCTCCCTGGACCCGGCCGAGTGGGCCGTCGCGGCCGAGGAGGCCCTGCAGCACATCAACGACATCCCGCGGCTGGCGGACAGCCAGGTCGCCGAGTTCTACCGCGCGGTCTACGGGCCGAGCGAGGTCACGGAGATCCGCTCCTGGCTGGTGGACGCGCTGCGCTCGGTGCGGACGAACGAGGTGGGACGCAGGATCCTGCAGCTCTACTACGTCGACCGGGCCGGGTCGCACGAGGACATCGCCCAGCGCCTGGACCTGCCGCGCAGCACGTACTTCCGGCTGCGCAACCAGGCCATCAGCGACGTCGCAGGCGGACTCTTCCTCTTCCCCTGAGCCGCACCAAAGAGCCTGCGCCAGGGCCTGCATGGCCTTCTTGGCGATGGTTCGCCCTCCGCTGGCGGGCCTTTCATGCCTTCAGCCCTGCCGTGCGCGGTCGCCTCGGCCCCGCCTTGCGGCGGGGCTTTTGCGAGGTGCGCTGCACCGGTTTCGCCCCCAGGTGCCAGGGTACGACGGCCTCCTGGAAGGTCATCCTAATAGCCTTATGGCTAGGTCGCCTACGCGTCGGCGAGCGGCGTCGAGCACGCATCCCGCGCGCAGGAGCCAGCGTCCCGGCACGGCGCGCCGCGAATTGCTACAATCGAGCTTGACCGACCTCGCTGGGTCGGAGGGACTGCGGCGAGGCGGCGCGGCGGTCCGGGCGAAAGGCGGGCGGGCATGACCCAACGGCACGAAGGATCCCGCGGCCGACGGACCTCGCGAGGCGGTCTCGTGAGCGCGTCCGTCGGCGTGGCCGGGGTCGCGGTGCTGGTCGTCGTCTACTTCTACTACCTGCACACCGGGCGCGTCCACGACCTGATGCAGGCCGTGCACGCCCTTGGTCCGCTGGGCGTCGGGCTCGGCGTGGCCGTGATGGCGCTGGCGTCCGTCCTGCCCGTGCCGTCGGAGCTGATCAGCCTCTTCCTCCTGCGCTTCTACGGCGTCTTCTGGGGCACCGTCTTCTCCTGGACCGGAGGCATCGTCGGCGCCGTCGCGGCCCTCTACGTGGCCCGCGCGGTCGCGCGTCCCTTCGCGATGCGGTTCGCGGGCCGGTACGTCGACCTGCTGCAGCCCTGGCTCGGGGCCCACGGCTGGCTGGGGCTCCTGATCGCGCGCTTCATCCCGCTCGTCCCCTACCACGTGATCAACTACGTGTCCGGGGTCCTGCGCGTGCGGGTCTGGCCCTTCGTCTGGACCACGGCCGTCGGCACGCTGCCGTTCCAGCTGGCGCTGAGCGGCGTCTACTACGGCGTCAGCTACGGCGCGGCGCCGATCGCGATCAGCGGGGTCCTGCTGTTCCTGATCCTCGCCCTGGTCGGCTGGCGCTTCCGCGACCGCATCCTGCGCCAGCTTGCCCGTCCTTAGGGGCCGCCCCGGTCAGATGACGGCGTCCTCGCGCAGCAGCCGGCCAGCGGCGAAGCGGTCGCAGCCGAGGGCGCCGACGTCGAAGCTCTGGGCCCCGCCGTGCCCGATCATCTCCGCGAGCGCGAGGCCCGCGGCGGGACCCTGCATCATCCCGTGCCCCGAGAAGCCGGCCAGCACGTAGAAGCCTTCGAGGTCCGGGTGCGGCCCGATGATGGCGTTGTCGTCGGGCGACACCTCGTAGAGGCCGCACCAGCCACTCTCGAGGCGCAGGCGCTCGAGCGCGGGCACCCTGCCGGCGAGATCGGGCCAGACGGCGTCCTCGAAGAGTTCGCGGCGCCAGTTCCAGATGAACTCCCGGGGATCGTCGGGGAAGGACTTGCCGCACAGCACCCTGCCGCCCGCCTCGGGCCGGAAGTAGAGGCCGCCCGGATCCACCGTGAGCGGGTAGCCCGAGAAGACGTCGTCGCTGGCGCGGCAGACGTAGACCTGGCGCGCGACGGGCACGACCGGCACGTCGACGCCGGCGAGGCGCCCGACCTCACCCGCCCAGGCCCCCGCCGCGTCGACGACGGCCTGAGCCCGGACGCGGACGCCGGCGCTGCGCACGGCCCGCACCCGGCCGCCCTCGGACTCCACCGCCACGACCTGTTCGGGCACGAAGCGCACGCCGAGCTCCCTCGCCTTGTCGGTGAAGCCCCGCATGACCTGGTAGGGGTCCAGGAAGCCGGCGTCCTTGCCGAAGACCGCACCCGTGAGCCCCGCCAAGGAGAGCTCCGGCCAGCGGGCGCGCACGTCCTCCGTCGTCAGGCGCTCGAGGGCCACCCCTTGGGCCTCCTGGACGTCGGCACGGCGCCACAGCGCGTCCATGTTCCGCCGGTCCGCCAGGAAGAGGTAGCCGTTGCGCCGGAAGCCGACGTCCGGCCCAGGTCCCTGCGACGTGGCCATCTCCTCCGCGAAGCGGTCGTAGAAGGCCACGCTCCAGCGCGCGAGGTCGATGTTGGCGGCCGAGGAGAAGAGCTGGCGGATGCCGCCGGCGGACAGACCGGTGGAGGAGCGCAGGTGCAGGGGGTCCTGCTCGAAGACCAGGACGCTCGCGGCCAGGCCCAGCCTGCGCAGGTGGTACGCGACGGAGGGTCCCATCACACCGCCGCCGATGATGGCGACATCGGCCCGCACGTCCTCCAGGGCGATCGCCTCCCGTTGTCGTTGGCATAGCACGGGCGGCCACGCCCGTAAACCCGTCCCCGGGCTCCTGCGGGTGCGAGCGGACGCGCGCTCGGCAGGGATTCGCCGCGCGAGGGCGAACATCGCTGCAGTTTGGTCGACCATGGTCGACCGAGAGGAGCGATGCCCTTGCGTCGGCCGCCCGAGAAGCCCGCGTACCGGCGGGTGGCGGAGGAGATCGAGGCCATGGTGCAGCGGGGCGACCTCGCGCCCGGTGACCCGCTGCTGCCGGAGCGCAAGCTCGGCGACCTGCTCGGCGCCAGCCGGACGGCCGTGCGGGAGGCGCTGGCCTCCTTGGCGGGCGCGGGGCTCGTCGAGTTGACGGGGCAGGGCGCCGTCGTGCGCCGGCGCGACGTGCAGGCGCTCTCGGGTGCGTTCGGCGCCCTGCTCGAGCAGGAGCAGGCGGACGTCCTGGAGCTCCTGGAGACCCGGGAGATCATCGAGTCCCAGGCGGCACGCCTCGCCGCGGCGCGCTGCACCATCTCGGACCTGCACCGCCTGAGCCTCTACGCGGTGGAGATCGAGGAGGCCATCGCGACGGACGCGGACGCCACGGACCCCGACACCAACTTCCACCTGGCGCTCGTCGCGAGCGCGCACAACCGCACGCTCGAGCAGGTCTCCCGCGTCCTCGAGGGCGCGATGCGGCGGCTCTACCGCCCGACGAGGCGGATCATGCTGCTGGACGCGACGCTCGCGGAGTCGTTCCGCAACGAGCACTGGGGCCTCGTGGAGGCGCTGCGCGCGCGCGACGGGCGGAGGGCGGAGGAGCTGATCCACGAGCACCTCGCGCGCGCCCGGGAGTTCACCCGCAGCGCCCTGCGCGGGGAGGGCGGCCAAGGGGAGGTCGGCCCGGCCTGAGCCGGGCGGGCGGCGAAGGGGGAGGGTACCGTGGGCCTGAGGACGCCCGCCGAGTACGTCGAGAGCCTGCGCGACGGCCGGCAGGTGATGTTCCGCGGCGCGTGGGTCGAGGACGTCACCGAGCACCCCGCGATCCGCAGGGCCATCGACCATGCCGCGATCGACTACCGGCTGGCGGAGGAGCCCGCGACCCGGGACCTCTTCACGGTCGGCATCGGGGGCGAGCAGGTCAGCCGCTTCTACAAGGTGCCGGCGGGGCCGGAGGACCTCCTCGCCCGCCTCAGGGCCATCGAGGCCGCAACGACCGAGGGGCGCACGGTGGTCACGCTCGTGCACGAGATCGGCACGGACGCGCTCTTCGCGCTCCTGCGCGTGGCGCTGCGCTGCGACGAGCAGCGCGGCACGGCGTACCTGCCCCGCGTCGAAGGGCTCCTGCGCCGCGCCAGGCGCGAGGACTGGGCGCTCTGCGTCGCGCAGACGGACAGCAAGGGCGACCGCGCGAAGGGGCCCCTGGGCCAGGCGGACCCCGACCAGTACCTGCACATCGTCGCTCGCCGCCCGGACGGCATCGTGGTGCGCGGGGCCAAGCTGCACACCTCCGTCTCGGTGAACGCGAACGCCATGATCGTCCTGCCGACCCGCGCGCTGCGCGAGGGCGAGGAGGACTACGCCCTGAGCTTCTGGCTGCCCGTCGCCACCGCGGGGCTCAAGCTCGTCGCCAGCCCGTACCTGACGGGCCGGCGCAGCGCCGTCGAGCACCCGCTTTCCGCCGAGCACAAGATGATCGAGAGCTTCACCTGGTTCGACGACGTCTTCGTGCCCTGGGAGCAGGTCTTCCTGGCCGGCGAGGTGGAGTTCGCAGGCCCGCTCGCGCTGGCCTTCGTCGACTTCCACCGCTTCACGGCGGTGAGCTACAAGCTGCCGCTCGTCGACCTGCTGGTCGGCGCCGCTGGCCTCGCCGCCCAACTGAACGGCATCGACGGGGCCGCCCACGTGCGGGACAAGCTCGCGCGCCTCGCGATGTACGCCGCGACGGTGCGCCGGCTGATCGAGGCGTCCGCCCTCCTGGGCCACCGCGAGGAGCCGGACGTCTTCGTGCCGGACACCCTGACCGTCAACACGGCGAAGTACCACTTCGCCCACCACTACCACGAGGCGCTGCGCGACGTGCAGGACATCGCGGGCGGGCTCCTCGTGACGGCTCCCGGCTGGGACGACGTCCAGAGCGCCGACGTCGGCCCGGCCCTGCGCAAGTACCTGAGGGGCGCGCGAGGCAGCGCGGAGGACCGGCTGCGCACCCTCTACCTCGTGACGGACCTCGCGGTCTCCGACCTCTCGGGCTACCACGAGGTGCTCGCGGTGCACGCCGAGGGGTCCCTGGAGGCCGAGAAGCTAGCGGCGGCCCGCCACTTCGACCTCTCCGGCAAGATCGCCCTCGCCCGGCGCCTCGCCGGACTCGACGCCTGAACGAACGAGGAGAGCGGGAGGGGGAGCCATGGAGAGCGGCATCTTCAGCTACATGGAGCGCTACGACTACGAGAACGTCGTCCTCTGCCAGGATGGGTCGGTCGGGCTCAAGGCGGTCGTCGCGATCCACGACACGACGCTCGGCCCGGCGACGGGCGGCTGCCGCATGTGGACCTACAGGAGCGAGGGCGATGCGATCGAGGACGCCCTCCGGCTGGCCCGCGGCATGACGTACAAGTACGCCGCGGCCGGCGTCAACCTCGGCGGCGGCAAGGTGGTCGTCATGGGCGACCCCCGCACCGATCGGAGCGAAGCGCTCTTCCGCAGCCTCGGGCGCTTCATCCACCGCCTCGGCGGGCTCTACATCACCGGCGAGGACGTCGGCACCACCCTGCGCGAGATGGAGTGGATGCGCATGGAGACGCCGTACGTCATCACGCTGCCCAAGGCATGGGGCGGCGCCGGCCCGATCTCCGGCGCCACCGCGCTCGGCGTCGTGGAGGCGATGCAGGCCGCCTGCGAGGAGGCCTTCGGCACGCCGGACCTCAAGGGCCGCACGGTCGCGGTGCAGGGGGTGGGGGCCGTGGGCTACGAGGCCGTGCGCATCCTCGTCGAGCGCGGCGCGCGGGTCGTGGCGGGCGACATCGACCCTGACAAGGTCCGCCGCGTCGTCGAGGAGTTCGGCGTCGAGGCGGCCCGGGATCCCGACGCGATGGCGACGCTGGACGTCGACGTCTACTGCCCGTGCGCCCTCGGGGCGACGCTCGACGACGAGAGCGTGCCCGCCCTCCGGTGCCGGGTCGTCGCCGGCTCCGCGAACAACCAGCTGAAGGCGGAGCGCCACGGCGACCTGCTGCACGAGCGCGGCATCTGCTACGCGCCGGACTACGTGGCCAACGCCGGCGGCACGATCTTCGACACGGACCGCCTGCTGCCCGGGGGGATGCAGCCGGAGCGCGCGATGGAGAACGTGCGCCGCATCGGCGAGACGACGCGCCGGATCTTCGCTCTCGCCCGCAGGGAAGGCATCCCGACCTACCTCGCGGCCGACCGCTACGCGGAGGAGCGCATCGCCGCCGTCGCCCGCAGCCAGGCCCTGCGCAGCGCGAGCGGCGTGCGGATGGACTAGCCGCGAAGGAGGGGGCGCGCCAGATGGGTCGTCTTGAGGGCAAGGTTGCGGTGGTCACCGGGTCGAGCATGGGCATCGGGCTGGCGATCGCCAGGCGCTTCGGCGCGGAGGGGGCGCGCCTCGTCGTCAACTCGCGCGACGGGGCGCGCGCCGAGGCGGCCGCGGACGAGCTGCGCGCACTCGGCTGCTCGGCGGTCGCGGCCGCGGGCGACGTCTCGCGCCCGGACGACGCCCGGCGCCTCGCGGAGGCCGCCCTCGCCGCGCACGGGGGGTTGGACGTCTGGGTGAACAACGCGGGCATCAACGCGATCGGGCCATCGCTCACGCTGGACTTCGGGGCTTTCATGCGGGTGCTGGAGGTGAACCTCGCGGGCGCGTTCGCGGGCTCCCAGGCGGCCGCGCGCGTCATGCTGGAGCAGGGGCGCGGCGTCATCCTGCAGATCGGCTCCATCTTCGGCGAGGTGGGCATGCCCGAGCGCGCGGCGTACTGCTCGGCGAAGCACGGCCTCGTCGGGCTCACGAAGGTGCTCTCGAACGAGTGGGCGCGCCGGGGCGTGCGCGTCGTCTGCCTCGACCCCGCGTACATCCGCACGAACCTCGACGTGGCCGACCAGAGCCAGGGCGGCTACGACGACCGGGACGTCGAGCGCCGCACGCCGATGGGGCGCTACGGGACGCTCGAGGAGGTCGCGGCGACGGCCCTCTTCCTCTGCTCGGACGAGGCCGGCTACATCACGGGCAGCCACGTCACGGTGGACGGCGGCTGGATGGCCTACGGGGGCTGGTAGAGGACTCCAGGTCCCAAATACCACATGTGGGGTAGGAGGAAAACGCGTCATCGCCAAGAACTTTCCGTCCACAGCCCTGTAGACCATGGCCTACCAAGAAGGTGGCGCAGGGTGGAGTGGAGAGCGCACGGGGGGGTCACATGGTGGCGATGAGGCGTCCTTGGATCCTGGCGGCTCTGGGCGGTTTGTCCCTCCTGATGGCGGCCGCGCCTACGGTATCGGCGGCCAAGAGTCCTATCAAGATCGGCGTGCCGGTCCCGCTGTCCGGGAGCTACGCGAGCGCGGGCGTCGACATCGTCAACGGCGCGAAGCTGGCGGCCGCCGCCATCAACGGCAAGGGCGGCATCGGCGGCCACCCGATCCAGATCGTCCCCGCGGACGACGCCTGCGACGCCCAGACCGCGACCCAGGCGGCGCAGAACCTCGTGGCGCAGGGCGTCGCGGCGGTGGCCGGCGGCTACTGCTCGAGCGCGTCGCTGCCGGAGTCCACGGTGTTCCATGCGCAGGGCGACCTCCCGTTCGTGCTCGACGCCTCGACGAACCCGCAGCTGACCGAGCAGGGCTTCAACGACATCTTCCGGACGATCGGCCGCGACGACGAGCAGGGCCCGTTCGCCGCGAACTTCATCGTGAACTTCATGCACGCCAAGAAGGTCGTCGTGTTGGACGACAACTCCACCTACGCCTACGGCCTCGCCCAGGACACCGTCAAGGCGCTCGCCAAGGACGGCGTCAAGGCCACCTGGCTGCACCTGACGCCGGGCCAGAGCGACTACACGTCCGTACTCACGAACGTCAACCAGCTGCACCCGCAGGTGCTCTACTACACCGGGTACTTCACCGAGATGGGTCTGCTGCTCAAGCAGGCGCGCCAGCTCGGCTACACGTTCAAGATGATGGGCGGCGACGCGACGAACGACCCGACCGTGCTCTCGACGGCGGGCGCCGCGGCCGACAACTTCATCGTGACGACGGCACCGCTCGCGCAGTTCCTGGGCACGGCCAAGGGCTACGTGACGAAGTACCAGCACCGCTTCCACGTCGCCCCCGGCCCGTACTCCGTCTACGAGTACGACGCCGTCTCGGTCCTCGCGCAGGCCATGAAGAACGCCGGCTCCACGAGCCCGAAGAAGGTCGACGCGGCGCTCGCCAAGATCAAGGACTACAGCGGCATGACCGGCACGTTCAGCTTCAACAAGATCGGCGACCGCACGCCCGCCGTCTACATCACGCTCAAGGTCGTGCACGGCAAGTTCACCGCGTACCAGGAGCTCACCGCCGCCGGCAAGTGGGTCCCCGTGAAGTAGGTCCCTGACCCGCTCCGGTCGCGTCGGGCCGGACCGCAAGCGCCCGGTGGGCGCCGGCTGCAGGCCGTGCGCCCACCGCGCGTTCCGCCGCCGGGCTGTGCGGCCGGCCACCTCAAGGGGGCGAGCTCCGTGAGCGTCTTCGTCCAGTACCTCGTCAACGGCTTGACCATCGGCTCCTTCTACGCCCTCGTGGCCCTGGGCTACACCATGATCTACGGCATCATCCGCCTGATCAACTTCGCCCACGGCGACCTGTTCATGGTCGGCGCGTTCGCCGGCTGGCTCGTCGTCGGGGCCGGGGCGGCCATGCACGTCGCGGTCGCGGTGCAGCTCCTCCTGGCGCTGCTCGTCGCCATGCTGGCGGTGGGGCTCCTGGCGATGGGCATCGAGCGCGTCGCCTACCAGCCTCTGCTCAAGGCGCCGCGCCTCTCGATCCTGATCACCGCCCTCGGGGTCTCGCTGGCGCTCGAGAACGGCGCCGAGCTGGCGTTCGGAGCGGGCTTTGACACCTACCCGTCGAACATCCTGCCGCTCACGGGCTTCCACCTGCTCGGGGCGCAGGTGGGCTATGTGCAGGTCGCGATGTTCGCGATCGCCATCGCGCTGATGGCCGTCCTCTACGTCTTCGTGCAGTTCACGCCGGTGGGCACGGCGATGCGCGCGCTCTCCTTCGACCAGGACGCGGCACGGCTGATGGGCGTCAACGTCGAGGGCATCATCCTGATCACCTTCCTGATCGGCGGCTCCCTCGCCGCCGCGTCGGGGCTCATGATGGGCCTCTACTACACCCAGATCAACTTCATGATGGGCTTCCTGATGGGCCTGAGAGCATTCACCGCGGCCGTGCTCGGCGGCATCGGCAACATACCCGGGGCCATGATCGGGGGGATCCTGATCGGGCTCCTGCAGTCCTTCGCCGCGGGCTACATCTCGTCGGAGTGGCAGGACGTCATCGTCTTCGGCGTCTTGATCCTGGTGCTGGTGTTCAAGCCGACGGGGCTTCTGGGCGAGCGCGTCGTCGAGAGGATGTGACGCCGTGGAGGCGAGCGCGCGGACGGCGCAGTCCCTCGTCGGCCGCTACGGTGCCCTGCTCGCCCTCGCCGCGGCCATCGCCTTTCCGCTGGCCGCCAACGCGTACTGGGTCGACGTCGGCATCGGCATCCTGACGTTCGGCATGCTGGGCCTGGGCCTCAACCTGGTGGTGGGCTACGCGGGCCTCCTCGACCTCGGCTACGCCGCCTTCTACGCCATCGGCGCCTACACGACGGCCCTGCTTTCGACGCTCTGGCACTTCACCTTCTGGGAGACCCTCCCGTTCGCGATCGCCGGCTCGGCGATCGCAGGCGTGATCATCGGCTACCCCACGCTGCGCCTCAGGAGCGACTACCTGGCCATCGTCACCCTGGGCTTCGGCGAGATCACCCAGATCACCGTGACGAACCTGCAGTTCACGGGCGGGCCGAACGGCATCTACGACATCCCGGCACCCTCGATCTTCGGCTACCAGTTCTTCAGCCAGAACGCGCAGTACTTCCTCGCGCTCGCGTTCCTGCTCGTCATTCTCTTCTTCACGCACCGCCTGGCGCACTCGCGCCTCGGGCGCGCCTGGCTGTCGCTGCGCGAGGACGAGTCCGCCAGCGAGGCCGTCGGCGTCCCGAGCGTGCGCGTCAAGCTCTGGGCCTACGTCTTCGGGGCGATCTTCGGCGGCCTGGCCGGAACCTTCTTCGCGGCGCGCCTCACCGCGATCTCGCCGGACAGCTTCACCTACGTCCAGTCGGTGAACATCCTGATCGTCGTGGTGCTCGGCGGCATGGCGAGCTTTCCCGGCGTGCTGCTCGGCGCCGCCGTGGTCGTGGGACTGCCAGAGCTGCTGCGCTTCATGCAGCTGTGGCGCCTCTTCGTCTTCGCCGTCGGCCTGATCGCCCTGATGCTGCTGCGCCCTCAGGGGCTGTGGCCCGCCTCGCGGCGCAAGGAGAACCCGTTCGGGCCCGGCTCGGAGCGCACCCTCGGGTCGCCACTGGCGCTCGACAGCCTGCGGCGCGCTGGGGCGGCGGGGGAGGCGGAGGAGGCCCTGGCGGTGCATGGTCTGCGCCGCCGCTTCGGCGGCGTGCTCGCCGTCGACGCCGTCGGCTTCACCGTGCGGCGCGGTGAGATCTGCAGCATCATCGGCCCGAACGGTGCCGGCAAGACGACCGTCTTCAACTGCATCACCGGCGTCATCCGGCCGGACGGCGGAGAGGTGCGCCTCGGCGGCCGCACGATCTCGGGCCGCGCGCCGCACCAGGTGGTCGAGCTCGGCCTGAGCCGCACCTTCCAGGGCATCCGCCTCTTCAAGAACCTGTCCGTCTACGACAACGTGATGGTCGGCATGTACCCGCACCAGCGCGCGAACGTCCTCGACTCCCTCCTGCACACGGGCAGGATGCGGCGCGAGGAGCGCCAGGGACTGCTGCACTGCCAGGCGCTGCTCCGCTTCTGCGGGCTGGAGGGCCTGGCCGGGCACCGCGCGGGCGAGCTCAGCTACGGCGACCAGCGCCGGCTCGAGATCGCGCGCGCCCTCGCGGCGCAGCCGGGCGTGCTGCTGCTCGACGAGCCGGCCGCCGGCATGAACCCCTCGGAGAAGCAGTCGCTGATGGGCCTCGTGCGCGCGATCCGCGACCTCGGCACCACGGTCGTGCTGATCGACCACGACATGAGCCTCGTGATGGGCGTCTCGGACCACGTCGTCGTGCTGGACCGGGGCCGCAAGATCGCCGACGGCACGCCGGACGAGGTCCGGGCGGACGAGCGCGTCATCGACGCCTACCTCGGGCGCGAGGT
>Ga0187809_10001168_pt1 | contig 12665 bp, 15 predicted proteins | sample NC_wetland_sal_i_8_FD_132415 | JGI IMG/M metagenome (GOLD analysis project Ga0187809, IMG submission 132415) | Wetland sediment microbial communities from Neuse River Estuary, North Carolina, USA - ASW_4 | ecosystem: Environmental > Aquatic > Freshwater > Wetlands > Sediment | place: USA: North... | reverse complement strand
GATGGACGAAGCCTTGCGGCAACTCCTGCGCTGCCGCCGCGCCGGCGGTAAGCGCCAGCGCGGCCACGAGCGCAAGTCGCGCGCTCACGTCAGCGCCTGCTCCAGATCGGCGATGATGTCGGCCTTGTCCTCGAGCCCGATCGACAGCCGCACCACGTCCGGCCCGGCGCCGGCCTGCACCTTCTGCGTGTCGGAGAGCTGCTTGTGCGTGGTCGAGGCGGGATGGATGATGAGCGAGCGCGTGTCGCCGATATTGGCGAGGTGCGAGAACAATTTCACGTTCGAGACGAGCTTGACGCCGGCGTCGTAGCCGCCCTTGAGGCCGAAGGTGAACACGGCGCCGGCGCCCTTGGGCGCGTATTTCTTGGCCAGCGCGTGATACTTGTCGCTCGGCAGACCCGGATAGCTGACCCAGGCCACCTCCGGCCGCTGCGACAGCCATTCGGCGACGGCCAGCGCGTTGTCGCAATGGCGCTGCATGCGCAGGCCCAGCGTCTCCGTGCCGGTGAGAATGAGGAAGGCGTTGAACGGCGACAGCGCCGGCCCGAGATCGCGCAGGCCGAGCACGCGGCAGGCGATGGCGAAGGCGAAATTGCCGAAGGTCTCGTGCAGCACCATGCCGGAATATTCCGGCCGCGGCTCGCACAGCATCGGATATTTCTTGTCGCGCGACCAGTTGAAGGTGCCGCCGTCGACGATCATGCCACCGATCGAGTTGCCGTGGCCGCCGAGGAATTTGGTGAGCGAATGCACGACGACGTCGGCGCCGTAGTCGATCGGCTTGCACAGGTAGGGCGTGGCGAGGGTGTTGTCGACGATCAGCGGCACGCCGGCCTTGCGCGCGATATTGGCGATGGCCTCGATGTCGGTGACCACGCCGCCGGGATTGGCGATCGACTCGATGAAGATCGCCTTGGTCTTCGGCGAGATCGCCTTCTCGAAGGTGGAGAGGTCGTCCGGGTCGGCCCAGACGACGTTCCAGTTGAAGTTCTTGTACGAGTGGTTGAACTGGTTGATCGAGCCGCCATAGAGCTTCTTGGAGGCGACGAACTCGTCGCCCGGCATCATCAACGTGTGCATGACCAGCACCTGCGCGGCGTGGCCGGAGGCGACCGCGAGCCCGGCGGTGCCGCCTTCGAGCGCGGCGATGCGCTCCTCGAGCACGGCGCAGGTCGGGTTGCCGATGCGCGTGTAGATGTTGCCGAAGGTCTGCAGACCGAACAAAGCCGCAGCGTGGTCGACGTCGTCGAACACGTAGGACGCGGTCTGGTAGATCGGCGTGATGCGCGCGCCGGTGGTGGGGTCGGGCTTGGCGCCGGCATGGATCGCCAGCGTGTCGAATCCCGGAATGCGTTCGCCGTCCGCCATGGTGTCCCTCGCTCGTCTCGGCTGCGGCACGATGGCCGCGTTTGCGGCAGATTAAACGAGGGGCGAGCGTGCAAGGTCAAGCGGCGGAGAGCGCAACCGTCATTGCCCGGCCCTGGGCCGGGCATCCACTTCATGCTTGGGCGAGAAAGCCGTGGATGGCCGGGACGAGCCCGGCCATGACGCGTCAGTCACTCTCCTGCTTGCGTTCGCCGAGGCTCATCTTCTGCACGCCCTTGCCGAGGGACTGCGGCCGCTTCGACGACAATGTCCGCGAGTTGACGCCGATCCACGAGATCTCGCTCGACAGGCGGCCGTACTCGATCTTGGGGCAGCGGTTCATCACCACCTTGAGGCCGGCGTCCTCGGCGCGTTTGGCCGCTTCGTCGTTGCGCACCGTGAGCTGCATCCAGATCACGGCCGGCTTCGGCGTCAGCGTCAGGGCTTCCTCGACGATCGGCGGCACGTTCTCCGAGGCGCGGAAGATGTCGACCATGTCGACCGGCACCGGGATGTCCGAGAGCGACGCGTAGATCTTTTGCCCGAGCACCTCCTTGCCGGCCTGACCCGGGTTGACCGGGATGACGCGGTAGCCGCGCTCGATGAGGTACTTGAAGACGAAATAGCTCGGCCGGTTTTCCTTCGGCGAGAAGCCGACCATCGCCACGGTCTTCACCGTGTTGAGGATGCCGCGGATGGTGCTGTCGGGATACGTGTCGTGGTTCATTGCGTCTGAACGTGCGCGAGCTGCGCCCGCAATCTGGCGTTCTCGGCTTCGAGCGCGGCGACGTGGCGGCGCACGTCGGCGAAACCGTCCTCGAGCTGCGCCTCGGTGTAGCGCGTGACGATGTGCTGCGAGCAGTTCACGTCCCAGGCTTCGATGGTGAAGAGGATGGCGCGTTCGGGCTTCGCCTTGTAGCCGGCGTCGAACAGCTTTTCCACCAGCGCGGCATCGTCCTCGACGACGCGGGCGCGGCCCCAGATCTTGATGCGTTGCTTGCGCGCGGGGTCGAGCAGAAAGAGATAGGCGCGGTCGTTCTCGGACAGGTTGGCGAGCGTGATGTATTGCCGGTTGCCGCGGTAGTCGGCGAAGCCGAGCGTCCTGTCGTCGACGACCTTGATGAAGCCCTTCGGGCCGCCGCGATGCTGGATGTAGGGCGCGCCGTCGGCGCTGGCCGTGCCGAGAAACACCGTGTCCTGCTCGGCGATGAACTGCGCGAGCTCGGGCGTCACGGTGTCGGGAAAGCCTTCGGCGACGCGGGCCGCGTAGGCGCGCGCGGAGCCGCGCTCGGCCTGCGCCTTTTGCGCGGCCGGGGTGAAGACGATCGAGGTGTTGGTCATGGGCATATCCGGCGAGCCATGAGGCCCGCCGAACATAGGGCCTGGCTGGCGGCCGGCAAAGGGCGGCTCAAGCGCGTGTGATTACTTCTTCGCCTCGGCGACGACCTTCTTGCAGGCCTCGGTGAGGTTGGCGTTGTGCTTTTCCAGGCAGGCGAGCACGCGGCCGCCGCCCGGCATGGTGCCCTTGCAGAAGGCCTCGTAGTCGGACTTGCAGGCGGCGCGCTGCGCGGCAGTAAAGTCCTGCGCCTGCGCGGCGGCGATGGTGAAGGCGCCGAAGACAAGCGCGGTTAGGGTGGTGCGGATCATGATCTCCCCTTTTGTTTGACGTGTGTTTGTTTGAAGTATCATCGATCAACGGTCCTGCCATTTTGGATCACGCTTTTCGATGAAAGCGCAGATGCCTTCCTCGGCGTCGCGCGCCATCATGTTCTCGGTCATCACGTCCGAGGCGTAGGCGTAGGCCTGCGCCAGCGGCAGTTCGAGCTGGCGGTAGAACGCCTCCTTGCCGACCTTGAGCGTGTAGGACGACTTCGACGCGATCTGCCGCGCGAGCTTCAACGCTTCGTCGCGTTCCGTTCCCTCCGGCACGACGCGATTGACGAGACCGATGGCGGCGGCGCGCTCCGCCGGCACCATGTCGCCGGTGAGCAGCATTTCCATGGCGTGCTTGCGGGCGACATTGCGCGAGAGCGCCACCATCGGCGTCGAGCAGAACAGGCCGATATCGACCCCGGGCGTGGCGAACCGCGCGGCGGTCGAGGCGACGGCGAGATCGCAACTGGCGACGAGCTGGCAGCCGGCGGCGCTGGCCGCGCCCTGCACGCAGGCGATCACCGGCTGCGGCAGCGTCACGATCTGCTGCATCATGGCGCTGCAGGTCGTCATGATGTGACGGAAGAAGGCGCGGCCGCCGTCGGCGTCGCCGCGGCGCGCGGTCAATTCCTTGAGGTCGTGGCCGGCGCAGAAGGCCGGCCCGGCGGCCGCCAGCACGACGGCGCGCACGCTGCGGTCCTCCTTGATCTCGGCGAGCGCGGCGGAGAGCGCCGTCAGCAAGGCTTCCGACAGGCTGTTGCGCGGCTGCGGCCGGTTGAGCACGAGCAGCGCGATCTCGCCGTCGCGCTCGTGCAGCAGGACGGGAACGTTGGCGGGCTTGTTCATGGCCGCAAACGATAGCCCCCTGATGGTGTCGCGCAAGGCCCGGGAACGCGGCCATCGGTCGTACGTTTCGATGACGAAGGAGCAGACGATGGCCAAACGCCGCCGCAAGACGACGTCCGCACGGCGCACGCGCCGCTGGTCGCAGCGCGTCACCGACACCAGCGACGCGCTGACGCTGCAACAGGGCGTGTTCAGGAAGGACTCGCCGAAGGCGATCGCCGCATCGCTGAAACGTTCGGCCGAGCACAGCCACCGGCGCAAGGCAGACCCTTACCGCTCGGCCATGTCGATGCTGACATTCTACATCAACCGTGCCGGCAAGGGCCTGTCGAAGACACGCCGGGGCAAGCTCGAGAAGGCGAAGGACGAATTGCGGGCGCTCTACGGACGCGCGCGCAAAGGTTGACGCCCCGCCGCGGCCGCCTATGACGGAGCGGGGCCGGCCTGATGCCGGCAAAGGGGGTGTCGATGAAGGCGCCGGCGGTGACCGCGGAGCAGATCGCCGAACTGCTGCACCAGGAGTTCCCGCAGGCCTTCTACGAGGGCTGCGGCCTGATCCTGGAGCGGGTCGATTACGGCAGCGTGCGGGTCCGGCGGCACTTCCACGAAGACTACGTCCGCCCCGGCGGCACGATTTCCGGGCCGACGATGATGGAACTCGCCGATTTCACCATGTACGTCGCGGTTTTTTCAGCGGTCGGGCCGCAGCCGCTCGCCGTGACCACGAACCTCAACATTAATTTCCTGCGCAAGCCGGCCCCCGCCGACCTCATCGCCGAGGCGAAATTGCTCAAGGTCGGCAAGCGGTTGGCGGTCGGGGAGGTGACGCTCTATTCGGACGGGCAGGACGAGCCGGTGGCGCACGTCACGTCGACCTATTCGATCCCCGCGCGGGGCCTTTAGGAAATGGTACTATAAAACCAGTTGCTGGTGCCAAAATACCATTCTCATAAGACATTGATAAGTCGTGCTAAATATAGCCGTAAATGCGTTGACCGCAGCGGAATGCTCCGTTAGACAACCGCCACCTTCGGAGCGCGCTGATCGCGCCCGGCCTATTCCCAAGGATTTGTCATGAAGACCTATTCGGCGAAGGCCGCCGACATCGAGAAGAAGTGGGTCACGATCGACGCCACCGGGCTCGTCGTCGGCCGTCTTGCATCGATCGTCGCGATGCACCTGCGCGGCAAGCACAAGCCGACCTACACCCCGCATGTCGACGACGGCGACAACGTCATCGTCGTCAACGCCGCGAAGGCCGTGTTCACCGGCCGCAAGCGCGAGCAGAAAGTCTATCACCACCACACCGGCTTCATCGGCGGCATCAAGGAACGCACGGCGAAGTCGATCTTCGAGGGCCGCTTCCCCGAGCGCATCGTCGAGAAGGCCGTCGAGCGCATGCTGCCGCGCGGCCCGCTCGGCCGCGTGCAGCTCGGCAATCTGCGCGTCTATCCGGGCGGCGAGCATCCGCACGAAGCGCAGAAGCCCGAGAAGCTCGATGTCGCCGCGATGAACCGCAAGAACGTGAGGAGCGCCTGATCATGGCCGAGACCGTACAGTCCATGGAAGGCCTGGCGAGCCTGAAGACGGCGTCGCCCGACGCGGTGAAGCACGAGAAGAAGGTCGATGCGCAGGGCCGCGCCTACGCGACCGGCAAGCGCAAGAACGCGGTCGCCCGCGTCTGGATCAAGCCGGGCTCCGGCAAGATCACCGTCAACACCCGCACGGTCGAGGTGTTCTTCGCCCGTCCGGTGCTGCGCATGCTGATCCAGCAGCCGCTCGTCGCCGCCGGCCGCAACGGCCAGTACGACGTCGTCTGCACGGTCTCCGGCGGCGGCCTCTCGGGCCAGGCCGGCGCGGTGCGTCACGGCCTCGCCAAGGCGCTGACCTATTTCGAGCCGGAACTGCGCAGCGCCCTCAAGCGCGGCGGTTTCCTCACCCGCGACTCGCGCGTCGTCGAGCGCAAGAAGTACGGCCGCGCCAAGGCCCGCCGGTCCTTCCAGTTCTCGAAGCGCTGAGTTCCGCTTCCATCACGACGACAAAGGGCGCGCCCGACCGGCGCGCCCTTTTTTATTTGTCCACATTCTCGTCGCGCGATGCGCAGCATTGCGCGGAATTTTTTTACCCGACGGCAAGGCTGGCGGGACCATGCTCGCGTCCGGGGATCACTCATCGTTCGTGACGGGGCGTCGGGGGCGCGGTAAGGCGATGCGGCTGGACATTCCGACACTCGCGGTCGTGACGGTCTTCGTCACCGCCTTGCTGGGCGGCCTGTTGTTGTTCGCCGACGTGCAGAACCGCACCGTGCGCGCGCCAACGGTGTGGGGGCTCGCCTTCCTCGTCGGCGCGACGGGCCTCGGTCTCGTCATCGTGCGCGGCCGCGTGCCGGACTGGCTGTCGATCTACTGCGCCAACGCGCTCGTCCTTGCCGGCATGTCGCTGATCTGGGCCGGCGCGCGGCTGTTCGACCGCCGCACGGTTCATCTCGCGCATGTCGCCACGGCTCCGGCGGTATGGTTCGTCCTCTGCGCCGTGCCCGCGATCGGTGGCGACATCAACGCACGCACCGTGCTCGGTTCGGTGCTCTCGGCCGCGCTGAGCGCGCTCACCGCGCACGAGGTGTGGCGCGGTCGCGGCGAGCCGCTGTTGTCGCGCTGGCCGACGGTGCTGACGCTGCTCGTCTATGCGGCGGCGATGGCCGCGCGCATCCCGGCGACGCTGCTGATGCCGCAGTTCGCGGGCTCGAACGACTTCCTCGGCAGCGCGCTGTTTCCGGCGCTCGCCTTCGGCACGCTGATGTACACGGTGATCCTCGCCTTCATGCTGCTCAACATGAGCAAGGAGCGCACCGAGCTGCAGCACAAGATGGCCTCGCTGGTCGATCCGCTGAGCGGGGTCGCCAACCGCCGCGCCTTCCTCGCCGGCGCCGAGCAGATCGCCGCGCAGGGCGCGGCCGGAGCGCGGCTCGGCGTGCTGCTGTTCGACCTCGATCATTTCAAGTCGATCAACGACCGCAACGGCCATGCGACCGGCGACGCCGTGATCCAGCTGTTCGCGCAGGAGGCGACGCGCACGCTCGGCCGCGGGGCGCTGTTCGGGCGCATCGGCGGCGAGGAGTTCGGCGCGCTGATGCGCGTGGGCGAGGGGAGTGACGCGGTGGCGGTCGCGCAGCGCATCCGGCTGGCCTTCGCCTCCGCCGCGGCGCGCAGCGGGCTCGGCGTCCTGCCGACGGTGAGCATCGGCGTGGCGATCGAGGGGGAGGAGGGCGACGGCATCCCGGCCCTCATGGCCGCGGCCGACCGCGCGCTCTATCGCGCCAAGGAGAACGGGCGCAACCGGGTCGAATATGCCGGGGCGGCCGAGCCGGAACCGGCGCCGCCCGACCTTTTCGCCGATTTTCCGGCGCCGGAGCGGCGGACGATGGGCGCCTGACCGCACGCGTTTGACTTCAATTCGCGGCAGTGTTTCGTCGAAGCGAGGCGTGCCGCGAAAGCTTTCGCCCATTCCTCCTGCCTAGCATGCGACCCGCTCGCCGGCCTTCGTTCCGGCGACGCGGAGGAGCTATGACCGCCGGCCCGACCTCAGCTTTGGCTCTCGACGTGCCCACGCTGGCCTTCGTCTCGATCGCGCTCGCGGGACTGCTGGGCGTGTTCCTGGTCATTTCGTGGGTGCAGGACCGCAACGTGCCGTCACTCGCCTGGTGGGGCTCGGCCTATCTGATCGGCGCATCCTCGGTCGCCCTGTGGCTGGCGCCGGCGCAACGCTTCTCGATCCCGCCGCAGGTGCCGGAAGCGATGACGCTGCTCGCCTGCGGCGTGGTCTGGAGCGGCATCCGCCTGTTCCACGGCCGCGTCCTCAAGCCGGCCGCGGCCTTCGCCGGCGCCATCACCTGGCCGATGCTGTGCAGCCTGCCGGGCATCCACGAAGGCAGCAATGCGCGCATCGCGCTCGGGGCAGCCCTGGTCGCGGCCTATACCTTCGTGATCGCCTGCGAACTCTGGCGCGAGCGGCGCAAGTCGCTGTTCTCGCGCACCGCCGCGATCATCGTGCCGTCGCTGCACGCGGGCATCTTCCTGATGCCGCTGGCGATGCAGGCCTTCATGCCGCCGGCCGTGGCGGCCGAGTGGCTGACCGTGTTCGCGCTGGAGACGATGATCTACGCGGTCGGCACCGCGTTCATCATGATGCTGATGGTCAAGGACCACCACGTCTACGTCTACCGCCGCGCCGCGACCACCGACCACCTGACCGGCCTGCCGAACCGGCGCGCGTTCCTCGAGGGCGCGACGATCCTGTGCGCGCTGCAGGCGCGCAAGCGCGAGCCGGTGACGCTGATGATGTTCGACCTCGACCACTTCAAGTCGATCAACGACCGCTTCGGTCACGCCGTCGGCGACGAGGCGCTCAAGGTGTTCGCGCAGGTGCTGAGCACGAGCATGCGCGCGAGCGACATCATAGGCCGGCTCGGCGGCGAGGAGTTCGCGGCCATCGTCGCCGGCAACATGGAGACGACGGCGAAGATCGCCGAACGTATCCGCGCCGGTTTCGAGGGCGCGGGGCTGGTGATCGCCGGTCATGCGATCGGCGCCACGGTGAGCATCGGCGCCGCCACCGCGGCCGAGCCTGTGCTCGACATCGACGCGCTGCTTAACCGCGCCGACGAGGCGCTGTACGAGGCCAAGCGCGGCGGCCGCAACCGCATGTACGCGGCGCCGGACGAAGCGCCGGCCGATACGCCGGAGGCGGTGACGGCGCTGCCGCAGCGTCACGCGCCGGCGGCGATCGGATCCGCGCCGCTGCCGGCAGCGGGCGGCTGAGCAGACCCCTCGCGACACAAAAAAAGGGGCCGCCCGCGGGCGGCCCCGATCGCGTCGTCTGCGTCGCGACTATCAGAAGTGATAGTTCAGGCCGACGCGGACGATGTTGTTGTTGACGTGACCGGAGTAGGTCGTGCCAGCCAGCGTGAGCGAGGTGTCGGTGTTGTCGAGGTAGAGATACTCGACCTTGGCGCTCCACTTCGGGGCGAACATCCACTCGGCGCCGCCGCCGATGGTCCAGGTCGAACGCGTCGCATTGTCGGACGCGGACACGCCCGCCGCCGACAGCGAAGCCTTGACGTTCTCCCACGCGCCGCCGCCGGTGAAGTACAGCATCGCCGGGCCGAAGGCGTAGCCGATGCGGCCGCGCAGCGTGCCGAACCACGGAACGCTCTGCTCGAGGCTGCCGACGCCGAGAACCGTGTCGGTGTGGCTTTCAGACGAACCCTGGAAGTCGCCTTCGACGCCGAGGACGAGCGAGCCCATCTGCCAGTTGTAGCCGACCTGGCCGCCGCCGATCACGCCGTCGGCGCGGGTCGAACCGAGGACGGCATTGTCGGCGTTCGCCCAGCCGTAGCCGACGTTGGCGCCGAGGTAGAAGCCGGTCCAGGTCGGAGCCGAGAATTCGGTCCGGCTCATCATCGGCGCCTTGACCGGCAGGTCGGCCGCGGAAGCGGTCGCGACGGAAGCCAGACCAAGCCCCGCAACCGCGAGCGCCGTAATTGCAAATCGCATCGTAGTCTCCCTTGTGTATGTCGGCACTCATGGGCGCGCGGAGTCGCGACCACAATGCGGATTTGTCAATTACCGTCGCGACACGCCCTGCGCCGTTGCAGCCGCGCAACAGCGCGACAGCCGCTTACCGTCGAAAGCGGTAAGCGGTGCCGCGCAGCCTGCGGCCTGTGCACAATCGCCGCGCGCCGCGGTAAGCGGGTCGGTGCGGCGTGCGCCGGGAATTGAAAGAATGCGAATCGGCGGACGATTTGACGCGCCGTGCGATTCTGTTTGCAGGCGCGGCGCCGGAACCCGGCCGCGCGCGGAACCCAAGGACGGAACTTAAAAAGGGAACTTAAAGAAGAAGCCAAAAATGGAACTCAAAGAAAAAGGGCGCCCCGGTTGAGGGGGCGCCCAGTACGATCGCTTGGGAGCGATGCTTCGGAGGTCGGATCAGGCGGCCGCGGCCTTGGCGCCGGTCGGCACTTCCGAGATGGTCTTCAGGATCTGCGAAGCGATCTGGTAGGGGTCCCCCATGGAGTTGGGGCGGCGATCTTCCAGATAGCCCTTGTAGCCGTTGTTGACGAAGGAGTGCGGCACGCGGATCGAAGCACCGCGGTCGGCCACGCCGTAGCTGAACTTGTTCCACGGCGCCGTCTCGTGCTTGCCGGTCAGGCGCATGTGGTTGTCCGGACCGTACACGGCGATGTGGGCGTCGATGTTCTTCTCGAACTGCTTCATCAACGCTTCGAAATAGTCCTTGCCGCCGACTTCGCGCATGAACTTGGTCGAGAAGTTCGAGTGCATGCCCGATCCGTTCCAGTCGGTGTCGCCGAGCGGCTTGCAGTGCCACTCGATGTCGATGCCGTAGGACTCGCACAGGCGCATCATGATGTAGCGGGCGATCCACATCTGGTCGGCGGCGGTCTTGGACCCCTTGCCGAAGATCTGGAATTCCCACTGGCCCTTGGCCACTTCGGCGTTGATGCCTTCGTGGTTGATGCCGGCCTCGAGGCAGAGCTCGAGATGCTTCTCGACGATCTCGCGGGCGACCGCGCCGACGTTCTTGAAGCCGACGCCGGTGTAGTAGGGGCCCTGCGGCGCCGGATAGCCGTGCTCGGGGAAGCCGAGCGGGCGGCCGTCCTTGTAGAAGAAGTACTCCTGCTCGAAGCCGAACCAGGCGCCCTCGTCATCGAGGATGGTGGCGCGCTTGTTCGAGGCGTGCGGCGTCTTGCCGTCCGGCATCATGACTTCGCACATCACCAGCGCGCCGTTCTTGCGGGCGCCGTCGGGGAACACCGCGACCGGCTTGAGGACGCAGTCCGACGAGTGGCCTTCGGCCTGCATCGTCGAAGAACCGTCGAAACCCCAGAGCGGAAGCTGGTCGAGGGAGGGGAAGGAGTCGAATTCCTTGATCTGCGTCTTGCCACGCAGGTTCGGCACCGGCGTGTATCCGTCGAGCCAAATATACTCGAGCTTGTACTTCGTCATGCGATTCTCTCTGTGAGCTGAAGACACGAGTCGCGGGTAAGGGAGTGCGTGCTCAGCTGCCAGCGGTGCCCCGGCCGCCAACTGCCGCGGCCTGCGAAGCACGATCTGTGCCAAACGGCAAGCGGCCTGAGTTAGTGCCTGGACGTTGTGTTTGCAGTGGTTTTGCGCGCTACCGCGGCGGTGTCGGAGTGCTTCGACGCGAGGCACATCGCTCACTGCCCATATTGTAGGCAATACGATGATTTGATGTGCGGCTCAGGGCCAACTCATGGTCCCATGCGTTCTATCGCGACACGTCCATTCAGGCGGCCCACGAAAGGAGCCCGGCATGGCGACGGAATCGCAGCGCGAGTCGGCCACGATCTATACCTTCCCCGCACGCGGACGCTTCGCTGCCGGCGGCGACGCCGCGGCGCGGCAGAGGAGCGAGCAGCGCCCGGCTCCGACCATGGCGGGCAGCGGCTGGTATCACGACGAAGCCATTCGCGAAGAGCAGGCGCGCAAGAACCGTTAGGCGGTCAGGCGCCGAAGATCGACCAGCCCATGCGGCTGGCCAGCGCCTCGAGCGCGGCGCGGCCGAGCTGCGAGTTGCCGTTGCTGTCGAGCCCCGGCGACCAGACGGCGACGGACGCCTTGCCCGGCGCGATCGCGAGAATGCCGCCGCCGACGCCGCTCTTGCCGGGCAGGCCCACGCGGTAGGCGAACTCGCCGGAGCCGTCGTAATGCCCGCACATCAGCATCACCGCGTTGATCCGGCGCGCGCGCTCCGCGTTCACCACCGACAGGCCGGTCGTCGGGTGGCGGCCGCGATGCGCCAGAAAGCGCCCGGCCATGGCCAGTTGCCGGCACGACATGGCGATGGCGCAGTGGTGGAAATAGACGCCCAGAGTGTAGTCGACCGGGTTCTCCAGCACGCCGAACGACTTCATGTAATTGGCGAGCGCGGCGTTGCGGAAGCCGGTGCGCTGCTCCGAGGCCGCCACCGCTTCGTCGATGACGATCGTGTCGTCGTCGGCGAGGAACTGCATGAAGCGCAGGATCTCGCCCAGCGCTTCGCGCGGCTGATGACCTGACAGGATCAGGTCGGTCACGGCGATGGCGCCGGCGTTGATGAACGGATTGCGCGGCTTGCCGCGCTCGTATTCGAGCTGCACGATCGAGTTGAACGGGCTGCCCGACGGCTCGCGTCCGACCCGCTGCCACAGCCGGTCGCCGGCCTTGCCGAGCGCGAGCGTCAGCGTGAACACCTTCGAGATGCTCTGGATCGAGAACGGCATGTCGCAGTCGCCGGCCGCGGCGACGTTGCCGGCCTCGTCGATCACCACGAGACCGAAGCGGCCGGCATCGACCCGCGCCAGTTCCGGAATGTAGGACGCCACCGCGCCGCGGTCGGCGCGCGCGCGCATCTCGTCGGCGATGTCGGCGACGACGGTCTGCAAATGCGCGGCGTTCGTCATGATGCGGTCGCTCTCCATAAAAAAGGGCGCTTCCCCACGAGGGAAGCGCCCGATGAGTCGACACCGCCAATCGAGCGATGTCCTGGGAGGAAACGCGTCAGGCCGAGTAGTACATCTCGTATTCGACCGGGTGCGGCGTGTGCTCGAAGCGGATCACTTCCGTCATCTTCAGGTCGATGTAGCTGTCGATGAAGTCGTCATCGAACACGCCGCCCTGCTTGAGGAAGTCGCGGTCCTTGTCGAGGCTCTCGAGCGCCTCGCGCAGCGAACCGCACACGGTCGGGATCTGCTTGAGCTCGGCCGGCGGCAGGTCGTAGAGGTC
>Ga0187809_10001167_pt1 | contig 12674 bp, 9 predicted proteins | sample NC_wetland_sal_i_8_FD_132415 | JGI IMG/M metagenome (GOLD analysis project Ga0187809, IMG submission 132415) | Wetland sediment microbial communities from Neuse River Estuary, North Carolina, USA - ASW_4 | ecosystem: Environmental > Aquatic > Freshwater > Wetlands > Sediment | place: USA: North... | reverse complement strand
GGACAGGCCGCCGACCGCCTCCGCCGGGAACAGCTTCACCACATCCAACCCGGCCGCCCGCGCCCGCATCACCTCCGTCGCCGTCGCCACCCCCGGCAGATAGCCGACCCCGCGTTCACGGCAGGTCGCCGCCACCCCGTCGTCGAACCCCGGCGACACCACAAACCGCGCCCCAACCCCGATCGCAACCTCCGCCTGCGCGGACGACGTCACAGTTCCAGCCCCCACCACCACATCGTCCCGGCCCGCCACCAAGGCGATCGCCTCCGCCGCCGCCGCCGTCCGAAACGTGACCTCCACACAACCCAACCCCCCACCCGCCAACGCCTCAACCAACGGCACGGCGTCCGACGCCCGATCAACCACCACCACCGGCACCACCCGCCACGCCGCCAGTTGCTCGGCCAGCGAAAAGGCATCTGTCATAGCGACTCCAACATGAAGGTCTTCGAGAACGAGCGACAGCGCGGCTGGATCTCCTAGCGCTGTCCGTCGTGAGGCCGGGCTCCACCGAGATGGAGCTCGATTCGGTGCGCCGTGGCGCGAAGTGCGGGCAGGTGCGTCTGGTACGTCCGCGCATTCACCCGAGTGGCGGGGCCGGCAAGGGTCAGGCAGCCGACGACCTTGCCGGTGTAGTCCCGAAGCGGCACCGCCACCGAGCACAAGCCCACCTCTCGCTCCTGCCAACACGTCGCGTAACCACGGGTGCGCACCTGCGTCAGTTGGCGGCGAAGCGCGGTGAGGCTTGTCACCGTGGTGTTGGTGAACTTGCCGAGGTGCTCGGTGATCGCCGGGTCGGTGAGGTCGCCGTCCAGGGAATAGGCGAGCAACACTTTCCCTGACGCCGTCGCGTGCAACGGCCCACGCCGTCCAGCGTCTGCCGACATACGTAGACCGCCAGGCGCCTCCCCCCGGTCTAGATAGAGAACCGAGTTTTCGTCGAGGATGCCGAGCAATGTCGACTCGCCCGTCTGCGCGGCGAGTCGATCGAGATACGGTCGCGCGACCCTCGACAGATTAACGTTGCGCACGACGTTGGAACCTAGCTCGTAAAGCGCCCAGCTCAGGCGGTACTGGGTTGAGTCCGGGTCGCGCATCACAAACCTGCGAGCCTCCAACGTGGCCAGGGTGTGATGCGTCGTCGCTTTGCTAAGCCCGGCCTTGCGTGCGATTTCGCTGACTCCAAGCGATTGGTCCGCTCGCGCAATCGTCTCGAGGATGTCGATGGCGTGGTCGACCGCCTTGACCCTTCGCGCGTCGCGGTCCCGGGTCGCGACGTGTTCCCTGCCTTCGGGCACCGGCACGTGCTTCCCCTTCCTTGTTGCGCGGGTTGGGCGGGTCTTTCTGTCCCCGCGCAGTACCGAGGATCGCACGTCGATGTGGCCGCGTCACCAGGCTTTGGCAAATAGTGTTTGGCACTGCCAAACCGTGATTAAAAGCAGCTTCCCAAGGTCCTAGCTTTAGCGCATCGATCGAGCGGGAAGCCGGCTGCGCTGCGAATTCTCTTAAATCCAAGACCTGGGAAGTAGGACCCAAGATGCGTAGATCCATGGTGGGCCTCGCTGCGGCCTCCATTTGCGCCCTGGCGCTGGGGGCGTGCAGCTCGTCGGGGTCGACGTCGTCGGCCGACTCGAGCAGTCCGACGTCGGCCGCGAGCACAGCCGGCGCGAGCACGACGACACAAGCAAGCAGTCCGCCTGAGTCCGCTTCGGCGTCGGGCGGGGGAACCGTCTTGAGTGACGGAAACTACAAGATCGGGCTGCTGCTGCCCGAGACCACGACGGCGCGCTACGAGACGAAAGACAAGCCGTACTTCACCGCCGCGTTGAAGGCGGCATGTCCTAACTGCACGCTCTCATACGCGAACGCCAACTCGGACGCCTCAACGCAGCAACAGCAAGCGGAGTCGATGCTCGCCGGCGGTGTGAAGGTGCTCGTCGTCGACCCGTTCGACGGAGTTGCCGCGGCCAGCATCGTGTCGGCGGCGAAGGCGCAAAACGTGCCGGTCATCGCCTACGACAGGCTCATCAAGAGCCCTGACCTGGCGTACGTGGTCTCTAACGACTACAAGCAGGTCGGCGTCTTGCAGGCGCAAACCATGGTGGCCAAGCTCAAGGCCGAGAACGTGGATCCCTCCAGCGGCGGAATCATCATGATCAACGGCGCCACGACCGACAACAACGCCGGCAACATCAAGGCTGGAGCGCTCAGCGTCATCAACACAAGCGGCTACAAGGTCCTGTCCGAGACTGACACCTGGGATCCGGCGCAGGCGCAGCAGTGGGTGTCCGGACAGATCACCAAGTTCGGACACAAGATCATCGGTCTCTACTCGGCGAACGACAACAACGGCAACTCCGCGATCGCCGCGTTCCACGCAGCGGGTTGGAGCGACGCCGACATCGCCAAGCTCGCGCTCACCGGGCTCGACGCGTCACAGCAGGGCTTGCAGAACATCGTCGCAGGCCTCCAACTCATGACGACATACAACGCCTTCAAACTCGAGGCGACCAAGGCCGCGCAAGCCGCCGTCTCCTTCGCCAGTGGCAAGACACCGGCGTCGAACGGCACGGTCGACGGTCATCCGGCCTTCCTGAACCCCCCTGTCGCGGTCACGATCGACAACATCGAGTCGACTGTCATCGCCGACGACTTCTGGAAAGCGTCGGACATCTGCACAGCTCAATACGCCGACGCCTGCGCCAAGGCCGGAATCAAGTAACGGCCGGAGACCGGTCGGCGCGAGGCAAGTCCCCGCCTCGCGCCGACCGGCGGATTTCACCCCAGATCGGAGGAGGTGCGACGTGCAACCCACGAGTGCCACCACTTCAGCGCAGCCGGAAGCGCAAGCGCCGCCAGTGCTCGCGCTACGTGGTGTCAGCAAGTCGTTCGGCGCGGTTAACGCGTTGTCGAATGTGGAGTTGACCCTTCGGCGAGGTGAGGTCACGGCGTTGCTCGGCGACAACGGCGCCGGCAAGTCAACGCTGGTGAAAATCCTCTCTGGCGTGCATCCGGCCGACGAAGGCGTCGTCGAGTTCGACGGACGCCCGGTGGCGATCTCAAATCCCACGGCGGCGCGCGACCTCGGAATCGCGACCGTGTATCAGGATCTCGCGCTGTGCGACAACCTCGACGTCGTGGCGAATCTTTTTCTCGGCCGCGAACAGACCCGGTTGTTCCTCAGTGAAGAACTGATGGAAGAACGGGCGCTGGAACTCTTGCACCAGCTGTCGGCGAAGATCCCCTCGGTGCGCACGCCCGTCGCGGGCCTGTCGGGCGGCCAACGGCAGACGGTCGCAATAGCGCGGTCGCTGGTCGGCGAACCGTCGGTCGTGATTCTCGACGAGCCGACGGCCGCGCTGGGCGTAGCGCAAACCGCCGAGGTGCTGAATCTCATCGAGAAGCTGCGCGATCGCGGCCACGCGGTGATGCTCATCACCCACAACATGTCCGACGTGCACGCGGTGGCGGACACAGCCGTCGTCTTGCGGCTTGGGCGCAACAACGGCGTGTTCTCACTGGCCGATAGCACACCAGAAGAACTCGTCGCGGCAATCACCGGTGCGACCGACAACACGGTCACCAGACGCGCCGCGCGCGCTGCCGAGCGTCGCGCAAGCGCTGACGACACAAGGTCGCGTGACGAGGAGGCAACGCCGTGAGTCAGTCGAGCGCGACGAAAGTCGCCCCTTTGATCAACGGAGCGGATGGTAAGCCGATCGGCCGCGCCGGTGTCGTGGCATCAGTTCAGGGATTCATCGCGAGATTGCGCTCGGGAGACATCGGGTCGCTACCCATCGTCGTCGGCCTCGTTCTCATCTGGGGCATCATTCAAGGCCTCAACTCGTCCTTCCTGTCAAGCCGAAATCTCGTCAACCTCGCGACGCAGTGCGCGGCCGACGGTGTGATCGCGGTTGGTGTCGTGCTCGTCTTGCTTGTCGCGCAGATCGACCTCTCTGTCGGCTCCATGAGCGGAGTCGCTTCCGCCGTCCTGGGCATCGGCCTCACGTCGATGGGCTGGCCGCTGCCGGTCGCGATCGCGGTCGCGCTTTTCATCGGCATTGCGGTGGGCGTCGTCTACGCGGTCATCTTCGTCCGATTCAACGTGCCTAGTTTCGTCGTCACCCTCGCAGGATTGCTTGCCTTGCTCGGCCTTCAGCTGGAGATTCTCGGAGAGCACGGATCGATAAATCTTCCGTTCAAGTCAGCGATCGTCGGCTTTATGCAACGCATGTTTGTGCCCGACACGCTTTCGTACCTGCTTGCCGCGCTCGCGGTCGCGCTATTCGTGAGCTCACGGCTCGCGCGCGCCCGCCGACGACGCGCGGCCAACCTGTCGTCGAGCTCGCTGACGAGCGTGCTGGTGAAGGCTGCGCTGCTGCTGGTGGCGCTCGAGTTTGGTTGCTGGTACCTGAACCGGTCACGCGGTGTCAGCCTTCCTTTCATGTTGCTGGTGATGCTCGTCATGGTCGTCGACGTCCTGCTCAAGCGCACCAAGTGGGGTCGCGCGGTGTACGCCGTCGGAGGATCCGTCGAAGCGGCGCGACGCGCCGGCATCAAGCTGTGGCCGGTTTATCTGTCAGTTTTCGTGTTGTGCTCGATGCTGGCGTCGCTGGGCGGGTTGATGTCGGCGGGCCGGCTCTCGGCGGCCAGCATCAGCAGCGGGACCGGGGACACGAACCTGAACGCGATCGCGGCGGCCGTCATCGGCGGGACCAGTCTGTTCGGGGGACGCGGCAACGCGTACTCGGCGCTGCTCGGAATCGTGGTCATCGAATCGATCGCCAACGGCCTGACACTGCTGAGCCTCACGTCCGCCGTGCGGTTCATGATCACCGGCGGGGTGCTCATGATCGCCGTGATCGTCGATTCGACGGCGCGACGCAGCCGCGCGGCACACGGGGCGGCCTAGCGTATGCAAACAGGTAACGGTGGGACGGTGTGGCATCTCCCGAGGAGGACGGACGCAATGACAACGCAGACGAGCCCGACTGTGGCGGCCCCACGCCGGGTCGGTCACTACATCGCTGGGCAGTGGCGCGAGTCCGCCGAGACGATCGAACGCTGGGCACCAGGGACCGGCGAACTGGTCGCGGAGGTCAGCGCCGGCGACTCGACGGATGTTGACGCGGCCGTTGGGGCCGCGCGAAGGGCCTTTGACGCCGGCGAATGGCCGCGCCTGACCGGTTTCGATCGCGCGGCGTTGCTGAATCGCGTGGCGGACCTCATCGACGCGAACGCAGACATGCTTGCCCGGCTGGACGCAGAGGAGGGTGGCAAGCCGCTGCGTCTTGCGAGAGGTGACATCGGTGGCGCGGCGACTTTGACGAGGTATGCGGCTGGGCTCGCCATGCAGATGCACGGCACGACGTACACCAATCACGGGCCGGACTTCACCGGGCTCGTCATCCGCGAACCTGCCGGAGTCGCGGGCCTCATCACACCGTGGAACTTCCCTGCGCTCATTCTCTGCCAGAAGCTTCCGTTCGCTTTGGCGGCCGGCTGCGCAGTTGTGGTGAAGCCATCGGAGCTCACGAGCAGCAGCGCGGTTGAGATCGCTCGGATGTACGCCGAAGCCGGCTTGCCCGCGGGCGCCTTGAACGTGGTCACGGGTGATGGGCGGGCGGGACAGGCCCTTGCGGAGCATCCGGGCGTCGACATTGTGTCCTTCACCGGCTCCACCGCGACGGGACGCAAGATCCTCGACGCCTCCAAGTCAAATCTGAAGAAGCTCTCACTCGAACTCGGCGGCAAGGCGGCCAACATCGTTTTCGCGGACGCCGACTTGGAGGACGCCGTCGAGGGCGTCATCTTCGGCGTGTTCTTCAACAACGGTGAGTGCTGCGTCTCCGCGGCGAGGTTGCTCGTGCAAGACACCATCGCCGATGAGTTCCTCGCCAGACTTGCGAGCGCGGCGGCCGAGTTGAAGGTCGGTCAGCCGCTCGATCTCGCGACTGATGTTGGAGCGATGATCCATGCCGGGCACCTCGGCAAGGTGCTGGGGCACATCCAGGCCGGCCGCGAGCAGGGCGCCCGCGTCGTCACCGGCGGGGTCCGAGCCGAAGGACGTGGGCTTGAGAACGGTCTTTACGTGGAGCCGACCATCCTGGACGGCGTCACCGCCGACATGGCCGCGTTCACGGAGGAGATCTTCGGACCAGTCCTCAGCGTGTCACGTTTCTCTGACGAAGCAGAGGCAGTCGCCCTCGCCAACGCCGTTGACTACGGGCTTGCGAACAGCGTGTGGTCTAAGGACGTCGACAAGGTTTTGACCGTGGCGAAGCAGCTGCGCAGCGGAACGGTGTGGGTGAACACCACCATCGACGGGCCGCCGACGATGCCGTTCGGCGGCTACAAATCCAGCGGGTTCGGCCGGGAGATGGGGCAAGCGGGTTTCGAAGAATTCACCGAGCTGAAGTCGGTGGCGATCCGCACGGGCAAGCGCAGCGGTTCATTTGCGTTCGGCGGGGCCCACACGGTGACTGGTTGATCGGCGGCGTCTTCATGCGAATCCTCAGTGCGGCCGATGCCGCGAGCCTTGTCCCCAACGGCGCGACCGTGTTGGTCGACGGCTCGGGCGGCGGAGTCAACGAACCGGCGGCGGTGCTGGCCGGCGTCGAGACGAGCTTCCTCGCCCACGGCCACCCGCGCGACCTCACGCTCGTGCACATCTCGGGAATGGGTGACGGCCACGGCGGGGGCATGGATCGGTTCTCCCATGACGGCATGGTGCGGCGCGTAATCGGTGGACATTGGGGCTGGACGCCGAGAATGCAGCAGCTCGCGTTCGACGAAAAGATCGAGGCGTATTGCTTGCCCCAAGGCACGCTGTCGCATCTGCTTCGGGAAATCGCCGGTGGCCGGCCGGGCGTGGTTTCGGCCGTCGGACTTGGCACCTTTGTCGATCCACGTCACGGCGGCGGCCGGCTCAACGCGGCCGCGGTCGACGACTTGGTGCATGTCGTCGAGCTTGGTGGCCGGGAATGGCTGTTCACGCCAGCGTTCCCGATCGATGTCGCGATCATCCGGGGCACGCGCGCTGACACGAACGGCAACCTCACGATGGACGAAGAAGGTCTGCTCGCCGAAACGCTGTCGGCCGCGCAGGCGGCGCGAAACAGCGGCGGACGAGTGATCGCACAGGTTCGCGAAATCGTCGCGGCAGGAACCCTTGACCCCCGTCGGGTGCGGGTGCCGGGTGTGCTGATCGACGCCGTCGTCGTCGATCCGGAACAACGGTTGTCGTTCGCGCGACAATCGGATCCGTTCATGGTTGGGGAGTTGCGCGCGCCTGATGTGTCGATTGCCGCCATGCCGCTCACCGTTCGCAAGGTGATCGCCCGTCGCGCCGCTCTGCAGCTATGCCACGGCGACGTCATCAACTTGGGCTACGGCATGCCCGACGGCGTCGCCGCAGTGCTCGCCGAAGAAGGGCTCGCCGGCGACGTCACCTTCACCGTCGAACAGGGCCACGTCGGAGGCGTCCCAGTCGGCGGCAGTGACTTCGGGATGTGCCTCAACGCCGAGGCAAGCCTCGACGCGGGTTCTCAGTTCGACTGGTACGACGGAGGCGGTGTTGACATCGCGGTGCTGAGCTTCGCGCAACTCGACGCTGCTGGCAACGTCAACGTCAGCCGGTTCGGCGGCCGGCTGCCCGGCGTCGGTGGATTCGTCAACATCTCCCAGGGGGCAAAACGCCTGGTTTTCGTGGGCACATTCGTGGCGGGCGGCGAGTCCTATTCAGTCGGCGGCCACCCGCCATTGGTGGTGCCGGACGGCGGAGCGGCCAAGCTCGTGAAGGAAGTCGAGCAAATCAGCTTCTCCGCCGTCCGAGCGCTGCAAAAGGGCCAGTCCGTCGTCTACGTCACGGAACGTGCCGTGTTCGAGCTGACCGAGGAAGGAATCATGCTCGCGGAAATCGCGCCCGGGCTTGAACTGGAGAGAGACGTCCTCGCGCACATGGACTTCCGACCTCTGATCTCCCCGCAACTCAAGGAGATCGACGGTCGCGTCTTTCGTTCCGAAGTCATGCGCCTTGCGCTCAACGACAAGGCGCAGCGATGACTCCGCCGGTTCTGCTGATCGAGCGGGCCGGCCCTGTTGTCGTCGCGACACTCAACCGGCCGGACAAGGGGAACGCGCTCAACACCGCGATGGTCGAGGCCATTGAAGGTCTTGTCGGCCAGATCGAGATGAGTGTGACCGCTGCTGATGGCCCACGTGCGCTCGTCCTCACCGGCGCGGGAGCAAAGTCATTCAGCGCAGGCGCCGACGTGGGCGAGCTTGACGGCATCGACGCCACGACGGCGAGATTGCAGATGCGTCGTGGGCAAGCGGTGTTTGACGCGCTCGAGGCGCTTCCGATTGTCGTCGTCGCGGCGATCAATGGCTTCGCCCTCGGCGGCGGGCTTGAACTCGCGATGGCGGCGGACCTGCGGATAGCAAGCCCCGCTGCGAGGTTGGGACAACCTGAGATCAACCTCGGCAACATCCCCGGATGGGGTGGCACACAACGCCTCCCGCGCCTCGTCGGCAAAGGTCGAGCGACGGAACTCATCCTCACGGGCGAGTTGATTTCGGCGCAGCGTGCGCTCGAGATCGGCCTGGTGAATCAGGTGGATGACGAACCGTTGAAGGTCGCGTTTGACGTCGCCGAACGCATCGCGCAGCGAAACCCGGTCGCGGTGCGCGCCGCGAAACAGGCGATCCACGTCGGCCTCGACGCCGGCGTGGCCGCAGGCCTTGTCGTCGAAGCCGACGGCGTCGCAGCTTGCTGTGAGACAGCGGCCCAACGCGCCGCGGTCCGCGCGTTCCTCAACCGCAAGAAATAGAGCTTGACAGAACAGTCGGCGTCACAGTCGGGGTGCCGGACGTAACCGAAAGGGTGCAGCGAATGTACGTGGGGTTGGCCGAGCGTGCGCGAAATCGGGTCTGCGGCAGCGCTCCGCCGAGCGGACTGGTGATGGCGGTGATGTGCTGATGAGCGACGTGGCGACTGGCCAGCAGGTCAACCCGAGTGACTATCGCGGGCTTGACTTCCGCGAGGCGCTCACCTTCGCACAACGCCAGGTCAGGCATCTCGTCTCGATGTCGGACAACCACAGTCCGACGTACACCAAGGACGGTAAGTGGGTGTTCGACGACGACCCATGGGCGCCTAACTGGTGCGACGGTTTTCTCACCGGGATGATGTGGGCCTTTGCCGACCTCACCGGCGACAACTGGTGGGCGGCCCAGGCGGCACGGCGCAGCCTCGCGCTCGAACCGCGAAAGAGCGATCCAAGCACACACGACATCGGCTTCGTTTTCGACCCAAGTTGGGGTCGGTGGTACGACCGTGACGGCGACCCGCACGCGCGCGAGGTGCTGATCGACGCCGGCCGCACGATGGCCGCCCGTTTGCAGAGGCCGGGCGGCTACCTGTGCACCTGGGTCGATCCCGGCAGCACGTTCATCGACATCATGATGAACGTCGGCATCGTCTTTCGCGCAGCGCAACTCGCCGAAGACAGCGAATTGCGCGAGACTGCGATGACGCATTGCCGCACAAGCCGACGATATCTCGTCCGCGGCGACGGAAGCACCGTTCACGAAGGTTGGTTCGACACGAAGACCGGCGAGTTCCTACGCGCGGCGACCCACCAGGGTTGGCGATCGGACTCGACCTGGGCACGCGGACAGGCGTGGGCGATCTACGGCTTCACAACGGCATACGCGCACACTCGCGACAGCGACATGCTCAACACCGCCCGCGACGTCGCGGACTACTACATCGAACACACGCCAGCGGACGGCGTCCCGCCGAACGACTGGCTCGATCCTGCGCCGGAGTGTCCGCGGGAGGCGTCCGCCGCTGCCATAGCGGCGGCCGGTATGCAGCACCTCGCGCGGCAGTTGGAAGAGCGCGCGGATGGCCGCGCCGCTCAGCATTATCGCGAGTACGCGCTGCGGATCCTGTCGACGCTGTGCTCGACCGAGTTCCTGGCGGTCGACACCGCCGGCTGGGAAGGCATCCTCCGTCACGCCACCTACCACCACCGCAATGGGATCGCCATTGACGAGAGTGTGATGTGGGGCGAGTACTACTTCGTGGAGGCGCTCGAGATGGCGACAGCGACGATCCCTGCGACAGCACAAGGCGGCAGCTCATGACATACGACTACATCGTCGTAGGAGCCGGAACAGCGGGCTGCGTACTCGCGAACCGCCTCACAGAAACACCCGGTGTGCGCGTGCTACTGCTCGAGGCCGGGTCGCGAGACCTCAATCCGATGATTCACGTTCCAGGGGGCGTGGGAAAGTTGTTCGGCCCCAGGGTGAACTGGCGGTTCCATACCGTTCCGCAAGCGCACCTTGACAACCGGCGGGTGTGGTATCCCCAAGGGAAGACGCTCGGCGGATCCAGCTCGATCAACGCGATGATTTACATCCGCGGGCAACGGGACGACTACGACAACTGGGCGGCACTCGGCAACGAAGGTTGGTCCTACGAGGACGTGCTGCCCTACTTCCGGAAATCGGAAGACAACAGCCGCATTGTCGACGAGTACCACGGACAGGGCGGGCCTCAGGCCGTCTCAGACCAGACGTCGCCCCACGTGCTGAGCACCTCGTTTGTGCAGGCCGCGCACGCCTGGGGCCTGCCGTACAACCCCGACTTCAACGGCGCGTCAATGTACGGCGCCGGCCTGTACCAGGTGACCTACCGGGCGGGAATGCGCCGCTCACAGGCGACATCCTTCTTGCGACCAGCGAATCGACGGCCCGGCCTGACCGTGAAAACCAACGCTCGCGTGCTGCGAATAGTGGTCAGCAACGGCAAGGCGGTCGGTGTCGAGGTTCGACAGACCGGCGCCACCCGAGTGATCCACGCCGAGCGTGAGGTGATACTCGCCGCGGGCGCCATCAACACCCCACGCCTACTGCTGCTATCGGGCATCGGACCCGCCGACGAACTGTCGCGTTTGGGCGTCAATCGGGTGCACGACCTACCCGGCGTCGGCAAGAACCTGACTGACCACCTCAACACGAACGTGCATTCAGCCTTGAAGGAGCCGATCAGCTACGACGGGCTTGACCGCTTTCCGAGGATGCTCGGGCCGGGCATGCGCTGGCTTCTCTGGCGGACCGGGCCGGCGGCCTCCGTGATTGTCGAAGGCGGGGGTTTCTTCAAGAGCGCAGGCGAGTCTCGGCCCGATCTGCAAGTCCACATCGCGCCGGCTCTCGTCGTCCGTGGTGGCCAAACACGACTTCGCGCGCATGGCTTCACCATCAACTCAACCTTCCTTCGTCCCGAAAGCCGCGGCAGCGTCACGCTCGCGTCGAACGACCCGTATGCCGAACCACTGATCAACCCCAACTACCTCGCCGAGCAGCGCGACCGGGACATGGCAATCGTGCAGGTGCGCACGATCCGCGAAGTGCTTGCCCAGCCGGAAATCGCACGGTTCATCAAAGATGAACTACTGCCCGGGCGCAGAGCTCAAACGGACGACGAGATCATGGCCTACGTGCGACAGTATGCGTCGTGCGACTACCACCCGGTCAGCACCTGCCGGATGGGCAGGGATGAAACCGCCGTCGTGGACCCACAGTTGCGGGTGCACGGCGTCGATCAGCTGCGCGTCATCGACTCGTCAGTGATGCCGAGACTGATCAGCGGTAACACCATGGCAGCGACCATGATGATCGCGGAGAAGGGCGCCGACCTGGTGGCGTCTTCGCATGTGTGACCGGCTGGCAGACCAGGTCACGTGACGCCGCCGTCTCTACAGGCCGCAATTTGCGAGTCCCGGCGTCCGACGTGGCGCATACGACGAGGCACTGGGCGAGGCTGGACACCACACACTGCGGGTTCGCAGTGGTAACACGGCCGTGCCGGCGCCGTGTTACAGGTCGTTGCCCGCGTACGAAAGATTGAAGCTTTTGTTCACCAGCGGGAAGTCCGGAACGATTGTCTCGGTCATGACCACCGGTAGGGCCGGCCAGTTGAACCACGACGGATCGACCACCTTGACCCGGCTCAGCCTGCCGTCCGCGGCGATTTCGACGCGGTGCGTGATCGTGCCGCGCCACCCCTCGACGACGCCGACTCCACTCGCACCGCTCCCACTAGTTATTCCGGGGCCGTCGTCCACCACGGTCTCAAGCGGCCCGCGGTGCTCGGCGACGATCGCCCTGATTAGCTCGGCGGACGCAGCGATCTCATCGCGGCGCACCGAGTAGCGCGCCAGCACGTCACCGCCGCGGTGGACGACGGGCGCGACCGGCAACTCCACGAATGGGTGATCGACTCTTGCGTCGACCGAGATCCCACTGGCGCGCGCGACGTAGCCGAGACAGCCGAGGTCCAATGCCGTGGCAATGTCGAGCACCGCCGTGCCCGCGAACCGGTCGCGCACCACAGAATGGCCCAGTGTGAGCCCGGCCAGTTCGGCAGCTTCCGCCGCGACGTCGGCGAGCACGGCGACGTCAGGTAACGCGCGCAGGGTCACCGCGCCGGGCCTGATCCCGTCACGCAGCAGCCGATGCCCGGTGACCGTCTCGTTGAGGCGCAGCAACCGTTCGCGCAGCCGCGCGGCGTGCGCGTTCGCAATGCCATAGCCGACGTCGTTGGCGAGCGCGCCGAGATCGGTGATGTGGTTGTAGAGGCGCTCCAGTTCGACGAGCAGCGC
>Ga0187809_10001166_pt1 | contig 12688 bp, 13 predicted proteins | sample NC_wetland_sal_i_8_FD_132415 | JGI IMG/M metagenome (GOLD analysis project Ga0187809, IMG submission 132415) | Wetland sediment microbial communities from Neuse River Estuary, North Carolina, USA - ASW_4 | ecosystem: Environmental > Aquatic > Freshwater > Wetlands > Sediment | place: USA: North... | reverse complement strand
GTCCCGGAGAGGGCGATCGTCTGGGTCACCGTGCCCGCAGCGGCGGTGACCGTGCGGTAGTGGTTGGTCGAGTTCCTGGTGCCTGCGGCCGCGTTGTAGCCGAGCAGGCCCACCGTCACCAGGACCACGATCGTGATCCCGACCGCCGCCCTGCCGACTATGTTCTTCGTTCGCTTCGTCGCCATGGGATCACTCGTTCCGTAGTGCGTCGATGGGGGCCAGCTTCGCCGCTCGCCAGGCGGGGTAGACACCCGCGACGATGCCGATGACCAGTGAGACTGCGAGCGCGAGGCTCGTCGCTGCGACCGAGATGATCACCGGGTAGTTGATGGCCTTGCTCAGGATCTGGCCCGCCACGATGCCCAAGGCGATGCCGAGCGCGCCGCCCATGAGTCCGAGCATGCTGGCTTCCACGAGGAACTGCAGCATGATGATGCTCGGTCGGGCGCCGAGAGCCTTCCTCAGACCGATCTCGCGGATGCGCTCGGTGACGCTCACGAGCATGATGTTCATCACGCCGATCCCGCCCACGAGCAGTGAGATGGCCGCGATGCCGGAGAGCAGCGCCGTGAGGATGGTCGTGAGCGACCCGATCGTCTCGACGAGGGCCTGCTGGCTGGAGACCGAGAAGTCGGGGGCGGCAGCGGTCACGTTGTGCATCACGTACATGGTCGTGGTCGCCTCCTGGATCGCCGCGGACAGGGAGTCCTTGTCCTTGGCCTCCATGAGGATGGTCGAGACGGAGTTCATGTTGGTCGACGTGGAGAACCGCTGAGCGTACGTTCCGGCCGGGATGACGATCTGCTCGTCCCCGTTGCCCGACAGCGTCGTGCCCACCGAGTTGAGGACGCCGATCACAGTGAACGACTGGCCGTTCAGCGTCAGCGTCTGGCCGACCGCGGAGGCGTCACTCCCGAAGAGGTTCTGGGCGGTGGTCTGACCGATGTCGGCCACCATCGAGCCCGCGTTCGACTCGTCGACCGTGAAGAAGCGTCCCTCGGTCAACGTGCGCGCCGTGACGTCCACCCAGTCGGGTGTGGTGCCGACGACGGATGGCGAGTCCGAGTTGCTGCCGTTGTACGCCGTCGACGTCGTCGTCGAGACCGGCGCAACGCGGAGGATGTCGGGACAGGTGGTCTTGTTCGCGAGGGCTGCCGCGTCGTTGAGCGTGAGCGGGGTGGTGAAGCGCGTCCGGTTGTTGGCCGTGCCCGAGTTGGCGTTCGCCACGGTCAGTCCCGAGTTGGCGCCGGAGCTGACGATGATGAGGTTCGAGCCCAGCTTGTTGATCTGGCTCGTGATCTGCTGCTGCGCGCCCTGACCGAGGCCGACGGTCAACATGACCGACGCGATGCCGATCAGGATGCCGAGCATCGTCAGGGCCGAGCGCATCTTGCGCGACATCACGGCGGTGAACGCCGTGCGCACGGTCTCCAGGAACGTCATACGTGGAGCCCTTCGGTGAGAAGCCCGTCGTAGATCTGCACCTGACGCTGTGCTTCGAGAGCGACATCGTGCTCGTGGGTGATGAGCACGATGGTGCGCCCCTGGTCATGGAGCTCGTGCAGCAGCTTGAGCACCTCGTGCGTCGAGACGGAGTCGAGGTTTCCCGTGGGCTCGTCAGCCAGGATGATGTCCGGGTTTGTCACCAGGGCCCGAGCGATGCAGGCCCGCTGCTGCTGTCCGCCTGACAGCTCGCCGGGGCGATGGTGCGTACGGTCTCCGAGACCGACCCGTTCCAGCGCTTCACGGGCGAGGTTGTGGCGGTCCCTCGCGTGCACGCCGGCGTACATCAACGGCAGCTCGACGTTGCGCTGGGCGGTCATCGACCGGAGCAGGTTGAACTGCTGGAAGACGAAGCCGATGCGCTTGTTGCGCACGAGCGCGAGGTCCCTCTCGGTCATCGTGCTGACGTCCTCGCCGCCGAGCAGGTACGACCCCTCGGTCGGGATGTCGAGGCAGCCCAGGATGTTCATCAGCGTCGACTTGCCGGATCCCGAAGGGCCGGTGATGGCGAGGTACTCGCCCTCCTCGACCTCCAGGCTGATCCCGCGGAGCGCCTCGAACGTGATGCTGCCTGTCCGGTACGTCTTGTGGACTTCGGAGAGCTCGACGATCGCCGACATCCGATCAGCTCCCCTGCGAGGTGGGGAACGACGTGGGAGCCGCGTTCCCGCCGCCTCCGTTACCTCGGCCGGTGAAACCGCTCGGGCGGGCGCCGCTGGGGAAGCCGGACCGCGAGCCGAACGGCAGCCTGCTGGCCGTGCTGGATGCCTGCGTGGTGACCAGCACCTCGTCGTTCTCGGCGAGCCCAGCAGTGATCTCTGTCCGGGCCCCGAAGGTACGGCCCACGGTGACGTTGGTCTTGGTGTGGACCCCGTTGGCGACGACGGTCACGTAGGTCTGCCCGTTCTCCTGCTGAACCGCAGCCGTGGGGACGGTCAGGACCGTGACCTCGCTCACGACGACCGTCACGTCGGCCGAGCCGCCGATGTACAGGCCAGTCGGTGTGCCGGTGAGGGTGACGATGATCGGGTACGAGGTCGTGCCGGAGGAGGTGGTACCCACGATGCCTACGCTCGTCAGCGTTCCCGCCAGGCTCGTCGTGGAGCCGGTGGCGGTCACGGTGCAGGCGAGGCCCTGCTTGAGGCTCGCCAGGTCGGCCATGCCGACGGTGGCGTTGACGAGCCAGGTGCTCGTGTCGACGACAACGACCTGAGCGGCCGCGGAGGTGTTCGACGAAACCGTCGTTGTCGTACCGGGGCCCGTGGTCGTCGACGTCGTCCCGTTCACCTTGCTGTTGGCCGTCAGGTTGACCTGAGCGACGACGCCAGTGAACGGGGCGGTCATCGTGGCACCCGCGAGATCACTCTGCGCGGAGGTCAGCTTGGCCTGCGCGGAGGCGAGCTGGGCCTTGGCAGCCTCGATCTGCGCCGAGGTGGCCGAACTCGAGGAGTTCAACGTGTTGAGGCTGGACTGTGCCGAGTCGACACCGGCCTGAGCCGTCGTGACGGCCGACGACAGCGTCGTGGTGTCCTCTGTGGCCAGCACCTGGCCGGCGGTCACGCTCTGTCCGAGCGCGACGTTCACGGCCGAGACGGTGCCCGCTGCCGGGAAGTTGAGGTATGCCTGGTTCTGGGGTGCGAGGGTGCCCGTGGCGGACACCGTGGTCCGCTGGGTCGTCTTCGTCGCCTTGACCGTCGTGGTCGTAGTGCCGGCTGACGAGGCGGCCGCTGGCCGCGTGAGCCGCCAGACGAAGAAGCCACCCGCCACGACAACGATGAGTGCGGCGGCTGCCACGATGGCCACCGTCCGTTTCCGCCACCGACGCATTCCACGCCTTCTTTCTCAAGTCACGACTCGTGCTGCCCGTGCCGAGAGACACGTTCACAGCCGACGTTCATGGTCTCACGGGGTTCCCATCAGCCGGCGGGTCGGGACTGTGCTGTTCCTGTGAGCATGCCATGAGTTGGCCGGGGTCCCTGTGGCCGATCCAGCGCCGGTCAGGACGGCCGGGTCGAGTGCCTTGCACGCCCTCGAGTGTGGAGCGAATGGGCAGGGACGAGGGATAGCGTCACGCTGTGTCGAACATGCACTTCGAACGGATGGCCGATGAGTACGCGACCGCACGGCCCCCGTACCCGGCGGTCCTGTACGCGGAGCTGTCCCGCCGTGGCGTGATCGGGCCGGGGCTCCGAGTGCTCGAGATCGGTGCCGGTGCGGGGCTCGCCACGACCGACCTCGTCGCCGTAGGGGCGGAGGTCACCGCGGTGGAACCGGGGGAGCGGCTCGCTGAGCTCCTCACCTCGAGGGTGCCGTCCGCAACAGTGCTGGTGTCAACGCTCGAGGCTGCAGTCCTCACCGACCACGCCTACGACGCGGCGGTGGCGGCTACCTCGCTGCACTGGGTAGACCTCGAGGCGGGGCTCCCCATCCTTCATCGGGCCTTACGGCCGGGTGGCTGGCTGGCGGTGTGGCGTACGCACTTTGGTGACAGCTCGCTGCGCACGGCCTTCCGCGACCAGGTTGACGTGATCGTCGGGGCCCGTCCACCGGCGCCCCAGCCTGCCGTGTCCAGGGATGACCGTCCTACTCTGGCGGAGCTCACCACGGACGGCTGGTTCGAGCACGTCGACTCGATGACGTGGGCGTGGCCCGTCCAGCTCTCCACGGCGCAGGTCAAGCAGCTCTACAGCACGTTCAGCAACTGGACACCCGACGAGGTGGAGGCCGCCGTCGCCGCCGCCGATCGGTGCGGGGGAACCGTGAACGAGCGCTTCCGTACGGTGCTGCACCTGTTGCGCGCCGTCTCAGCACGAACTGAGCACGCACTGAGCACGCATTGAGCACGGACTGGGCACGAACCTTCCCCGACGTCGCAGTCGGTGTGTCCCGTGGCCGATCGGTGCCCGCCACAGCCCGAGCCCCGCGCCCAGGGCGACCTGTGCCAGGCGGTCCGTCTACTCCTCGTCCAGCAGCAGTGCCACCAGACGGCGCAGGTCGTGGGTCAGCTGGTTCTCGGGCACGGCGACCTCCTCGTGGTCGGGAAGGGAGAACGTGTACGAGAACGCGTCGGGAGCGCTCGACCTCGTCGCGAGCGACATGAAGTCGGTGCGCGACACGATCATCCTCACCTCCCTGACGCGAGGGTCGTCCCCGTCGAGATCCAGCTCGCCCGTACGTGTCAGGCCTGCGAATCCGCCCGTCCGGCGTACCCCGACGGTGCTGGCAGCCGCGGGTGCCGCGCTCGAGCTGCCGCCGCCGGCCGCTGGGGTTACCCCGACCGCCGTCCAGGCCTTCCGTACAGCGTCGGCATGGCCGCCCGCCGCAGCGACTGTCGCGGCGGCGAAGCCGGCGAAGTCCGTGTTCGGACCCACGTCGGAGCCCGTCAGGGCGGCATACCAGATGCGACCGGCGCCCTCGGCTGAACTGCCGCCGATCGCGGTCGCCGCCAGCTGGAACGCACGGTTGGGGATCCCGCTGTTGATGTGGACGCCTCCGTTGTCGTCGGTGGTGTGGACGAAGTCCGCGTAGGAGCCCACCTGAGGGTCCTTGCCCAGCCTCGGGTCGTCGTACGCGGTGCCTGGGTGTGCCATGTCTCTGAGCGCCCGCGCCTTCACGCCGGGCAGGAAGATGCCCTCACCGATCAACCAGTCGGCCTGGTCGGCGGTCTGACCGAGGAGGCGTTGCTTCGCGCAGATCCCGAACACGTCCGACATCGACTCGTTGAGCGCGCCGGGTTCCCCTGAGTAGACGAGCCCGGCCGTACGTTCCGTGACGGCATGGCTGAGCTCGTGACCGAGCACGTCGATGGGCTTGGTGAACCGGCCGAAGATCTGGCCGTCCCCGTCGCCGAACACGAGCTGCGTGCCGTTCCAGAACGCGTTGTCGTAGCGCTGGCCGTAGTGGACGGACATCACGACCTCCGCGCCTGCGTCGTCGTACGACCTCCGTCCGTACACCTGACTGAACAGATCGAGCGCCGCTTGGCCTCCGGTCGCCGCCTCGTTGACCGCAGGGTCGCTGCTCTCCGGGTCACCGGCGGTGCGCACGAGGGTGCCCGGAAGCGTCTGCGTCGAGGCCGCTGTGTAGACGGCCCACACCGGCTTCGCCGCCCGCTGAGGGACGACAGCTGGGCCTGCGTGGCGCGCCGCACGGATCTCGGCGTCGGTCCGAAGCGTGTGCTGGACCGCGGTCGCAACGGGGTCGGACAGGATCGTGGGGTCGCCGGTCTCGGCCAGTCGCTCCAGCAACCACGGAGGCACGAACTGGCAGTACGGGGGGTGTCGTCTCGTCATGGTTCAGGTCTACCCGCCGACTCCGACAATTCCTAGGTCCGCGGCCGCCGACTCGGAGCCCGCGCCCGCGGCGTCGAGCGCGTCCCCGAAGCCAGGTCCGATGCACTGCGGCGTACGCGTTCCCCGTCGGCGGATGCCGTCAGCAGCCGTGCCCGCGCGGTTCGTGGAGAGCGTCTGTCGTCGTCAATCGACGGCTCGGCGCGCCGAGATGAGAAGCGCTATTTGTGAGGGCCTGTTCCCGCTACAGTTGCGCCACTTGTTCACCTATACCTGGGGGATTCTCCGTGAATTCAGACTCTGCTGCCGCCGCCGGCGGTGGCGCCTTCGCGACCGTTCTGTACCTGGTGATCGCGGTCGTCGCGATCGTCGCCCTGTGGAAGATCTTCGTCAAGGCCGGTGAGCCGGGCTGGGCATCGATCATTCCGCTCTACAACACCTACACGCTCGTCAAGATCGCAGGGCTCAACCCCTTGCTGTTCCTTCTGTTCCTCGTTCCGTTCGTCAACTTCGTCTTCGCCATCTACGTGATGATCAAGATCGGCGAGGCTTTCGGAAAGAGCGTGGGCTGGTCTGTGATCTTCCTCGTCATCCTGAGCTTCATCGGCATGCTGATGCTCGGCTTCGGGAGCGAGACCTACCACAAGCCCGCCTCGGCGGTCTGACACTTCACCACCAGCTCTGGCCGGGTCCGCGAAGGGCCCGGCCAGAACTGTCTCCGCACTGTGTCGGACGGCTCCCCTACGATGAGCGCCATGGACATCTCGCAGCAGGCCGACGCCGCACGCGCCGCCTCGCGTGCGCTCGCCATCACCCGCCGCGAGGTCAAGGACGCCGCGCTGAACGCCATGGCAGATGCGCTCCTGGCCCACGAGGCAGACCTCCTGGCTGCGAACGACGAGGACGTGTCCGCCGCCCGCGACGCGGGGACCGACGAATGGCTCGTCGACCGGCTCAGCCTGACCTCGCGCCGGGTCGCCGACATGGCGGAAGGCCTGCGGTCGTTGGCGCGTCTCGCCGATCCGGTGGGCGATGTCGTCCGTGGCTGGACGAACCCCAACGGTGTCCAGATCCGGCAGGTCCGGGTGCCGTTCGGCGTCGTCGGGATCATCTACGAGGCCCGGCCGAACGTCACCGCCGATGCGGCAGGGATCTGCCTCAAAGCCGGCAACGCCGTGCTGCTGTGCGGGTCGCGATCGGCGGAGCGGTCGAACCAGGCGGTGGTGGCGGCCCTGCGAGAGGGCCTGGCGGCATCCGGGCTCCCGGTCGACTCCGTACAGCTCCTGCCTGCCGGACGCGACGCGTCGGCTGCCCTGATGGCTGCCCGGGGACAGGTCGACGTGCTGGTGCCCCGCGGGGGAGCCGGGCTGATCGCTGCCGTCGTCGAGGGCTCCAAGGTGCCCGTCATCGAGACCGGCACGGGCAATTGCCACCTGTACGTGGATGCGTCCGCCGACCTCGACATGGCACGCGACATCCTGGTCAATGCCAAGACGCAGCGGCCGAGCGTCTGCAATTCCGTGGAGACGCTGCTGGTGCATTCGGCCATCGCCGACAAGGCCCTTCCGCTGCTGCTCGCCGCGATGAAGGAGAAGGGCGTCACGGTTCACGGGGACGCGGCGTTCTGTGCAGTGTCGTCGGATTGCCTACCGGCAGCTCCTGACGAATACGACGGCGAATACCTGACGCTGGATCTCGCGGCCCGCGTCGTCGACGATTTCGACGCCGCCGTGGCCCACATCCGTGACCACACCACGGGGCATTCCGAGACCATCATCACCCGTGATCTCACCGCCGCCGAGCGATTCGTCGCCGAGGTGGACGCTGCGGTCGTGCTCGTCAACGCCAGCAGCCGGTTCACCGACGGCGGCGAGTTCGGGTTCGGGGCGGAGATCGGGATCTCGACACAGAAGCTGCACGCTCGCGGACCGATGGCGTTGCCCGAGATGACCAGCACGAAGTACGTCGTCACCGGCACCGGGCAGATCCGGCCATGACCGTACGGATCCGAGTCATGCCCGGTTTCACGAGATGACCGGTAGGATCCCGCGCATGCTGCATCTGTTGGAGACCGGAATCGACTTCGGCGTGCCGACGTGGGTGTTCGGCGTCATCGCGCTGGCGATCTTCCTGGGCACCCTCGGGGCGCTCCGCTCGTTCGGCAAGGGACGCCCTCACTGGTGAGGCGCTCATGACGTTGCCCAACGGGCTCGCCCGGATCCCGGGCGCCACTCGACACCGTCTCGGTGTCATGGGTGGAACCTTCGACCCCATCCATCACGGCCATCTCGTGGCCGCCAGCGAGGTAGCGGCCAGGTTCGCGCTCGACGAGGTCGTGTTCGTGCCGACCGGTCACCCCTGGCAGAAGGCTGACCGCAAGGTCTCTCAGGCCGAGGACCGCTACCTGATGACCGTCATCGCGACGGCCTCCAACCCACGCTTCTCGACGAGCCGCGTCGACATCGAGCGCGAGGGGAACACGTACACGGTCGACACCCTGTCCGACCTCAGGGCCCAGGTGGGTCGTGACACAGATCTGTTCTTCATCACCGGCGCCGACGCCCTCAGCCAGATCCTCACCTGGCGTGGCGCCGACCAGCTGTTCGACCTCGCCCACTTCATCGGGGTGTCACGTCCGGGCTCGCCCCTGGACGAGTCCACCGTCGAACACCTGCCACCCGACAAGGTCACACTGATCGAGGTTCCAGCCCTGTCCATCTCGTCGACGGACTGCCGTCGCCGGGTCACCGATGGCCTCCCGATCTGGTACCTGGTCCCGGACGGCATCGTCCAGTACATCGCCAAGCGCGGTCTGTACCGCGAACACTAGGAGTTTCGTGCCAGCAACAACCCAAGCGATAGAGCTCACCCGACTCGCAGCCGAAGCGGCCGCCTCGAAGAAGGGCAGCGACCTCGTCGCCTTCGACGTGTCCGAGCAGCTCGGCATCACCGACGTGTTCCTGATCGTCACGGCGACCAACGAGCGCCAGGTGGGTGCCGTCGTCGACGCCGTGGAGGAGCGGTTGCTGGGGCGCTCGACGAAGCCGCTGGTACGCGAGGGAGGTCGCGAGAACCGCTGGGTTCTCCTCGACTACGGCGACATCGTCGTGCACGTCCAGCACAGCGACGAGCGGCACCTGTACGCGCTCGAGCGGCTATGGCGCGACTGCCCGAGGATCAGCCTCGAGGGCATCGAGGCGCCGGTGGAGGACGACGAGGAGGACGGTCCTGAGCCGGGCCTGCTCGCAGGCGAGCGACCCGGCCGCTGAGTTCGCATCCGGCCGGTTCGTTGGGGTAGAGTTTCTCGGGTCGCTTCGGCGGCTGAGGGGCTATGGCGCAGTTGGTAGCGCGCTTCCATGGCATGGAAGAGGCCACGGGTTCGAATCCCGTTAGCTCCACTTCTCGAACCGCTCTGACTGGGGACTACCCCCGGATCGGGGCGGTTTCTTGCATCTGTGGCTCTCCGACCAAATGTGCTGGTTCTGGCTGGATCACGCGTTCCTCTCGCCGGACGCCGAGGGCGATCAGTCGTAGACTGGGTGTCCATCGGGACTGACGGCAAAGGAGCCGACGATGACCACCCGATCGCGTGAAACCATCCCCCTCCTGACCTCCCCTGACGCCTCCGTCGTGGCGCTCGGGCTGCCTTCGCGCCCGGTGATCACCGCCAGACCGCCTGATCCGACCCTGCGGCTGCGTCTGAGAAGCCTGGGGCTTCCCGTCGTGGCCGGCGAGGAGCCGTACGTGGACCGGGTCCTCGACCATCCACTGGGGACTGCGGTCGCCGACGAGGTACGGCCGTGGACCAGATACCTGGGCGTCGGGCCCGAGCTCAAGGCTGTCGTCGACCACTTCGGGACGCCGGAAGGTCACACCCCTCCGGGCTTCCGGGTCGAGCTGGAGCTCGGTGCCGACGGAGTACTGCGTGCGGACCTGGCACGTGACATCGGCTACGACTCAGATGGTCGGCTGCGGCCGACCAACGTGCTGTACTCGGCGGACACGGCGAACCCGTACGAGGTCGCCGCGGTCGCCCCGATCATCGCGAACCTCACGTGCAACCCGGGCATCATCTACGACCTGTTCCTCAACGACCCGCTGGCCAACGTCGGCAATGCGTACGGCACGCGCGACGAGGTGATGGGCGAGATCGGCCGCATCCTCGGACCCGGCTGCGACATCAGCGTCGAGCTGGACGACCCGTTCGCCCCGCCGGAGCACGTGCTGGAGGAGGCGGAGCACTTCCGCGAGATGCTGGGCCGCTGGCGTGTGGTCATCAAGGTGCCGCACACCGGGCCGGTGAACGGCGAGAACGCGGGCCAGCTGCTCACGGGCGACAAACGGCTGGACCGCTGGTGGTGGGAGCCGGCGACCGCCGACGCGTTCCACGGCCACCGCCTGGCGCTGTTCCTCCACGAGCACGGGTTCCGGGTCAACTTCACGCTCATGTTCGAGCCGCACCAGACCCAGCTGGCGTTGCAGGCGAGACCGGCCTACGTGAACGCGTTCATCCGCCACCGTCTCACTCAGTCGACCCGCATGGCCGCGTTGCTCGACGCCTACGCCGCAAGCGGTGACGAGGGTCTGCTTGCCACGCTGCGCGAGTTCCTGTTGTCGACGGACCACTTGCCGGGCTGGGACACGCACCACGACCTCGCCGATTGCCGGCGGATGGCCGAGCGGATCATCGCGCACCGCCGCTTCCGTGAGCCCGAGGGCGCCGACGGGCTGGACTCCGTGCGGCACAGCCTGCGACTGCTCCGCAGCGCGAACCTCCCGGACACCCGCCTCATCGTCTGCTCCATGGAAGGGGAGAGGGCCTACCCGCAGATCGACTCTCTGCTGGCGTGCGACGAGTTCGTCGACATGACGCGGAGGGTCGTCGTCACAGCAGAGCCGCAGTACCTGGCTCGCTTCGCGTCTGCCAACCAGGTCGTCAGCTACCAGCGCCGGTTCCTCAATGCCGCGCACAGGGGAGGGCCTGGCCGAGGCTGATCGGCGACCAACCCCGCGGCACGGACGGCCGGCAGCGGTCTCCCGCCGGTCGTACGGGACGGTCGGCGATCCGAGCCGACTAGCCTGGCGGTGTCGGGACAGCAGACCAGGAGGTCGGTGGGGAGGCGCGCGTCATGGGCCACGAGCACGCGCACGGGGACGTGGGTCGTACGGGGCTGACGGTCGCGCTCGGCATCACCGGGACGGTTCTGGTCGTCGAGGCCCTGGGGGCTTTCCTGACCGGCAGCCTCGCGCTGCTCGTCGACGCGGGCCACATGCTCACGGATGCAGCGGGCCTGCTCATCGCTGTCCTCGCAGCCACGGCGATGGCCCGCCCTCCGACCAGCAGAAGGACGTGGGGCTGGGCGCGTACCGAGACGCTCGCCGCCGGAGCGCAGGCGTCCGTGCTGCTCGCGGTCGGCATCTACGCGTTCGTCGAGGGCGTACTTCGGCTGATCTCGCCGCCGCCGGTGGCGTCCGGCGGCCTCCTCGTCCTCGGCATCCTCGGCGTCGTCGCCAACTCAGCCTCGGCGTTCGTCCTGGCCGGGTCTCGCAACGCCAACCTCAACCTGAGGGCCGCGTTCCTCGAGGTTGCGAACGACGTCCTCGGATCGCTGGCCGTCATCGCGGCCGCCGTGATCATCCTGCTGACAGGCTGGACCCGGGCCGACGCCGTGGCAGGCATGCTCATCGCGGTGCTCATCGCTCCCCGTGCTGTGCTGATCCTCCGCCAGGCCGGCAGCGTGCTGCTCGAGAGCGTCCCTTCGCAGCTGGACCTCGACCAGGTCCGTACGCACCTGCTCGGCGTCGCCCACGTGACAGACGTCCATGACCTGCACGCCTCGCTCATCGGGACGGGACTCCCGGTCCTCACCGCCCACGTCGTCGTGGAGGAGTCCTGTCTGCACGACGGGCACACCCACGACATCCTCGACCAGCTGCAGAGCTGCCTGCGTGAGCACTTTCCCGTGAGCGTTGAGCACTCCACGTTCCAGCTCGAGCCCGCGGGGCATTCGATCCACGAAGCCGACGTCCACGCCTGAGCGACGGCGGACGCCCTACTTCTTGCCGAACGCCCTGTAGAGGAGGTGGACCGTCCCGGCCCCGACCGTGAACGCTCCGAAAGCGGCCAACGCGGCGATGACGAAGACCTGGGACGAGCTGCCGTACGAGTTGCTGCTCGTGGCCCCTGCCACGATGAGCAACAGCGTGAGGCACACGGCGGCAGAGAACGTGAGCAGCATGACGATCACGTCGAACGCGATCCGCAGCGGCGACGTCGCAGGCTTCTGCTGGGACGGGAGGCGTGGGACCAGGGACACAGGTCGCGCGGGGCCGGGCACGTCGGGGAGGTCGATGGTGAGTCGGTGAAGATCCTCGTCGGTACGGGCGTGGGCGACCTGCGTGAGCCGCAGCTCGAGCTCGGCGCGCGGGAGGCGTCCCGACTGGTAGTGAGCAACCAGCCGCTCGGCGACCAGTGTGCGTTCGGCAGCGCCCACCCTCATCGATCCAGACTGCAGCGAATCTGCCATACCCTCCATCGTGACTGATATTGGTACGCCATGCCAGCGTCGCATGCAAGGTAAGGACCGGAGCCGGAGACCGGCGTCGCTGGGTGCGACCGTGGTCGTAGTGGGGTGGGTCCAGACCGGCGGCGTCAGGTTCACGGCCGGCGACCGCCACGAGCGGCCGGAACGCTGGTCTCGCAGGCCTCTCCCGTACGATTGTGGTGACGGCTCGGATCGGAGTGGTGATGCTGCGTAGCCCCATGGCGAGGGTGCTGACGGGCATGGCCGTTGTCGCCCTGTCGCTGCTGACGGCGTGCGGCCCCACGACCGCAGGGGCTGGTCCTGCTGTCAGCACCGCGACGTCACCCGTGACCTCAGCGGCGACGTCCAGCG
>Ga0187809_10001165_pt1 | contig 12689 bp, 10 predicted proteins | sample NC_wetland_sal_i_8_FD_132415 | JGI IMG/M metagenome (GOLD analysis project Ga0187809, IMG submission 132415) | Wetland sediment microbial communities from Neuse River Estuary, North Carolina, USA - ASW_4 | ecosystem: Environmental > Aquatic > Freshwater > Wetlands > Sediment | place: USA: North... | reverse complement strand
GCACGTCGCGCCGTTCGCGGGCGACCAGCACCAGGTGAGCCCACGGGTGCGACTCAACTTCTATCCCGATCCCGCCAACACGTTCTATCTCTACTACGGCAGGCTGTTCCTCCCGACGAACATCGAGGACTTGCGCGCCATCACCAGCGTGGCGGACTCGGGCGTCGTGACGGCGCCCACTCTTCCCGAACGCGACGATTTCTACGAGATCGGCTACATCCACCGGTTCCCGTTTGGTGTCGTCGCCAAGCTCTCGGGTTATCACAAGGTGAGCAGCCCCGGCATCGATGACAACACCGTGCCGGGATCGGCGATCACCACGTCGGTGAACATCCAGGACGTTCGGATCACCGGCCTCGAGGCCGCGGTCGAGGTCAGGCCTAACGGCCCGGTGTCGGGGTATTTCAACTTCGCGCTCAACCACGCGTACGGATTCGGTACGATCACGGGCGGATTCTTCCCGTCGGCGCCGCCCTCCGGCGCGTTCGATCTCGACCACGACCAACGGATTTCGTCCCTCGCCTCGGTCGTGTATTCGGCGCAGCACTTCTACGTCGGGGCGACCGGCACGTACGGCACCGGCCTGACCAACGGCCTAACGCCCGATCCGTCGGACCCGTCACTGCCGCCGTACGGCACCGGGCTCTTCGACTTCAACAAGGGCTACAAGGTGAACCCCAGCTTCATTGTGGACCTGAACGCCGGATACCAACTGGTGGTCGGCTCGACGGCCGTGCGGCCCGAAATCCACATCAACAATGTCTTCGACAGCTGGTATCTGCTGAAAGGCGCGTTCTTCAGCGGCGCCTCGGTTGGTAGACCTCGGTCGGTCCAGGTGCAGGTCAACGTTGCGTACTAACGAACGAGCCCGGTGACGGGCTTCCTCGCTCTTTGGAACACGGATTAGACGGATCGAACGGATTATACGGATTGTTCAGCTGCGGAGTGATGTTCGTCGCGCGAGGCCTTCCAAGGCGTTCGTTGTAAACAAAAAAGCGTTGTTGTTGTTAACGCCCATGATGATTCTGTCCCCGCAGCCGAGCGATCCGTCCAATCCGTTCGATCCGTCTAATCCGTGTTCCAAAGAGCGAGGAAACCCACCAAGCGGGCTCGTTGGCGCGAACGGAAATTCAGCTATTGGACGAGGCGCGGTAGTCCAATCCCAGATCGAGGGCCGGCGGCGAGTGCGTGAGGCCGCCAACGGAAATCCGATCGACGCCGGTCTCCGCGATGGCTCGCACCCGCTCGAGTGTCACACCACCGGACGCTTCGAGCGGGACGCGCCCCGCCGCGCGCGCCACGCACGCGCGCATCGCATCGAGCGACATGTTGTCGAGCAGGATGACGTCCGCACCGGCAGCGAGCGCGGCGTCGACCTGCCCGACGTCATCGCACTCGACTTCCACGCAGATGCCTGGCCGAGCCGCCTCGCGCGACCGGCGCACCGCCAGCGCGATGTCGCCGCCTAACGCAGCGAGATGATTGTCCTTGATCAGCACCGCCTCGGCCAGATCGGCGCGATGGTTGACGCCTCCACCACACCGCACGGCGTATTTCTCGAGTGCCCGAAAAGTCGGCGTCGTTTTCCGCGTGTCGTAAATGCGGCCCGCGGTTCCGTGCACGGCTTCCACGTACCGGGCCGTCAGCGTCGCCACGCCCGACAACCGCTGCACGAAATTGAGCGCCACGCGCTCGGCGCTCAACAGTGCGCGCCACGGCCCCGCCACCTCGGCGACGACGCCGCCGGCGACCACACGCGCGCCATCGCCCGATACGACGCGAACCCGCACGCTCTCGCTCAGCGTTTCGAACGCCGCGACAGCCAAGGGCAGCCCAGCGATCACGCCGGCCGCTCGCGCCACGATCGCCGCGCGCCCCTGCGCATCCGCCGGCACCGTGGCCAGCGTCGTCACGTCCTCGAACGCGCGATCCTCATCGAGCGCGGCGCGCACCAGCGCCCTGGTCTCGGGCGCCGACAAGGGGAAGCCTAACGCAGCGTTGGTCCCCGTCAGCAGGGAGCCGGTCACTCGCCGACCATCGCCGCCGGCGCAGACAGCGACGGCGCCGCGCCGCCGATCGCGACCATCCGGTCGATCGCTCCACGCGCACGATCCGCGATCTCCGGCGGTACCGTGATACGGTACTCCATTGCCTCGAGCGAGTGCTTCACCTTGGGCAGCGTCGTGACTTTCATGTACTGACACGACGCGCGCTCATCCGCGGCGAGGAACGTGCGATCGGGATACGCCCGCTCGAGGCGATGCAGGATCCCGACTTCCGTTGCCACGATGAACGTATCGGCATCGGACTGTGACGGCCGCCGGATCATTCCCTCGGTGGACAGGATCTGCACCCCCGACGGATCGATGTCGCCCGCCGATATCGCCTCGATCAGGCTCGTCGAGCACCCACACTCCGGATGCACCAGAAACTCCGCTTCCGGATGCGCCGCGCGCTGCTCGGCCACGCGTGCGGGCGTGATGCCCGCGTGCACGTGGCACTCGCCCATCCACACGTGCATGTTGGCCCGCCCCGTGATCCGCCTAACGTGCGCGCCGAGGAACATGTCGGGGAGGAACAGGATCTCGCGGTCGGCGGGGACCGATTGCACGACTTCCACGGCGTTGCCCGACGTGCAGCAGTAGTCGCTCTCGGCCTTGACCTCCGCGCTCGTGTTCACGTAGCTCACCACGACCGCGCCCGGATGCTCGGCTTTCCACGCGCGCAACTGCGTGGCGTCGATCGTTGCCGATAGCGAGCACCCGGCGCCGAGGTCGGGCAGCAGAACGGTCTTTGCCGGAGACAAGATGGCGGCTGTCTCGGCCATGAAGTGCACGCCGCAGAAGACGATGACATCGGCCTCCGTGCGCGCGGCTTCGCGCGACAGGCCTAACGAGTCGCCGACCACGTCGGCCACGTCCTGCACTTCGGGTCGCTGGTAGTTGTGCGCGAGGATGATCGCGTTGCGGTCGCGTGCCAGCGCGCGGATCTCATCGTGCAGGGCGGAATATCGATCAGTGTATGCCATGTTCGACTCCGGATCACGTCGTCACGAGCGCGCCGTTCCCGCGCCACAGGACGTGCCGGTGCTGCCAGCTCCGTCGGGAGCGCGGAAAATCGGTGCGATAATGGCCGCCGCGCGATTCTTCGCGCAGCAGCGCGGCCCGCGCGATGAGTCGCGCGGTTTCCACCAAATTGGCCTCTTCGGTAGCGCCTTCGGGCAGACGGCGCTCGATGTCATCGAGCGTCGTCAGGCAAGTGCGCAGGCCGTCGGCCGATCGCACGATGCCCGCGAACTTCCACATCGTCTCGCGGATCATGTTCGCCGCGACTTGCGCAGCGCCCCGATCGGTGAGGGGCGGCACGCGCCACTCGCGCGCCGGCGGCACGGCGTCCAACGCAGGCACGGTTTCCAGGTCGCGGGCCACGCGCTCGGCGAACACCAGCCCCTCGAGCAGCGAGTTGGACGCCAGGCGGTTGGCGCCGTGCACGCCCGTGCGCGCCACCTCGCCGCAGGCGTAGAGGCGGCGCAGCGTCGAGCGTCCGGCCAGATCGGTCACGATGCCGCCCATCGCGTAGTGCGCCGCCGGCGTCACCGGGATGGGCTCCACGCGCGGGTCGACGCCGCGCGCCATGCACAGCGCGAAGATCCCGGGGAATCGCTGGGCGAAACCGGCGCCTAACGCAGTGGCGTCGAGTCGGACGCCGCCGGTCGCCTGCTGCTCGCGGAACACCTCGCGCGCCACGACGTCGCGCGGCGCGAGCTCGGCGTCCGGATGGCGCGCCGGCATGAACCGCTCGCCTAACGCATTGATCAGGATCGCGCCTTCGCCCCGGACCGCCTCCGAGATGAGCGCCAGCGGCGTCTCCGGCGTATCGAGCGCCGTCGGGTGGAATTGCACGAACTCCATGTCCTCGAGCTCGGCGCCGGCGCGGTAGGCGAGCGCGATGCCGTCGCCGGTGGCAACGGCCGGGTTGGTGGTATAGCGATACACCTGCCCGCATCCCCCTGTGGCGAGCACGGTCGCGTCGGCGTGGATCTCGAGCGGCGCGCCGGCCTGGCTCGCCCGCACGCCGAAACAGATTCCGTCCTCGACCACCAGCTCGAGCGCGCGCGTCCGCTCGAGCACGCGCACCCGCTCCGTGGCGCGCACCCGCTCGACGAGCGCGCGCACGACCTCGGCGCCGGTCTGGTCGCCGTGCGCATGCACGATGCGCCGCTCCGAGTGCGCGGCCTCCTTGCCTAACAGAAACTCGCCGCGCGGATCGAGGTCGAAATGCACGCCGGCCGAGCTCAGCTCTCTCACGCGCGCCGGCCCTTCGTGCACCAGCACGTCCACCGCCGCGCGGTCGCACATCGCCGCACCGGCGGCGAGCGTGTCCTGCTGGTGCAGCTCCGGCGAATCACCGGCGCCGATGGCGGCGGCAATGCCGCCTTGGGCGTACGCCGTGGCGCTGTCGAAGAGCGACCGTTTGGTGAGGAGCACGACGTGGCCCGACAGCGACGCACGCCAGGCCGTGTGCAGTCCGGCGACCCCGCTGCCGATGACGAGATACCGGCACCGGAGTGGACTCCGCTCCTTCTGATTCCCAAGCATATGCTGCCGAACGGGACGAGAATGTCCCGCCGGGTCTATGCGTTCGGGTTGGTCAGACGGAGCGGTTCGGCGGGTAAGTTCATTTGATCTCCCATTGGTAATGAGTGGAACCGAGCTGGGGGGCCGGTTGGGAAACGCCTTGGTTCCGCGGTGCGGAACCCTCCCAGCGTGTACAAATATAGTAGCCTGACAGGGAAACGGCGCCAAGCGCCGCTTCCCTCTATAGTTCTGTCATGGCCCTCGACATCCGCACGGCTACGGACCTCGACGCGCTCAACGCACGCGTACGCACCGAAAGTTCCTTCGTCGACCGCATGCGGGCCGAGCTCGGCGGCGTCGTCATCGGTCAGCGCGCCATGATCGACCGCTTGCTCGTTGGGCTTTTGGCCGACGGACACGTGCTGCTCGAAGGCGTGCCCGGCCTCGCGAAAACCTTGGCGGTTCGCGCCCTCGCGGCGTCGATCGACGCGTCGTTCCGTCGCGTGCAGTTCACGCCGGATCTGTTGCCGGCCGATCTGGTCGGGACGATGGTCTACGACCAACGAAGCGGCGGATTCACGGTGCAAAAGGGGCCGATCTTCGCCAACATCATTCTCGCCGACGAGATCAACCGCGCACCGGCGAAAGTGCAGAGCGCATTGCTCGAAGCGATGCAGGAGAAGCAAGTGACGATCGGCGGGGTCTCGTACCCGCTCGAGGAGCCGTTCCTCGTGCTCGCGACACAGAATCCGATCGAGCAAGAAGGCACGTACCCGCTGCCCGAGGCGCAGGTCGACCGGTTCATGATGAAGCTGCTCGTCACGTACCCGGCACGCGAGGAAGAGAGCGCGATGCTCGACCGGATGACCGGCGGCACCGTCCCCGTCGTGCGACGCGTCGTGGACGCCGAGCGCATCCTCGCCGCGCGCCGCATGGTGGATGAGATCTATCTCGATCCGCGTGCACGCGAATACGCGTTGGACCTGGTGCGCGCGACGCGCGAGCCGGCAGCCGCCGGTCTCGCTCCGTTAGCACCGTTGGTCGCGTACGGCGCGAGCCCGCGCGCGGCGATCGCGTTGGTCCGTGCGGCCAAGGCACAGGCCTTTCTCGACGGGCGCGGCTACGTCGCGCCGTCGGACTTGAAGACGCTCGCGCACGACGTGCTGCGCCACCGCGTCATACTCACCTACGAGGCGGACGCCGAGAGCGTGACGGCCGATCAGGTCCTCGACCGCATCCTCGATGCCCTGCGCGTGCCGTGAATCTGCCTGACGTCCTGCGACAGGTTCGCCAACTCGAGATCCGGAGCCGGCGGCTGGTGCAGGATGTGCTGGCCGGGGAATATTCGAGCGTGTTCAAGGGACGCGGCGTGGAGTTCGCCGACGTGCGGCCCTACCTGCCGGGCGACGACGTGCGCACGATCGACTGGCGCGTCACCGCGCGCGCGGGCGCGCCGTACGTTAGGCGATACACCGAGGAGCGAGAGCTCACGGTGCTGTTCCTCATCGACCACAGCGCGTCCGACGCCTTTGGCACGCGGCGGCGCACGAAGGCGGAGTTGGCTACCGAAGTGAGCGCCGTGCTCGCGCTGGCGGCGGTGCGCAACAACGACCGCGTCGGCGCGATCCTGTTCTCGGATCGGGTCGAGCAGTTCGTCGCGCCGGCCAAAGGCAAGCGGCACGTGCTGCGCGTGATTCGCGAGATGGTGTCGTTCGAGCCGAGCGGGACGGGAACCGATCTCGCTGCGGCGTTCGACTTCGCCATGCGGATCTTGAAGCGGCGCGCTGTGGTGTTCGTGTTCTCGGACTGGATGGCGGGTGACTACGACCGGGCGCTCGAAATGGTGGCGCGGCGGCACGACACGATCGGCGTCCATCTCGTCGACGAGCGGGACGTCGAGATGCCTGACGTGGGCCTCGTCGCGCTCCGGGACCCGGAGCGCGACGAGTGGCGGTGGCTGGACACCGGACGCGGCGACGTCCGCGCCGCGTTCGGCCGCGCCGCGGCCGCACGCGACGCGGCCGTCGCCCGCCGGTTGCGCACCGCCGGTGCCGATCTGATCCGGCTCCGCACGGCCGACGGCTACGTCGCCCCATTGTTAGGCTTCTTCCGGCGCCGCGAGCGCCGCATGCGGCATTGACGTGCGCGGGCACCGGGCGCGTGTCTGTCTCGCCGCGCTGACGGTCGCGCTGGCACCGCGCGCCGCCGCGGCGCAGCACCTCGACGTCTCGGGCGGCGGCACGGTCACCGTGGGCGATACGGTCACCATCGACCTGCGCGCGACCCTCCCCGACGGTGCCTCGATCGCCGGCGATCCACACCCCCGCGATTCGCTGCCCAACAGCGTTAGGCTGCTGGCGCTGGACACCCTGCCGCGCGCCGCCGACGGCGCGCGCCGCTACCGCGCGCGCATCGCGTTTTTCCAGACGGGCAGTCTCACGAGCCCGGCCTTCGCACTGCCGTACCGCCGTGCCGGCGCCGAGGCCGCCGACTCGGTCGTGAGCGGCGCGGTGCTCGTCACGGTCATGGCAACGCTGCCCGATACGGCGGTCGCCATGCGCGACATCCGGCCCATTGCGTCCTTCGGCGGCTCCGCGCGCTCGGCGTCCCGCTGGTGGCTCGCGGCGATCGTGGCGCTGCTCGTGGCCGCGGCTGCGGCGATCGTGCGCCGCGCGCGCCGGCATCGGCCCGAGCCGATCCCCGCCGCGCCGATCGAGCAACCGTTAGGCGCGTACGAAGCAGCGCGCGCCCGCCTGCGCGCCCTCGGCGACGCCGACCTCGCGAGCCGCGATGTCGCCCGCTTCTACGACGAGGTCACCGACACGCTGCGCCGCTACCTCGAGGCCACGCACGACATTCCGGCCGCGCACCGCACCACGCCGGAGTTGCTCCGCACGCTGCCCGCGCCGCTCGCACCCTCCGCCGCCGCCACCGGCGCTCTGTTAGGCGAAGCCGATTTTGTCAAGTTCGCGCGCCTCCGCCCCGATCCCTTTGCGGCGCAGGCATTCGCGGCGCGCGCAGCCGACCTCCTCGAGGCGTGGCACGAGTCGGCGGCATCGGCGCTCGCCGGCACCGCATGAGCGATGCGCTTCGCTGACCCCTGGGCGCTCGCCCTCGTGGCTCTCCTGCCGGCCTACCTCTGGTTCGCCTGGCCGGGCCGCCGGCGTCCCCCGGCGGCCGCGCTCGGACTCCCCGCACTCGCGCTCCTCGACTCGACGCCGCGCTCGCGCCGCGAACGCGCGCTGTGGTGGCCCGTCGCGCTACGCGCCGTGGGCTTGCTCGCGCTCATCGTCGCACTCGCGAGACCGCGCTCGCCCGGCGACGTCCGCGACGTGTCCACCAACGGTCGCAACATCGTCATCGCACTCGACATCTCGAGCTCGATGAAAGCGCTCGACTTCGCGCCCGACAACCGCATCACCGCCGCCAAGCGGGTCCTCACCCGCTTCATCGACCAGCGCCGCGGCGACTTCATGGGCCTCGTCATCTTCGCCAGCCGCCCGTTCACGCAGGCGCCGCTCACCGACGATCACGGTGTCCTAACGGAACTCCTCGGCCGCGTGGACATCGGGCTGCTGCCGGACGGCACCGCCATCGGTACCGCGCTCGCGATGGCCGAGAACCACCTCAAGGACTTGCCGCGCCACAGCGGGGTGATCGTGCTCCTCACCGACGGCGGCAACAACACCGGCGCGCCCGATCCGCTCGTCGCGGCGCGCATCGCGCGCGCCATCGGCGTGCGCATCTACGTGATCGGCATGAGCGCGCGCCCGGGCTCGCGCCTGCCCACGGATGCGTGGGTACGCGGCATGGGCCAACAGTACCAGCGCCGCGAGCTCGCGTACGGCGAAGAGCCGGCGGTGCTCAGTGCGCGCGATGAACAGCTGCTGCGCGCAGTCGCAGCGACATCCGGGGGTGCGTACTACCGCGCCACCGACGAGCGCGCCCTTGCCGACATCGTGCGCGAAATCGACCACGTCGAGAAAACCACGCTCGAGGAGCGCGAGGTCCTCACCTGGAACGAGCATGCAGGCTGGTTCATCGTACCGGCCCTGCTCATCCTGTCGCTCGAGGTCGCGCTGCGCACCACGTGGCTCCGGACGGTGCCCTGACGATGCGCCTCGACGCACCACTTTGGCTGCTGGCGCTCGTGCCGCTGATTCCGTTAGGCACCTGGGCGTTGCTGCGCCGCGAGCGCCGCCGTCGCGCCGGCCGCGCCCGCTACGGCGACGCGTCGCTCGTCGCGCGCACGTCCGCTCTGGCGCCGCGTGGCCGCCGCATCGCGGCCGATGCGCTCGTCATGTGCGCCGTGACGCTTCTGGTCGTGGCGCTCGCGCGTCCCCAGTGGGGCGAATCCCGCGCCGCCGTCGAGCGCTCGTCGCGCGACATCCTCTTCGTGCTCGACCTGTCGCGCTCCATGAACGCCGCCGACGCGCACCCGTCGCGCCTCGCCCAGGCCAAGGCCGCCACACGCGCCATCGCGGATTCCCTGCCGCACGACCGCGTCGGCCTCGAGGTGTTCGGCGGCAACGCATTCCTGCAACTGCCGCTGACCACCGATCATGGCATCTTCGCGCGTTTCATCGATGCCGTGACCACGGAGGACGTCCCCGATCCAGCCACCGACGTCGAAGGCGCGCTCGACCTCGCCGCCGCCACGTTTGCCCGCGACGGCGGCGCCGGTTCGCGCAGCGTGGTGCTCCTCACGGACGGCGAAGCCACGCAAGGATCGATGCGCGACGGCGCGCAGGTGCTGGCCAAGGCGTACATTCATCTCTTCGCCGTCGGCGTGGGCTCCGTTGCCGGCGCGACGGTACCGGAGACGCCATCGGATTCCCGCCCCCACCGCGATTGGCGCGGCCAAACGGTGATATCGCGCCTCGATGAGTCCGACCTCGCCGCCGCGGCAGCGATCGCCGCGGGCCGCTATGACCGCTGGACCGGCCCCTCCGGCGCGACACGCGTGATCGCCGCGATCCGTCAGTTAGGCACGGCGCGCACTGCGTCGAGTGAACGCGCGGCCTTCACCGATCGGTTCGAGTGGCCGCTCGCCCTCGCGGTGCTCGCGCTCGTGCTCGAGTCGCTGCTGCGCGCGCCGTCGGTGCGCCTGCCGGGCCGCGCCGTCGCGATGCGGACCGCCGGCGCCCGCGCCGCCGCCCTGGTGCTCGTCGCCGCCGGCCTCGCCGGTGCGTTAGGCTTCCAGTCGCGGCTCGATACGCGCCGCGCCGCCCGCGCCGTCTCGTTCTACGAGGCCGGCCGCTATCGCGACGCGCTCGACGAACTGCGCGCCCTCGTCCGCGACGCGCGCCGTGCGAACGACCCGGATGCCGCCGCACTGTTGTCCTACGACATTGGCAACTCGCTCTACCGCCTGGCGCAGTTCGACGAAGCCGTCAACAACTACCGCCTCGCGCTGGGTGGCCCACCCGATGTAAGACGCCGCGCGCTCTTCAACCTCGGCGACGCGTACATGCACGTGGCCGACGAGGAGCCCGACAAGCGACCCATGCTCCACGCCGCGATCAACGCGTACACCGAGGCCCTGGTCATGGCGCCGCGCGACGTGGACGCCAAATGGAATCTCGAGCTGGCCCTGCGCCGGTTGGCCGACGAGGAGACGCGGTTTGGCGGAGGTCCGCACCGCGAGGCGGACTGGGGCGGCGGCAACCTCACCAAGTCCGGCTATGCCGGTGCACCACGAACCGGCGCCGGCGCGTCCCAGGGCGCGGGCTTCGGGAATCCCGAGGGTGGTCAGTCGGCTCCGCAGATCTCTGAGTCCGACGCGCGTCGGATGCTCGATGCGCTGCAACGAGCGATGGTGACGGGGCAGACTGGCGGCGGATCGCGTGGCGCAAAGGCGACATCCACCCGGGCTGATTGGTGATGTGCTCGCGCAACGGCACTTCGCGAGACATGTTAACCACTTGACCGTCAAGCGCTTGAATGTTCGCCGGCACGCGCCGATGCAGGCGCGTCCCTTGCACCGGAGCCAGCCGCGGCTTTGCTTCGGCGGTTCGGGAATGTCGAATTCCCGAGGCCGCGATTGGTTCGGAAGGCTCATGCGCGACGTCGCGCAGCGGCCGGTGTAGGCCGCATCCGCTTCGATGCCGAGGTTCGATCTCGTGGGTGTGACAACCCCGTGGGTGATTGCGTGGCTGGTGATCGGCGCCGCCGTAGGCGCGCTGGTCACCTACCTGATTGTTAGGCGGCAGCGCCGCGTGACGCGGCGCGAGCACGTCGTGCAGTTGCGTCGCCGCGAGGCCGCGATCGATCGCCTCAAGAACACGATCAAGGAACACACCGACCGCCTCCGCCACCAGGATGACGAGCTTCGCGAGCTCGGCCTCGTGCGCCGCGAGCGTATTGCGTTAGGCGGTGACCTCGATCAGGCGCGGCGCACCATCGCCGAGCTCCAGCATTCGATCGACTCCACGCGCGCCGCCGCGCGCGAAGCCGAGCTGCGGTTGGGCATGGCCCTCGAGACCGAGCGCCAGGACGCCGCGGCGCGGCGCGCCGCGAGCGCGGCCGAGCTCACTGCCGCTCAGGAGAGCGCCCTCGGGCTCAGGGCCGAGCTCGCCGCCGCGCGCGAAAGCGCCACGCGGATCACGTCGCGCCTCGAGGCAGACCTGGCGGCGACCCGCGCACTGCTCGAGCGCACCGCCGAAGACCTGCACACCGAGCGCGCCATGTCGGCCGACGCTCGCGCGGAGCTCGCACGCCGTGTGACGCTGCTGGAAGACGACCGCATCCGCCTCGAAGCGGAGCTGTCGAAGGAGCGCCGCGAAGGCGCGGAAAAGCAGCAGGCGCTCAGGTCGTACGTGAGCACGCTGCGCGAGCAGTATGCGCTGGCGTGCACCGAGCGCGACGCGGCAAGCCGCGAGGCGGAGCTGCGTCGGAAGCAGGCCGACGACATCTCGCGCGCGCTCGACGCGGCGTACGCCGAGTTCGGGCGCCGGTTGGACGAAGAGCATTCGGAGGCCGTGAGCGTGCTCTCGAAAGTCTGGGACTACGTGCACAACTATCCGCGGCTGCGCGACCGTCCCGTTCCGTTAGGCGAGACGCCGCTGGCTGATGCGCCCCCAACCGACGAGCCGCCCGAGGAGCCGTACTATCCGCCTGCCGGCCCGTCGGCTGGCGCACGGCCCGCTGCCGAGCCGTCGGCGCCTCCCGCCGACGCCGCTGCCCGGCCCCGCCAAGCCCCGCCGGCCGCGGCCGCTCCGTCAGGCGGGTCGCCGGCGGACGTCGAGCGCGAGGTCCCCGCCTCGCCGCCGCGCGACCTCGCCGACGCGCCGCGCACATCCGGCGGCCGCGAATACGACATCGAGGAAGCCCTGTCCGACAGCATGCCGCACGCCGATCGCCAGCCCGGCTTGCCCACGCACAGCACGCGCGTCCGGCGTCCAGTTTCCGCGATGCGCCGCGACAACGACGTGCTCGTCATTTGCGACGACGGATCCGTGTGGTCCAAGCGGCCCACCGGCTGGGTTCAAGAATCCGCGATTCCGGGGTCGGAAGTTGGTCAGGAACCCGGCTCCGGCCCTGGCACCATGGGCAACGAGGGCGAGCGCGGCGAAATTGCGTAGGTGACCTCCGACAAGCGAGTCGAGTCGCCGTCGCCGCCACGGATCACCATGATAGGACGAGCCCTCCTGCTCCGCTGCCCGCGCTGCGGGGGACGGGGCATCCGGCGCTCCTGGTTCAAGTTCAAGCACGCCTGTCCCACCTGTGACCTCGCGTTCGAGCGCGGCGAGTCCGAGGACTACTGGCTCGGCGCCTACATGTTCAACCTCGTTGCGGCCGAGCTCGTGTCGGTTGGTATCGCGGTGCTGGTCATTGTATCCGTGTGGCCTGCCGTGCCGTGGAACCTCGTGTGGGCGCTTGCGGTAGTGCTCGCGATCGCGATGCCGGTCATATTCTTTCCTTTGCGCGCGATCTCTGGCTGGCGTTCGACCTCATGTTCCGGCCGACCGACCCGGACCGCGTCTCGCACCAGTGAACCACGTATGAGTTTAGGTAGCATCTGGTTCTGGTAATTACGCATGAAGAAGCGGACAAAGCACGGTCACTTCGGACAAAGCACGGACCGCTCGTCTGCCGTGCAGGCTTCGCGCT
>Ga0187809_10001164_pt1 | contig 12689 bp, 11 predicted proteins | sample NC_wetland_sal_i_8_FD_132415 | JGI IMG/M metagenome (GOLD analysis project Ga0187809, IMG submission 132415) | Wetland sediment microbial communities from Neuse River Estuary, North Carolina, USA - ASW_4 | ecosystem: Environmental > Aquatic > Freshwater > Wetlands > Sediment | place: USA: North... | reverse complement strand
GCCGGCCTGCTATCCGGCGGCGAGCAGCAGATGCTGGCCGTCGGCCGGGCCCTGGTGACCCGGCCGCGGCTGCTGCTCGTGGACGAGATGAGCCTCGGCCTGGCGCCGGTGATCGTCGAGCGGCTACTACCGATCCTGCGCCGCGCGGCCGACGAGCTGGGCAGCAGCGTCCTGTTCGTCGAGCAGCACGTGGCGCTGGCCCTGGAGATCTCCGATCGGGCCTACGTCCTGGCCCACGGCCGGATCAGGCTCGAGGGCCCCGCCGCCGAGCTCCGCGAACGACGTGAGCTGCTCGCCGCCAGTTACCTCGGGGAAACAGCCGCCTGAGCAGGCCGCCTCTGGCTAACCCGCACCGACAGATACACACCATCACCGAAAGAAGCACAGATGAAACCACTTAGATGGCTCAGCGTGACGGCCGCCGCCGTGCTCGTGCTGACCGCGGCGGCCTGCAGTTCGAGCAGTTCGAGCAGTTCGAGCAGCTCGAGCAGCTCGAGTGCGCCCTCATCGGGCAGCACGACGGCCGCGGCCAGCAGTTCGGTGTTCGGCACCCCCAAGAAGGCGACCGGCTCACCGTACGTCTTCGGGATGATCAACGACGAGACCGGTGCGGTCACCTTCCCCGAGGGCCGCCAGGGCGCGATCGCTGCCGCTGACTACGTCAACAACTACCTCGGCGGCATCAACGGGCACCCGATCGTCATCGACGCGTGCACCGGCGACGGTACCCCGGCCACCGCGGCCCGCTGCGCCAACCAGCTGGTGGCCGCGCACCCGATGGCGATCCTGGGCGCGGCCGACGTCGGCGCGCCCGCTTCGATCCCGATCTACCAGCACGCCAACCTGGCCTACCTGGGCGGCATCCCGTTCACCCCGGTCCCCGCGGTCGCGCCGAACTCGATCCAGTTCTGGTCGGTCAGCGTCGGCGACAACGCGGCGGCCGCCGTATACGCCGGCAAGACGCTGGGCGTCAAGAGCGTCGCCATCATCTACTTCAGCAACCCCCAGGGCGAGTCACTGCTGCCCCAGATCACGCCGGTATTCAAGGCGGCCGGGGTCACGACGATCCATGACATCCCGCTGTCGCCGACGTCGCCGGACCCGAGCCCGCAGGCCGCCCTGGTGGAGAGCAGCGGCGCCGAGCTCGCCTACGTCGACGTCCCCAACGGCTGCGGCAACGTGCTGAAGGCGCTGAAGACCGTCGGCTACACCGGCAAGCTCATGGGCATCGACCCGTGCGGCGCGCCGCCGGTGATCGCCGCCGCGGCGGGCGGGGCCAACGGCATGTACATCGCCTCGCCGTTCCTCCTGCAGAGCGGGACCAGCCAGCAGGCACAGCTGTTCCAGGCGGCGATGAAGAAGTGGGCCGCGCCGGGCACGCTGATCGACTCGATCTCCACGGCCGGCTTCGCCACCGTGATGAACGTCCAGCAGATGCTGAGCACCATCTCGGGCACGCCGACGACGGCGACCATCCTGGCCGCGTTCAAGTCGGGCACGCACCCGAACTTCCTGTCGCACCCGTACACCTGCAACGGGCAGGCGATGAAGGGCGCCCCCGCGATCTGCAACGACTACTACCTCATGAACCAGATCCAGAACGGGGTCCTCACCCAGCCGGATTCGACCTGGGTCACCTCGGCCGGTTACTTCCCGGGCCTCAACGCCTGATAACCCGGGGCCGGGTCTGCCCACGCCACGGGCAGACCCGGCCGCGGCGCCGGCATACCGACGAGACGTAAACGAGACACCATGTCCAGCTACACCCTGTTCCTGATCCTCGGCCTGGGCTCGGGCGCCACCTACGCCATCCTCGGCCAGGGACTCGTCCTGAAGTACCGCAGCGCCGGCGTGGTTGACTTCGCGCACGGCGCGGTGGCGATGTTCATCGCCTACGTCTTCGTCAACCTGCGCAGCTTCGGGGAGCTCGAGCTGCCCGTGGTGCTGATCCCGCACCAGATCTCGCTGAACGGCGGCGCCGGGATCAACACCGGGCTCGCGATCATCATCTCGCTGCTGTACGCGGCGGTCTTCGGGCTGGTGCTCTACGTCTTGATCTACCGGCCGCTGCGGGGCGCCTCGCCGCTCACCAGGGTGTGCGCGTCGGTCGGCGTCATGCTCAGCCTGCAGGCGATCGCGGTGCTGAACTACAGCACCGAGCCGGTCGCTACCAACCCGATCTTCCCCAGCTCCCCGCTGTCGATCTCCAAGATCACGTTCCCGGAGGACCGGCTGTACTTCACCGGCGTGGTCGTGGTCATCTCCGTCGCGCTCGCGCTGACCTACCGCTACACCCGGTTCGGCCTGGCCACCCGGGCGGGCGCCGAGAACGACCGGGGGGCCGCGCTGACCGGCATCTCGGCCAACCGCGTCGCGGGCCAGAACTGGGTGATCGCTACCGTCTTGGCGGGCGCGGCGGGCATCTTGATCGCCCCGGTGGCCAGCCTCGACCCGACCTCCTACACCCTGTTCGTGGTGCCCGCCCTGGCTGCAGCCCTGGTCGGCCGGTTCCAGTCGTTCTGGATCACCGCGCTGGCCGGCCTGCTGATCGGCTGCGCCCAGTCCGAGATCGAAAAGCTCATCACCGTCTGGACCTGGCTGCCCCAGCAAGGCCTATCCGACGCGGTCCCGTTCGTCGTCATCATCGTGGTGATGGCGCTCCGCTCGCGGTCCGTGCTGGCCCGCGGCGGAGAGACGACCGAACGCAACCCCTCGATCGGCCGCCCGATCGCGCCGCTGCGCACCGCGGCCGCCTGCTTCGTGGCCGGCGTGATCCTGCTGCTGGTCCTGTCCAGCGTCCTGCGCTTCGCCTTCATCTCCTCGCTGACCGTTACGTGCGTCGCCCTGTCGGTGGTGGTGCTGACCGGGTACGTGGGGCAGGTGTCGCTGGCCCAGATGTCGCTGGCCGGCATCGGCGGCTTCGCGCTCGGGCACATCTCCAGCGGATGGCACATCGGCTTCCCGTGGTCGCTCATCCTGGCCGGCCTGTGCGCGGTGCCGGTCGGGCTGATCATCGGCCTGCCGGCCCTGCGGCTGCGCGGGGTGAACCTGGCCGTGGTGACGCTCGGGTTCGCCGCGGCCATGGACGCCGTGGTGTTCAACATCGGATCGTTCACCGGCGGCACGGCCGGCCTGCCGATCCCGGAGCCGCGCCTGCCCGGGCTGAACCTGGCCATCAGCCAGGGCAAGAGCTATCCGACGGTGATCTTCGGCGTCATGGTGTTGATCGTGGTGATCCTGCTCGGCCTGCTGGTGGCCCGGCTCAGGCGGGGCCCGGCCGGGCGGATGCTGCTGGCCATTCGCTCCAACGAGCGCGCGGCCGGCTCGGTCGGGATCAACGTCGCCCAGGGCAAGCTGATGGCGTTCGGGCTCGCCGCGTTCATCGCCGGCATCGGCGGCGCGCTGACCGGCTACATGCAGGGCGAGCTGACCTCCGACAGCTTTGCCGCGTTCACCTCGATCAGCCTGCTGGCCATCGTGTTCGTGGCCGGGGTCGGGCGCATCTCCGGGGCCGCGGTGGCCGGCATCATGTTCTCCGCCGCGGGGTTGTTCGTGACGTTCCTCAACCTCCACCTCAACGTGGGCAGGTACCAGGCCATCGTGGCCGGCATCGCGCTGGTACTGACCGCGGTGCAGAACCCCGACGGCATCACCAGCACCGCGACCGGCAAGGGGCCGGCGGTGGCGCTGGCCAAGCTCCGCGACCGCGCCGCCGGGGAGTACACCAAGCGGCTCGCGGGGCGGACGGCGAACGCCGGGCCTGGGGCCGACGCAGCGGTGAGCAGCGCGGACAACCCCGGCTCCGGCGCCAACGGCGCTGACCTCACCGCGGAACCGGACCGCCTGCATAACGCACCTGGCCAGTGACGGTCAAGCCGCGCCGATGGACCATCGCTGTCGTTATGGCGGCACCAACGGTCCATCGGTGTCGTGCTGCACCGGCCCGGGAGGCGGGATGGGCCGGGATGGGCGACGGCTCAGCGCAGGATCAGTCCGCCGTCCGCGCACAGCGTCTGGCCCGTGATCGCGCCGGCCGCGTCGGAGACGAGGAAGGCGACCGCCGCGGCGATGTCAGCGGGCGCCAGGTCCCGGCCGATCGCCTGCCGCGCCCGCACCGCGGCGAACGCCTCGGGTGGGGTGCTGGCCACGGCCGCCGGGGTCGGGGTGAGCCCCGGCGCGACGCAGTTGACCGTGATCCCGTCCCGCCCGAGCGAGCGGGCCAGCGTGCGGGCGATGCCGACCAGGGCGGCCTTGCTGGCCACGTACGCGAGCAGGTCCCCGGCCGGCGGATCCCAGATCGTATCGGAGACGACGAACACGATCCGCCCGAAGCCGCGCTCGGCCATGCCCGGGGCCAGCGCCTGGGCCAGCCACACCGCCGACTCGACGTTCACGGCCTGCACGCGGCGCCATGTGCCCGGGTCCAGGTCGGGCAGCGCCGCCCGGTCGAACGCCGCAGCCGCGTGGACGAGAAGATCGCAGCGTCCGTGCTGGCCGAGCACATCGGCCGCGGCTGTCCGGACCGCGTCGGGCTCGGCGAGGTCAACGGGCGGGTCGCCGTCCCGGTCCAGGATCTCGACCTCGTGCCCGGCCGCGCGCAGGCCCGCGACAATCGCGCCGCCGATGGCCCCGGCTCCTCCGGTGACCGCTGCCACGCGCGTCATGGACGGCACGCTACTACGTCAGGGGAACGATGCTCATGAAGCCCGTGGTGCGGGCCGAGATCATCGGCGGCGACGCCGTCGGCCGAGGGCATGAGCCCGCCCTGTGCTGGTGGCTGCCGGACGGAGCGGCGGTGCAGCACGCCTACCGGCTGCGCACCGACGACGGCCTCGATACCGGCCGGGTGCACGGCAGGGACCAGTTGTTCGTCCCGCTGCCGGTCTTCGACCGGCCCCGGCGTTCGGCCGCGGCGCGCGTCAAGGTGTGGACCGACCTGGGTGAGAGCGAGTGGAGCGAGCCGGTCCAGCTCGAGAGCGACCTGCTGGACGAGGCGGACTGGTCGGCGCGGTGGATCGGCCCGGCGGAGGACGAACGGCTGTCGGCGGGGTCCTGGCCCGCGGCGGGGTCCCGGCCGGCGTACTGGCTCAGGACGGCCTTCGACGTTCCCGTTTCCGGTCGGGCCCGGCTGTACATCACAGCCCTCGGCCTGTACGAGGCGTTCCTGGACGGGCGGCGGGTCGGCGACGTCGAGCTCGCGCCCGGGTACACCCAGTACCGCGCGCGGGTGCAGTACCAGGCGTACGACATCACGCCGCTGGTGCCGGCCGGGCGCCACGTGCTCGCGGTGCTGCTGGCTGACGGCTGGTATCGCGGTCAGGTCGGGTTGCCGCGGGCCGCGGACCAGTACGGCCGGGACCTCGCGCTGCGCGCGCAGCTTGAGGTCCGGACCGGGGCCGGTTGGCAGGTGGTGGCGGGCAGCGATCCGGGCTGGCGCGTGGCGCGGTCCCACATCACGGCGGCCGACCTGATCGCCGGCCAGCGGGAAGACCGACGGGGGCGACAGTCGGAGGTCCACCATGCGGGGTTCGACGACAGGGCGTGGAGCGGCGCGGTGGCGCGCGACGTCGAGGTCGCGATCGTCCGGTCGGTGGCGCCGCCGGTCCGGCGGATCGAAGAGATCCGCCCGGTGGCCATGCGGCCGGTGCGCGACGGGCGTGCCTTCGTGGTGGACTTCGGGCAGAACTTCAGCGGATGGGTGCGGCTGGCTCGCCCCGGACCCGCGAGCGGCCGGGTCACGCTGTCGTACGGCGAATGGCTCGACCGGGACGGGGACCTGACCACGGCGCACCTCGACGTCGACCTGCCGGTGGTCCCGGAGCCGCTGCCGCTGGGCCAGGTCGATGAGGTCGTACCGGGCTCCGGCGGGACGGTGTTCGAGCCGCGGTTCACCACGCACGGCTTCCGGTACGTCCGGATCGAGGGTCATCCCGGGCCGCTGGCCGGCGACGACGTGACCGGCGTCGTCGTGCACTCGGACCTGCGCCGGATCGGCTGGTTCAGTTGCAGCGACGAGCGGATCAACCGGCTGCACGACGCGGTGGTGTGGTCGCTGCGGTCGAACGTCTGCGACATTCCGACCGACTGCCCGCAGCGCGAGCGCGCGGGCTGGACGGGAGACTGGCAGGTCTTCGCGCCGACGGCCGCGTACCTGTACGACGTGCTGGCCTTCACCCGCAAGTGGCTGGGCGACGTCGTGCTGGACCAGCGGGCCGACGGCTGCGTGGCCAACATGTCGCCGTGCCCGCCAGCCGAGGGCTTCGACGGGCCGCTCGGCGGGTTGCACGGCTCGGCGGGCTGGGGCGACGTGGTGGTGTCCGCGCCCTGGGACCTCTACCAGGCGTACGGCGACAGGTCGCTGCTGCGCGAGATGTGGGGGGCCATGACGGCCTGGGTCCGGTTCGCCGCGGCGGTGGCCGCAGGTGGCCGGCATCCGGACCGGGCCGCGGCGCGGCCCGACCCCGCCGGCCACGAGCGGTACCTGTGGGACACCGGTTTCCAGTTCGGCGAGTGGATGGAACCGGGCACGGTGATCGATGACTTCCCCGCGTTCACCCGGGCGGACAAGTCCGAGGTGGCCACCGCTTACCTGCATCGTTCGGCGACGACCGTGGTCCGGGTGGCCGAGGTGCTGGGGCTGCCCGAGGACCAAAGGTGTCCCTACCGCGCGATCGCCGAGGGATCGCTGGAGGCCTGGCGAAGGGAGTTCATCCGGGACGACGGAACGCTCGCGGTGCAGACGCAGGCCTCGCACGTGCGGGCGCTGGCGTTCGGGCTGGTGCCCCCCGGGCTCCGGACGGCGGTCGCCGGGCGGCTGGCTGAGCTGGTCGGCGAGGCCGGCGGCCACCTCGCGACCGGCTTCCTGTCCACGGCCTATCTGCTGCCCGTGCTGGCCGAGGCCGGATACCTCGACCTGGCCTACGAGCTGCTGCGGCAGGACACGGCGCCGTCGTGGCTGACGATGGTGGACCGGGGCGCGACGACCATGTGGGAGGACTGGGACGGGGTGGACTCCGGCGGTGTGCCGCACGGGTCGCTGAACCACTGCAGCAAGGGCGCGGTCGCCACCTTCCTGCATCGCTACGTCGCGGGGCTGCGCCCCGTCGAACCGGGCTACCGCACCTTCGAGGTGCGCCCGAGACCGGGTGGCGGAATCACCTGGGCCAGCACTGGTCACGTTGGCCCGTTCGGTCAAATTGACGTGACCTGGCGTGTGGAAGACGGATCGATGGAGCTGGACCTAAATGTGCCGGGAGGTAGCACCGCTACGGTGGTGATGCCCGGCGCCGAGCCGCATGACGTCGGGCCGGGGCGGCACCAGTGGACCGGGACCGCGGCTACCGGCTGACGGTGCCCGGCGGGCGCAGGACCGGTTCGTACGCGTCGAAGACCCGGGCCCGCTCCTCGATCTGCTCGCGAAACTGGTGGTGGCGCGCGGCGGTGTCCTGGATCTCAGCGGCATGGGCCCGTTTCTCATCCATGGAGATGACCGAGCTGGTCAACTCGTTCCAGGTCAGCTGCGGGCCGGAGGCCAGCCGACCGCGGGCGCCGCAGGTGGCGCATTCGACCTCCGCGCCGCGCAGGACCACGACGTCGAGGTGGCACATCGGGCACAGCCCCGGCGGCCCCAGGTACCGCGCCTGGTCGAAAGGCCTGCCGAGCTGGCTGGCGACGTTGCGCCCGAGCGCCGCGGCCCGGTCCAGTGCCGCCTGATCCAGGACCACGGAACGCGGCGTGCCGGCCCCCTCGAACTGCACCTGGTCGACCACCGCGATATGCATCGAGAACGTGACCGTGTGCATGATCGGCAGGGCGAGCGTCTTCCACTGCGAGGTCAGCGAGCCGCCGACGGCCAGGAAACCGGCCACCCGGGGTTTGAGCACCCGCTCGTCGACGCGGAACGGGACGGCCGGCTCTCGCCCCTGCGTGCGGAGCGCCAGCAGCCCGTCGATGATGGCCGCGTCGGCGTTCGGGCCGAGCAGCCGGTCGATGAACAGCTTGAGCCGGGCGGCCACCGTTCGGCTGATGATGGGGGTGCTCACGATCAGGCCGTCGCACTCGACCAGCCGCTCCCACAGCCACCACCCGTCGTCCGGCTCGGCGGCCTCCGCGCTGCCGCTGGGCAGCCGGAGCTCGTCGAGCCGGACGAGTTCGACCTCGGCGCCCTGGTCCTCGGCGGCGCGCAATGCCGCCTTGAGCAGGATCTCCGCGCTGCCGTGCGGCTGACCGCAGCCCAGCCCCAGCATCCTGCGGCCCGTGCCCGTCGTCGACATCTGTCCTCCTTCGATCAACCACTACGGCGTGATAGCCTGCGCGCGCGGCAGCGGCCGGACCACGCCTTCGGGCGCGAACGCGGCCAGCATCCCGGCGTATTTGGCCGGGTCGGTGGTCTCGCCCTCGTGGACGGGAACCGCGACCCGCGGCCGGACCGCCCGCACGTAGTCGACCGCCTCGGCGAGCTTGAGCCACGGCCCGTCCACCGGCACGGCCAGCACGTCCACGTCACGGCCGGGCACGGTGAAAGAGTCGCCCGGGTGCAGGAGCGCGCCGTCGTCGATCAGGTACGCCGCGTTCGTGCAGCCTGGTACGTCACCATAGACCGCCGCGTGCAGGCCGCCGATGACCTCGATGGCCGTGCCGCCGATCCGGAACCGGTCGCCGGGGCGTACCACCGTGTGCTCCGGCAGGCCGGGCACGGCGGTAACCGTGTCCTGGTCGACCCACAGCCGGGCGCCCGGGTTGGCGGCCAGCAGCGGGCCGAGCCGGGCCGGGTCCAGGTGGTCGGGGTGCTGGTGCGTAACCAGCACCGCATCGAGGTCACGGACGCCGTCGAACCCGGACAGGACGCCCGGGTCGAACAGCATCCGGGCGTCGCCGACCTCAGCGAGCAGGCAGGCGTGGCCCAGGTGCGTCAGCCTCATCGCGGTGCTCCTCCCGATGGCTTGTGGACTATCCTCTCACTGTGAGAGAGTAACTTCCATAGAGTGAAGGTACTTTACCGGGATTGAAGGAGCCGGGCATGGGTCGGCTGGACGGCAAGCGGGCGCTCATCTCGGGCACCGGCGGCGGGATCGGGCGGGCGACGGCGCTGCGGTTGGCCTGCGAAGGCGCCCACGTGGTGGGCTGCGACCTGAACCTGGAGACTTCGGCCGAGACCGTCGAGCTCGTGCGGGCCGCAGGCGGACGGATGGACGCTGTGGCGCCGATCGACCTGGCCGCCGAGGAGGGGGCCGGGCGCTGGGTCGACGAGGCGGTAGCCCTGGCAGGCGGGATCGACATCCTGGTCAACAACGCGTCGGCGATCCGGTTCGGCCCCATCGACGCGCTCTCGTTCGCGGACTGGTCGTTCACCATCCGGCATGAGCTGGACATCGTCTTCCTGGTCACGCGCGCCGCCTGGCCGTACCTGGTGGCCGGGGGCGGCGGGTCGATCGTCAACGTCGCCTCCATCACGGCCTCGCGCGGCGCGTTCTTCATGCCACAGAACGCGCACGGCGCGGCCAAGGGCGGAGTCCTGGCGCTGACCTACCAGCTGGTCGTGGAGGGCGGCCCACACGGCATCCGGGTCAACGCGGTCAGCCCGGCGATGACCGAGACACCGCATACGGCTCCGCTGCTGGCCGATCCCGATGGTCCGGCGGCGAGCATCGCCGCCCGCGTGCCGCTGGGCCGGTGGGGTCAGCCGGAGGACGTGGCGAACGCGATCCTGTTCCTGAGCTCAGATGAGTCGTCGCACGTGAGCGGCGCGAACATCCCGGTCGACGGCGGCGCGGCGGTGGTCGGATGACGGCGCGGCGGTACGACCGTCTGACCGACCGGCTGGCCGGGCGCCTGCTCCTGCGCGGCGAGCCCGGGTACGAGCAGGCCCGGACCAGTCGTATCTTCAACGCGCGACGGCCGGACCGGTTCCCGGCGGCGGTGCTGCTGGCGGCGTCCGATGCTGACGTGGTCTCCGGCGTCCGGTTGGCGGCCGAGCGCGGGTGGCCGGTCAGCGTGCGCTCGGGCGGGCATTCGTGGGCGGCGTGGAGCCTGCGTGACGACGCCCTGCTGATCGACCTGGGCGGCCTGCGCGACCTGGCCTACGACCCGGCTACCGGGGTGGTCTCAGCCCGGCCGGCGGTCCGGGGCGGCCTCGAGCTCGCGCCGTTCCTGGCCTCACGGGGCCGCGCGTTCCCCGGCGGCCACTGCGCCTCGGTCGGACTGGGCGGCTACCTGCTGCAGGGCGGGCAGGGCTGGGACGGGCGGGCGCGCGGGTGGGCCTGCCAGAGCGTTCTGGGTCTCGACGTGGTCACGGCCGATGGCACGCTGGTCCGCGCCGACGCTACGGAGAACCCTGACTTGCTGTGGGCGGCGCGCGGGGCCGGCCCGGGCTTCCCGGGGGTGGTCACGCGGTTCCGGCTGCAGACCTACCCGGCGCCGCGGGTGATGTGGCATGACACCTGGTCGTTCCGTCTCGCGGACACCGTCGAGCTGCTCACCTGGCTGCATGAGATCCTGCCCGGGCTCGACCGGCGGGTGGAGCCGGTGGTCGCGGCCACCCGCCTGCCCGGCGTCCCGCTGCACGACGGCACGGCCCGGCCGGACGGCACGGTCCTGCTGCTGCACACGACCGTGATGGCTTCCTCTGATTCTTCCGCGCTCACGCTGCTCGAGCCGCTGCGGGATGGCCCGCTGGCCGGTCGCGCGCTGGGACACGTGCGGGGCCGGACCAGCGTGGCCGAGGAGAACCTGGCCCAGACGGTGCAGAACCCGGAGGGCCACCGGTACGCCGTGGACTGCACGTGGACCGACGCGCCGGCCCGGGTGCTGGCCCCGATGCTGCACGAGATGTGGAGCGAGCTGGAGACCGAGCACTCGTTCTCGATCTGGTACGGGTGGGCGCCACGCGACTCCCGGCCCGACATGGCGTTCTCGGTGGAGGCGGACGTCTACGTTGCGACCTACGTCATCTACACCGACCCGGCCGATGATGCCCGGTACACCGAGTGGGTGCACCGCCGGACGGCCGCGCTGGCCGCGCACGGGGCCGGCGTCTACCTGGGCGACACCGACTTCACCCGGCGGCAGGACCGGTTCCTGTCCGATGACGCGTTCCGGCGGCTGGCCGCGATCCGGGCCCAGCGCGACCCGTCCGGCCGGTTCGCGTCGTACCTGACCCGCGTTCCGGAAGGGCTGAACGTGCATGGCTGAGGGCGGCGCTCGATTCGATCACGTCGGGCTGGCGGTCGCCGACCTGGCCGCGGAGGCCTCGTGGTTCTGCGACGTGTTCGGGCTGGTGACCGAGCTCGCGCTGCGGGTCGAGCCGCTGGAACTGAGCATCCGGATGCTCATCCACCCCGAGCACGGATACCGGCTTGAGCTACTGCGCCGGCCCCGATCGGTGGCGGGCGGCAAGCCGGACACACCGGCCGAGGCCGCGCTACGCGACGGGTACGGGCACGTGGCGTTCGACGTCACCGACCTCGACGCCGCCTACGAGCGGGCCATCGCCCGCGGAGCGCGGCCGGTCATGCCGCCGTGCCCGTCGCCGGAAGCGGGAGTCCGGATGGCATTCGTCGCCGACCCGGAGGGCAACCTCGTCGAGCTGTTGCACCGGCCACCCCGACCAGGTGGTCCGGCTAAGTGAGAGGGCATCACCCAGAGTAATCGCGAACGCATGCGGTCCCGGGCCGGGGCCTCACTTCACTGGGCGTGCGGCTGGGGCAGACACTGCGGCTTTCGGCAGATGGGCTTTCGAGGAGTCAAGTTGGCGATACCGGCTGCGGTAGAGGACAAGCCTGTTCAAGAGCCAGCGCCCGGCCGCCGCGTCAGGCGAGCGGTGGTTGTGATCAGCGCGGCGTGCCTGATCGCGTTCCTGGCCTTCCTGGCCGGAGAGCACCACCAGCATCCGGTCACCGTGCTGAGCGGCGTTGCCGATGTTGCTGGTGACCACACGGCGTCGGTTACCGTCGCGGGCTCAAGCTGGGTGTACGGGATTTCAGGGGTCGACCAGTGGGTCGACCAGCAAGGCCAGACCCACCTCGGTGGCTGGCCCGCCTGCCTGAGCACGCCCGGGAAGACCGTCCCGGTCACGTTCGGCTGGGTGCCGGTGACTGCGCCGGACGGCTCGTCGTGGAGACAGGTCATCTGGGTCGACTGCCGCTCATGACGACGGCTGCGGCCCTGACGGGCAACCAATCGTAGCTCGAGACTCTCGCCGCTCTGCTGACGAATTACCGCTTGCAGAACCCGATGAAGCTTTTGGCGGCGGCGCCGTCGAAGACGGCGAACCGCAGTGCTCCCGTCGGGGTGACCGCGGAGATCACGTTCATCGAGAACCTCGCCCCGGTGACCTTGACCACCGGGGCTGGCCGGCCGGGGACCCAGGTGGTCCCCCGCGCGGTGATCGGAGCGGATTCCGGGGTTCACCCGGCGCGGGCGGGTGGTCCGTGGCTGTGCAGGATCTTGGTGCCGTCGGGGCTGCGGGCGGTGGTGGTGCCGTCGGGGTGCAGGGCAACGGTCCATCCCTGCTGGTGGATGGCCACCTGGTGATGGAAAAAACAGTACAGGGCGCAGCCGTTCACGCTGGTGGTGCCGCCGTCGGCCAGGTGGGTCACATGGTGCACCTCACAGGCTGAGGCGGGCTGGTCGCAGCCGCCGGCCCAGCGGCAGTGCTGGTCGCGCAGGATGACCGCGCGGCGGATCGCGGC
>Ga0187809_10001163_pt1 | contig 12691 bp, 10 predicted proteins | sample NC_wetland_sal_i_8_FD_132415 | JGI IMG/M metagenome (GOLD analysis project Ga0187809, IMG submission 132415) | Wetland sediment microbial communities from Neuse River Estuary, North Carolina, USA - ASW_4 | ecosystem: Environmental > Aquatic > Freshwater > Wetlands > Sediment | place: USA: North... | reverse complement strand
TGCAAGCCCGGCCCGCTCGCCTGCGGGAGATCCGCGGCAACGAGATCGCCATGGTGTTCCAGGAGCCGCTCGCCGCGCTCAGCCCGGTGTTCACCATCGGCGAGCAGATCGCCGAAACCCTGCGCCTGCACCAGCACAAAACCCGCGCCGAGGCGATGCGCACCGCGATCCGCATGCTCGGGGACCTTGGCATTTCCGCGCCGGAAATGCGGGTGAAGAACTATCCGCACCAGATTTCCGGCGGCATGGCCCAGCGGGTGATGATCGCCATGGCGCTCGCCTGCCGTCCGCGTCTGCTGATCGCCGACGAACCGACCACCGCGCTCGACGTCACCATTCAGGCCGACATCCTTGAACTGATCCGGCGGATGAAGCAGGAGATCGGCATGGCCGTGCTGTTCATCACGCACAACCTCGGCGTGGTGGCCGAGATCGCCGACCGGGTCGCGGTGATGTACGCGGGACGGCTGGTCGAGGAAGGCCCGACGCCGCTCATCTTCGCCGCACCGCGCATGCCGTACACGATGGGGCTGCTCGCATCGGTGCCGCGGCTGGTGCTGGATGACTCGCCGCTGCTGCTGCATGCCATTCCGGGCGAGCCGCCGAGCCCGCTGATGCATCCTGGGGGGTGCGTGTTCCATCCGCGGTGTACGTATGCCGTGGCGGGGCGCTGCGACACCACGCCGCCGCCGCTGCGCGCGTTGGGAGACGGACACTCCGCCCGCTGCCTGCGCGTCGATGAAATCGCCGGCGGTGTGGCGTGAGCGAAGCGCCGCTGCTCGCCATTGAAGCGCTGCAGACGTGGTTCCCCGTCCGCCGCCGCGGCGCCTTCCCGTTCCGTGCGCCGGCGCAGCACGTCCGCGCGGTGGACGGCGTCAGCCTGACGGTGCGGCGCGGCGAGATTCTCGGGCTGGTCGGCGAATCCGGCTCCGGCAAGACCACGCTGGGACGCAGCGTGGTGCGCGCGCTGGAGCCGACCGGCGGCCGGATTGTTTTCGATGGCAACGATATTACCCACCTGTCGCGGCGCGCGCTGCGGCCCTTCCGCAAGCGGATACAGCTGGTGTTCCAGGACCCGACCTCCTCGCTCAACCCGCGGCTGCGGATCGGCGACGCGATCGGCGAGCCGCTGCTGATCCACCGGCTGGCGCCCGACGAGAAAACCCGGCAGCAGAGGGTGCGCGACCTGCTGACCATGGTCGGCCTGCCGGCCGAAGCGACGGGCCGCTATCCGCACGAGTTTTCCGGCGGGCAGCGCCAGCGCATCGGCATCGCCCGGGCGCTGGCATCCGGACCGGAACTGCTGATCGCCGACGAGCCGGTGTCGGCGCTCGACGTCTCGATCCAGGCCCAGGTCGTCAACCTCCTGCTCGACATCCGTGCGCGGCTCGGCCTGTCGATGCTGGTGATCGCGCATGACGTGGCAGTGGTCGAGCATCTCGCCGACCGGATCGCGGTGATGTACCTCGGCCGCGTGGTGGAAGTGGCGACAAACCGGGAGCTGTGCAGAGCGCCGCGGCATCCCTACACCGCCGCCTTGCTGTCGGCGGTGCCGGTGCCCGATCCAACCGTGCACCGCCAGCGCATCGCACTGCCCGGCGAAATCCCCAGCCCGGTCAATCCGCCGTCCGGCTGCGCGTTCCGCACGCGCTGTCCCTTTGCCATCGCAGCCTGTGCGGCGACACGGCCGGAGTTGCAGGAGGTCGCGCCGGGACATTGGAGTGCGTGCATCCGCGACGGCGTGCTGGACTCATGACGAACCGGCGCGCATTGCGTTCGCTGCTGTGCATGCGCGAACATGCCGGCGGCTGTGCGGGTGCAGCGGCATCAGAACAACGAAAGGGGCGGCGATGATTGCAGGCCGGAGAGACGTGTTGCTTGGGTTGGCCAGTGCGGCGGTGCTGCTGGAAAGCGGCGTCCCGGCCCTGGCGGCACGCGGCGACAGCGCAGCGCAGCCTCTGGTGGCGGCATTCGCGGGCGGCGCCACCACACTCGACCCGATCATGCGCAGCGAGACCACGACGATCTCCTGGCAGCGGCAGATGTTCGACACCGTCACCATGCTCGCGCCGGATGGTTCGCCGCAGCCGCGCATCGCCACGGCGTGGAAGGATGTATCCCCGACCGAGTGGCAATTGACGTTGCGCAAGGGCGTGCGCTTCCACGACGGTTCGGAGATGACGGCGGACGATGTCGGCCGCTCGATCATGGACACCAAGGAGAATCCGAAGTCGCAGTTCCGCGAGTACGCCAGCGCGGTCAGCGGCTACAAGGTGGTGGACCCGACGACGCTCACCGTGTCCTTCAGCACGCCCAACCCGCTGTTCCCGATCTACCTGTCGCAGGTGCCGGTGATGCCGGAAGCGCTGATTGCCAAACAGGGGCGCACCGCATTCGCGCAGCATCCGATCGGCACCGGCCCTTACAAGTTCGTCTCCTGGCTGGCGCAGGACCATCTGGTGCTGGAAGCCTGGGACGGCTTCTGGGGCGACAAGCCGGTGTTCCGCCACGTGCGCATGGAAAGCGTCCCCGAAGGCGCAACGCGGCTGGCCGCCCTGCTGTCGGGTCAGGTGCAGTACGCGGAGAAGATCGACCCGACCGATTTCGGCCGGGTGAAGAGCAGCGGACGCGCCAATCTCAGCGTGGTTTCCGGCCTGCGCAGCATGTATCTGGCGTTCGACGTCTGGCGGGCGGAGAATTCTCCGGGCATGGCGCCGGGCAGCAAGAACCCTTTCATGGACGTACGCGTGCGCGAAGCGGCGATGCAGGCGATCAATGTGCCGCTGATCCGCGACAAGATCTTCGCCGGCGCGGCGACGGTGGCGGCGCAGTACACGCCGGCCGGGCTGGAGGCGTACGATCCGTCGCTGAAGCCGCCGGAATACAACCCGGGGAATGCCCGCAAGCTGCTGCAGGCCGCAGGCTACGGCAAGGGATTCTCAGTACGGCTCGACGCGACCAACGACCGCTACCTGGAAGACTCGCTGGTGGCGCAGGCGATCGGCGGCATGCTGGAAGAAGTCGGTATCCAGGTGAAAGTGAATGCCATCCCGAAGGCGGTGTTCTTCCCGCAGGTGGATAAGGGCGACTTCACCATGTACATGGCCGGCTGGGCCGGCACCGATCCGATTTCCACCTGGAACGCGATGTTCCACTGCCGCGATCCCAAGGCCGGATTCGGCCACGTCAACCGCGCGCATCACTGCAACCCCGAGGCGGACAAGGTGATGGCCAAGGCGGCGGAAAGCTTCGATCCGCCCAAGCGGATCGCGCTGGAGCGGCAGGCCTATGCGATGGGCTACAAGGACTATGCATACAACCCGCTGTACTTCCAGGACGAGGTTGCCGGCGTTGCCAAGGACCTGGTGTGGCAGGAGCGTCCCGACGGGCTGGTGTTCATCTGGCAGATGAAGCGTGCCTGAGGTCCGGTTCGAGCGAGATGCGTGATGTGAAGAAAGGACGCGCGTTCCTCGTCATGGCGGCCCCGCTAATCGCGAAGGTGCGCCGGAGGACAGGCTCCCGACCGCCACCCGCGACTTTGTTGCGTGCAACTGCAAAAAGACGTGGGTGGCCGGCCTTCGCCGGCCATGACACGGTCGGGTAGATGACCCAGTTCCTCCTCGGCCGCATCGCCCGCGCCATCGTCACCTTGTGGGCGGTGCTGACCCTGGTGTTCGTGCTGATCCACGCCACCGGCGATCCGATCGCCGTGCTGGCGCCGGAGCAGATGAACGCCGCACAACGTGCCGCACTCGCCGCCGCGCTCGGCCTCGACCAGCCGCTGTTCGCGCAGTACGTGCACTTCATTGTCGGCGTGCTGCACGGCAATCTGGGCATGTCGTACTACAGCGACACGCCGGCCATGCCGCTGCTGGTGTCGCGCGTGCCGGTGACGCTGGAACTGGTCGGGCTCGCCATCGGCATCGCGCTGGCGATCGGCATGCCCTTCGGCATCTTCGCCGCACTGCACCCGGAAAGCTTCGCCGACCGGGCGCTGCGCGGGCTGTCGGTGCTGGGCGCCTCGGTGCCGACGTTCTTCCTGGGCATCGTGCTGATCTTCATCTTCAGCGTGCTGACCAACCTGCTGCCCGCATCGGGCGCCGGCAGCATCGTGCATTTCATCATGCCGGCATTCACGCTGGCCTTCTTCCGCATCGCGTTCTTCACCCGCCTGGTGCGCAGCTCGCTGCTGGAATCGCTGTCGCAGCAATACGTGCGCACCGCGCGTGCCAAGGGCCTGAGCGAGACCATGGTGGTGCTGAAGCACGCGCTGCGCCCGGCCGCGCTGCCGCTGATCACCGTGTTCGGCCTGCAGTTCGGCCAGCTGTTCGCCGGCACGGTCATCACCGAGACCATCTTCGCGCTGCCCGGGATGAACCGCATGGCGCTGGAGGCGCTGTTCCGCCTCGACTACCCCATCATTCTCTCCTACGTGCTGGTGGCCGCCGGGATGTTCGTGTTCATCAACTTCGTCACCGACGTGCTGTACGGCATCATCGATCCGCGGGTCGGCCATGCGGGTTGACCTGCGTTCGCTGCCCTGGCTGTCGCTGACGATCTTTGTCGCGCTGGTGTTGTGCGCCGTGTTCGCCGGCTGGATCGCGCCGCACGACCCCGAACACCAGAGCCTGCTCGCGCGCCTCACACCGCCCGCCTGGGCGAGCGGCGGCAGCTGGAAATATCCGTTCGGCACGGACGGACTTGGACGCGACGTCCTGTCCAACATCCTGTTCGGCCTGCGCGTGTCGCTGCTGGTCGGCTTCGCCTCGGTGGCGATCAGCATCGCGCTCGGGGCGACGGCGGGGCTGATCGCAGGCTATCGCAGCGGCGGCTGGTTCGACCGGATCGTCATGCCGCTGGTCGATCTGCAGCTGTCGGTGCCGGCGGTGCTGATCGCGCTCGCGGTGATGGCGATGACCGGCCGCGGTTTGTGGAAGCTTGTGCTGGTGATCGGCATCGTCGGCTGGGCGCAGTATGCGCGGCTGATGCGTGCCAGCGTGCTGGCCGAACGCGAACGCGACTACGTCATGGCGGCCCGCCTGCTCGGCGCGTCGGAATTCCGCGTGCTGTTCCGCCACCTGCTGCCGAATGCACTGAGCGCATTGCTGGTGCAGGCCTCGGTGGATGTGCCGCGCGCGGTGGAACTGGAGGCCTCGCTGTCGTTCCTCGGCCTGGGCGTCGCGGTGACCACGCCGTCGCTGGGACTGCGCGTCGCGCAGGGCTACCAGTTCCTGTTCGGCGGCAGCTGGTGGGCGTCGGTCATTCCTGGGCTGGCGCTGGTGCTGCTGGTGCTGGCGGAGAACCTGATCGGCGACTGGGCACGCGATGCGCTGGACCCGCAATACCGTTCGCGCTCGATGCGGTCCGCGGTTGTGGCGAAGGACGCCTGAGCGCCAACCGCTGGTTCGTTCAGCGTACGACAGTGCTGGGCGCGACAGAGCTGCGCAGAACTGTGCTGGTTACGGCGGTGCCGGGCACGACTGCGCTTGCGGGCAGCGGGCTGAGCAACGTCGGCAGGCCGCGCAGGATCGCGACTCGCGCGCCAGGCCGCAGCGTTGGCGCGTCCGGCTGCACCACCGCCAGCGTTTCGCCGGTGTCGCTGCGCACGATGATCTCCTCGGTCCCGGAGGCCGCCCCCGAACCGCCCAATTGCTGCAGCACGACCCGCACCGGCTGCGGATCGCGCTCCGGCACCGGGCGCACCGCGAGAATCGTGCCGAAGTCCCGGCTGGTCGTCGCGGGCGCCGCTTTCGCAATGGCGGCCTGAATGGGATGCGCCGGCGGCGCGGCACATCCGGGCAGACTCGCGAGCAGGCACGCGGATGCAAAAAACCGCAGCATTGTTCTGCAACCTTGTCGTTTGCGCGGACGCACGATCGTGCGAGGTTCCGCCGGGCGGCACAAGTGGGCGTGCGCAACACTCTGGGCACCGAGATGATCTTGCCTGGATCAGCAAACTGGGATAATGGGTTAGCTGCCTTTCCTGATTGCTCACCTTAGCGGCGGCCGTCCGGCCGTCGTGTCCCTCGGCTATTTTGCCGCGCCACGACGGAGGTTCCTCCGGATGCACCGCCCTGCCCGCCGTGCCTCCCTGGCTCGCAGCATCGGTTGTCTCGCCCTGCTGTCCGCGCTCGCCGCCTGCGCGTCCACCGGGCCGCGCACCAGCGCCACCGATGAGACCGCGCGCTACCTGGCGCATGCCCGCGGCGACTACACGCCGCCTGGACCGCCGGAGGACCCTTGGGGACCTTACATCACTGAGGCAGCGACTCGCTTCCATATTCCGCCGCTGTGGATCCGGTCGGTCATGCACGTCGAATCGGGCGGGCAGGAGTATCTGCATGGCCGGTTGATCACCTCCGGCGCCGGAGCCATGGGGCTGATGCAGGTGATGCCGGGGACCTACGACGAGCTGCGCCAGCGCTACGGCCTGGGCGACGATCCGTTCAACCCGCACGACAACATCATGGCCGGCGCTGCCTATCTACGCGAGATGTACGACATCTACGGCTCGCCCGGATTCCTGGCGGCGTACAATGCCGGCCCGGCGCGACTCGACGATTACCTGGCGAACAACCGGCCGCTGCCGGACGAAACCCGGCGGTACGTCGCGATGATCGGGCCGGAGATCGTCGGCGTGGAGCCCGACCGCCGCTCGCCGGCGGAGCAGTACGCGATGAACGAACTGCCGGTGTACATCCCGCCCGGCAAGCGCTACGGCGATGCGGTGCAGCTCGCGTCGCAGCGGAACGAGGGCCATGGCGGAAGGCTGCCGGCGCCGCGTCCGGTTGAGGTGGCCGCCCTGCCCGAACCGCCCCGCGCCGTGCCGCCGGCACCGACCACCGTGGCGCTGGTCACGCCGCCGCCTCCGCCGCCCGCCCGCAGGTATGGCGGCTTCCACCTGATCCAGCCGGCGATGGCCGAACCGGTTCCGTTCCGTCACGCCGCCGCAGCGACCGGCGACTGGGCGATCCAGGTCGGCGCCTTCAGCAGCCCAAGCGACGCGCGCTCCGCGATCGGTTCGGCGCGCAAGCATGCCGGCGGCGAGCTGACGCACGCGCAATCGCTGGTGGCGGCGGTGCATAGCGGCCATTCCGTGCTGTGGCGTGCCCGCCTGACCGGGCTGTCGCGCGACACCGCCGCCGAGGCCTGCGGCAAGCTGGCGCACGGCCGCATGGCTTGCATCGTGCTGTCACCGGAAGGCCAGTCCTAGCCGCGATTTGGTCAGGCTGCGCGCTGGCCCGTGGCGGCGGCGATGCATCGCGCTGCTTGAGCCGCATGACAGGCTGCGCGGAGACTTGGTACCGGCGACCAGCGCGCATGGATTGATCGCCCGGCGGTTGGCGTGGCGGGGGCGGACGAAGCTTTGCGGTCGGGGAACGCCCGGGGATCGCACGACGACGCCGCTTTTCGCGATGCATGGTGCCGGCGCACCCGGAGTGCGGTGGCGGAAAAGCGGGAGCAGGCCAGCCCCTTGCGAGACTGGCCCCGCCTCCTACCTGCGGCGTAGAATGATCTTGATCTTTACGACCAGAATCACCACTATCCTTGGCAGGAGGCCGCGATGGTGTTGCATCGTTGTCTCCCTCTGATACGCCGGTCAGGCCCATCCTGGCCGGCGTTTGTCGTTCTGGCACAGGCGCGTTAACGCCGCCTTTCTACCCGTAGCCGATCGCAGTCCCGCCATGTCCATCGGCGGCCAGGTGGAACCCGGCCGGCGCGTAGCTGCCACTGAGCTGGAACAGCGTGCTGTGCGTGCCGTCGCCCACCGTCAGTGTGCCGGCGGCGTAGCGGGCGACGGCGGAGGCGAAGGACACCGGTGTGACGTCCAGCACGTCGGAGCCGCCGAACCCGGTTAACGTCGCGTCGAACGCCCCGGCGTGCTGCACCGCCAGCGACCGGCCGGGCGGATTTGCTGGTGACCGGCGATCGCGGCCTGCTCCGGGTGGGACGCTACGCCGGAATCAACATCGTGACCCCGGTGGAAGCGGTCAGGATCGTGCAGCAGCGCCGAGGGGTTCTGGCTGGTCCCGGAGGGTCGGCCAACGCTGCTGCGCGGCTAAGAGCTGTGGTTCATGATGTCGCGCGCGCCATGCCGGATGTGCACCACACGGACCACGCGCTGTGCATTATTGATGGCATAGATCACCCGATACGCGCGGGGACGATGGCCGTACAGCAGCTGCTTCAGACGCGGATCCTCCGGGGTGACACCACCGCGCTCCGGGAACCGGTCGAGCGTGGCGATCAACCGCTCCAACCCGTTGAACCAGTCCCTGGCATCGCCCGAGTGCTTCGCGTTGATATCGTGGTGCAGTCGTCGCAAGTCGCGTTCGGCGCGCCGCGTCAGCTCAACGCGGTATGTCATGTTCGGCGCGCAGGTCCTCGAAGGCGTCACGCGCCGGCCTGGACTGACCCTGCGCGATGTCGTCGAGTCCCTGGCGGATGCCTTCGGACGCGTCGGCCCGGGCGGCAAGATCCAGCAGATGCTGATACGCGGCGGCATCCTGGATGACGGCGGCGGCCTTGCCGTTCACGGTGAGCACCACCGGCCGTCCGGTCTCCTTCAGATGCCGCATGACCTCCGCCGAGTTGTTGCGGAAGGTGGTCATCGGCTGGATGTCCCTGGTGATATCCATTTTGCGTGCCCGCCATTGAATTACCGAATGAGGTACTCGTGTGGCGTGGCGCTGGCAAGCCTCTGGCGCAGGCCGGGCCGGGTCGCGCGACGTCACGGACGGTAGCCGGGGGCTATCCGTAGGTGATCGCCGTCCCGCCATGCCCGTCGGCGGCCAGATGGAAGCCGGCCGGCGCGTAGCTGCCGCTGAGCTGGAACAGCGCGCTGTGCGTGCCGTCGCCCACCGTCAGCGTGCCGGCGGCGTAGTTGGCGACAGCGGAGGCGAAGGACACCGGCGTGACGTCCAGCACGTCGGCGCCGCCAAACCCGGCCAAAGTCGCGTCGAACGCCCCGGCGTGCTGCACCACCAGCGTACCGCCCGGGCCCAGGAAGCTGAGACTGGCGCCGCCGCTGGGACCGTTGACGAAATCCATCGTCGCGCTGCCGTCCAGCACGAAGGCGCCGCCGCTGGCCCCACGCGCCAGCGTCAGCGTGCCGGCGGCGGCGACGATCGTGCCGGCGTTCCGCACCGCCTGCTCCAGCGTGAACGCGTTGCCGGTGAGGCTGCCGGCCGGCGCGCCGAACCGCAGCGTCGCGCCGGCGGCGACCGACGCGCTGGAGGCGTCGCCGCCGCCGTTGAGCGCGAGCGTGCCACTGCGCAGCTGGATGATGCCGGGACTGTGCAGCGTGGCGTCGATGTCCGCCTCGCCGGTGCCGGTGTCGGCCACCAGGATGCCGGTGTTGGTCACCGTGCCGCTGCCAGGCGCGGCGATGCTGCCGGCGGTGGTGATGGCGAGCACGCCGGAGTTGGTCAGGCTGGCGCTGTGGTCCGTGGCGGAGGCGTCGCCGGCGCCGAGTTGCAGGCCGCCGCCGGTCCAGGCCAGCACGCCGGCGTTGTCCAGGCTGCGGCCGCCGTCGAGTTGCTGCGTGCCGTCCAGGATGGCAAGCCCGGTCAGCTGCGTGGTGCCGCTGCCGGTCTGCACGCCGCCGGAGGAGGGCTGGTGACTGTGCGCCCGTGGAGCAAGTGTCCGCAAACGCGAGGCAGAGGCTTCTGATTTTCGGCCTCAGGTTTAAACGGCTGGTTAGTTAGAATGCGATCGCCTCCCTCTCCATCGCCCACCGTGCCACTATTGCCCGGGCTCTCTCCAGTTCCTCACCATACACCACAAGCTTTGCACATCCCTCTGTCTCCCACCTCAGGACGCTGAAGTCCGGGACAAGTGTCACTGCGCCGCCTCCGTTCTCAAAGTTCCAGCGGTCCCCTACGTCCAAATAGGACTCCACCGGCAAGCCTTCCGCTAGCAGCAGATCATGTTGCGGGAGTTCCACATGATAGTAAGACACTGCATCCACCTTCACCTGCTCTATGGAAACTCCATTAATTAAATACTTTACCGGCACCAAAATGTTGTTCACAAAAACGGCATGGGCCGGAGACAGAAAGAGTGACCGCGCTGGCTGTCCGGGACCGAACGCGCCAGCTCGCACTCGCACGGGCCAGACCTGTTCGGGCCGTGGGTGACGCCGGCAATCCACGTGCCGCCGGCCCAGCCAGACAACTTCCGCTGTTTCACCTTCTGCCAAAAGTACCTGATCGCCAGCCGCCAGCCTCTCAACAGGCACCGCTCCCGCCTTGGTGGCGATCAACGTTCCCTCAACGAAGCAGGTCAGCACGTCGAAACTGCCAACGCTGTATTGGCTGGCATCTTCGACTCCAGATTCTGTCGACCAATCGGTAACGGTGACCGCTCCTTTGAAATCTGTAGCTTGGGCGGCCGGAACAAACGTCACGGTGCCCACCGCTTCGTCGGCCGATATGGCAACACCAGTCGTGCCAGTTTCGGAAACGGCGACAGTACCAGGAGTGTCACCGTTCGCCACGATCAGCCAGCCGGCTGGGCCAGTCGTCGGGGGGGTGTAGGTGCCCGCAGTGGCATCATATGTGATGTTGTAGTCGACGCCGGCGACATCGGCTCCGGCACTCGCCATGATCGTGACGGTAACCGTCCCGGACGAGAACACGGGTGAGGTGACATAGAACGGGTCGCTCATCGCTGCCTCTCTTTCTAGCGGTTTTGCACTGTTTATTCCTTACAGCTTGAAATTAGCTGCCTGTAGGGCAACGGAACCGTTCAGATCGATCTGGAAACTCGTCCCGCCCCCATGCGTGGTGCCTTGAATGATCGTCTGTCCGCCGGACGTCGCGTATCGTAGTTCCCCAGCGGATCCGGAAAACGCCGCAGTGCCAATGAGGGTGAACGCCTGCACGCCAGGTATCAGGTCATTGGCATCAATCGCCGAGAGATCGACTACGTCCAAGGCCGGGTTAAACCCGTTGATTGTGGCGGCATTCGCGACCGGACTGTCGGCGGCGGCGAGAAACACGAGACGATCGGCATTGCTGTCCGTCACCAGTGTCGCCCCGGGCGAGGCGTACAGAGTGTCATTGTCGCTGCTCGCGGTCACCGTCACCGGGGCCGTTGGCGTCGGCAGGCCCCACATCGCCAATGGCACGTTCCCTAAGGCCGCGCTCAGCGCGCTGTAGTATGAACTGTTTTCAGTCGCGTAGTTGCCGACTGGGGTGCCCTTCCCGTCCACGGGTACCCAGCTGCCGTTGGCGTCGCCCTTCAGCACGCCCACCAGCCCCAGACTGCCGTTGCCGTTCAGGCTGGTGGTGTTTGTGAAGCTGGTCGGCACGCTTGCCGCTCCGGTGCTAAAACTGCTGCCGTTCCAGAACGTCTGCGCCTCCGGCAAGAAGACCCAACTTGGTGTGCCGGCGCCCGGTAGGCCCACTGCCATTTTCAGGATCGTCAGCGCGTCGGCCGAGTTGACCAGTCCGTTGTTGTTCACGTCGGCGGCAATGTACTCGTACGGCGATACTGCCACTTGCGTGCCGCCAATTGTCGGATTGGGATTCAGCCCGACCGCAATTTTTAGCGCCGACAGCGCGTCCGCCGAGGTCACAGCATTGCCGACATTGCCTGCGTTCAGCGCCGCGATAACCTTATAGGTGTCACCCGGCGGTAGCGTCACCGAATAGGTGCCCTCGGATCCGGTGCTGGCGATTTCGTAGGCGAGCGACAGTGGGGTAGCGACGACGCTGCCAATGTCGCCCGAGGTGAGCGATATGCTGGCCTGGGTGGTGCCCGCGGGCAAACTCCATGCAATTGTTCCGAGTTGCACAGCACCAGTCAGCTCCGTCAGTCCGGCGCCGGACAGCTTTAGCGTCCCATTCGTCGTGTTGTTCTGCACCACGGTCCACGGCAGGTCGGAAGCCTGGGTGAAGTCAGCCGCGATGCTGCCGGCAGTGACGAAGGTGGCGTCGAAATTGCCGGCGCCGCTCCCCGCGTTCGCCCACACATCCGCAACCAGTTTGCCGTTGGCGTCGATGTGCACGTTCCGCAGGTCGATCGGCGAGGCGCCGGCGCCAGCCGGATCGCCGCTGCCGGTTGCCGCCACGGTCACGCCGCTCAGCAGGGCATGGTTGTGCCAGCTATAAACAAGGCCTGATAGCGCACTGTCCAGCGGCACGATGGTGGGCCCAAGCGTGACGCTGTTGTGGGCCACACTGTCGGCATCAGTCCAGTCGCTGATGGAAGCCGTGATGCTGACGCTGCTCGCACCTGCCGCCGGGATGAAGGGAATCGTGGCGATCAGCTCGGACGCGCTGGTGCCGACAGGCGAGGTGCCAGTTTCCGCGATCGTCACCTTGCCGGTCTGTGGGTTGGATTCCACCAGCCAACCGCTCGGACCACTAACCGTGCCGAACGTGCCGGCGGTAGGCGAGACCGTGATGCTGAGGTCTGCCGCCTCGGCGTTATCGCTAGCCTTGGCGAAAATATCGATGGCTACGGTGCCGTTGTTGTAGATCGGCGTCAGGGTGAAGGGGCTGCTGACTGTGCCGCCGGCATTGACCTCCAAGCCCGAGAAGGCGGTGGACAGGCCGGTGAGGTCGGCGCTATTCCCGTTGCTGTCCTGTATGCTCGCGCCGTTCGCGCTGAACCCGGTCACCGCGAGCGCGGTCGTGCTCTGTCCCGCCTGCACGGTGTAGTCGAACACCAAAGCCGTCCCGCT
>Ga0187809_10001162_pt1 | contig 12703 bp, 13 predicted proteins | sample NC_wetland_sal_i_8_FD_132415 | JGI IMG/M metagenome (GOLD analysis project Ga0187809, IMG submission 132415) | Wetland sediment microbial communities from Neuse River Estuary, North Carolina, USA - ASW_4 | ecosystem: Environmental > Aquatic > Freshwater > Wetlands > Sediment | place: USA: North... | reverse complement strand
CGCAGCTCCTGGACCTTGCGCAGCGCCCGGCGTTCGGCCTCCCACCGGGCCCGCAGCGAGCCGGATTCCGCCCGCAGGTCGGCCAGCTCTTTACGCAGGCTCTCCAGCCGGGCCTGGCTGCCCAGGTCGCCCTCTTTGGCCAGCGCCGTCTCCTCGATCTCCAGCCGCATGACCCGGCGGGTGAGCTCGTCGAGCTCGGCGGGCATCGAGTCGATCTCGGTCCGCAGCATGGTGTCGGCTAACGCGTCCGGGCTGACCGCCGCGTGGTCCGGCGGCTCGATGGCGCTATACCGCAGGGTTGCGGACCGGTCAGGCGATGGGCGGGGGTTCTCCCTGCACGCTGGCAGCCAGCGCCGGATCCCAGCCGCAGACCGCGCACGCATGCCGGATCGATGACCGGGCGAACTCCAGCGCGGCAAGGTGCGGATCCGGGCTGGCGCGGGCGTCGTCCCAGTCGAGCACGTATTCGCCCAGCCCGGCGTCCCAGCGAGCGGCCGCCGGTGACAGCGTCGCGGCCGCGAATGCCGCCGGTGCGGGATAGGCGTACGCGAAGAAGGCCGCCCGCGGGTAGCGCGGGTCGCCGGGCCACCACCCGACCTCGATCTGCTGGGCGTCCCCCGCGTTACGCATGATGAACTCGCCGGATGAGGGCTCGGCCGGCCGGCCGGAGAACAGGCTCACCGCCAGGTCAAACGAGCCCCACCACGCGTTGACCGGGCTGCAGCGCCCGCGGTACGGGGCGCGCAGCGCGGACAGCACCAGCGCCGCGCGGGTCGCCGCCGCGAAATAGGCGCTGACGTGGACGGGATCGTAGGTGGCGTGCTCCTCGTCCTGGTCCAGCGGGGTGCTCCACGGCACCTCCTGCGGCCGGGGATTTATCTGCACCGGGCCCGCCAGCGCGCGAACCACCGCCAGCACCTCGCGGGTCACGTCCGCGACCGGCCGGTCCGGCGTGAGAGCGATGCGTTCGGCTCGTCCGTCGCTGTGCTCTGCGACGACTTGGTGGGTCCGCAGGTCCAGCGCCACGGCCAGCGCACCGGAGCCGTCCGGGGCCGGCAGCGGCTGCCGCCGTTGCAGGACGGCAAACTGGTGGCGCAGGATCATAATCTCTGCGGTTTCCATGTTTCCTCACGCCGGGACAGCCGCAGCCATGCCGTTAGCCGTGTGGTCAGCAGGAACATGAACAGCAGGCACATAACCGATGATCATCACGGCCGGACGGCAGGGAGAGCAACTCTGCTGGTCAAAGCTGTGGACGGGATTCTCGGCACGTGCAGCCTTAAGCGGGGTGACGAGCCCGTTGACTCTGTAATAATCATAGATATGATATTCATCATATACCAGACTGTTGCGCAGCTCACAGTCGTGCGCGTGGTAGCGCGTTTGCATACGCTGCGTGAGAGTCACTTCACCTATACCGGAGGCCAAGAACGTGCGGCGCGGACCGATCGGTCCGCACGTGCTGGAGGTGCAGGGCCGTGGTGCAAACAGATGCGATCGACCGCTCCGAGATGACGTGGGTGAGAACGTACGCGGAGGTCGAACAGATACTGAAGTCGCCTGCGTTCGTACCCTCGCTGCACTTGCGGTCGAGCGCGCCGTTGCTCGAGCACACGCTCATGACGCTCGACGTTGACGATCATCTGGCCCGACGGCGCAGCGAGGTCGTGATGTTCTCGCGTGCGCAGCTGTCCGAATACGAGTTGCACATCGTCGCTCCGACGCTCCGCGCGTCTGTCGAGCGCGCTCTGACGGCCGCGGGCGCGACGGCGAAGGTCGACATCTTGCAGCTCATGCGGCATGCGCTGCTTCGGGTGACCGCGCGCATCGTCGGCCTCGATGACGTCGACTCACCCGCCAGAGCCGAGGAGCTACGCGTGCTCGCCGAGGCGTTCGGGGAAGCCGCCTCGGCCGAATGGGCCCGCGAAGGACAGGCGGAGATCGTCGCGCGGTCGCTTCGGGCGCGGGACCGGTTCGACGCCGAGTTCTTCCTGCCGTCACTACAGCGGCGCACCGCCATACTGGCCGAGCAGAGGGCTGGGCGGACCGAAAAGGATACGGTCCCCAACGACCTGCTGACGATCCTGCTGTCCGCCAATGACGGATGGGACGCCGATCTGCTGGCCCGCGAGATCATCTTCTTCATCGTCGCGTCGTCCAGTACGACGACACACTCGGCGCCGCACGTCCTGCACGATCTGCTCACATGGTTCGAGAACCATCCCGGCGACCGCGCCAGGTGCGGCGAGCTCTCATTCTTGCAGCGCGCCGTCAGCGAGAGCCTGCGCCTACACCCCACCGTCCCGGCCCTGCTCCGGATGGCCCGCGAGGACGTGACCTTGCCCAGCGGACGGTCGTTCGTCAAGGGCGAGCACATCGCCTGCGATCTCAACCGCTCGAACCTGGACCCGGACGTCTTCGGCCCGACGGCGCATGTCTATGACCCGCATCGGGAACTGACCCGCCGCGTGCCGTTCTATGGACAGGCGTTCGGGGCTGGATCACACACCTGCTTGGGCCGGACGGTGGCTGTCGGAGCCGGGAACGGCTCGATCGACCGGCACGACGCACCGGCAGGGGTGCTGGTGCGGCTGCTTGAAGAGCTGTTCCGCTTTGATCCCCGCCTGGATCCGCTCGATCCTCCGGTACTCCGCGACGATACAGCTGCGGTCCGGTATGAACGGTTCCCGATCACGCTGAGGCGGCGTACTGAATAACGCGCATATGCCACTTCGGCCCGAACCGAAGCCTCTCGTCGCCGTCCGGTCGCCTGCTGCCCTATACGGCTGCGCCCTCCGGACTGCTGGATTAAGCCGAGGCCGCCGTGCAGTCCGGCGGGGACCTGTGGGCACGTGCGCAGATCCCGGCCAACATGATCCAGCGAGCAGGCAGCAGCCTGGCCAACGAGCACGAGGTCACGCCAGAAGCGGTCCGGGAGATGATGGATCTCGGCGCCAGCTTGGATGTCAAAGCCCTATCCCGGACGGCACTGGCGGCACCCCGGCTCTGTCACGGATAGTGGAGGCGAGGCCGACATGCGGAGCGCAAGTATCCGGCCAATTCGGGCGGCGTGGAATCAGGTCAAATGGTTAGGTACTGGCGCAGACAGGGGCGTTCTGTGTGCGTGCGGCTCGCGAACCTGCCGCGAGGAGTCGGCCATGCTCTGCGATCACCGTCGGCATCCGGCGCTCCCAGTGACATGCCGTAGGGACCGTTGCCAAATTCCCGGTGAATCATTATCATTGATATCGGTATGTCACGTCGCTGAGGTGGGAACAGGATGCCATGATGCGCGAGTACCAGGATCTGCATCCGAACTTCGCCAACCCGGACGACTGGAGCCTGGCGACCGTCTTGCGGTATCACGCGGCCGAACGTCCCGACGCGACCTGCCTGATCACGCCCGAGGAGGGCAGCCGGTGGACCTACGCCGAGGCGCTGCACGACGCCGAGCGGATTGCCGCCGCGTGGTACGAGGCGGGCGCGGCGGTTGGTGACCGGGTGCTGATCATGGCGGCCAACTCGTCCCGGTTCGTGCGCACCTGGCTCGGCACCGCCATCGGCGGCTTCGTCGAGGTGCCGATCAACACCGCCTACGAAGGCGAGTTCCTCAGGCACCAGACCGTGACCGTCCAGCCAAGGTGGGCCGTCATCGACGACGTGTTCGCCGAGCGGTTCGTCGCCATCGAGGCGTTCACCCGCCAGATCGAGAAGTTCTGGATCATCGACACCGGCTCCGCGCAGGCGGCCATCGACCTGCTACGGGCCAACGGGTGGGTCGCCGCGCCCTGGGACGACCTGCTGCACGGGACGGTCACCGGCCGCCTGCCCGCTCCGGATCCGACCAGCCTGGCCTCGATCTTCTTCACCTCGGGCACGACCGGCCCGTCCAAGGGCGTGGCCATGCCGCATTCCCAGATGTACTTCTTCGGCCAGGAGGTCGTCTCGCTGACCCGGCTGACCAGCAACGACACGTACCTGACGTGCACGCCTTTGTTCCATGGCAACGCGCAGTTCATGGCCGCCTACCCGGCCTTCATTGCGGGCGCGGCCGTGGCCGTACGACCCAAGTTCAGCGCCAGCCGGTGGGCGGAGCACCTGCGCGAGAGCAACGTGACCGTGACCAATCTGGTCGGGGTGATGATGGACTTCGTCTGGAAGGCCGAGCCGCGCCCTGACGACGCCGACAACTGCTTGCGCTGCGTGTACGCCGCGCCCACCGCTTCGTCGGTACTGAAGCAGTTCATGGACCGCTTCGGCATCGAGGCGTTCGTCGACGCCTTCGGGCTGACCGAGACGTGCGCGCCCATCCTGTCGCCCTACGGCGAGATCCGCCCGCCTGGTGCGGCCGGCCTGGTCGCCTCGGACTGGTTCGAGGTCCGGCTCGTCGACCCGGAGACCGACCGCGAGGTGCCGGCCGGCGAGATCGGCGAGCTCGTCGTGCGCTACAAGCACCCCTGGACCTGCAGCCTCGGCTATTACGGCATGCCACAGAAGACCGTCGAGGCCTGGCGCAACCTGTGGTTCCACACCGGGGACGCGCTGCGCCGCGACGCCGAGGGCTGGTACTACTTCGTCGACCGGTACAAGGACGCGCTGCGCAGGCGCGGCGAGAACATCAGCTCCTACGAGGTCGAGCAAGCCCTGCTCGGTCACCCGGCCGTGACGGAGTGCGCCGTCATCGGCGTGCCCGCCGACGTCGACGCGGGCGAGGACGAGGTGCTGGCCGTCGTGGTGGCCAGCGAGCCGCTCGGCGCCGAGGAACTGTGGGACTTCTGCCGAGGCAAGATCCCGGCCTTCGCCGTGCCGCGGTTTGTCCGGTTCGTCGATGCCCTGCCAAAGACCCCGTCCGAGAAGGTCAGGAAGGCGGTGCTGCGCGACAGCGGCATCACCGCCGACACCCGCGACCGCTCGGCGCAGCCGATCCCGACCCGACAAGGAGCATGACAGTGGACCTGTCCGGAAGCTCGACCCTGGTGACCGGCGGTGCCTCCGGTCTGGGCCGCGCCACCGCCGAGGCGCTGGCGGGCCGCGGCGCCTACGTCACGATCGTGGACCTGCCGGCGTCCAACGGCGCGGAGGTGGCGGACAAGCTCGGTTCCCAGGCCAGGTTCGCGGCCGCCGACGTGACCTCCACCGCACAGATGACTGAGGCACTCAACTGGGCCGAACGATCCGGCCCACTCCGTGCAGTGGTGCACTGCGCGGGCCGGGGCGCCCGCATCCGGGTGGTCGAGAAGGACGGCGAGCCAGGGTCACTGGAGACCTACGAGGAGATCGTCAAGCTCAACCTGGTCGGCAGCTTCAACGTGCTGCGGCTGGCCGCGGCCCGGATGGCGCGCACCGAACCGATCGACGGCGAGCGGGGCGTATGCGTGCTCACCGCGTCGGTGGCGGCCTGGGAGGGCCAGATCGGGCAGATCCCGTATGCCTCGGCCAAGGCCGGCATCGTCGGCATGACCCTGGTCGCCGCGCGCGACCTGGCCAGCAAGATGATCCGAGTCGCTACGATCGCTCCCGGCGTCATGGACACCCCGATCCTGGACCGCATCCGCCCGGACGTGAAAAAGGCGCTCGAGGAATCGGTGCCCAACCCGCGGCGCCTAGGCCGGCCGGAGGAGTTCGCCGATCTGGCCCTGGCTATTATTGGCAATCCGTATCTAAATGGCGAGACGATCCGGCTGGACGGTGCGATCCGGATGACACCGCGATGATCCGTTCCTGGCCGGCCGGGTAAATATCGGTCAGCTACGTCTCCCACGCTTACCAGACGAGGTGACCGAAGGCGTGACGAATCCCAATCGGCCGCAAAAGACCGCGCTGCTGCTCGCGCAGCGAATCGTGCGGTTTATCGACCAGAACAACCTGGGCCCCGGGGACACGCTGCCCCCCGAGCGGCTCATGATGGAGACGTACAAGGTCGGCCGGGGCACGTTGCGCGAATCGCTGCGGTTCCTCGAGTTCGAGGGCGTCCTTTCCTTCAAGCCAGGCCCCGGCGGCGGGCCGGTCATCGAGAAGCCGAACGGCGCCAACCTCGCCACCACCCTTACCCTGGTGCTGCAGTTCGACCACGCCAGGTACCAGGTGGTGTCCGAGGCCCGGCAGGCCTTCGAGCCGCTGATGGCGCAGCTCGCCGCGGAGCGGATCAAGCCCGAGGACCTGGCCGAGCTGGAACAGAACGTCACCGACATGGAAACCGATATCGCCGACGTCGACGCCTACCTGCACAACAACCAGCGTTTCCACGAGATCATCGCCTGGGCCTCGGGTAACTCGCTATTCGGGTTCCTCATCGACGCCATGGTGGGCGGCCTGGATATCAGCGGATCGGCGCAGGGCATCGAATATCCGCTGCGCCGCAGAAACGCGGTGCTGGCCGCCCACCGCCGGATCTACGAAGCAATTCGCGACGGCAAGGCCGGCCAGGCCCGCGACGCCATGAGCAGCCACGTAGCCGAGTACGTGACCTACGCCGAACGCAAGTACCCGGCGGCGCTGGACAAGATGATCAAGTGGTGATCACAGGCTGACCGGTCGGCCCGTTCCGTCGGCTTCGGCCGCGGGCTTCTTCATGATCATGCCGGTCCGGTGGCACAGGTGGATCAGGTCGTCGTGCTGGTTGTAGCCGCGGTGCTCGAACCACACGATGCCCGCGTCCGGCCTGCTCTTGGACTCGCGCTTGCGCAGGATGGTCGACTCCGCGCGCAGCGTGTCGCCGTGGAACACCGGGTTCGGGAACGTCATCTTCTCATAGCCCAGGTTCCCGATAGTGGTGCGGAAGGTCAGGTCGGGCACGATCATCCCGCCGATCAGGGCCGCGGTGAACAGGCTGTTCATCAGCCGCCGGCCCTGCGGGAGGTTGGCCTTCGCGTACTCCTCGTCCAGGTGGATCGGGGCCACGTTCATCGTCAGCGACGTGAACAGCACGTTGTCCATCTCGGTGACCGTCCGGGTGAACGGGTGCGAGAATTCGGCGCCTTCCTTCATTTCCTCGAAATACAGCCCGCGCATATCGGGTCTCCTCTCGCAGGTCTGCTCTCACAGCGTCTGCTCTACGGCGTCTGCTCTTACAGCGTCTGCTCTTACAGGCCGCCGTGCAGGCCGGCCAGGGCGTCTACCCGGCGCAGCCATTCCTGTGCCTTGTCAGCATGGGCCTTGTCGATGTGGATGTCGCCGTACATCACCGCGCCCTCGCCGCGGGCCGCCGCATCCTCGTAGGCCTTGAGCAGGCCACGGTAGAAGTCGACGTCGGCCGCCGACGGGGTGTAGGCCCGGTTGACCACCGGCACGTGCGTGGGGTGCAGCACGATCTGTCCCCGGAAGCCCATCTTGCGGCTGTCCACCGAGAACCGCTCCAGCCCGTCCAGGTCACGGATGCGCTCCCACAGCGCGGTCAGCGGGTGCACGCCCGCCGCGCGCGCCGCGAGCAGGATCCGGCTGCGGTGATACCGCGATTCCGTACCCTCCGGCGACCACTCGTACCCGATGGCCCGCGCGATGTCGGCGTGCTCGGCCGTCGGCCCGATCAGGGCCCCGACCCGCGGTGAGGCCAGCCCGATCTCCTCGCAGTGCTGGATGCCTTCGATGGTCTCGATCGGCAGGATGTACTCGATCCCGGTCACCCGGTTGCGGCGCTCGAAGTAGTCGACCAGGGCGTCGTACTTGTGCACGTCGATGGCGCTGCCGACCTTGGGCGCGAAGACGCCGCTGATGCCGGGCACGATCACGGCGGCCAGGTCGTCGCCGGTCTCGCCGGTGTCCAGCGCGTTCGGCCGCACGAACAACCCCACCCTGGGGTGCGAGGCCGAGATGCGCCCGATGGCGTCGGCGATACCCTGGCGTGCGCTGTCCTTCTCGGCCTCGGGTACCGAGTCCTCCAGGTCCAGGCACAGGCAGTCGGCGCCGGCCGCGACCGCCTTGTCAAACCACGAGGGCTTATGTCCGGGGACCGAGATCACGGTGCGGTACGGCTTCATGGCGGGTGGCTCTCCTTATTCATGCAGTTCGAACTTTGGCGGCCGCTTCTCCAGGAAGGCGTTGGCTCCCTCGACCATGTCCTCGCTGCCGATCGCTTGGATGAGCATGCCCAGGCCGCTGGAGAACGAGTCGCGGGCGGCGTTCCACCAGATGTTGGAGCTCACCTTCGTGATCTCCAGGTAGCGCGGGCTGAGCGCGGTGATCTCGGCGCACCAGCTCCGCACCTGCTCCTCGAGCTGGTCGTCGTCGACGACCTTGTTGACCAGCCCCATCTCCAGCGCCTGCTCGGCGGTGTAGCGGCGGCACAGGAAGCTGAGCTCCTTGGCCCGCTTCTCGCCGATCTGGACCGACATGACGTTGGTGGCGCCGGTGACCGGGGCGCTGCCCACCCGGGGGCCGGTCTGGCCGAACGTGGCCGAACGCGCGGCCACGGCTAGGTCGCAGGCCACCACGAGCTCGTTGCCGCCGCCGGCGGCGGCGCCGTTGACAGCGGCGATGACCGGTCGCGGACAGGTGCGGATCGCGTCGAACAGGCGCAGCGACGACGCGTACAGGCCGCGCAGGGCCCCCGGCGTCGGCGCGCCCAGCGTGGACAGCGACCCGCCGGCGCAGAAGCTGCGCTCCACGCCGGTGATGACGACCGACCGGAACTTGTTAGCGCCCTGCAAGGCCTCGGCGATCAGGTCGGCCATCTCGGCATCGTAGGCGTTGCGGCGCCGCGGCCGGTTCAACCGGATCCACAGCGCGTCGCCCCGGGGCTCGACCAGCACGGCCGGAGAGGTATCGGCATCAGGCACAAACAGATGATAATGGTATGCATCATTCTGCGTCAATAACACTCGGACCTATCAAGGCTATCCATTCGCATGATTTACTGCGGCTGGACGCGAGAGGAGGCCGGCCCCGCCATGCTGGACGCTCACGTGCAAATGCTGGACGCGCACGTGCACCTGTGGAACCTGGCCGTCCGCGACCAGCCCTGGATCCCGGCCGGCTCGCCGATCAGGCGCAGCTTCGGCCTCGGCGACCTGCGCTCGGCGCTGGCCGGCACGCCCGTGGACGGCGTGATCCTGGTGCAGGTGCTCAACGACGCGGCCGAGACCGCCGACCTCCTCGCGCACGCCTGCCCCACCGCCTCCCTCGACCCCGCCCGCCAGGCCGGCCTCGTCCGCGGCGTCGTCGGCTGGGCCGACCTGGCCGCGCCTGACTTCGCCGCCGAGCTGGATCGCCTGCAGTCCACCGGCTGGCTGGCCGGCCTGCGCCACCAGGCCCTGGCCGAGCCCGACCCAGCCGGCTGGCTGGCCCGGCCCGAGGTCGCCCGCGGCCTGACGGTGCTCGAGGCCGCCGGGCTCCCGTTCGACCTGATGATCAGGCCCGACCACTTGGCGGCTGCCCGGCAGGCCGCCCGCGACCATCCCGGCCTGCAGTTCGTGCTCGATCACCTGGGTAAGCCGCCGATTGCCGCGGGCCAGCTAGGCCCGTGGGCCACCGCGCTCCAGGCCCTGGCCGCCGAGCCCAACGTGGCCTGCAAGCTGTCCGGCCTGCAGACCATCGCGTCACCGGACTGGACCTACCGGGAACTGGCCCCCTACATCGACGTCGCCCTCGAGGCGTTCGGCCCGTCCCGGCTGCTGTTCGGTTCGGACTGGCCGGTCTCGTCTCAGGCCGCCTCCTACTCGACCGTCTGCGACGCGGCCCGCACCGCCTGCTCGGCCCTGTCCCCCGGCGAGCAGGCGGCCGTGCTGGCCGCCAACGCCCGCGCCATCTACGGGATCAGCTAGTCGGCCGGCGCTCACCCGTTGCCATCCACCCCTGCGGCGCATATCATATGAATGATACGCATGAATATAAGCTCTGGCAGGCTGGGAGTCCCACGTGGTCGACATGATGAGCGCCCAGGACGAGCAGGAAATCCGCTCGTCTTTGCGCAAGATACTGACCAAGTTCCCTGACGAGTACTGGATGCGCCACGACCTGGACCATGAGTTCCCGTGGGACTTCTATAAGGCCATGGCCGACGCCGGCTGGATCGGCATCTGCATCCCGGAGAAGTACGGCGGCGGCGGTGCGGGCGTCCAGGAGGCGGCGCTGCTGCTGGAGGAGGTCACCGGCGGCGGCGGGGCGCTCAACGCGGGCACCACAGTCCAGGTCGGCCTGTTCGGCCTGGAGCCGATCGTCAAGCACGGCAGCGAGGAGCAGCGCGAGCGCTTCCTGCGCCCGGCAGCCGAGGGCAACCTCCAGGTCTCTTTCGGCGTCACCGAACCGGATGCCGGCACCGATACCACCAGCATCACCACGTTCGCCGAGAAGGTCCCCGGCGGCTACCGGGTCAACGGCCAGAAGATCTTCATCTCGCGGGCCGAGCAGGCCGAGCGCCTGCTGCTGATCACCCGCACCGCGCCCCGGTCGGCCGGCGCCAAGCCCACCGACGGCATGACCCTGTTCTTCCCGGCCATGGACCCGGACCACATCAGGATCCAGCCGATCCCCAAGCTCGGCCGCAACGCGGTCTCCACCAACGTGCTGTTCATCGACGACCTGTTCATCCCGGACGAGGACCGCATCGGCGAGGAAGGCAAGGGCTTCAGGTACCTGCTGGCCGGGCTGAACGCCGAGCGAATCATCGTGGCCGGCGGCTGTCTCGGCATGGGCCGGGAGGCGCTGCGCCGGGCGGTCGAGTATGCCAAGCAGCGCGAGGTCTTCGGCCGCCCGATCGGGATGAACCAGGGCGTCCAGTTCCCGCTGGCCGAGTCTCTGGCCAAGCTGGACGCGGTGGAACTGCTCATCCGCAAGGCGGCCTGGATGTACGACAACGGCATGCCCTGCGGCAAGGAGGCCAACGAGGCCAAGCTGCTGGCCTCGACCTGGGCCTTCGAGGCCGCCGACCGGGCCCTGCAGTTCCACGGCGGCTACGGCTACACCAGCGAGTACCACGTCGAGCGCTACTGGCGGGAGACCCGCGTGCAGCGCATCGCGCCGATCTCCAACGAGCTGGTCCTGGCCTATCTGGGCGAGAAGGTCCTCGGCCTGCCGCGCTCGTACTAACCGGAAAATAGGGCGCGGCGGATCCGGTCCTAGTGCGGTGACCGGGCCAGATCAGGCTGATTCGGTGCTTCGGTGGCTCAATCGTCCGCCCCCATCCCCAAGGCGGCCCATCCTCCGTCCACTGGCAGGGTGACGCCGGTGATGTACTGCGACTCGTCCGACGCCAGGAAGCTGACCGCATGCGCGATATCTGACGGCTGTCCCAGCCTTGCCGCTGGGATGTGGCGGAGAAAGCGCTGCTCGGATGCGAACCCGGTCTTGATAAATTCCCGCTGCATTTCGGTTGCTATGGCCCCGGGCGCGATCGCGTTGACCCTGATTCCCCGCGGTGCCCATTCGACCGCGAGCGACCTGACCAGGCCTTGTACGCCCGCCTTCGCCGCTCCGTAAGCGGCCCGGCCGGCAAATCCGAGAGTTCCGTTAATCGAGGAGATCATTATGATGCTCCCGCCAGATGGCATCCGGGCCGCCGCTTCGCGGGCGCCGAGGAAACTCGCCCGGAGCAGTATGGCATGAAGCCGGTCCCACGACTCCAGCGGATAAGTCAGTGAATCTCCCGGGTCTGTGACTCCCGCGTTCGCGACAAACACCGATAGTTGCGCATCGGCGGGTATCACGGCGAACGCCTCGGCCAGTGCTTCGGGCGCCGTGGCGTCGCCCACCACGCCGACGTGGCCTTCGCCCGGGAGCGACTTGGCGCTGGCGTGAATCGTGTCGCTGAGATCGATCCCCGCGACGAGGAAGCCGACGGCAGCCAGCCGCTCCGATATGGCCTTCCCGAGCCCTCGTGCCGCTCCGGTGACGACTGCCCACCTGTGGGATGGCCCGTAGACCAAGCTGGTCATACGCTCAGACGACCTCGTGCGGAGCTTGCCGCCACGGCGCAAGCACGGCGGCATCATCGTGGTATTCGTCAGGCAGATCGTCAGTCATCGCGAGGACGGCTCCCATCCTGCCGTACCCGACGAAGGTAGCCACCTGGAAGCACAGTTCCATGACTTCGCCGGTATCGAAGTGCTCGTGCAGTTGGGCGAAGGTGTCATCAGTAATCGAAAGATGATCGGTCGCGAACTTGTCGGCGAAGGCCAGTGCCGCCTTCTCAGCGGCAGTGAGGTCGTCAGATTCCTGCGGCTTCTCCAGCGAGCAGACGAGTCCCTCGCTCAGGCCGTCCTCGATGCCGTCGGAGTAGCGAATCGACATGCACGTACGGCACTGGTTATGGAAGGAAATGCGCAGCCTGAGCAGTTCGACGAGCCGGCGGGGAAGCGTTCCGTTGTCGCGCAACGCCTTCATGTAGGTCAGATATGGACCTGCGATTCCAGGCGCCTGGGCGTATACGCGCTGCCTGAGCGGAGCGTCAGCTCCGACGAGGGGCTCGTACAGCGCGGGATCCGCAGGTGCTACACGGGACATGGCGTCTCCTCGGGCCGGGCGGGGACAGGACGGGCGGCTGACTGCAGCCGCCGGAGCCTCCGCGGTCATCATTGAATATAATCCTTATACTAGATTTTCTGACTGTCAACTCTTCGCTGACCCCGCCGCTAAGACGCCATGACTCGCTTAACCGAACACTGACGCCGCGGCGCTGCCGATCCGGACCACGTGGCCGCCGTCACCGCGGCCGGCAAACCGGGTGAAGACCTGCGGATCGTGGCCCGCCACGATCTCGGTGCCGGCCTGG
>Ga0187809_10001161_pt1 | contig 12734 bp, 14 predicted proteins | sample NC_wetland_sal_i_8_FD_132415 | JGI IMG/M metagenome (GOLD analysis project Ga0187809, IMG submission 132415) | Wetland sediment microbial communities from Neuse River Estuary, North Carolina, USA - ASW_4 | ecosystem: Environmental > Aquatic > Freshwater > Wetlands > Sediment | place: USA: North... | reverse complement strand
CTCGAAGTCGACGTCCCAGATCCACGACACGTCCCGGCCGTCGGCGACCGCGTCGTTCAGCGCGACGACCGCTAGCCGCGGCGCGCCGCCGTCGACGAGTGTGCGGATCACCTCGTTCGCGCCGGCGGGATTCTTGACGAGAAGCAGCAAGAGCCTCTTGTCGCCGATCGCGATGCGCTCGAAGCGGCCGAACGCGGCGCTGAAGCGGCCGAGCCCGTCGGCGATCTCGCCGACGCTCGCGCCGAGCGCGCGCGCGAGTGCGGCGGCGCCGACCGCGTTGTAGACGTTGTAGAGGCCGGGAAGTGCGAGGTCGACGCGCACGGCCTCGCCCTGAAGCTCGAGGTCGAACGCGGCGCGCTCGAGACCCTGCAGGTGGATGTTCCGCGCCGCGACGTCGAGGGCCGGCCGTGCGTGCCCGCACGAGTCGCAGCGGTAGTCGCCGAGATGGCCGACGTAGACCGCCGTATACGTGTACGGCTTCCCGCAGCGAAGGCAGTACTTCGAGTCGGCGGCGTGCGGGAGGCCCGTGCGTGCGACGCGCGGGTCGTCGATGCCGAAGTGAATCCGGGCCTGCAGCGCGCCGACCTGGGGGTCGTCGGCATTGACGGCGACCACCGTGGTCTCGGGCAGGGCGTCGACCGCTGCGCGCCACCGTTCTGCGACCAGCTCGAGCTCGCCGTAGCGGTCGAGCTGGTCGCGGAACAGGTTGCCGAAGCACACCGCCCGCGGCCGCACGCGCCGCATGACCTCCGGGAGGGCGGCCTCGTCCACCTCGAGCAGGCCGAGCTCGGCGCCGTCGGCGGCAAGGAGGGTGGAGGCGACCCCCGAGAGGAGGTTTGCGCCCGAGCGGTTGTGCGCGAGCCGGAACCGTGGGCGCAGGATCTCCGCCGCCATCGCCGCGGTCGTCGTCTTCCCGTTCGTCGCCGAGACGACGGCCGTCCCGGCCGGCAGCCGCGCCGCGAGCCGGTCGACCGCGCCGGGATCGACGATCGACAGGAGCTTCCCGGGAACGGTCATCCCGGCTCCGGCGCCGACGAGGCGCGAGAGGCCGGCGACCGCGCGTGCGGCGGCGACCTCGGCGGCGAGCGGGACGCGCATCCAGCCGAATCTAGCCGTGCGCGGGTGTATTTGCGAATTATCCAACCTGATCTACCATACTTGTCATGGCGAAGAAGCCAGGTTTTCGTGCGGTGGCGCAGATCGACCCGCAACGGCTCGCGGAGTTCCAGGCGGGCATCCGCAAGCGGTACACGGACGAGCAGATCGTCGGCGAGCTGCAGGCGTGCGCGGAGCGGCTCGGCAAGTCTCCGACGATGCGCGAGTTCGCCTCCGATCCGCGCACGACCGTTCACCCGCAGACGGTGATCGAGCACTTCGGCTCCTGGAACGCGGCGAAGCGGACCGCAGGTCTCGTCCCGCGCCGGTTCGCGACGCGGGAGGAGCTGCTCGGCCTCCTCCGTGAGCTCGGCGACGAGCTCGGCCGACCGCCGACCGCACGCGACATCGACGGCCACAAGGGGCAGCTCCCATCGAAGTCGCTCTACTGGCACACCTTCGGCTCGTTGGCGAACGCGCTGCGTGAAGCCGGCTACGACATGCCGGTGGGGGAGGAGCGGCTCGAGCGCGCGGTCGAGCAGGGGGCGGCGATGGCGAGGAGGCTGGGCCGGCTACCGAAGTTCGCGGACTGGGCGGCAGCACGGAAGGCCGACGACTCGCTCATGACCGAGTGGCAGGTCTACCGCCTCCTCGACGCCCGCCGGGGCGCCTGGTCGACGTTCCAGTTCCTCGTGCGGGAGCTGCTCGAGCAGCAAGGCGCCCACGTCGGGCCGGACGGGACGCTGAGGAAACGGCGTTAGGAGCGGCCGGCAGAGCCTGTTGCGTTCGGCGTCGTAGGCGACGGCTAAGCAGCCGTCAGGGCGGCGAGCTGCTGCAGGCAGGAGACGCCTTCGCCGGGCGCACGCACGGCGGGAAGCGGCTTTCCCGGCTCCTGAAAGCGCGGATTCGGATGGAAGCGCTCGTCGCGCACGACCTTCGCGTGGCGCACGGCGAGGAAGGTGCCGTCACTCAGCTCGCGCTTCTTCAGCCGAACGTGCGCGTACTCCTCGACCACCTCGAGCGCAGCGCGGGTGGATGCGAAGAAGAGCTCGTTCTTCGAGGAGCCGATCCAGAGCGGCCGTCCGATCCCGCGCGCGGCGAAGACCGTCCCGGGCTCGCGCTCGTCGAGCCATGCGGTCGCCATCGAGCCGAGCAGCGCCTCGAAGGCGGCCGGCTCGTTTCGGGAATGCGCGGCGAGGGCGAAGATCGCCTCCGAGTCGACGGTCATCCGCGGCTCGGCGCGCGCGCACTCGAAGTCAGCGAGGAGCTCGTCGTCGTTGACGATGATCCCGTTGTGGATCCCGACCACCGGCCCATGGTGGACCGGATGGTTGTTGGCCGCGATCGAGGGGTGACCCTTCGTGTAGTCGCGGACGTGGACGAGCAGCTCGGTGGCGGTCTGGGGCACCGCGATCCGCTCGAGGAGCCGGCTCGCGGGGGTCCGCTGCTTCGTCACCACCGGGTACGGACTGCCCGGCCCCCGGTGGGCGTAGCCGACGGCGTCGGCGCCGCGCTCCGCGATTCCTGCGAGCAGCGCCTGGGCCGCGAGCGTCCGATCGACGCTGCTACCCGATGAGACGCTGTATCCGGCGATTCCGCACACGATCTCTCTACGGCAACCGTAGCGGACACTTCGTCGCATCCACCCTCAAGCCTCCTTGAGCGGAAGCCGATATGGGGCAAGTGGAGCCTCTCCTCGCTGCGGACGGGGATGTCGAGCAGGCCGATGAGCCTCAGAACCAGCTCGATGACCCGTTGAAGCTGTACATCCGGTCGCTCGGCTCGGGCCGGCTCCTGACGCGCGAGGAAGAGCGAGAGCTGGCCCGGCGGAAGGACGCCGGGGACGAGGAGGCCAAGCGACGACTGATCGAGGCGAACCTGCGCCTCGTCATGTCGATCACGCGCAGCTATACGCGCGCGGGCGTTCCGCTCCTCGATCTCATCCAGGAGGGCAACCTCGGCCTCATCCGTGCGGTGGAGAAGTTCGACTACCGCCTCGGCTACAAGCTCTCGACCTACGCCACCTGGTGGATCAAGCAGGCGGTGAGCCGCGCGCTCGCCGATCAGGGCAGGACGATCCGCCTTCCGACGCACGTCGCCGAGCGTGTCCGCCGGCTGCTGCGCGTCCGCCGCCAGCTCGCGCAGAAGCTCAGCCGCGAGCCGACCCCCGCCGAGCTGGCGAAGGAGACGGGGGAGAAGGAGGAGAAGGTCGTCGACCTCCTCAGCCTCATCGACGACCCTGTCAGCCTGGACTCGCCGGTCGGCGACGGCGAGAGCTTCTTCGCCGATCTGATCGAGGACGAGATGGCCGCTCAGCCGGATGAGCGCACGGCGATCGAGCACCGGCACGGTGAGCTGACGCGGGCGTTGAACAGCCTTTCGCCGCGGATGCAGCGGGTGCTCGTCCTGCGCTTCGGCCTCGACGGCGAAGGCCCGCGCACGCTCGAGGACATCGGCGTCGAGCTCGGCGTCACGCGCGAGCGCGTCCGCCAGCTCGAGGCGCGTGCCCTGCGCGAGCTGCGCAACGCCGCGCCCGATCTCGAGCTGTACCTCAGCACCTGATCCGCCGGCGCGACGGGCTCAGTACAGGCCTTCGCGGCGGGCGTATCGCTCGGCGCGCGCCCGTTCGTACTCTTCGACGTCGAGCTCGGGGTCGCTGACCGCCTTCAGGATCTCGCCCGAGCGCGGCAGCTCCGACCGGTCGACATGACGCTCCGGGTTCCAGAGATCGGAACGGATGAGCGCCTTTGCGCATTGCGTATATGCCTCCTCGATCGCGACGCGGATGCCGAGCTTCGGCGCACGTCCGTCGACCGCGCACGGCGCGAGCAGCTCCGGATCGTCGACGACCGCCGCGGTGCCGTTGACGCGAAACGTGTCGCCGACGCCGGGGACGAGGAAGAGAAGAGCGATTCGCGGATCGACGAGGAGGTTCGTCAGCGTGTCCGCGATCTTGTTGCCCGGCCGCTCCGGGATCAGAAGCGTGCCGTCGTCGAGGATGCGGACGAAACCGGCCGGATCGCCGCGCGGCGAGACGTCGAGCCCTCCGTCCGGCCGCGATGTGGCGACGCAGACGAACGGCGAACGCTCGATGAACTGCCGGGTCAGGTGGTTCAGCCGCCGGGCGATCTTCCCGGTGACGAGCTGTGAAGGCTCCCCGATGACGGCGCGAAGCCCTGGCTCGTCGGTGATCACCCCCGGAACGGTAGCGGCGGTCAGGCAGTCGAGGCCACCGCGCGGCTGCGGCCCAGGACCCGATATGCGATGAACGCGACCGCGTACAGCACCGCGACGACGACGAGCAGGAATCGATAGCCCGTCACGAGCGAGAGGTATTCGAGCAGGCCGCCCGCGATGGCTCCCAGGAGGTTGGCCGCGAATGCAACGGTCGACGATCCGACTGCGGCGAAGCGTTTCGAGAACACGAGGTTCGCGACGTAGATCGGCGCGAACGCGAGCGCGGTCGCCGCGAAGAAACGCGGCACGGGGGAGAGGGAGAGCAGCGACTCCTGCGGAACCGCCCATGCGACGACCAATGCTGCGAGCAGCGCGAGGTAGAGGAACGGCATCGGTGGCAGGCGCACATGCCGTGCGGTCTCGACGGCGAGCCAGACGCTGATGAGGACACCGGCGAAGACGAGCGAGTTCACGAACCACGTCGTGCCGAAGAGCAGAGCGAACTGGACGACGTTCTTCGTTTCGAGAAGGAGGAACGCCGCACCCATGCAGGCGAGGTCGACGTAGCTCCGCATGCGCCCGAACACGCGTACCGATCCGCCGGCCGCGACCGCGATCAGGAGCACGGAGGCGGCGAGCATGAGGAGCAGGGCGTGCCAGTAGAACGCCGGGATCGACCGGTGCTGAAGATACGGGAACGGATAGTCGTCGGTCGGCTCCGAGACCTTGACCGGCTTCCACGGCGTCTTGCAGTCGACGCCGGCGCCGGCGCCGGCGGTCAGGACCGCCTGCCGGCGGCTCGCGAGCGAGTCGCCCAGCTCCACGCACGGCGCATGCCCGAAGACGTCGTCGAGCGTTCCCGCATAGCGGTTGAGCAGGAACGGCTCGTAGTAGTTGTACATCGCGAAGGTGCCGCCCGGCTTCAGACGCCGCTTGACCGTCTCGATCGACTCCTTCGTGAAGAGGTAGTTCTCGAGGCGCAGTGCCCCCTGGCCCGCGAGCAGCGTGAGCGAGTCGGGCAACGCGAAGAGAATCAGGTCGTAGTGGTGCTTCGTCTCCTCGATGAACGCGCGCCCGTCGTCGATGTGGACGCTGACGCGAGGGTTCTCGTACGGCTGGTTCGGGTGGAGCTAGCGGCCGAGAGCCTGGATCTCCGGGTCGATCTCGACGGCGTCGACATGCCTTGCCCCCTCGGAGAGCGCGACCGCGACGTCGTTGCCGTTGCCGGCGCCGACGACCAGCACGTCGTCGAGCCGCCCTCTGACGTGCCGATACGGGAAGAAGTAGAAGCGCTCGATCTTCGCGAGGGTCGACACCGGGTACGCGGTCTGGTGCGGGATGTTGTTCGCGCTGATCGTGAGCGTGTCGCGCGTGAGGACGCCGCCGACCCGGTGCGGCGCCTTCTCGTAGACCGCCGTCACCTTGTAGTACGGCGACCAGTGGTCGGTGCCGTGCGACGACTCGACCGCGAGCAGCGCGACGACGGCAAGGAGCGCAAGGACGTGGGGGCGCCGCCCGACGAGCACGAGCAGGAGCGCCGCCGCGATCGCTCCCCACGCGATCGGCGGCGCCTCGAGGAACGAGAGCGCCGAGAAGACTGCGATCCCGACGATCGATCCGAGGATGTCGAAGCGATATGCGTCCAACGGTCGGAACCGAACGAAGACGCGCGCAACGCCGTGCCCGATCGCGGCCATTACGGCGACGGTCAGCACGAAGATCGCGCCGAGACTGACCCAGCGCGGGAGCGCCGGCCAACCGAAGGCGCCGTACGTCGACCCGTCCTCGAGCCGGACGGAGACCGGAAACAGCAGGACGAAGCCGACGAGGGCGGCGAGGGCGACCGGGGCCCACGGCAGGAGGTCGGGGCCGCGCGACGAGCGGAGGAAGCCGATGCCGATGCCGAGGAAGCTCGCCAGCAGGACGAAATTCGTCAGGTAGGCGAGGTGGATGTCGTTCGCGGCGGTCCAGCGGATGAGCGCCAGCTCGACGAACAGCATCAGGAAGCTGAGCGCGAAGAGGCGGGTGCGCTCGGCCGCGCCTACGGCCTCTCGCTCGAGCGGGCTGTCGAGGGTGACGGTGGCGATGGCGGGAGTATTCGGTCTAGCTCGACGCGACGAGCTGCATCTCTCGCAGGTTCGCAAGGCGGCGCAGCGACTCGAGCTCGATCTGCCGGACTCGCTCGCGCGTGAGGCCGAGCCGCTTGCCGATCTCCTCGAGCGTCTTCGGCTCCTCGTCGACGAGGCCGTAGCGGAGGACGAGCACCTGCCGCTCGCGCTCCGGCAGCGAGCTGAGCGCGAGCATGAGCGCCTGGCTGCGCAGCGCGACCTCGACCCGGTCCTCGGGCAGCGGGTCGTCGCCGGCGACGAAGTCGCCGAACGTCGCATCGTCCTGCTCGCCGACCGGCTGGTCGAGCGATGCGGACGCACGCGCGGCAGCGCGCACCTCCCTCGCCTGTTCGACCGGCAGTGAGGCCTCGTCGGCGATCTCCTCGAGCGTCGGCTCGCGGCCGAGCTCCATCCACAGCGTCCGTTCGGCGCGGTTCATCTTCTGCATGCGCTCGACGATGTGGACCGGCATGCGGATCGTGCGGGCCTTGTCGGCGAGCGCGCGTGCAACCGCTTGGCGGATCCACCAGGTGGCATAGGTCGAGAACTTGTAGCCGCGGCGCCAGTCGAACTTCTCGACGGCGCGGATCAGGCCCAGCGTCCCCTCCTGGATGAGGTCGAGGAACGGAAGGCCCTGGTTGCGGTAGTTCTTCGCGATCGAGACGACGAGGCGGAGGTTCGACTGGATCATCCGCGTCTTCGCGCCCATGTCCCCGCGCTCGATCTTCTTGGCGAGCTCGACCTCCTGCGCGGCGGTGAGCAGCGCGTGCTTGCCGGCCTCGCGCAGGAAGAGCTGCAGCGCGTCGGTGGTCGTCTCGACCGGCGCTGCCACCGGGGGTGGAGGCGGGGGCTCCTCCTTGACCTCCTCGAGGAGCTCGATCCCACGGCGGTCGAGCTCGATGAAGACGGCGTCCACCTCCAGCGGGTCGAGCTCGAGCGGCTCCAGGACCTCCTGAAGCTCGGAGTGCCGGAGCTGGCCGCTCGCCTCAGCGGCCTCGAGCAGCGCCAAGAGCTCCTCGCTCCGAAGAATGATCTCGATCTCGACCGTCACGTTCCCCCCGATCGTTGTATGCCGATCGTTCCGCGCCCCTTCGCTACCAAACCATGCGGAGCGTTCCCAAATCAAGTGCCGCGTCAAAGCTCGCCCGCTTGACCACCCGTGTGGTCGAGCCGGTGCACGGGAACAGGTGTTATGTCAAGTTGGGCCAGAACCGGGATAGCCAGTCCCCTGGGAGGTGCTTCCTCGCGCAGCCCCCCGCATCGACCGGTACGACGGCTCCCATCGTCGGTGAGGACGACCGGGCCCCTTATCCACAGACTGCACAGTCCGCTGTGGAAATGTTGATTGTTGAAAATCCGCAAAGTGCGAATCTTTTCGATCCGGCTGGCCTTGCACGGCCTTGCCGGACCCCCTAGATTGACGGCTGCGCCGAGCGCGGCGCGGGACTAGGGCGAAGCGGAGCCGATAGGCCGTACGAGGAAGCCCGCAAGGGCTGAGGCGGAAAGTCGAGCGGTTCTGTGGACGAAACCGCGACCGGCTCGGCGACTTTTTATTGGTCCGTTGACGGGGACACAATTCATTGTGTCCCCGCACAACCTTTCTTCTCTTTGTGACCCCGCAAAACCTTTCGAGCGGTGCTTGTCCTCTAGGATCAGCCTCGTGGGCCACTTCCATCCGCCGAGCATCGACCCGGGCGTCATCGCCCTCATCTGGGCCGTTGCTCTCGGCACGTTCATCTACTTCGGCCTGCTCGCGGTCGGGTCCTCGGGCGCCTTCGCGATCGTCATCGCGATGGTGTCGGCCGCAGGGATCTGGTTGCTCGTCCGCGCGCGCGGCAACAGCGCCTAGCGCGAGCCCTACGCGGCGACGGCCGCAGACGGACGGGCCGCCGGAGGGACGCGCACGCTCCCGCGGCTCAAGGCGGCCACGAGCAGCCGGGCGAGATCTTTCCCGATCTCGTGCTCGAGCCGTTCGCGCGCACGTCCTGCGTCCGGCTCGAAGGCCTCGAGGTGAGCGGCGATCAGGTCGAGCCGCACGTCCCGGTGCGACACGTTGGGCTCCATCCACGATGTCTATCGGCGGCCTCGACGGGCCGCACTCTCCCTGACGGAAGGGATTGGCCGGGGGCCGCGCCGGCAAGGCCGGCGCGGCCCTCCCCCATTCAGTCCATCCGGTTCGGAGCCCGCCCGCGGCGCGGCCCGACGACCGCCTCGCGTGGCTGCCCCATCCCGGGAGCGACGACCTCGCGCCGCTCGGCCGTCACCGGCTCGTCCGCCGGCACTCTCGCGGGTACCGGCCGGGAGGCCGGGATCGGCGCCGCTGCCGGCTCCGTGACCGGCGCCAGCGCCGGCACGGTGTCGAAGGAGAGGCCGAGCACGAGCCCGAAGCCGAACGCCAGCACGTCGCGCCAGCGGCCGAGGTCGTGGACGAGCCCGAGGATGCCGACGCTCCGGCTCCAGGAGACGAGCGTCCCTTCGTGCCATCCGTGGCCCGGCTGGCTCGCGACCATGATCCATCCGACGACGATCAACACCGGTACGAAGGCGAGGAGGAACGTCCCCGGGGACACTCGCAGGCGCAGCCCCTTCGTCCAGCCGCCGATCACCTGCGAGAGCGCCATCACGAGGCCCGCGCCCGCCACGATCGCCATCTCGGCCCAGAAACGGCCGTCGGTCTGCTGGCCGACGAGCGTCGCGGCCCAGAGCAGGACACCCGCGCCGCCCGCGGCGGCGAGCGTCGTCAGGCCGCGCGTCGTGTCGTAGAGCCCATACCGTCGCATCCGATCACCTCGTTCCGTGCAGGGGAAAACGCGTCTGCAGAGGGAACGCAGAGGGGCCTGATGCGGTTACGACAGCCCGAGACGGCGGGCGTCGAAGGTCGACGACCAGAGCTCGGCCCGGAACTCCTCCACGGCTGCACGCAGGTCGTCGGCGAACACGTGCTCGACGACGCCGACCTCCTGGTCGTTGTGGAACGGGACGTCGACGTGCTCGTGGCTCACGAGGTTGACCGACGTCCGCTCGCAGGCGGGGCAGCGCACCGCAATACCGAGCCTTCCCGCCCCCGGCGAGAGCAGGAGGAACGCCGACGGGAAAACCGGCCGCGGGCGCTCCTCGGGATAGCAGAAGAAGCTCCAGGGCCACCGGCCGTGGCCGATGCGGGCGGCGGCGAGGTCGCCGAGCTCGTCGGCCACCGCCTCGACACGCGACGTCATGAGGTTGAGGAAGACGCCGCCCTCGAGGCCGAGCGGCGCCCAGTCCAGATCCTCGTGGCTGACGAGGCCGTCGTGCTCCTCCCCGCACGCGCACGCGAAGCGGATGCGGTAGACGACCGGATGTGCCGTCCCCGGCAGGCGCTCGAGCGTCCGGAAATCCGACAAGTGCACCGCTGCGGCGCCGCGATGCGGGCAGGCGAACGTGTATCTGCTCGTCAGCGGGTCGTACATGTCCATCTTGTAAACGGCCCCGCGGACGGAGCGGGTACCGCTTCAGTACGAGATGAGCGCGTACAGGTCGTAGTCGCCGAGCTTGTCGCGTCCGCCGAGAAACGTCAGGTCGATGACGAAGTTGACGCCGACCACGTGCCCGCCGAGCTGCTCGACGAGACCGGCAATCGCCTTCACCGTCCCGCCGGTCGCGAGCACGTCGTCGTGGATGACGACGCGCGCGCCCTGGGCGATCGCGTCGGCGTTCACCTCGAGCGCATTCTCCCCGTACTCGAGCGCGTAGCGTGCAGAGACGGTCTCCGGCGGGAGCTTCCCAGGCCGGCGCGCGGGCACGAAGCCGCAGCCGGCCTCGCACGCGATCGCGGCGCCGAGCCAGAAGCCGCGCGCCTCCGCGCCGAGAACGAGATCGGGCTTGCGCGCGGCCGTCCAGCCGGCGAGCTCCGCGACCGCCTGCCGCAGCGCGGCGGGGTCGCCGAGGAGCGGGGCGATGTCCTTGAAGCCGACGCCCGGCTCGGGGAAGTCGGGGACTTCGCGGATCTTCGACTTCAGGTCGATCGCCGTGCTCACCCGGCGAACCTTCGCACAGTGCGCCCGAGGAGAAGCTGGGAGAGCTCCTGGGCGGCCTCGGTGAGCGCGCGCAGGTCATCGAGGCCCGCTCGGCGCCGCTCGGGGTTGCGCGACCGCAGCGCCGGCAGGACGAGCGCCTCCAACAGACCCGCCTCACGGTCGGCCGCCGCCCGGAACGCGCGCAGGTGCCGCGGCGCGATACCGAAGCGCGCGAGTCGCTCGCACACCTCCGCGATCTCGACGTCGAGCTCCGTGTAGGGCGGCTCGACGAGCCCGAACTGCTCGAGCTCCCGCACGCGCGCAGGCGCGACTCCGGCCCGCTCGCAGAGCTCCTCGAGCTCCATGCGCTCGTCGCCCTGGTCGCCGAGGGCCGCCGTGGTGCGGCGGCGGCGGGCCTTCGCCGCGCCCGCAGCCAGCTCCTCGCGGATCACGCGCAGCGGCAGGAACTCGTCGCGCTGCAGCCGGAGGATCGTCCGCAGCCGCTCGAGGTCCTCCTCCGAGAAGAGGCGGTAGCCGCCCTCGGTCCGCTTCGGAGAGAGCAGCCCCTCGCCCTCGAGGTAGCGGATCTTCGAGATGGAGACGTCCGGGAACTCGGCCTTCAGCTCGTCGCAGACGGCGCCGATCGTCAGCCGCTGCCTGCGCGCCGCGGTGACCATCAGCGCGCGAGGAACGTCAGCCGGTACTTGCCGATCTGGAGCTCGTCCCCGTCGGAGAGCTCGGCCGACTCGACCCGGCGGCGGTTGACGAAGGTGCCGTTGAGGCTGCCGAGATCCTCGACGAACCAGCGGCCGTCGCGCTCGACGAGGACGGAGTGCCGGCGGGACACCGTGACGTCGTCGAGGAAGATCGCGCAGTCCGGCGAGCGGCCGATCGTCGTGCGCTCGCCCTCCGGGGTGAACGTCTCCCCCGCGCGGCCGCCGCCCGAACGGACGACGAGCGCGGGGCCTTCGAGGCCCAGCTCCTCGAGCTCGGCGAGCTCGTCGCCCTCGTCGGGGCTGAAGCTCTGCGTCTGCTCCGAGGGCTCGGGGGCGTGCAGGAGGGCACCGCACTTCGAGCAGTAGTTGGCGGCCTCCGGATTCTGGAAGCCGCACTCGGGACAGTAGACGTGTGCCATTACTCCGAGGGAGGGGCCGCCTTGCCGGCGAGGATGGCCGTCAGCGACTCGACGTCCACCTGGCTGAGGATCGTCTCCGGCCCCGCCGCCTTCAGCCGTGCCTGGTACTCGGCTCGGAGGATGTCGATCTTCCCGTGCAGGAGCCGGCGCTGATAGGAGATCTCGCGCTCCTCGTCCTGCAGCTCCTGGATCAGCTTCTTCAAATCCGCGTCCGTCAGCGTCGCAAGATCAGGCAGGAGTTCCACGGCGGCCTTTCGCTCGGAGGGTCAACCTCAACTTTAGCGTTGATACGCCGGTACCAGGTACCCGACTTTCGGCGATTGCCGGCAAGGCGCCCGAAGACCGGTACCCGGTACCGGTCAGGGCTTACGTTCGCGCAGCCGCGGCTTCTCCCTGCGCGATCTCGTCGACAAGACCGTGGAGCTCGTTCACGAGCTCCTCCGAGGCCTCCTCGGTCTCCCCCTCCGCGTACAGATGGAGGAGCGGCTCGTCGGGATCGGGGAGCACCTGCGCCCAGCCGCGGTCCTCGAAGACCTTGATCCCGTCGGTCAGGTCGAGGTTGCGGCCCGCCAGCCGCTCGTTCAGGACCCGCATGACGAGGCCCTTCATCGACCACGGGCAGGCGAGCTCGCGGTGGACGAGCGTCGGCCGCGGCAGCTCCGCGACGAGCTCGGAGATCGGGCGGTTCACCGGTGCGAGCAGCTCGAGGAGGTTCGCGAGGCTCGCGACCGCGTCGTAGCCGGGCAGGAACGCGGGGAAGACGTACCCGCCTCCGACGGCTCCGCCGAAGACCACGCCCTCGTCGGCCGCGACGCGCGTGAGCTCCTGCAGCGATGCCGCCGTCCGCACGATCTCGAGGCCCGAGCCCTCGACGAGGCGGTCGACCTGGCTCGTCACCGTCACCGGAAACGCGAGCCGGCCGTGCTTGCCGTTCGACCCGATCAGGCGAAGATAGAGGAGGAGCGCCAGCTCGACCGGGATCTCCCGCGCCTGCTCGTCGACGAGGTAGAGGCGCTCGGCCGGCCGGTCGAAGATCGCCCCGAGGTCGGCGCCGATGGCCGCGACGAGGCGCTTCGCCTGCCCGATCGACGCGGCGAGCGGGCCGGCCGCGCTCTCGTTCCCGTCGCTCGGGAACTCGTGCGCCGCGACCACCTCGACGCCGAGGGGGTCGAGCACGAGCGGCAGGACGTACGAGGCGGCGGAGAAGCCGTAGTCGACGACGATGCG
>Ga0187809_10001160_pt1 | contig 12738 bp, 11 predicted proteins | sample NC_wetland_sal_i_8_FD_132415 | JGI IMG/M metagenome (GOLD analysis project Ga0187809, IMG submission 132415) | Wetland sediment microbial communities from Neuse River Estuary, North Carolina, USA - ASW_4 | ecosystem: Environmental > Aquatic > Freshwater > Wetlands > Sediment | place: USA: North... | reverse complement strand
TGTACCATTTTTCTGTGCGTCCAACATTCCCGTTGCCACGGACTTTAACGGATTGTTGATTTTCATTTGACCCAGCTGCATATTTAATACTGAGGTGGCGACCGCATCGCCGGGATGGGTGCTTTTTCCTCCAAAAAGGGATTGCATTTTCATCATCATACTATCCATTTTGCCTCCTGCGCCTGAGTTATTTGAAGTAGCTGAGTCGTGCTTTCCAAACATTGATGTCAAACCTTTCATTTGAGAGAGCACGCTATCGGTAACACTGTTTTCGCTTTCTTTTAAAGACGTATCGCCATTATTTTCTGAAGCATTGGAACCCGGATCACTACCTTGCTGCGGGGACGATGGTAGCCTGGTTTTAGCTGCAGCGTCATTGACAGGAACATTTTCGGCCGTATTGGCTTTAGATTTATTAGATGAATTATTGCAGGAGCTCGCTAGCCATGTCGTTGTTATCAAAAAGGTGACCGATAAAAGTCTTAAATGCCACATATACTTAAAATTTAGAATGGAGTATCTTAAGATTTTGCATTTCGTGATGCTCCGTGTCGGGTTTTTATTGACAATTGAAGGATAGCATGTTTATCGTCATGAATTGTAATCAAGTGCCATCGTCCGTATTCATATAATGTGAATTACTAAATTGTAATCAGATCCGTACCGGATTATACCTTAATGATTTTGAAGTGACTGAATGGATTAAGTCACGTCAAAATCCGAATAAATTTCAAAAAGGACAACCATGTCGCTTAAACGAGTATTTAAATTCTAACTATTTTCAGGATTGTATATTAGCCTTTCTTAAAAGGCAAATTGAAGCTGCCATCTGTAATCGATGCTGTTTCGCCACCATCACTTGGATCTGCTTTAAATGTTCCTGAAAAGGTCCCTGAAACCCGACTATTGTTGATGCTGGTAATAGTAACTGTTACTATAACAGCATAGAGATTGCGAGATGTTTTACCATCCATATATGACGCGGATTTGGCCTTTTTATCCATGAACCCGGAAAGGGAAGAAGCTGAATTTTTGATAGAAGTAGTGCCACTATTGGCTATTTGAAAATCAAATACGTTGCTACTGTTAGTTGTAACTGCCACTTTCAACATACCGTTTGCAGCGTCGTTACTTACTTCATTTATGAAAAGATTGGCATTTTGTATGTTATTGACAGTTTCAACACGCTGTCCATTTATAGTATAGGAAAAACTGCCAGCTCCGCCCGAAAGATTTAAATCGGAAGATGTTGAACTGGGACTTGACGAATTGGTTTGTACATCTGATTTGCTTGTTTTACCTGCTGATGAATTGTTACATGCGTAAAAAAGGAGTACACATGCTGAGGAAAATATTTTTATGGATGTTAAATATTTCACGTTGGTTATTTTTAGATTTACTTTAAATTTTGCTTGAAACGTTGCAGTGAATAAATAATTTGTTGTTTACGCAAACAGAATATCAAAATGGCGTATATGAAACTTATGAATCGGTGAAGTTTTTATCGCCAGGAGCAATCATTTATCTTTTTGTTATTAAATACTTTATTGTGGTAATGTAATTCTGCGGATTACATTATTGCGGTAATCGCTGACATACAGCACTTTCATTCCGCCAAACGAGCTGTACGCTATTCCGTCAGGATTGTAGAACTCTGCTTTATTCCCAGTACCGTCGACATATCCTTCTTTTCCGTCACCGGCAATCGTGGTTACCACGCCGTTTTGAGTAAGTTTCCTGATCACGTTGTTATAGACATCGGCGATATAAATATTACCATCGTCTCCGGCACAGATAGCCATTGCGCCGCCGAATGTAGCGTTACTGCCTGCGCCATCCTGGTTGCCTAATGAGTCTTTATTTCCCGCAATTGAAGTTAGGCTCCCATCTAAATATCGAAATATCTGGTTGCCGGCAGACAAAAAGATCGTGTGTTCATCAGTGCTCATTGCCATTGAACTAACGATTCCCAGGGCGGAGTTACCGAGCACATTAACTAGCACCTGGTCCTGAAATCGTATCTCGAAAAGGCCCTCATAGGTATCGTACAGATAAACATTTCCCTGAAAATCCTGGCACGCGCCACTCGGTGCGGGATAGAGATTATACGGATTTTGATAATTGTCTGTGCTTACTTGCCCTGTTGTTTTTATCACTTTGACTGTACCGCAGTCGTAGTCACCGGTGAAAATCAGGTCATCACCATTGATCCATAGGTTTCCTGGTGAGGTTAAAGAGGGGGTACCGCTTCCAAACGGATCATCATCACAGCCAGGATTTTTGGGACTACCAGCGAGGTTCCCTATCGTTTGAATCAGAGGGTCTATTTTTATAATGTTACTATATACGGGTTGAGAAACATATAAAAAACCTTTGCTGTCTACGCACATGTAAGCTGGTTCATAAATCAGTCCGGTGGGAGATTTTGCATAGGTGTCAACAATATAATTGGAACTGTCGCCGGAGATATGCACATTGCCTGAAGATTGATTATCATTTTTTGAGCATGATTGAAATGCAAAGATGAAAACAAGCGCTAGAAATGAAAATATCTCAAGGCGGCCAGATGCGCCCCGTCTTTTAGATGGAAACACCTTAACGTAATTTGTGTGACATTGTGTTTTCATTTGATGGCTATTTTAATGGAGGAAGACTATTAGATCGGGTACGAGGATAACGCATATGTTTAATTCATGATGAATCGTTACTCACAGTGATAGAAAACAGGCACACGGGTCACATATGTACCAGTAAAAAATATCGTTGTCTAACGCTGTTTATAAATTAATTTATCCGCCATAAAAATAGATTTGCGGAAAGGATGGGAAGAAATTAACCGACGAAAGTGCGATCAAAATCGTCAGAAACTAAAATGGGATGAAAGTACTAAGATTGCACCACGAGCCGGTAGTTTACCATGTATGGTTGGGATGAGCCAGGTCTCAATACGGTATTCAAACAGCCATGATTGGAAATCGTTACCGATGAGGGAAGAGAAAAGTAATGGAACCCGGACTAATTAGAGATAAACATCCGGAGATACAACCTTAACCTGCATTATCGGTAATAGATATATAATGAATTGATTACACATTATGTATTTATTTGACCATCATGATACGTACGCTAAATATGGCAGGTTTTCGAATGCTTCAAATATTCCCCTAAATGTTTGATTGTTATCTTGTACCGTTTGATAAATAATTTCTCGACCAACGGAGAAACAGCCTTTTTTTGGTAGTTTTATAATGGTTATTTAAAGCTTAAGTATTATTGAAGATGCCAACTCATGATTTCCATCTTAAGTATATTTTAATAGACGATGATGAAATAGATCGTGCCATAATTGAAAATGAGGCTGACAAATTTCCCTTTTTGCAAAGGGTTGCTTCATGCAGTAATCCGGTTGAAGCAATAGAGATCATTGCCCGCTTTAATCCCGAAGTTTTATTTTTAGATATTGAAATGCCCGCCCTAAACGGCCTCCAATTAGTAAGAAAAATAAAGACTGGAGGACTGCCGGTTTTCATAACATCACATCCTGAATTTGCTTTGGAAGGATTCGAACTTGAGGCTTTTGACTATTTATTAAAACCCGTTATCTCTGAACGTTTTGCCCGGTGTGCTTATCGACTTAGGGAATTTTATGAACTGAAAAGGAAATCATTTGCTTATGATGAACAAGAAGATAATGAATTTATTGTCATAAAGCAGGGATATGATAAATATAAAATCCCGATGCATGAAATTATCTACCTCGAAGCAATGCGCGATTACACAAAAATTGCCACCGTTACCGGACAATATTTAGTGTTGACAACTTTAAGCGGGCTTATTAAAAAATTACCAGCCGATATGTTCGTAAGAATTCACCGTAGCTATGTTGTCAACAGGAAAAAAGTGGATGCGATCCAGAAAAATAAGCTATATATTCAATCGCAGGAGTTGCCCATAGGTAAATTGTACAAGCACGCATTCAATTTTTCAGCGTAAAATACATTCCAGTCGCAAGTTTAATTTATTTTAACCTGAAAGCTTAAAAAATGAGGAGATTTCTTTCTGTTTTTATCGTTGTGATTTATATGTCGGCTGGTGCTTATTCACAGGCACCAGATTTATCAAAATATGAAAATGATGCTAATAAGGTAAGTGCCTGGCTTGGCTATTGTGCGGAACTTAGGTTAAATCAGAATGGTGCTAAAGATAATTATGTTGTGTTGCAACAAGCAGGACTGAAAGGGTTGCAATTAGTAAAAAACAGCAATGATTCAGCAAAGGCAGCTTTCTTTTTATACACAGCACTTGGATGTTATTACCAGCTTAAATTTGATAGCGCACAATATTATTTCTACCAATGCCAGCATGTGGCCCTTCGGTTAAAGGCTACCAAATTAGCTGCAGCATCCAGCGAAGCTCTGATGAGCCTTAATTTTCAGTTGCAGCAACTGGATAAAGTGGAATCGTGCAAAGATATTTTACAAACTATTGCTGATACTTCTAAAGATAATGCTGTCCTGCAGGATATATATGCTGCATTTGGGAGTTATTATGAACAGCGGTCTTATTATAGTACTGCGGAAGATTATTATATTAAAAGCATTCTATTACGGGAAAAAAGTGTTGACACTACAACAAATTCAAAGGCGAAATTTGACTACGCTATTCAATGTGATCAGCTTTCAAAACTTTACCTGAATACGCAAATGGCTGATAAAAGCCTCGCGACTCTCAGGAATGGGGAGCGATTTGCAGATATATCGCCGGTGGTCAGTAATCGTTTACTAAGCTCATTTGTGGAAGCCTTTACCACAACTGGTAATATTGATTCCGCGTTGTATTACAATAATCGGCTCGCAATTAAAACAAGTGGCCAATCTATTTTTCCCTCAGAGCTGGTGTCATCTAATCTTAACATAGCAATTTATTATATTGATCATAAACAATTATCCAGCGCTTTCCCCTATATTAGTAAGGCGGACTCGATGGCTGTTATTATTAATTCTCCTTTCTTAATTTTCCAGGTGCAGATGGTCAAGGGAAGATATCTGGAAGAAAACGGAAAGTTCGCACAGGCAATTCCTTTATTAATACAGGCGATCCCGGTTGCTGAGCAACTCAATAAGGATTTATATTCCAACATTTTGAAATATCTGGCACTTTCCTATCAAGGATTGGGTAATGATAAAAGTGCGCTGCAATACTACGAGCATTATGTAGCGCTACAGGACACTCTTAATAAGGAAAAGGTTTCCAGAACGTTTGCCGACCTGGAAACTCATTACCAGGCAGCGGAAAAAGAAAGCCGAATCAATGCACTGGATCAAAAAAACAAACTGAATGCCCTTGAATTAAAGGAGGCCTCCAACACGAGAAAAATATTGATTTTGGGACTGGTCAGTTTAGGGATTTTTTCTTTGATGCTTTATTTTATTTATCGAAATAAGGAAAAGCTCAATAAAATACTGAATCAACGAAATCAACAACTTGACGAACTAAACAATGAGCTTTCTGTTGCCAACGATACAAAGGCTAAACTGTTTGGTGTTATCAGCCATGACTTACGATCGCCCGTGAGCAGTATCGTGCAGCTATTGCATTTGCAAAAGGAAAAACCGGAGGGCTTTACTGATGTAATCCGTCAGCAATATAATGAACGATTAAATAAGGCATCTGAAAATGTGCTGGAAACAATGGAGGATCTTTTATTGTGGAGCAAAAGTCAGATGAATAACTTTACACCTCAATACAAGGCGGTTTTGATTGCGCCTTTACTGAGGCAGGAAATTCAACTTTTTGATGAACTTATAAGAGAAAAGCAGCTTCGCTTAAACTTGGCTGTTAATGATGAACTTTCTATAAAAACTGACGAAAACTTTCTTGCTGTTATACTCAGGAATTTAATACAGAATGCGATCAAGCAAAGTGCGCGGGGAGCCGAAATTAATGTTAAAACGGCTGCAAATACTATTTCAATTACCAACCCTTCAGGAAGTAGCAGCGCGGTTGAGTTAAATTCCATGCTGCAGCAAACACAGGTTAACAGTAAAAGCACGGGGCTCGGGTTACAGATTGTAAAAGATCTTGCTACAAGGGTGGGATTCAAAATATATTTTTTGCAGAATAATAGCCAAAGTATAACGGCAGTTCTCCAACTAGACGAAAAATATAGTACCTGATAGAAGGGGTTTGACAAAACCGCGAATGATAAGAGAATACCAGGACTACGCCCTATTATTACCGCGGCTTCACATTAAAAAAGGGAGCATGCAATCCATCGGGAACGAGCGCTTTTCGATATGTTTAAAAAAACAGATCTGCGGAAAGCAAAAATGCATAACTTGATAGAGTATTTATGATTAATAATTTTAAAACGGCCCGGTGCGCCAACAGAGCCTCATTGATCATGTCGTATGAATGTTAGGGAGCAAATCAAAGATTATATCGCCGGCCAGCCCGAGCCAAAAAGTGGCGAAATACAGGAGTTGCACCGGCTCACCCTTCGGGCATTACCAGGATGCAAGTTGTGGTTCGACAATGGTAAAAACAGCGAAAATAAAACGGTTAGCAATCCTACAATAGGGTACGGCTTGCAAACCATAAAATATGCTAATGGAAATACCCGGGAGTTTTTTCAAATTGGCATCAGCTCCAACAGTACCGGGATCTCCGTTTATATCCTGGGGATAAAGGACAAGACATTCCTGTCGCGTACTTATGGAAAAAAGCTGGGTAAGGCAAAAGTGACCGGCTATTGCATTAAGTTCAAAACCACGAAGGATATCAACCTGGATGTGCTGCAGGACGCCATTCGATATGGCGCCGGTAAATAAGTATAAGAGCCCTAAACAACCCTTTAACTCTAAATAGCCTGCCTGGTATTTTCAGCTGATAATGAGGACAAACACATAAGTATACTGTATGGAGAAAAAAGCTACATTATATAAGATAATCTATTTCTTCTTGACAAAAATGATTGTCAGTGCTGGTATTATCGTTTCACTGGTTGCCTTAATCGAATGGCTCCGTTCTTCCATACTGGATAAGGCAGGCATTTCCGATAATTCCAAGGCATTGATCGTCTCCGTATTGGAGGCACTGGTTGCTGTTGCGGGATACATTTTTATTTTCAGGGCCTATGAAAAGAGACGCATTCAGGAATTGAGTGCTGCCGCCTTTCGGGACGCTTCTTTGATGGGCTTTTTGACGGGCATCGGGTTACAGGGGCTGTTTATTTTAATTATCTATTTATCGGGCGGCTATTTAATCTATCATATAAACCCGGTTTCAGTGCTGGTAGGGCCCCTTGCTTTTGCAGTGACGGCCGGATTTGTAGCGGAAATCATCATGATAGGTATCCTATTCCGGATATTGGAGGAGCAAACAGGGACGATAAATGCGGTGATATTATTTATCATTTTGTTCGCGGTTTTACATATCAACATACAAGGTGCAACCGTCGTATCCGTAGGCGCAACTGCGATGCAGGCCGGTTTGCTGCTTCCGGCGGCTTATGTGTTTAGCCGCAATTTATGGCTTCCTATTTTTATACATTTAGGCTGGGACTTTGCGGAACCCGGGATTTTTGGCGGCATCAATCCCAGCGGATCAATGACAAAAGGCCTGTTAGCAAGTAAAATATCCGGGAATTCTTTAATAACCGGCGGCCAAACCGGACCGCAGGATTCACTGTCGTCGTTGTTGCTTTGTTTACTTTTAGGACTTGTCTTTTTATATTTGGCAAAAAGGCGAAATAAGATGATTCAGCCTCTTTGGCGGCGACAATCCCTGGCAAAGGGATGAACGCATACAGGAAAGGTCAACGAGACGCCCGCAAGGTGGTCATTCTATTGCGTTACTGGTGAGGCGCGGAAGGATCGTGGAGACGCCCATATCCATCCTGTTGCAACGAAGTTTTGCAAACGGGCATATGAAAGAGATTTTCGCCAATCGAATTGTCAGGCTGCAGGTAACTTTGAGATCAAACATTAAATTGAAATTATGAGTAAGATTATCATCGATGCCGGGATATCACTTGACGGCTTTTTCGCGGGGGATCACCGGAGCACGGACAATCCAATGGGCGACAATGCGCAAAGCATTCATAAGTGGATGTTTAAGCAGAAGGCATTTTGGAAGGCCGTCAACATGGAAGGCGGCGAAGAGTACGGTGCGGATAGCAAATTGATCGAGGATGTGTTTGCAAGAACCGGCTCTTACATCATGGGCAAGCGGATGTTTGAAGAAGGTGAGGTGCATTGGAAAGAGGATCTGTTCAAAGCGGATGTGTATGTGCTGACGCATGAAAAGCGGGAACCCTGGGTGCAAAAGGGAACCACGACCTTTTATTTCATCAACGACGGCATGCTCACTGCCTTGGAAAAGGCAACCCAATCCGCCAGCGGAAAGGACATAAGGATACAAGGTGGTGCTAACACCATTCAGCAGTTCCTGAAAGCAGGTCTTGTAGATGAAATGTTTATTCACATCGCGCCCCTGTTTTTAGGCAGTGGTATCCGGCTGTTTGATGGCATGGACAGGGATAAATATGATATTCAAATCATGGATGTGCTTCCATCGGATTTGACTACCCATATCAGGTACAAATTGATAAGGAAATGAACAGGAGGTGCCCTACGACTGGTACAAATTTGAAATATGAACGTCAGGAGTACCCGTTTGAAATAATTGTCTTAAAAATCGATGGGCGTTACAGGCGACCCAACTACAAGCGGGGTTTACTGGATAACAAATGACCTGGAAATATTAAAATGGAATTTTCACCGCTCAATCATGTTGTTAAACTATGTCTCCTGGGTATGGGCATGGAGGATAAGGGCCAACCGGACGAGGCAGCGAAACTATTTTTGCAAAGCTGGAGCGAGGCATCCAACGATTTTGAAAAATACCTTGCCGCCTATTATGTGGCCCGCCATCAAAAAACGGTACCGCGGAAATTGAGTTGGCTTGTGAAGTCCCTGGAGCATGCGTTACAAATAGACGACGATGCGGTCAGGAGTGCATTTCCCTCGCTTTATTTTACCATGGCTACATGTTATGAGGATATAGGGGATCCGGAGAAGTCCCGGGAATATGCGGATAGGGCCAATTCGTTATTGAACGCCCCTTCCGACAGGGGCCCTTTTTATCACGGCACGAAAGCAGATTTGAAGGAAGGTGATTTACTGATACCGGGCGGGAACTCCAATTATCAACAGGAACTCAAAATGAATCACATTTATTTCACCGCCCTGGTGAACGGCGCGGGACTTGCAGCGGAACTGGCAAAAGGGAACGCGAACCCGCGGGTTTATATGATTGACCCCACTGGAAGTTTTGAAAATGATCCGAACGTGACCGACAAGAAATTCCCGGGCAATCCCACCCGATCCTATCGGAGCACGGCACCGTTGAGGATTATAAGTGAAATAAGGGATTGGACAAGACAGTCACCAGAGGAGCTTCAAAGATGGCGTGAAAGGTTGGCGAATAACAAAGGTGAAATAATTAACTAATGATAACCATAGGGTTAAGGCATAGAAACAGCGATTGCCTTGCGCAGATCCAGTGGACATTCTGGTGCTGACTGTGAAGGTTGCTTATCAATTATAGAGAATTCAACCTGCCATAAGCCACGAAGGCGGCCAGTAAAAGAAGAACGATGTTAAATGCAATGACTTTCAGTTCTTTGTGTTTTTGTGGTGGAAGCTGGCAAGTAGTTGTACAAGGACAAGCCCGACAAGCGTTTTAGTAGTGGCTTCCGCATTTTCCATTTTCCAGTCCGCGACAAATATTTTATTGCCGTAGGCCATCCGCCTGACAATCGCCATCCCCAACTGGCCTGCTCCGGTCAATACGGCAATGTCTTTTTTAGTCTTCACTATTCTGTCTTAAAAAATTTGCAATGTTAACTTTTAGATATTCAAACCGATACGGTAACATTCCGCAGTTACCTGCTTTGCACAATCGGGATCACCGGTTCAATTTCCGACCCTTGCCTGTAAAGCAGCAGGATAACGCGCTCCGGAGATCTTAATGTTATCCAACGCCGATTTTATGCGAGCCAGGGCCTCGGCGGAAAGCGATAAATTTACGGCGCCAGCATTTTCTTCCAACCGCGAGATTTTAGTCGTGCCGGGAATGGGTACAATGTAAGGCTTCTGCGCCAGCAGCCACGATAGGGCAATTTGAGCCGGGGTCACCTGATTTTCCTTCGCCAGTGATTTTACCAGATCAACAAGTTCCTGGTTTGCTTTTCTGTTTTCCGGGGAAAACCTTGGAACTTTATTCCTGAAATCGGTCTCACCGAATTTTGTATCCTCACTGATAGACCCGGTTAAAAACCCCTTTCCCAACGGGCTAAAAGGAACAAAGCCAATCCCCAATTCCTCCAGCAAAGGCAGGATCTCTTTTTCAGGTTCGCGCCAAAACATCGAATATTCGCTTTGCAGCGCCGTAACCGGTAATACTGCGTGGGCTCTACGGATGCTTTGGACGCCCGCTTCGCTCATCCCGAAGTGTTTTACCTTTCCTTCCCCTATCAAATCCTTTACCGTTCCCGCCACCTCTTCCACCGGTACTTTTGGGTCAACGCGATGCTGGTACAATAAATCAATCACATCCGTCTGCAGGTATTTTAATGAATTTTCCACTACGGTTCTGATGCGCCCGGGGCTGCTGTCCACCCCCTTGGAACTATCCCCGTTAACGAACCCAAACTTCGTTGCGACCACCACCTGGTCCCTGAAAGGTTTGACTGCCTTTCCGAGGAACTGTTCATTGACCCCCTGGCTATATGCTTCGGCTGTATCAAAGAAGGTGATACCCAACTCGAAAGCCCGGTGAATGAGTTTGATTGCATCGGACTCTTTTGCTGCCGGCCCATACCCGAAAGTGAGGCCCATACAACCCAAACCCATTTCGGAGACTTCCAGTCCCTTTCCTAATATTCTTTTTTTCATTTTTATAGGTATTAATTCTTAATATAATCAATGCGTAAGTACACCGGCATGCATCGCCAAAAGGTTCCAATTCCGGTGCGGGTTCACCCTGGTAAATACCTCCATGTATGAAAGATTCAGTATAAGATCCTTCCCGGAGGCCGTTACGGTAAATTTGCCCTGGCCAAATACCATAGCCGTATTGTTAACGACTACCGCGGAGTCTCGTTCTATTTCTATATCATGATGAACGAAATCGCCATCCGTCAATCTCTTTAAATATTCCTGTTTGGTTTGGGCCTCTCCTGAACCACCCACTACCAAAAACCTTTCATCGAAGATCCTTTCGAGGGAGTCAAACCGGTTATGTGTCTCCCAGTTAAATATCTGCCTGGATAGCTGCAGCATCTCCTTTTCCGGTTGGGATTGACCAAATGAAGGTGCGTACATCAAAATGAATGCAAATAATAAAGAGAGTTTCATCGATTTATATTTCTCCCGCAAAATTCCATTCCCCAGGTCAACTTATCATTATACAGATTACTGCTTTATTTACCAGTTTTACTGATTCGCCGGTTTCGGGGGGCAGGTTGGGTGCGGAAGGTTCCAACGCTTATACCTATTACATTTTTTCCTACCAATTTTACAGGATCGCATCGCTTGCCGGGTAGCCATGAAAGTTTTGGGTTAAATTTGAATGGTAAAACATCCTGCTATGGAAGTTAGGAAAATAAAGAGTGTTGGAGAATACAGCAATATGAGGGGGGCGGAAACATTACATCCCCTGATCAATGTTCTGGATTATGCCAACTTGAAATTCCTGGAGCCGGGCTCCTACAACTTTGGTTTCTTTTGCATTTTTTTGAAGGAAACGAAATGTGGCGATTTGCGCTATGGAAAGGAAATGTATGATTACCAGGAAGAAAGCCTGGTTTTTGTCGCTCCGGGACAAGTCCTGACGGTTGAAAAATACCTGCCTGGCGTCAAGCCTAAAGGGAAAATGCTGATATTCCATCCCGACTTTCTAAAGGGAACGGCACTGATCAATGTCATGAATGACTACGGATTTTTCGCCTATTCTTCCAACGAAGCATTGCACCTGTCGAAGAAAGAGCGAAAACTCGTACTGAATATGTTCAGGACGATTGAAGAAGAGCTTCAGCAAAATCTGGATAAGCACAGTAAGACCCTGGTTATTACTCATCTCCAGTTACTGTTAAATTATTCCACCCGCTTTTATGACCGCCAGTTCATTACCCGGGAACATGTAAACAGGGGTATCTTGGAAAGATTCGAAAGCTTATTGAATAGTTACTTTTCTTCCGGAAAGCCGCAAGACGCCGGTTTGCCATCCGTATCATATTGTGCTGGCGAACTTCATTTATCGCCTAACTACTTCGGTGACCTGATCAAGAAAGAGACTGGAATCTCCGCGCAGGAATACATCCAGTCGAAGGTGATCGATGCGGCCAAGGAACGAATATTTGATTTCGATAAATCCATTAGCGAGATCGCCTATGAACTGGGTTTTAAATATCCGCAGCACTTTAGCCGCCTGTTCAAGCAAAAAGTGGGCATGTCTCCGGTTGAATACAGGCATCTTAACTAGCCTGTGTTCAATCAAGTCTTCCCGGGCCGCAATGCCTTCGAAACCTGCTTTTCACATACAACAGGGTCACATTTACTCCAGTCAGCAGCTGATCTGGTAAAGACTAACCAGCTTGGAAATCAGTAACTTTTGTACTTTTATTGCCATGTCGTACATCGAACCCTCGCAACTCATGCTCCGGCGAACGGATCG
>Ga0187809_10001159_pt1 | contig 12759 bp, 9 predicted proteins | sample NC_wetland_sal_i_8_FD_132415 | JGI IMG/M metagenome (GOLD analysis project Ga0187809, IMG submission 132415) | Wetland sediment microbial communities from Neuse River Estuary, North Carolina, USA - ASW_4 | ecosystem: Environmental > Aquatic > Freshwater > Wetlands > Sediment | place: USA: North... | reverse complement strand
GTCCGGACCGCATCGAGGACATCATCGCGCTGGTCGCGCTCTATCGTCCCGGTCCGATGGAGAACATCCCGACCTACAACAACCGCAAGCATGGCGAGGAGGAGATCGCCTCGATCCATCCGAAGATCGACCATCTGGTGAAGGAGACGCAGGGCGTCATCGTCTACCAGGAACAGGTGATGCAGATCGCGCAGGAGCTTTCCGGCTATTCGCTCGGCGAGGCCGACCTTCTGCGCCGCGCCATGGGCAAGAAGATCCGCGCCGAGATGGATAAGCAGCGGGCGCGTTTCGTCGAAGGCGCGACGAAGAACGGCGTCGACAAGGCGCAGGCGAACATGATCTTCGACCTTCTCGCGAAGTTCGCGGATTACGGCTTCAATAAGAGCCATGCCGCCGCCTATGCCATCGTCTCCTACCAGACGGCCTATCTGAAGGCGCATTACCCGGTCGAATTCCTTGCCGCGTCGATGACTCTCGACATGTCGAACACCGACAAGCTCAACGATTTCCGCCAGGACGCGATCCGCCTCGGCATCGAGGTCGCGCCGCCTTCGGTGGCGACCTCCTATCGCGATTTCGAGGTCGGCGAAAACCGCATCTTCTATTCGCTCGCCGCGATCAAGGGGGTGGGCGACGCCGCCGTCGAGCACATCGTCGAGAAGCGCCGCGAGAAGCCGTTCGAGAGCCTGGAGGATTTCTGCGAGCGCATCGATCCCAAGATCGCCGGCAAGCGGGTGTTCGAAAGCCTGATCCAGGCCGGCGCGCTCGATTGCTTCGGCCATGACCGTGCCGCGATGATGGCCGGCGTCGAAATGATGATGCGCGCCGCCGCCTTCGCCCAGACGAGCGCGACCAGCAACCAGATCGATATTTTCGGCGCCGGCACGGCGACCCGCAAACCCGAACCGCTCCGCCTGCCCGCCGCCGAGCCCTGGCTGTCGGCGGAAAAGCTGCACCGCGAATTCACCGCCGTCGGCTTCTATCTCTCCGCGCATCCGCTCGATGCCTACAGGGCGGTTCTCGACAAGATGCGGGTCCAGAACTGGGCCGAATTTTCCGCCGCGGTCAAACGTGGCGTTTCGGCCGGCCGGCTGGGGGGCACGGTGCTCTCGAAACAGGAGCGGCGGACCCGCACCGGCAACAAAATGGGCGTGATCCAGCTATCGGACGCAACCGGCCAGTTCGAGGCGGTGCTCTTTTCCGAGAGCCTCGCCCAATATCGCGACCTGCTCGAGCCCGGCATGGCGGTGGTGATCGAAGTCTCCGCCGAAATGCGCGACGAGATGGTCAATCTCAGGATCCAGAAGGTGAAATCGCTCGACGAAGAGGCGCACAAGGTGCAGCAGGCGATGCGCGTCTATCTGCGCGACGACAAGCCGCTCGGCGCGCTGACGAACAGGCTGGGCGAGCGCGGCGAGGGGCAGGTCAGCCTCGTCGTCATCAGGGAAGGCGGGGCCGGCGAGATCGAAGTCGAGCTGCCCAACCGCTATCGCCTCAGCCCGCAGATCGCGGCGGCGATCAAGGCCGTGCCGGGCGTGGTCGAGGTGGAACTGGTGTGATTCTCAGGGGGGCGATGAGCCTTCCCGCAAACGCGCAACAGCCGGCGCTCTCGCCGGAACCCGGCCGGCCCCGCAAGCGCCTTTCCGCCGGGATTTCGTGTCCATAACGCTTTCCCTCAGGACGTGTCGGGCCGCTCCAGAACCCAGAACGCCAGGCCGTGCGTGACGTCCAATATGTCGTGCACCGCATGCGACGGCCGGCGCGGCAAGCCCGGCGGCCGGCCGTGACGCAGGGGCCACAGACGGCGGCGATGACCCCTGCCGGGACCGGCCGCTTGTCCCACCCGTCCTTCGGACACCCGCAACGGAGACACGGCTTGCGGCCCTGCCGTCTCCGCTCCGCTTTCTTTCGTTTGCGCGCCCGCTGCCGCCGCCCGCCACCGCGCGAAGCGCCGCGCCTCGCGCGGCAGATCGTCGAGCACGCGGGCAATCGCGCCGAGACGCAGCGCAAGCCGCGTCGCGTCGATCGCGTCATCGTCCGAGGGCGGCAGGGGGAGGGGAAACGGGTCGCCGACTCCGGGAAGGGAGATGCGCGGCACGCCGCACCGCGCCGTCCGGCGATGATGCAACCGGCGCAGCGGGTCGAAGAGAGGGTAACTGAGACGAAGCTCCCTTGGGCGCCGACCCCCACCCCTAACCCCTCCCCGCAAGGGGGAGGGGAACTCCGCGGCCCTTCCGCCTGGCACATCGGCTGCGGTACGAAGCGCGATGTGGACGACCCCCTCTCCCTTGCGGGGAGGGGTTAGGGGTGGGGGTCCCGAAGCGATACGCTTCGCCCGCGTATTTTTCACGCCGCGTGCCTGCGGCGAGGTGGGTTTTGGCTCGCCCACCGGCATCCTCGCCACGACAACCCCGCGCGCGGCAACGATGATCAGCCGCCGCGCCGCCGCTTCCGCCGGACGCAAGAGACGCAGCACAGCGCGATGGAGGTGGCGCGGCAGCAATAAACGGCAGTCGGAAGTAGGGCCGTCGGCAGTCTGCGCCCGTCCTGGCCCCGACTGCCTATTGCCGATTGCCGACTGCCCTATCATAGCGACGAGCATCGCCAGCACGCGCTTCAGCGCCTCGCGGTTCTTCTCGGTCGCAGCATTCCAGTCCATCGCGCCGCCTCCATTCAGGGCGGCGGGATTGTAAGACGGGGTGGAAGGGCGTGGATAAAGCCGCACGGGAAATCCTGCCAGAAGCCGGAAGCGAACCGCCCTCGCGCACGAAAGTTCAGCGCCGTCTTCTCGTCATCCTCGGGCAAGCGCAGCGCGACCCGAGGATCCATGCCGGAGCGGTCGCCGAACGCGGGGCGGCACAAACCGCTCCCTCCACCGCATCAATTACGCACGGCTCAGGCATGGATCCTATGGTCTCTCGCAACGGCGCCGCGCGCCGGCTCCGCCATAGGATGACGAAGGCGTGAGGAGAATACCGAAGTCTTGGAGATTTGCTTCTAGCTAGATTCTTAGCTATATTCAGGTCATGACTGTCATCAACATGCATGAGGCAAAATCAACCCTTTCCGATCTCGTCGCGCGCGCCGAGGCGGGCGAGGAAATCGTCATCGCGCGCCGCAACAAGCCGGCGGTGAAGCTGGTGCGGGTGAATCCGGACAGCAAAGCCAGCATTCGAGCGGCACGCGAGCGTGCTTTCGGGTCGATGAGCCATCTGCGCGACGCGCTGAAGGATGTGGATTGGCTCGCCCCTTTGCCAGAGGATGAACTTCAGGCATGGGAAGGCAAGTATTCATTCAACCCCGACAAGCCTGCTTCGTGAGTCTGCTTCTCGATACCCACACATTCGCGTGGTTCTTCCTGGCTGACGGCCGCCTGCCCGGTGCGGTTCGCGACCTCATCACCGGTTACGAACATGATATCTTCATAGGCGCAATCTCGGCCCATGAAATGGCTCTCAAACACCGTCTCGGACTATGGCCGGAGGCTGGGCCGCTCGTCGAAGGTTTCGACGCGCTTGCCGGTCGGGCGCGGTTCAAGACGCTGGACATCACGGTGGGACACGCCATCAGCGCGGGGCAACTTTCAACCGTTCATCGTGATCCCTTCGACAGGATCATCGCGGCGCAGGCAATCGCAGAACGATTGCGGGTAGTGTCGAAGGACCGTGAACTGATGAAGCTTGGCGCAGAGGTGGTGTGGGGATAGTGGATCGCGACCCGTTCGACCGCGTGCTGGCGGCCCAGGCGATCATAGAGGGGATTTGCGCTGGTGACGGACGATAAGGAGATGGAGGTGGTGGGCGCGGAGGTGGTGTGGCGGGGGTAGGGCTGGTGGAGATGCCTGAGCTAATCTCCCGATCCCCTCTCTTGCAAAATCTAACACTTAGCTGCGCTAAGATGTTGATTTTGCTTTCTCCCCCGCAAGGGGTGGAGATAGCACGCGCTTTGACTTTTCCGCCAATCGCCGGCGTTGGCGATTGAGGAGCGACAGTGATGCAATCTCTATCTCCCCCCTTGCGGGGGAGAAAGCGAATTCTTGGTCTTGGCGAAGCCAAGCCTTAGAATTCGCAAGAGGGGGGAACGACGGGGAAGTAAGAGGGGGGATCGATCGATGCGCTACCAGCCACCAGACAGCCACCGCCGCCGCGCGCGGGACATGCGCAAGGATGTCACCAAGGCGGAAAACCTGCTCTGGCAGGCGCTGCGCCGGAACCAGTTGGAGGGGCTGATCTTCCGCAGGCAATATCCGCTCGACGGCTACATTCTCGATTTCGTCTGTTTTCGTCCGAAGCTGATCGTCGAGGTCGATGGCGGGCAGCATGCGGAATCGGCCTCGGATGCACGGCGCGACGCGCATTTCCGCGAGAACGGCTTCATCGTGCTGCGGTTCTGGAACGACGACGTGATCCGCAACCTCGATGGCGTTTGCACGGATATCCTGGCGGCGGCGGGAAAGCGGCATTGAGTGAGCCCCTGGTTGTTGCGCCCGATCCCCCCTCTTGCAAAATCTAACACTTAGCTACGCTAAGATGTTGATTTTGCTTTCTCCCCCGCAAGGGGGGAGATAACGCGCCTGCCGCACCTCCGCTAATTGGCAGCATTGGTGATTGGGAGTGACATCGATGCAGCTCCTATCTCCCTCCTTGCGGGGGAGAAAGCGAATTCTTGGCCTTGGCGAAGCCAAGCCTTAGAATTCGCAAGAGGGGGGATCGATTGGGGAGGCCGGGGAATCAATCGATGCGCTACCAGCCACCAGACAGTCACCGTAGCCATGAGCGGACATGCGCATGGACGCCGTCAAAGCGGAAAACCTGCTCTAAATCGGGCTGACGTAGTGTCTTTATACCTCAGTTCCGCGCGAAGGAATCCGTAGCTATCTTCCTATTCGGCACAGGCTCATTTATCGAGCACCATATGGAAAGAAAAACTATTCCTATTCTCCCTGATGAGCCTCTGGATCAGAATAAACGCCATTCCCACCGCATAGCGCGCGCTATCATACTCCTCGGAAAAACGACCGTCCGGCTCATCCTCATCGCGGCGCAGAACGGACAAAACCTGGCGGTTGCCGTGGATCATCTTCGACCTAAAGCCGTAGGTTCTCTCCACTTGATCCAATATGAACTTACGGCCTTCATGTTCGTCAAATAGACATGCCAATTTCGACTTGAGTTGCCCGACCGACGAACGGCCTGCATCAACTAGTAATGCTTCGATAGACGCAAGCGCCCATACCAAATCGGACAATTCATCGTTACGAAATGCGGTGTTGTACAAGCGTGTAAAATAGCCGAACGCCCGCGATGCGGGGGTGTCGCTATATCCGCTGAACACCCCATTTTGTGCGGAGATCCATTTCCATGTTTGATCTGGCGTCAGGTCGGTAAGCGGATGCACATTCTGCTCTCGCAAGAAATTCAAGCTTTCAGGAAGCATTGAGAATAGCGCCTTGCCGCCCCGGAGAACCGTGCGGCCAACGCGAGACTGCTGATCTCCGAAAGATACACTCGGGAATGCGAATTCGAGTGCGAGAAGGTACGTATTCGCGCACAATTGAAGCCTACTTGGTGTAAGCTCCCTTGACCAAAGTGCCCTTTTTTCAGACAGCGTCATCGTATACTCAGAGCCATCTGGATAGGTCGCGGTAATCGCCTTCGAACCGGGGAACCGCAACTCAGTATCAAAAAGTAGGTCATACTCGACGCGGATGTCCTTCAACTGTTGCGAGCTTGCGGGAGGCAGTTTTGTCTTGCATACGCTCACGTTGATCCGCTCGGCATTATGATAGTCATTGCCCCGAAAACGCAGGTGCCTCGTTGACGAGACGTATTTCATCATGCGCGCATAACTGTCGAAAGGAAGCCGGCCGAATATCGGCAAAGGCTTCAGAAGCTGAGACCGAACGGAAAACTGCATGAAGTTAGCTACTCCGCCGCCTCTCTTTTCCTCCCCGGCCGTCGCTCCAGCAACTCCTTCAAGAACTGCCCGGTATAGCTCCGCTTCTCCGCCATGATGTCCTCCGGCCGCCCTTCGGCGACCAGTTCGCCGCCGCCGTCGCCGCCTTCGGGGCCGAGGTCGAGGATCCAGTCGGCGGTCTTGATGACTTCAAGATTGTGCTCGATCACGGCGACCGTGTTGCCTTGGTCGACCAGTTCGTGCAGCACTTCAAGAAGCTTGGCCACGTCGTGGAAATGCAGGCCGGTCGTCGGCTCGTCGAGGATGTAGAGCGTCTTGCCGGTCGCCTTGCGCGACAATTCCTTGGCAAGCTTGATGCGCTGCGCCTCGCCGCCCGAAAGCGTATTCGCCTGCTGGCCGATATGGATGTAGCCGAGGCCGACCTTGCACAGCGTTTGCAGCTTGTCGCGGATCGCCGGCACGGCGGCGAAGAATTCCGCGCCTTCCTCCACCGTCATGTCGAGCACGTCGGCGATCGACTTGCCCTTGAAGGTGACTTCCAGCGTCTCGCGGTTGTAGCGCTTGCCGTGGCAGACGTCGCAGGTGACGTAGACGTCCGGCAGGAAGTGCATCTCGATCTTGATCACGCCGTCGCCCTGGCAGGCCTCGCAGCGGCCGCCCTTGACGTTGAACGAAAACCTTCCCGGTTGATATCCACGCGCTTTCGCCTCCGGCAGGCCGGCGAACCAGTCGCGGATCGGCGTGAAGGCGCCGGTATAGGTCGCGGGGTTGCTGCGTGGGGTTCTGCCGATCGGCGACTGGTCGATGTCGATCACCTTGTCCAGAAATTCCAGACCCTCGATGCGGTCGTGTTCGGCAGGGTGCTCTCTCGACCCCATGATGCGGCGCGAGGCGGCCTTGAACAGGGTCTCGATCAGGAAGGTCGACTTGCCGCCGCCCGACACGCCGGTGACGCAGGTGAAGGTGCCGAGCGGGATTTCCGCCGTGATGTCGCGCAGATTGTTGCCGCGCGCGCCGACGATTTTCAGCCGCTTCTTCTTCAGGGGCCGGCGCTCCGCCGGCATCGGGATTTCCAGCGCGCCGGAGAGATATTGCCCTGTGAGCGAGGCGGGATTGGCCATGATCTCGGCCGGCGTGCCTTCCGCCACGACGCGGCCGCCATGGATGCCGGCGGCGGGGCCGATGTCGAAGACATGGTCGGCGGTAAGGATCGCATCCTCGTCATGCTCGACGACAATGACGGTGTTGCCGAGGTCGCGCAGATGCTTCAGCGTGTCGAGCAGGCGGGCATTGTCGCGCTGGTGCAGACCGATCGACGGCTCGTCCAGCACGTAAAGCACGCCTGTGAGGCCAGAGCCGATCTGCGAGGCGAGGCGGATGCGCTGGCTCTCGCCGCCCGACAGCGTGCCGGAATTGCGCGAGAGGGTGAGATAGTCGAGGCCGACATCGTTCAGGAAGCGCAGGCGTTCGCGGATTTCCTTCAGGATGCGCGTGGCGATCTCGTTCTGCTTGTCGGTCAACCGGCCGGGCAAATCGGCGAACCACTGGTTCGCCTTGCGGATCGACAGCGCCGTCACTTCGCCGATATGTTTTCCCGCGATCTTCACCGCCAGCGCTTCCGGCTTGAGGCGATAGCCGTGGCAGGCGGGGCAGGGCGTCTCCGACATGAAGCGCTCGATCTCCTCGCGCATCCAGGCCGAATCCGTCTCCTTCCAGCGCCGTTCGAGGTTCGGGATGACGCCCTCGAAGGTTTTCGTGGTCTTGTAGGCGCGCAGCCCGTCATCATAATGGAAGACGATCTCGCGCTCGCCGGTGCCGTTGAGGATCGCGGATTGCGCCTCTTTGGGCAGGTCTTTCCACTTGTCGCCGAGCTTGAAGCCATAGGCCGCGCCCAGCGCCTCCAGCGTCTGGTTGTAATAGGGCGAGGTCGATTTCGCCCAGGGCGCGATGGCGCCGTCGCGCAGCGATCTGTTCTCTTCCGGCACGATCAGGAGCGGATCGACGGCGCGCTGGCTGCCCAGCCCATCGCAGGTCGGGCAGGCGCCGGCCGGATTGTTGAAGGAGAAGAGGCGCGGCTCGATTTCGGGGATGGTGAAGCCGGAGACGGGGCAGGCGAATTTCTCCGAGAAGAGAATGCGCTCATGCGTCTCGTTCTTCGACTTGTTGGCCGCCCCGCCTTCCGCCGTCTCCTCCGGGGGAAGGGGCTTGTCGGCGAGCTCGGCGATGGCGAGCCCGTCGGCGAGCGACAGCGCCGTCTCCAGCGAATCCGCCAGGCGCGTGGCGATGTCCGGGCGGACCACCAGGCGGTCCACGACGACATCGATGTCGTGCTTGTATTTCTTGTCAAGCGCCGGCGCCTCGGCGATCTCGTGGAACGTGCCGTCGACCTTGACGCGCTGAAACCCCTTCTTCTGCAGTTCGGCGAGTTCCTTCCGGTATTCGCCCTTGCGGCCGCGCACCATCGGCGCGGTGAGGTAGAGCCGCGTGCCTTCCGGGAGGGCGAGCACGCGGTCGACCATCTGGCTGACCGTCTGGCTTTCGATCGGCAGGCCGGTCGCCGGCGAATAGGGAATGCCAACGCGGGCGAAGAGCAGCCGCATATAGTCGTAGATCTCGGTGACGGTGCCGACGGTGGAGCGCGGGTTGCGGCTGGTCGTCTTCTGCTCGATGGAGATGGCGGGCGATAGGCCGTCGATCTGGTCGACGTCCGGCTTCTGCATCATCTCCAGGAACTGCCGCGCATAGGCTGACAGGCTCTCGACATAGCGCCGCTGGCCCTCGGCATAGATGGTGTCGAAGGCGAGCGAGGATTTGCCGGAGCCGGACAGGCCGGTCATCACCGTCAGGCTGTCGCGCGGTATGTCGAGATCGACATTCTTGAGATTGTGTTCGCGCGCGCCGCGAACCGAGATCATTTTATGGTCGGCCATGCCGCCGCCTTCGTCCCTGAATGTAAGATGCCCTGAATGTAAGATGGAAGCCGGTCGAAGTCGCGGCCCGCCACCATATAGGCATTTTCACCCTTTGCGTCGAGAACGCGGCAATCGCCAGCCTTCGCTTAGCGGGTTTGAAGGGTGAGGGGCAAGGGAAAAGAACAAAGGCGGAACCGATCTCCTGACGCACCATGACAGGACGACACGGATACGCCGCTTGAAAAGCGGAACTCGCTGGGCTCTCGCAAAATCCGATCACATTTTCCGTCGAGGGCCAAAGAAGGTTTGACGCCGGCCCCGGATGGGGGCAGACTCCCATCGTCTTCTTGAGCGCGGCCCGGCTGCCGACATGCGCGAGACGCGGGTTCTCGGGGCTGCGACGAAGGCGATGGAGCAACCGAGGAGGATTGGAGCATGACTCCGCCGGACTGTTCGGATGGCTCCGCCAGCGGGTGGAGCCGCAGCGGTAGTAAAGCTGTCGCCCTTTGACGGCAGTGCTTAGCCGCTGATCTGATCGACATCGTAGAGACTATTGGTCGGGCCTGCGGGAGCACCCGCGACGCGCCCGAAAAACAAGCCGGTCCTCCGACCGGCGAGTGATGGCCAATGAGCCGGAAACACGCCCCGCAATGCCTGCGAAAGGCAGCGGGGCTTTCTGTAGCTTATCAAACAGCAAGCGCAGTTAGAAAATGCCGGGGAGCAGGCGGTATCGCGTCCGCCTGGCATAGGCTCCATAGCCCGCCAGATGCCGGCGGAGATATTTTTCCTCGTGAAGAAGCCGCCAGACGATCGTCGCGGTGATCGCGGCTGAAACCAGCAAGCCCCAGAACGAACCGAGCGCGAGCGGAATGCCCGCAACGATGAGCAGCGCGCCCGAATACATCGGGTGGCGCACGACGCCGTAGGGACCGCTGGAAACGACCTTCTGCGTTTCCGTGGTTTCGATCGTCGCCGACGCGAAGCTGTTTTCCTTGAACACCGCGAGGACGAGGGCGAAACCGATCACCATCACGCCGTCGCCGAGCAGAGACAGATGTGTCGGTACGGAAGACCAGCCAAGACGATGGTCGAGCACCGAAACAGGCGTCAGGAGGAAGAAGAAAATACCCGCGATTGCCTGGATGCGCTTCTGAGCCGGTTCCTTCTCCGCGCTTGGCCCGGCCTTCATCCGCCGTTCCGCCAGCGCCGGGTCGAATTTCAGGAGATAGGCGTTCATGGCGATGACACAGGCGGCGAAGAGGATGAGGAAAAGCCATCCCCGCCAGTAGGAAAGCGACCACGCCGGCAGGAAAATGAGGATCGCCAGCGCGACAAGAAATCGCGCGGTGCCTTCCCAGGTTTTCCTTTCGACACTCATAGGCCGAGCGTAATGCGCGGAGCCGGGCGAGGGAAGCGGGTTACAAGCGCTGGCGTCCCTCAAGCGTAACACAGGTCAAGTTGGACCGGATCAGAGCGATTCAGTTCAAAGCCGCCGATGTCCCCCTCGTCTGCTTGCCGGCATGTTCGCGGGCGGGAAAAGAGCAACCTCTCCGTCTCCCTCGCTCCGCTTGCGGGGAGAGGGTTGGGGTGAGGGGCAATGCCACCGACTCTGAATTGATGCCTTGGCATCTAATCGACTTGACATAGAACAAAAAAAGAACAAAATGTTTGTGGAAAGGCTGCCGGCCGTGAGAGCGCCGGTCGACTCGCCCGCCGCGAGGTGCGAAAGAGAATTTGGTTTAGGACGAGCGTGGAGAAGATGTCATGGCGGGTAGCGTGAACAAGGTCATCCTGGTCGGCAATCTTGGAGCCGATCCGGAGATCAGGCGGCTGAATTCCGGCGATCCGGTCGTCAATCTCCGCATCGCCACGTCGGAAACATGGCGCGACCGCAATTCGGGCGAGCGGCAGGAGCGGACGGAATGGCACCGGGTCGTGATCTTCAACGACAACCTCGCCAAGGTTGCCGAGCAGTACCTGAAGAAAGGCATGAAGGTCTATATCGAGGGCCAGTTGCAGACGCGCAAATGGCAGGACCAGAGTGGACAGGAAAAGTATTCGACCGAAATCGTGCTGCAGAAGTTCCGCGGCGAGTTGCAGATGCTGGATGCGCGCGGGCAGGGCGGCGAGGGCCAGGTTTCCTATGGCGGCGGCCAGGGCTCGGATTTCGGCCAGTCGGGAGCCGGCGGCGGTTATGACCGCGGCGGCGGCAATCGTGGCGGCGCCGGAGCGGGAAGCGGCGGATTCTCGCGCGAATTGGACGACGACATCCCGTTCTGAGCGCTTGCGATCAACAGGCGCAAGGCTTTGCCTGGAATCTGTCGCGTCAGGTCGGGGCAATCGCATACGCTTCTGTAGGCGCGAGGCCCGTTCAGTCATCCTCGGGCCTGCCCTCGAGGATCTGCCGCCGCTACTGATATACCACGAAAATTGACCTTCTGTTTCGCTGAAAGTCGCGAATGTACCATTCCCAGCAGATCCTCGGGATGAACCCGAGGGCGGCACGGATTGCTTCGGGATGAGGGATAAGACGTCGCTGTGATGGCGATCAGGGGGTGGTTGAGGGGGGCTCGCCTGCGATTCCTTCCAGCATCAAATGGTCCTTGCGGTTCTGGACCTCGATGTAGACGCGGCGGACGTCGGTGAAGCGCTGCCTGATTTCCGTTTCGAGTTCCGTCACAGTGTTCTCGACCTCTTCGGAGGGGCGACCGTCCTGGAAGTCGATGCTGATGGCCACCAGCACCTCGTGCGGACCGAGATGAACGGTGCGCAATTCGTTCAGCCCGGTCACGTGGGGATTGGTGATGAGAAGATCGCGGATCGCGTCGGAAAGCTCCGGTGACGCCGCTTCGCCGATCAGCAGGCCCTTCGTCTCACGCGCCAGAATGAAGGCGGCAAAGGCAAGGAGCACTCCGATCGCTATCGATCCGGCGGCATCATAGCGGCCGTCGCCGGAATAGAGGCTGAGCGCAAGGCCGGCGGCCGCGATGAGCACGCCGAGGCAGGCGGCGCTATCCTCCATCAGGACGATGAAAACGGACGGATCCTTGTGACCGCGAAAATGCTGGCGGAAGGTCCTGCCGCCGCGCGTCCGGTTGAAGGCGCGATAGGCGATCAGCCAGGACGTGCCTTCGAAGAGAAAGGATCCCAGCAGAACCAGAAAACCGATGAGAGGCGCCTCGATCTCATGCCCCTGTTTCCAGGCCGTCAAGCCTTCGTAGAGCGAGAAGCCGGCGCCAAGAGAGAAGATGAGCATGGCGACGACGAAAGACCAGAAATAAATTTCGGTGGCGTAGCCAAAGGGGTGGCGCTTGTCGGGAGGGCGGTTGGACCGGTGCATGCCGAAAAGCAGCAAGCCCTCGTTCGTGGTGTCGACCAGCGAGTGAATGCCCTCCGAGAGCATGCTGGACGAGCCTGTGAAGAACGCCGCGCCGAATTTCAGCACGGCGATCGCCAAATTGGCGGCGATCGCGGCAATGACGGTCGTGCGGCTTTCGCCCCTGTCCTTTCGCGTACTGACCATGCCAACTCCTCGCAGGCGGTTTTTTGGTCGCGATCGCGCCGCAGGCCTTCTCGCCTATGTGAAAAGGCTCGGCCCAACTGAAGACCTCCCTCGCTCCTGCACGCTGCGTAGAGCCTTTTCATAAAGAGGCGATTTTGCGGTCAGCCACGCAATCGCTGCGGGCCAGTTTTCGCGCTTTGTCATATCGCATCGTAATCGGTCGTGGAGCAGAAAGGTTCCGCCGAGCCGGATGTCGTCACGCGTCAGCCTCTCCGACAGCAGGCGCCGATGCGGAAATAGGAATTCACTGTGTTTCGGCGTGGAATAAGGACCCCGTTTCAGGGGTGATCGGCATCCAAAAAGGACCCCTGTAACGGCAGGTGTTTCAAACTGCCTCCGGTTTGATCGGAGGCATTTGTTTTGGATGTT
>Ga0187809_10001158_pt1 | contig 12760 bp, 11 predicted proteins | sample NC_wetland_sal_i_8_FD_132415 | JGI IMG/M metagenome (GOLD analysis project Ga0187809, IMG submission 132415) | Wetland sediment microbial communities from Neuse River Estuary, North Carolina, USA - ASW_4 | ecosystem: Environmental > Aquatic > Freshwater > Wetlands > Sediment | place: USA: North... | reverse complement strand
GAAATCGATGCGGATGCCGGCAACGAAGTGGCGATCGCCGCCGAACATTCGGAGAAGGTCCTGCACGCGGCGGCCATGGTTTGCGAGAAGGCCGGATTGTCATTCGAGACACGCGCGGAGTTCGGGCCGGTGGGTGAAACCATCCTGCGTGTTGCGCATGAATGTCATGCCGACCAGATCATCATGGGCAGCCGCGGACTCGGGCGGGTGCGCGCCATGTTGCTGGGCTCGGTCGCCACCGAGGTGATTCAGGCCGCGGGAATTCCGGTCACCGTGGTCAAGCGCGGCACACGGCTTCCCGGCCATGGAGCGGCGGAGTCCACGGATGGATCGCCAGCGGGCTAGAACGGCCGACCGAAAGCTCGGTCGCCATTCCGCCGGCCGCGCAATCCACGTCGTGGCCGGGCCTGACCCGGCCACCCACGACTGGCGGGAGGAAACTCGCCCGTGCGAGCCGCCTGAAGCACCGAGTCCCCGGCAGCAATTCGTGAATGACCGGCCTTCGCCGGCCATGACGTAACCCGCGTTCGAGGCGCCATTCGCGAACGCAGTACTGTCGCCAATTCCCGAGCCCAGGACTAGCGCGTGTACAGCCAGCGGCTGACCAGGGTTTCCACGTCTTCCTCGAACGCCGAACGCGGGCCTTCGTCGAACAGCGCACCCGTGCGCATCACATAGACATAATCCGCGATGCCCAGCGCGCCCTTGATGTTCTGGTCCACCAGCAGGATCGCCTTGCCGTCGCGCGCGAGACCGGTGATCAGCGCGTAGATCTGCGCGGCGACGCGCGGTTCGATACTGGCGGTGGGCTCGTCGATCAGCATCACCGACGGATCGGTCATCAATGCGCGGGCGATTTCCAGCTGGCGTTGCTGGCCGCCGCTCATCGTGCCGGCTTGCTGGTCGCGGCGTTCCGACAGCACCGGAAATTGCGCGTACGCCCGCTCGATGCGCTGCCGCAGCAGCGTGCGGTTGCGGCGAAAACTCCAGCCACCAAGCCGCAAATTCACCTCCACCGTCAAAAACGGAAACACGCTCGGCCGTTGCGGCAGATACGTGACGCCGAGTGCGCCCATGCGGTGTGCGGCGACGCCGAGGAGAGACGTGGTGCCCAGGCGGATTTCGCCCTGCGCCGGCAGGAAGCCGAAGATCGCCTTCAGCAGCGTGGATTTCCCAGTGCCGTTCGGGCCGAGCACGCAACGAATTTGCCCGCGCAGCACGTCGACCGACATGCCGTTGAGGATGTTGATGCCCGGCACATAACCTGCGACCAGGTTGCGCGCGGTCAACACGGGCGTGGCGTCAGACTCCGGCATAGGCGCGCAGCACCTCCTGGTCTTGCTGTACGTCGGCGACGGCGCCGTCGGCGATCTTGGCGCCGCGCGCCATCACCACCAGGCGACGGACAAGACGCTGGATGGCCTCGATGTCGTGGTCGACGATGACGAAGGTGCGGCCTTCGGCGTGCAGCTTCTGGATCAGCACGATGATCTCGTCGCGCAGGAACGGGTTCACGCCGGCGAAGGGCTCGTCCAGGAACAGGATTTCCGGGTCGAGCATCAGCGCGCGGCCCAGCTCCAGCAGTTTCTGCTGGCCGCCGGACAGGTTCTTCGCCTGCAGCTTCTCCAGTGCGGCGAGGCCGAGGAAATCCAGGTGCTGGCGCGCGGTGCGGGTGGCCTCCGTGCGGGTGGAATGCGGGCGGGCGAGGCCGGGCACCAGCATGTTCTCCAGCACGGTCATGCGGCTGAACAACTGCGTAATCTGGAACGTCCGTCCGACCCGCAGCGCGGCGAATTCGCTCGGCTGCCTGCCGTCGGCGCGCTGGCCACGCACCAGGATATGGCCGGCATTGGGCGGCAGGTGGCCGGTGAGCATGTTGATCGTGGTGGTCTTGCCGGAGCCGTTCGGGCCGATCAGCCCGACCAGTTCGCCGGACTGCACCGCAAGGTCCAGTTCGTTCACTGCGACGATGCCGCCGAAGCGGCGGATCAGGCCCTGGGCTTCGATCAGCGGCGGGCCAGCCATCACCCAACCTCCCGCGTGCGCGTGCCGCGGTTGCGGGACCAGAAATCCAGCCGCGCGACCTGCTGCCAGCCCAGCGCCAGCAATCCGTTGCGCGCGAAACGCATTGTCAGCAGCAGCAATGCACCGAACAGCACCAGCCGCCACTGGCCGTAGCTGCGCAGCGCTTCCACCAGGAACTCCAGACCCAGCGCGCCGATCGTCGCTGCGACGAGACTCTCCGCGCCGCCGATCACCGCCATCGCCACAACCAACCCCATCTGGTCCACCGAACCGATATCCGGCGTGAGAATGCCGATGTAATGGGCGAAGAATCCTCCGGCGAGGCCGGCGAAGCTGCTGGCAATGGCGAAGGCCAGGATGCGGAAACGCAGCACCTTCACGCCGGCCGCGGCGGCGGCGGCCTCGTTCTCGCGGATGGCGCGGAAGAACAGGCCCCAGCGCGACGTCACCAGCCAGCCCATCAGCCCGAGCGACACGGCCAGCAGCGCCAGTCCGACATACCAGTACGGCGCGTCCGATCGCGTGTGGAACAGCGGCTGCACCTGCAATCCGCCGGAGCCGCCGGTGATTTCCGTCTCCGACACGATGACGATGCGCACCACTTCGGAGAAGGCCATGGTGAACAGCGCCAGGTACGGTCCGCGCATGCGCAGCACGATGAAGCCGATGCCGCTGCCGATCAGCGCGCACAGCAGCACGCCGGCGAGGATGCCCAGCGGAATGGGAAGTGCGAGCCAGTTCACCAGCAGGCCGGAGCAATAGGCGCCGAGGGATACGAAGGCCATGTGGCCGAAGGAGAACTGCCCGGCGTAGCCCGCCAGCAGCACCCAGCTTGCGGTGACGATGGCGTAGAAGATCGCCAGGATGCCGACCGACAGCCAGTAGGCATTCACCAGCAGCGGGAAGGCCAGTGCGACGGCCAGCAGCACGATGCCGCCGGCGATTTGTGCAGCGCGCACCGGCTACTCCATGGCCGTACTGGTGCGGCCGAAGAAGCCGGTGGGGCGCACCAGCAGCACGATCATCAGCACCACCAGGCTGAAGGCCTGCGCATAGGTCAGGCTGCGGCTGGGATCGGGGAAGAACGCCACGAACATGCTTTCCGACACGCCGATCAGCAGGCCGGCGAGGATGCTGCCGCCGACCGATCCCATGCCGCCGAGTATGACGATGGCGAAGGCCTGGGTGTCCGGCGCCAATCCCATGGAGGGCGACAGCGAGTAGATCGGGCCTACCAGTGCACCGGCGCCGCCGGCTAGGGCGCCGCCCAGCGCGAAGGCCAGCATGTAGAAGCGCTGGTCGTTGATGCCGACGATTGCCGCGGATTCGCGCGACTGGCTGACGGCGTTGAGCGCCTCGCCCCAGGGGGTGCGGTTCATGAACAGCACCAGGCCGATCAGCATGACGGTTCCGGCGACGCCGGCGAAGAGGCGGTCCCAGGCGATCGCCAGGTTGCCCAGGATCAGCACGCCGTTCCAGAAGGACGGCGGGCGCAGCGGGTAGGGGCCGTAGATGATCAGTGCCAGGTTGCGCAGCAGGATGGAGATGCCGAAGGTGACGAGGATGCCGTAGTCGCCTTTGCGCTCGGTGGTGGGGCTGTACAACGGTGTCAGCAGCGTGCGTTCGATCAGCACCGACAGCAGGAAGGTCAGCGCCATGGCCACCAGCACGCCGCCGAGCGGCGGGATGCCGGCCAGGGTGATGGCGAAATAGGCGAAGTAGCCGCCCATCATGAAGACTTCGCCGTGTGCGAAGTTGACGATCCTCAGGATGGAGAAGATCACGGTCAGCCCGGCGGCGATCACCGCGTAGATGATGCCGATGACCAAGCCGTTCAGTGCCTGGATCAGAAGGTAGTCGGCCATGCAAGGTCTTTCGTGGTCACTGGGACTCCGCGCTTGCGTCATGGCCGGTGCAAGGCGCGTTCCTCACGTCATGGCCGGCGAAGGCCGGCCATCCACGTCTTGCGGAAGCGGTCATGGAGAAGTCGTGGATGGCCGGCCTGCGCCGGCCATGACGCGTGAGACAAGGCCTGCGCCGGCCATGACGCGTGGGACAAGGCCTGCGCCGGCCATGACGCGTGGGACACGGCCTGCGCAGGCCATGACGCACGCTAGGTACCCGGCTTCTTGTAGGTGTAGGGCACGGTGGCGAACTGGCGCGGCCAGACGATCGGCGCGTCGGCCTGACCCTGCTTCTCTTCGGTGTATTGCAGGATGGTCAATGGCGCGTTGAGGAACTGGTGATAGTGCCAGGCCGGCGTGTGGTCGGTGGAGAACGAGTATTGCCCGCGCACGCCGACATATTTCGTGGTCTCCAACGCGTGGATGATCGCCTTGCCGTCGGTGCTGCCGGCGGTCTTGATCGCGTCGAACAGCAGCCACGCACCGTCGTAGCTTTCCATCACCGCGCCGGACGGATCGGCGTTGTGCTTCTTGCGGTAGGCGGTGACGAAGGCCTTGGTCTTGTCGTTCCACGCCGATTTCGGCAGGCCGACATTCTCGGTCACCAGGTACACGCCGGCATCGCCGACATTCTGCCAGAAGGTGGGATCGACCGCCTGACCGCCGGAATTGTAGATCCCGCATTTCGCCGTCGGCGCGAAGCCGAGGTCGTGCGCCTGACGGATCATCGGATAGGCGCCTGCCTCGGAGAACATGGTCAAGAAGAAATCATAGGGCGGCGACGCCGCCTTGAAGCGCAGGATCTGGGCAGTGAAATCGGTCAGGTTGGGATCGGCATCCACCGCGGTGTATTTCACCCCTGCCGCGTCCAACGCCTTCGCCACCGTCGTGCGCTCCGCCAGGCCGACGTCATTCTTCTCGGCGAGCATGGCGATGTTCTTGAAGCCGGCGGCGACGATCCAGTTGCCGATCACCACGTCGATCAACGAAATCGCCGGCGCGTTGCGGAACACTTCCGAATAGCCCTTCGCGGTGATCTGGTCGGACCACACGTCGCAGGCCATGAAGGGGATGCCGTATTTGTGGAAGATTTCCATTTCGGCCAGTGCCACCGGGCTGTGGAACTCGCCGAACACGGCGGCGACTTTGTTCTCCTGCACCAGGCGTTCGGCGGCGGTGCGGCCCTCGGCGGGCATGCCGCGGGTGTCGGCATAGAAGATCTTCACCGGGCGGCCGAGCACGCCGCCCTGGGCGTTGACCTCGGCTTCCGCCAGCTGCGCGGCGTTCTTCATGTTGGTGCCTTCGGCATACCCGCCGGGTGGCGACAGCGGCCCGACCCAGCCCAGCACGATCGGTTCGCCGGCGGCGCGCGCGGTGCGGCCGAACAGCGGCAGGGCGGAGGCGACGCCGGCTGCCTGCAGCATGCGGCGGCGTCCGAGGCCGGTGCGGGCGGCGGTATGCTGCGGCGTGGTCTTCTGAGGGGTCTCTTCGCTAGGCACCGGAGCCTCCTTTTTGGGCCGAAATTCAGCGTGCAGCACCGAAGCGGGTGCCGATGCAGGGCGGTGCAGGATTCCAAGCAACGGCCGTGCCGCGCGCATCCTGTCAGGCGAAACGATCGCGGCCAAGCGAAAGCGTGAGCCGGCGAGCGTTTGGCCTCAGCCGCGGTAGCCGAGGCACAGCGAAATCGCCTCGGCATTGTGCCGCACGATCTTGGCGAGGTCCGCAATGCCGGCGGCGGGCAGCCGCCAGGCCGGGCCACTGGCGCTGAGTGCGGCGAACACTCGGCCGGCACGGTCGCGAACCGGCGCACCGACGCAGCGCAGCCCTGGCTGGTGCTCGCCCTCGTCGATGGCGTAGCCGCGGGTGCGGGTCGCTTCCAGGTCGCGGCGCAGCGCGGCGGCCTCGGTGATGGTGGCGTCGGTGAAGCGCGGCAGCCCGCCGGCGACCAGCCGGTCGATGGTGGCATCGTCCTGCCAGGCGAGGATCGCCTTGCCGACGCTGGTGCAGTGTGCCGGTGCGGTCTCGATGAAGGTGAGCGGCGCGGTCTTCTCCGGCGCCGGGTCGGCGCGCTGCACCACCACCGCATGGCGGCCGTCGAACACCGCGAGGTGCACCGACTGGCCGCTGATGCGGGTGAGCACATCGACGAAGGGCCGTGCCTCCCGGTGCAGGTCCATGTTGGCCAGCACGGTGTTGCCGAGCTCGAACAGCTTCAGGCCGAGGCGGTACTGGTCGCGCTCCACCGCCTGCTCCAGCAGGCCGACCGCGCGCATGGAGGCGAGCAGGCGGTGCGTGGTGCTTTTCGGCAGGCCGGTGCGGCGGGCGAGGTCGTTCACCGACAGCGCGCGGTCTGTGGTGGAGAAGCAGTCGAGCAGGCGCACGACCTTGGCGAGGGATTTCAGGCTGTCGGGGGCGGGCTGATCCATGATCATGGGCGATATCCCATATTCCGGGACGGATCAACCGGTTTGGCTGGGCGGTCGGGGCCGGCGCCAGGCCGCAATCCATCGCTGGCCGATTGGTATCGAGGGCAATTGGGTGAGTCGGGGCAAAGCGAAAGGGTGGTAGCGGCAAGGAAGATTTATTGCCGCAGATGGACGCAGATGGACGCGGATGCTCCGAGCGGCTTCGAAGATCATAGGCAAGCTCGATGCATTGCGCTGTTTGCTCGTCCTTCAGGGCTGCCTTCGATGACACGGGGCGCCTTCCGACCACCGCCGAGGGTGTTCAGCATGCAAAGCCGATCAATGCGCTACGGCAGTTGGTTGGTCCGGATATCATCCGCGTCCATCCGCGTTCATCTGCGGCAAAAATCTTACTTGCTGCTGCCGCCAGCGCCCCGAGGCCGAGCGGCGCAGACGCGGGCTTCAATCGGACACGAGCCAACGCCGAAGAAGGAATGACCGGCGCCTCCCCCCTTAGTCCCGAGCCTTGATTGGCCGTTGTAGAGGGTCGTCCAGACCGCGCGGTTCACCCGATCGCCCTGATCCATTGGTATTTCCCCGGGTTGACGCCAGCCACCCCTCTAGCGAGACTAAGTCCCGGAATACGGAACTCAAGGAGCGCGTCCATGCCCCAATTGCACGGCATCATCCCACCCACCGCCACGCCCTTCACCGCCGATGGGGAGATCGACTTCGCCGCCGCCCGCGCCCAGGCGCGCTGGCTGATCGGCCAGGGCGTGCACGGCCTCGCCACCGGCGGCTCCACCGGCGAGGGCCATACGCTGGACGTGGACGAATTCCGCCGGCTGATCGCCGATACCATGGAGGAGACCGCCGGCCGGGTGCCGGTCATCGCCGGCATCATCGTCGACTCCACCCGCGACGCGATCCGTCGCGGCAAGGCGGTGGCCGACCTCGGCGTCGCAGCGCTGCAGGTGACCCCGGTGCACTACCTGTTCCGCCCCACCGACGAGGCGATGCTGGACCATTTCCGCGCGCTGACCGAAGCCACCGGCCTGCCGGTGCTCATCTACAACGTGGTGCCGTGGTCCTATCTGTCGCCCGCGCTGCTGATCCGCATCATGCGCGAAGTCCCCGGCGTGATCGGCGTGAAGCAGAGCGCCGGCGACCTCAAGCTGGTGGCCGACCTGATGACCATGGTGCAGCCCGGCAACCTGATCTTCTCCGCCGTCGATGCGCTGCTCTACCCGTCCTTCGCGCTTGGCGCGCACGGGTCGATCGCGGCGATCCTGACCGCCGCGCCGCGCGCCTGCGTCGATCTGTGGGATGCGGTGAAGGCGGGCGACCACGCGCGGGCGCTGGATTTGCACACGCGGCTGCTGGCGCTGTGGAATGCGATAGTCGGCGACAACCTGCCGGCCTGCACCAAGTTCGCCCAGACGCTGCAAGGCTGCCCGGTCGGCCTGCCGCGCGCGCCCATGCCACCCGCCAGTTCGGCCCAGCAGGCGGCGATCCGTACGGCGCTGCAGGGGGTGATCGGGCAGGAGAAACTAGCGGCCTGAACAACCGAAGGCCCCGGGGTCGCCCCCGGGGCCTTCCATTGTCTATGGCTGTCCGTCGCCGGACCGGAAAGTGCTACGCCGCCGCGTTCGCGTCGGCGATCCAGGTCACGTCAAGGGACGCCACCGAACAATGAGACACTGGATCACCTCCTTTCATGTTGTTGCTGCCGGAAGGAATGTGGCCTGAGCCTCACTGGAATGCAAGCGATTCGCCAGGGGACACTTCAGGGGACACCCGCTCCGCCCTCGCCTGCGGCGGAGCGCATCGGGTGGGGGGAATCCCCATCCCAACCGAAGTTGAACGCCGGGGCGATGGCTTGTGCCGCCGGCACCCCCACAATCGCGGTTCCGCTCATCCCTCCCCACCGCGACAGACCCATGCCCAAGGCCAACCGGCGCACCGAACGGAATTCCGGCCTCCTCGCCGTCCTCCGCGCATTGCGCGCCGAGGTGCTGAGCGACCACGTCCAGATGGTCGCCGCCGGCATGACCTTCTATGCGGTGCTCGGCCTGCTGCCCGGCTTGGCCGCGGCGGCAGCGCTGTGGGGCCAGTTCGGCAACCTGGGCGAGCTACAGCAGTCGGTGCAGAGCGGCAGCCAGCTGATGCCGAAAGGCACCACCGGCGTGCTGTCGCAGTTCGTCAGCAGCGTGCCGGAGGGTTTCGGCGGCGGCCTCGGCCTGGTGCTGAACCTCGGCTTCGCGGTGTTCACCTGCTATCGCGCCGCCAGCGGGCTGCTGACCGCGCTCAACATCGTGTACGACGTCTCGGAACGCCGCGGCCGGCTGCGGCGAGCGACAGTGGCACTGGCGATCGGGGTTGGCGGCATCGCATTGCTGTTCGGCGCCCTGGTGCTGGTGGCGCTGCCGCCGCTGCTGGCGCAACGCGACCTGCCGGTGGGGCGCGCGTTGCTGTGGCTGCGCTGGCCGAGCCTGGCACTGGTCTTCACCGCGGCACTCGCGGTGTTGTTCCGCTTCGCGGTCAGCCGTGAGCCGGGGCAATGGTGGTCCGCCGTCCTCGGCGCGGCGCTGGCCACGCTGATGTGGATCGCGGCGTCGTTCGGGGTGACGGTCTATGCCGGCTTCGCCGGCTCCTTCGGCAAGCTCTATGGTTCCCTCGGCGCGGTGGTGGTGGCGCTGCTGTGGTTCTACGCCAGCGCGGTGGTGGTGCTCACCGGGGCGGAGGTCGATGCCGTGCTTGCGGACCGGGCGAGCGGCCGTCCGCCCAGCCGGCTGAAATCGGAACTGCGGCGGCGCGAGCGTGCGGAGGCGTGAACCCCGGCGTCCGGGTCGCCGGAAGGCGAGACCCCGGCGTCCGGGTCTGCCGGAAGGCGAGGCTGGACCGCATCAGAAAAACCCGTGCAGGAACCAGCGCAGGTCGCCGGTGGCCGCATCCTCCCCATCGCCGCGGCGGAACAGCCAGAAGCGCCGCCCCTGCTCGTCTTCCACCTGGAAATAGTCGCGCGTCGCCTGCATCTCCGCCCCGCTCTTCCACCATTCGCCGGCAATGCGCTCCGGCCCGTCGGCGCGGCGCACCCGGTGGCGCACCCGGCGCCAGGTGAAGGCGACCGGCGGCTGGTCGGGCAGCAGCGCCATCGCGTCCACCGGCTGCGGCGGGTCGAGCAGCCGCACCGGCCGCGGCAGCGCCTCCGGCCAGTTGGTCCGCCCCGCTGGCGCGAGGGCGGAGACGTGCCGCACCGAGCGCTCCGGCACGTCGCTCTCCACCGGCGCGGCGCGATACACAAGGGCGGCGCCCAGCCGGTTGCCCAGCCGGTCCACCAGCGCCGACAGATCCGCGCCCGCGGTATCGTCGGATAACGAGGTCTGCGCATAGGCGAGCGGCTCCGCCAACGGCACGACCAGCCGCATCGCCTCCACGCCCAGGCCGGGATCGACGCGTTCCAGCCGTTCGCCCAGCAGCCGGCTCAGGTGGCGCGGATCGCGTGAGGGACGGGCGGTGCCGATGCGGAGGCATTGGGTGGTGCCGTCCACCCGCTCGAAGATCAGGTCCAGCCGGCGGGCGCCCTGGCCGGTGCTTTCCAGCGTGGCGCAGACCGTGCCGGCCAGGCGGGCGATCACCGTGGCGAAGGCTTCCGCGGTGAGCAGCGGTTCGACGAAGCTGAGCCGGTGCTGCACCAGGCCGGGAGGGAAGACCGGCTCGATCGGCTCGAGCACCGCGCCGGACAGCTGGTCCAGCCGCAGCGCCACAAGCGGGCCGAAGCGGCGGGTCAGCGGCGCGCGCGGCAGGGCCTGCAGCTGGCCGATGCGCTCCAGGCCGAGCAGGCGGAGGGCGGCGAGGGTGTCGGGCGGCAGGCGGAGGGCGGCGATCGGGAGGTGTGCCCCGGTCTCGTCATCGTCCCGATGGTCATGGCCGGGCCTGACCCGGCCATCCACTCCACCACCCGTGTCATGGCCGGGCCGGCCATGCACCCCACCGCCCGTGTCATGGCCGGGCCTGACCCGGCCATCCACCCCACCGCCCGTGTCATGGCCAGGCCTGACCCGGCCATCCACCCCAGATGATCGGGCATCTGAAGCCCGGTTGCGACCAGATCGTTCCGGGGTGGATGGCCGGGTCAGGCCCGGCCACGACGCAGGTGGTGGGCCTTCGTCCGGCACGGCGCAGGTTGCGTTTCCATAGCGCGCCCGGGCATGCGCCATTCCCGGCGTGTCGGCGATCGCGGCCTGGGCGGCCAAGCCCTGTGCGGCCAGCCGTGTGGTCAGGTCGCGCAGCAGCCGCGTCTCCCCGCCATGCAGATGGGCGCAGCCGGTGACGTCCAGCCAGATCCCGTCCGGCGGCGCCGGCGCGGTCAGTGGCGCATAACGCAGGCACCAGCCGGCCAGGGTGCGCAGCGCCGCTGCATCCGCCTCGGGTTCGGCCGGGTGGATCGCCAGGCCGGGCACCAGCGCCTGCGCCTGGGCGAGCGGCATGCCGGCATACAGCCCCAGTCGCGCGGCAATGGCATCCGCCGAGGCGACGATCAGCCGCCGGCCGTCATGCTGCGATGTCACCAGCGGCGTGTCCGGCGGCGTGCTCTCCGGCGGCACGTGACCGCGCCGGCGCAGCCGGTCGGTGGGCAGGGTCGGCAACCAGACCGAGACGACCCTTCGCATCGCACGCCTCCACGATCCAGGATCCGGGCTCTCCCGCCCGGCAGCGCAGCAACTCCAGCCGCCAATGCTGCCGGCCCAGCCCGGGCGTGTCCGGCGCGTGCGGCAGCGGCGGCGGAGAAGGGAGGGCGGCCACGCGCCAGCGGGTGGTGGCGGCGGAGGGTTCCGCCAGCACCGGGTCGTCATGCCGCCGGCTGCGCCGCAGGACGAAGGCCACCACGCCGGAGCCCTCGGCGGCCAGCTGCAGCCGGCGCGTGTCGGTCAGGCTGAGCCGGCCGGACAGTTCCCCCACCACGCCGGCCAGCCCGGGATGGCGCAGGCCTTCCTCCATGGCCTGCAGCACCAGCGCGGGCTTGCCGGCCTCGGCGTAGATCACCCGGTCCGGGTGCAGGCCGGCGCCGGCCAAGCCGGGGGCGAACAGGTCGGCATGCTGCATCGCCCACAGCACCGGGCCACGCTGGCGTGCCAGCAGCCCGGCGATGAACAGCGCGGCGGCGGCGCCGTGCTCGATGTCCGGGCCGGCGCTGACGATCTCGTGCAGCGCGCCCAGCGCCATGCCGCCTTCCGGCAGGGCGGCGTCGATCGCCGGCAGCAGCGACAGGGCGGCACGCCGACGGGAGCGGGAGCCGCGCTCGATGCGGGCAATCCGCTCGCGCAGGGCGGCAAGGGCTTGTGGCTGGGGGTTCGGCTGGTCCATCTGTTCACCCGGCTTTCCTTGCGGCTGCCCTGCGGCTTTCTGCGGGGAACAGGAACATATAAAGAACTACCTTCCCGAGTCGAGTCGCAAATCCGCCACCCCGGCCCTGGTGGAATCCGGGCGGATTTTGATCTGGATCAATGCGGCGCGCGCATCCCGGCAGCATTGTCCCGTCGCTGGATTGCTACCAAACCGGAACAACTCGCAGGAGGGTTTCGATGAGCACCGCACCCGTGGAAGTGAAGAAAACGGCCGCCCCCGCGCAGGCACCGGAAGCCTGGCGCTCCTTCCGCACCGAAATGGACCGGCTGTTCGACCGCTTCGCCGGCGGTTTCGGCTTCCCCTTGCTGACCCGCATGTTCGATGGCGGTAACGGCGCATTCGAGACCAGCTTCAGCATGGCGGCTCCGGCGGTGGACATCACCGAAGACGAGGCCGGCTACAAGCTGACCGCCGAACTCCCCGGCATGGCGGAGAAGGACGTCGAGGTTTCACTGACCGACGACACGCTGACCATCCGGGGCGAGAAGAAGCAGGTGACCGAAAAGCAGGACAAGAACACCTACCTGTCGGAGCGGTCCTACGGTTCGTTCCAGCGCAGCTTCGCGCTGCCGGACAGCGTGGACGCCGACAAGATCGGCGCCGAATTCGCCAAGGGCGTGCTGACGATCACGCTGCCGAAGAAGCCGGAGGCAAAGGTCGAGCCGAAGAAGATCGAAGTGAAGGCCGCCGCCTAGTACTGCGATTCGGAATTGCCAACTCGAATGCGTACCACGTCGTGGCGGGCGAAGGCCCGCCACCCACGACTGGCTGGAGAAAACTGGGAGCAACACGTCGCCCGCACATAGGGATTCCCCCCGCAGCAACCCGTGGGTGGCGGGCCTTCGCCCGCCACGACGTGGCACCAGCGCCGTCGCTCCCCCTCCACTGTTCCGATCGGCAATTCCGAATCGCGGTACTAGGGCGTGTCGTCAATTGAGCCAAACGACGCTGGCGACGAGATGAACGGCGGCAAGGAAGTTGCGGGCGGTCTTGTCATACCGGGTGGCGATGGCGCGG
>Ga0187809_10001157_pt1 | contig 12760 bp, 14 predicted proteins | sample NC_wetland_sal_i_8_FD_132415 | JGI IMG/M metagenome (GOLD analysis project Ga0187809, IMG submission 132415) | Wetland sediment microbial communities from Neuse River Estuary, North Carolina, USA - ASW_4 | ecosystem: Environmental > Aquatic > Freshwater > Wetlands > Sediment | place: USA: North... | reverse complement strand
TGTTAGCGGGGCCGTAAAACCGCGCTTTTTTGGGGTCGAGAGGCGGATTGGGCATGAGCGGCATCAGGGTCCCCGGCAAGTACGGGATCGGCGAGGCGCGCTCGTCGGGGTGAGGCTCAGAACGGGGCTATCGGCTCGCGGTGCGGGACTTCTTGCCGGCTGAGCGCGCGGCAGCGCGCTTTGCGGCGCGCTCCTTGGCCTCCTTGAGCCTGTAGCTCTCCCCGTCGATCGAGAGGATCTCGGATCGATGCACGAGTCGGTCGATGAGGGCCACGACACAGGTGGCATTGGGGAAGACCTGGTTCCACTCGGTAAACACCCTGTTCGTCGTCAAGATTAGGGGACGGCGCAGCTGATAGCGCCGTGTGACGACCTCGAAGAGCAGGTCGGCATAGCGGGTGTCGTAGGCCAAATATCCAACCTCGTCGCAGCAGAGTACGGCCGGAGTCGTGTATCGGCGCAGCCGCCGGGCGAGTTGCGTGGAGCTGTCCTGGGCGGCAAGATCGTGCAGCATGTCCGAGGCGGCGGTGAAGCGCGCTGTGTAGCCGCGCAGCACCGCCTGGTGCAGCAGGTTCTTCGCGATCATGCTCTTGCCGAGTCCGTTTGGCCCGACCACGATGATGTTGGCGGCTTGATCGAGGAAGTCCAAGGTGAAGAGCTCATCGAGGAGCGCGCGATCGAGTTGCTTCGGCCAGTGGTAGTCGAAGTCGACCATGGGCTTGAAGGAGCCGAGGCGCGCGGCATCCAGGCGGCGTTTGAGACTGCGCCGCAGCCGCTCGCTCTCCTCGATCTCGAGGAGACGCCCGAGCCAGGGCTCATGCAGGAGCTCCTCGGCGTTGGCCAGCAGACCATAGAGGCCGAGCTGGCGCAGGCGGCGCTTCAGATCCTCAAGCGACAGGGTCATTGCCGCTGTCGTTGCCGCTGCTGTCGTCGGGCTTGGCGGGCTCGGGGTCGGAGGACGCATCTGAGCGTTCATCGGAGCTCTCCTGGGCGAGTTTTTCGTACTCGGCGAGGTCATGTGGACGGACGGCGAGATCGCGCACGCGAGGATCGTCGGGCAGCGTCACGGGGATGGGCGGGGACGCCCCGCGCTGGGCGCGGTGCAGATCGATGAAGTGGCGCACGGCGGGAAGCTACACGGCGTCCTCGGCGAGGGCGGCGGCAATGGCCGCCTCCAGCGCGGCGGCGCCGTGGGTGTCGAGCAGTTCGGTGAGGCCTCGGGTGAGGGAGCCCAGGTGCACGCCGCGGACTGCGGCGAGCTGTAGGAGCCGCCCGGCGCTCGGGGCGGCGTAGTGCAGCCGGTCTGTGGCCCGATGGGCGCGCCCGGCGCGTTTGTGGGCCTCGAGCGCCTTGATGTGGCCGGACTCCTCGATCTGCGCGCCGCGATCGTAGCTCCTGGGGTGGGTGGCGATGACCGTGCTGCCATCTGTGATGCGTACGGTCTCCACGGTCGCGAGCACCTCGAGGGTGCGGCGCACGTGGGTGTGAGGGACGGAGTAGTCGTTCAGGTCAAAGCGCACGTAGGGGGTCTTGTGGGCGCGCACGATGACCCGCTCGGCGGCCGGGAACGGCTCATCCGGCAAGGCGAGCAGATGCGGCCGCTCGGCCTCGAAGCACTCGCGCACCGTGCGGCTGCGATCCTCGGGGCAGGGACGATCGGCCGCCTCGCCTGCGCACCAGGCGAGCGCCTGGACGTTGAGATCCTCGAGATCGGCGAAGCGGCGCGCGGCGAAGAAGCGCTCGCGCACGAAGCGGATCGCCCGCTCGACGCGCCCCTTCTCGTTCCCGCGCGCCACGGCCACAGGACGCGGCGCGAACCGATACCACGCCGACAACTCCAACAGCGTCGGGTGGAAGCGGATCGCATCCGGCGCACGCTCGAGGTGCACCCGCTCGAGCACTGCTGAGCGTAAGTTGTCGTACAGGACGGTACGGGGAACCGACCCGAAGGCGCTGAAGGCGCGCACATGGCCGTCGAGGAAGGCGCTCATCGCCGCTCCCTGATAGAAGCGCAGGAACAGGTGCCGCGAGTACGACAGCACCATCACAAAGGCCATCAGCGGCCGCAACGCTTTACCGACTGCGAACCGGCCGAAGTGCGCCCAGTCGCACTGGCCCTGGTCCCCCGGCAAAGTGCGTAACCGCAGATACGCCTCGGCCGGTGGACGCGGCCGGTACCGCGCGACGATCGCGCGGAAGTGATCGGGGCGACCCGGATAGCCGCGCTCGCGCACCATGTCGTACAGCCGCGAGGCCCGCAGCGTCGGGAACCGGGCGAGAGTGTCCTGGATGAACGGCACGAAGGGGTCGGCCATCGAGCCCCGTGTGGACTGTGCTGTGGCGGGGATGCCCGCCTGCGTCAGCACGCGCCGCACGGTGTCGTGGTGGATGCTCATCTGGCGGGCGAGCGTGCCGATCCGCCAGTGCTCGGCGTGATAGAGGCGCAGGATCTCGGCCTCGAGCTCGCGCGAGATCATCGCCGCCCCCTCCCGTGTCGAGCAGGATGGGGCTCATCCGCTCCAGCGCCAGGGGTGAAGCCGGGCAAAGGCCGGTAACGGCCGCCCACAGAACGCACAGCGCGTCTGCAGGAGAGGAACGGGAGGACGGGGAGGCTCTTTGCAGTCAACATCAATCGGCTCGCTCGCGCTGACCAGATGCCGCGATACGCTGCACCTGCTCGTCACGAGGGAAAAGCCGTGATGCGTCACCTCTTGCCTTCGCCGCTCCCGGTAGCGCCGTTGTCGTTCGGCATGCCGGCGGGCGCCCCGGAGGGTGCGCTGGTAGCGGGCGCCGGCGCGACGCACCGACTCCCGGCGGGCCCGTACCGGGCAATCACCCGGGCAGTAGAGGTTCCCGCAATCACATTGCGCGCAGATGCACACCTGCATCCCGCAACGGCGGCAGTGGTAGAGCCGGTAGGTCGCCGGCTCCTCGAGCAGCCCCAAGACCCCTCCCCGACGGCACTGGACAGCGCCGCGGCGGCGAGGCATAAAGGGCTGGCAAAGCTGCCTCCGACGGCGCTGCGCACCGAGGGCCCGGGGTTCGACGCCAATCAAACTACCCGGGCCTTCGTCTATGTGCGTCTCGTGCCTTCAGCATAGCCGAAGCAGCCAGGGCCGCACCCGGGCGCAGTGCTGGTACTCCCAGAAGTCCAATCGCAGCGGTAAATCTCTGCCCGGCCGGACGGCCGGGCAGACGCGCTGCCGCTACGCGGCGACGCGCAAGAAGAACGACGTATAGAGGCGGGGAAATCCGAAGAAGATCGAGAGGCGGTATCGACCGCGTCAGGCTCAGGCCGTCATCTCAATACCGCAGCCCAACCCCAGAATCAGGCGGTTCCTGACCGCCGTTCACATCCGTGAGGAGAAGGCGGCCTCGCGCGCCGCCCGCGGTGAATTTTCGAGGCGCGAAGCCTACCTCGGCGAAGCGGAGCGCATGAGCCACACCGGTAGCTGGGCATTGAACGCGCTCAGCGGCGAGCTGTCCTGGTCGGCAGAGCATTTTCGAATCTGCGGCGTTGACCCGGCGCACTTCAAGTTGACGCTCGAATCCGGGCTACAGTCGATCCATCCGGATGACCGTGCCTTCGTCAGTGACCTGCTTGCGCGGTCCATCTTGGAGCGCGCGGAGTTCGAGTGTGATTGCCGGGTCCTGCGACCAAGCGGCGAGACGCGGTTCATCCACAGCCGGGGATGTCCCGTCTTCGACGAGCTGGGCACTTTCACTGGTTACGTCGGCAGTATCGTTGATACGACCGCGACCAGGCGCGCGGACGAGGAGCGCAGACAGCTCGTGCTGCACGTCATGTCTGCCCAGGAGGAAGAGCGCCGCCGGATCGCGCGCGAATTGCACGATCGCTGCGGCGAGCGGCTTGCGGAGTTCAGCGTCTGTATCGGAAACATCCGCGCGCAGTGCGATGACCGACGTTCGGTCTGCCGCGAGCTCGACGCTCTGGAAGCCACTGCGAGACAGCTCGACTCCGATCTCGGCTTCATGGTCTGGGCGCTGCGGCCGCCTGCACTCGATGATCTCGGACTAGTGCCGGCTCTCCGTGCCTATAGCCACGCCTGGAGCAAGCATTACGGCGTGAGCGCGCACGTACACTGCGATGGCATGGAGTGTATCCGCCTGTCACCGGAATCGGAAACCGAGCTGTACCGCATCATGCAGGAAGCACTGACGAACGTCGCGAAGCACGCGCATGCGTCCCACGTGTCGCTGATCCTCGAGCGGCACTCCGACGTTGTTTGTCTCATTGTCGAAGATGACGGCATTGGCTTCAATTCAGTGCGCAGCGACGTTCGTGCGGGCGGCCCTTGCGGCCTCGTCAGTATGCGCGAGCGCGCCGCGCTGCTTGGCGGTACCCTGGATATAGAGTCGAGTGCCACCTGCGGAACGACATTGGTTACGCGGATTCCCTGCTCTCGCGCAATGCGGCCTCCATAAGGCAATGAATACGATCCGCGTGCTGCTCGCCGATGATCACCGAATCCTGCGTACCGGACTCAAGCTGCTGCTTGGCGCGCAATCCGACATAACGGTGATTGGTGAGGCTGACAGCGGGCAGTCGACCATTGCGCTTGCCGCGTGTCTTCGCCCCGACGTCATCGTTATGGATATCTCAATGCCGGGAATGAACGGGCTAGCGGCGACCCAGCGACTCTCTGCTCTGCTACCGCGGACAGCAGTACTGGCACTCACTCGGCACAGCGAGAGTGGCTATGTGCAAGCCCTTCTCGCGGCTGGCGCGAAGGGTTACATCCTTAAGCAGAGCGCAGCCGACGAGCTGCTGCGCGCGCTGCGAGCCATCGCCGGCGGGCGCATCTATCTCGACCCTGCTGTCACCGGGCAGGCACTGCGCGCGGCGCCCTCGAGGGGAACCGCGCGTTCGCAATGCAAAAAGGCGCTGAGCCGCCGAGAGGAGGAAGTGCTCCGACTCATCGCCCGGGGATTGCTGAACAAGGAAGTGGCTGCGCGACTCGATATCAGCATTAAGACGGCCGAGGTCCACCGAGCGAAGGCACTGGCAAAGCTCGGTATGGGAAATCGGGTGGACATCATCAACTATGCCCTGCTGCGCGGCTGGCTCAGCGACGAATGACCAATCCGGCGCCACGGACAAGTGGGGGTAATCCCTAGGGGCATCTCGGTTTGCCCGATATGCCTCGGGCACCCACGCCGCCAGACTCGTCGCGCTCGTCCACTTCGGTCCCCAAGACGGCCGTATGCCTCGACGCTCCCTCAATCCCACGGCAACGAAGCCTTCCTGGTCGACGCGCGAACTCTCGCCCGCCCGCGGATCGCAGGACCCACTGGAACATCTGGCAACCTTCACCTGCTACGCAGCAGGCGCGGCGATCTACCGCGAGCGACAACCGGCCCTCCGGTGGCATCGAATTCTCTCGGGCGCCGCCCGCAAGTGCGTGCAGATGCCCGACGGAAGACGGCATATCGTCGACTTTCTCTTCCCTGGCGATCTGTTCGGCTTCGGCAAGGCGAATCAGCATGGCTGCTCAGTGGAGGCAATAGCGGCGACGACCAAGGTCGCGTCGTACTTGCGAGAGGGGGTGGTGAGGCTTGCTGAGGCAGACCCGCGGATCGCGCAGCAGATTCGCGAAACGACATTTGATGCAATCTGCCACCTGCAGCTCAGGCTGCTCATTCTTGGACAGCGGACCGCGATCGCCAGAGTCTGCTCCTTTCTGCTCGAGATGGCCGACCGTATTGCGGCAAATCCTGCGGGTTCGGTCATTCTGCCGATGTCCCGCTATGACATCGCGGATTATCTCTCCCTCGCGGTGGAAACCGTCAGCCGCACCCTGACCAACCTGCAGCTCGGCGGCGCCATCAAAATTCATCGAAGACGGATCGTACAGATCCTCGATCGCAGAGTCCTTGCACAACTGGCCGAAGAGGCGGAAGGACGGCAACCGCAATTCTCATCGCACCTTGCAGCCATGCACCAAACCAGAGTTCCGCGGCAGGAGGGTACGCGCGGCGACTGTAGCCCGCCAAATCCGAATCCACGATGATTGCGCCACGCTCCAGGTGCATTGATCGGCGTCATGTCTGTTCTTCTCGGAAGGCGTTAAAAGGAGGGCTCCTAGGCTCCTAGGGCTGCTAACGCCGCCAGCATTGTCACGAAGTCTCCGTTCCAACGTCGTCGCGGCAGTGATCGCACTGGCAGAACCGCTGCTTCTTGAAAGGAGGACATCGCAATGCCACGTAACATGACCATCGGTGCGTCGTCGACATCCGCTCGCTCCCCGGGGTTGCTCGGATTCAGTCCCCTCCTGGACCTCAACCGCGATATCGCTCGACTCTTCGACGAGCTTCTGCAAACACCGGCTCGAGCGGCGCCGGATGCGCTCATATCCGCCGCCACGCCAACGGTCATGACGCCGCGACTTGACGTCACCGAAACCGAAGGCGAATTCAGGGTGACGGCGGAACTACCGGGGGTCGACCTGGATGACCTCGAAGTCTACGTCGCCGACGATATTTTGGTCATACGGGGCGAGAAATGCATCGAGCGCAGTGCCGACAACGAGAGCTTTCACGTGATCGAGCGCGCATCCGGTACATTTCAGCGCAGCGTACGGCTGCCCTTCGAGCCGGCGGCTGATCAGCTGCGCGCGAGTTTCGAAAACGGCGTGCTCACGGTGGTGGTCCCCAAAGGCGAGCAACAGCAGCCCAAAAGGCGGATCGAGGTGCAGCCCGGCTCCCAGGCGCAACGACAGCAGGAGCAACCGCAGAAAGAAGGTAGCGATGGAGCGAAGCACTGAGCTTTCTGATGATCGCTCCTGGTGGGGTGCCCCGCAAAAGTGACGGAGGTTCTATGTCAGAACTGATTGTAGTGGCGTTCGACGACGCAAACAGAGCGGACGCGGTCTTGACCGAGCTGCGAGAGATGCAACGGGAGTATCTGATCGACCTCGAGGATGCAGTCGTTGCTGTCAGACGACCCGACGGGAAGGTTCACCTCAAGCAGAGCGTGAATCTCGCTGGCTGGGGCGCGGCTTCGGGGGGCCTATGGGGAGCGCTCTGGGGCACCTTGGTCGGCCTACTATTCCTCAATCCCCTCGTCGGCTTCGCGATCGGCACCATGGTAGGCGCCGGTACGGGAGCTTTGGCGGGGGGGCTGACCGATTACGGCATCGACGATGACTTTGCGCGCAAGCTGGCGCAGGCCCTGCAGCCCGGCAATTCGGCGATCTTCATACTCGTGCGCAAGATGCAGCCAGAGAAGGTACTGAGCGAGCTCGCTCGATTCCGCGGCAGCGTGCTACGCACGTCCCTGTCCCCGGAACAGGAGGCCACGCTGCGGGAGGCGCTCTCGAGTGGCGCCGTCTCCGGCAACACGACCCGCGCTGGATCGGCGGGTCAGACGATGCACGCGTAAGCGCCGGGGCGGAGGCAGAAGAATGCGCCCAGCGAGGCCCAGCCTCGCTCGGCGCAGGGCGCATCGGCATCTATACGGGCCTCGACTCGGGACGCAAGACCGGCGTCGACCTCACGCCCACCGCACTCTCGAGCGACACCCGCTCCGCAACCAAATCCTCAACCGTGGAGCGCGACCCGGCCGCCAATCACATGCACAAGAACGCCCTCGCACCGGCCCGGCGGCTCAGCCGTGATGCGATGACTTCCCGAGCGATCTCGAGTCCGGCTTGCGCGAAATCAGCGGTGGATGCACGCGGATGGCATTCCCGATGCCAGGACAAGGACACCTTCGACGCACCGCGCATCCGCCTCCGCTCGAAGCCTCTCCACCTGTTCTACGCAGGAAGCCGGTGAGCGTAACGACTCCTCCTCGCACGGATACTGCAATATCGCATCCCGAAAGCTCCGGATCCCCAGTCGAGCCTGGCCAGAAGCCCCCTAATCTCGCGATCCTCCCGCACCTTGCGTCTAGCCCGGAAGTGCGGCACTCGGCAGCATCGGCGGCTCCCGCAACGTGAGGATCTGCCGAATGCCCTCGGCATCGACGACCTCCAAACAGACGGCCCCGAGCAATTCCTCATCAACGTACAGCTCGCGCGGGCCGTGGACGAGATGACTGATGTCTCCGAGGAGGAGTTGCAATACATCGCTCTTGGGGTCGTATGACATTCCGATGAGAGGCGAACGCTGCACCTCGGGCTGCGAGCCGATTTCGAGAGAGACGACTTCGATACTTACCTGCCTGCCAAAATACCCCCGTGTGGCCAAGATGCAGAATCCATCCCAGTCGTCACGTTCGAGCCTGCGAATCGCCATATTTTGCCTCCAGCGGCCATTTCGCCGGAATTTTGAGGCGGCGCTGTAAACACCGCGTTCATCGGAATCACCAGTTCCACGGGAATCTAACTCAGCACCGCAGCGCAATGCCTCCTCGATTTGCGGCGAATCTCATGTGGTGCGCCCGTCGGCCGACGTCGGCTCGCGTGAGGTTGGCGTCTGCTGTCACATTGCACATCCAAGATATCGTCTGCCTGTCGAACAAGTGCAAGTTTCTCAGAGATCCATCCATCGGCGCCTTGATCCGTCTCAAATTGCCGGGCGCGACCGGTCGCCGTCCACGCCGAACTCATGGAAGTAGGCCCGAGAGAGAATCGGCGCGGGCACGCGGGTTCGGGGCGCTCTAGGAACGGACGTAAACGGTGCCGTGAACGACAGAGAGGAAGATCGTCCACGCCGTTGACACACCTAATGCAGCAGCTGCCTGCGTTCCGCCTGATCGGACAGGCAGGCGTAGATGAGCGCGAACCCCTGCATGACGCCGCCGTAGTCTGGCTGGTCCTCGGCGAAGTTGTGCGCCATGATCAGCAGCTCGGGATTTCGGCTCCCCAGCTCCGAGACGGCGGCACGCGTGAAGCTCTCGGACCCGATCGCATCGATCCGCTTTACAATCTGAGTGCGGGTCTCGGCTGATACCCGCGGTAGCGATGGGATTTCGGCCCCAGGTGGCAGAGAAGGCATGGCTGTACTCGTCGCGCTGGACTCCGAGCGCAGCAGCCCGTAGAACATGAAAAAGCCCGACATCATCTGGGCAGGATTGCCCACATCACGCGCCCAGCGCTCTGCAATGTCAAGCAGCTCCGGGTTTTCGGACTCTAGCGCCGTACGTATCTCGAAGCAGCATACATCGGGGCCGCGATCGTCAAAATCACGCGCCAATCTTTCCCGGGTCAGGGATGTCACCCGCGGCAATACGCTCATTCTTCCTCCTAACCCGCGAGGTTACCGAAGCAGCCTATTGGCCGGCCTGCACCATCGACGTTCCCGGTTCGTCGTCGTCACTGTCGGTACCGCCGCGATCGTCCACGGCTATTCCGTATTCGATCACCGCCCGTGTCGGCTATGGAGTTTCCGGTCCGTCCGCACCGGGGTGGTGGGTCGAGACAGTTCGCCTGCAATGCCCCATTATGATCTCCCGATGACTGCGACCCGATCGAGTGCTGCGCGCCACCGGCGTTGTCTAAGACTCCCGACCATCAGCAGCACGCCCGTCAGTATGGCGTAGGCAGCCACGTATGCGACCACCGCGACTCCTCCGCCGCGTGTCCAGATCGTGATGAAATACCCGAAGATAATCAACATCACTACCAACCGTCCGAGCGCCCACTCGCAGCCTAGAGCGCCGCGAAGGGCAAAGGGACAGGGTAATATCCAGGATTGCGCACACGATCGCCCACGTTCCGATAAAGATCACCAAGGCCAGGCTCGCTGCCCCGGGCCAGGCGATGGTGAAGATCCCGGCGGAAATGCGACACAGACCTCCCGCCAACGGCCAAGCCCAGCTTCCGTCGCGGGACGACCATCGAGAAAGCGGCAAACATCGCAAGCAGCACGCCGAAGGCAACTCCCGCCCTCGACACTCAGAACGCGATTGCAAGCAGGCCGCGCGCAAGAAGAGCCCACCATTGGCCGAGCAAGGCGCGCGGTTCGCGCGCACCAAGAGACTCTAGAATCGGGAATCACCATGTCGTGGCCCCAAGTGCCCAAGTCTCATGACCGCCGGCGAGGCGCGGGAGGCGGCGCCGGGATTTCCCCGACGCCTCCGCGCTTCGTGCCCTGAAAACCCTGCCCGCAGACGCGCCCGGGGACCTCCCTACGCCACGTATTCACGCCATGCTTCTACGCGCTGATCGTGATGCGGTTATCCACATTTGTCACCCCCGGCGCCGCCCAGGCCGCACGCTCAGCCTCCTGACGCTCCGCCCACGATCTCACTGTGCCTCGCAACACAACTTCGCTTCCGTTGGCTTCCACGGTGAGCCGACTCGCGTCGAGTTCTGCGCTGCGGCGGAACGCATCCTCGATCTTTCGCCGGATCTCATACGGCGCAACCGTCGGCTTCAGGACGATCGAATTCGACACCCCAGTGACTCCCCGGATGCGCCTCACCGCGCTCTGCGCACGCTGCCGGACGTAGTCCCACTCCGCGGTTCCTTCCAGGGTGAGCCAGCCATTCTTCACAACGACCTTGAGCTTCTCCGAAGAGTATGGCAACTCCGACTTCAGCGCCGCGACCGCATCGCGGGCGATCTCCGGGTCAGGCCGCTGATCGATTGTGGGCAGTCTCACCTCGATGTCGTTGGCGACGCCGGCAACCCCCGCGATCCGCTTGGCGGCGCTCTCGGCCTCGATCTTTTGCGCATAGCTCCGCACGAACCCAGTGAGGGTTACCACGCCGTTGTGCACCGCCACGCCTATGTCTGTCGCGTTGATGTCCGGGTCCCACTTAAGCTCGTCCTCGACATCGCGCTTGATATCTGCATCGAGTCTCATATCACGTGCTCCCGTGTTGCTGTGCCTCTGGCTTGCGCCGATTCTCGTCGACCGTTCGCGCACCGCCGTGGGCGTCGCGGCCCGACTCCCATCGTCGATGGCGAAGCAGCGAACGGCGCCGAATGTGCGCTTCGAGACGCGACTCTGCCTTGATCCCGATCAATCTATCCTCGAAGGATCCCTGAGACCGGGCGAAGCCCGCAAATGACTGAACCTCAATGATTCACAGCCGTGTCCTTATCAATTCCGGCGATTCCGACATCCCGCTCTCGCAGGTGGGCGCGGTAAACCTCGCGTTCGAGATTCGCAAGCTTGGAGGTCTCTCTTTCCGGGAGTTCGCGGCTCCGCTCGCGGAGTTCACGCAGTTCGCTCCGAACGCCTCCGATAGATCGTAGGACTTCTTCATCCGCGCGGAGGCACTCATCCCGTCGGCCACTCGCGATGTGCTGTCCCTGCGGCTCGCGCATCGCTTCCTGCTCCTCAACGCCGGCGTGCGCAAGGGCACGCAGATCCTAAACATTGGCAAGTCTACAAGAAGGGCATGCATCTCTTCGGTCCTTACCAGGTGGAGTTGCATAGCCGTATCGACTCGCCGTGAGCCAGATCGACGGTGCCGCTGCATTCTTACATGTCAAGGTGAGGGGGCACGTGCGGCAGCAGTGGGCAGCTCTTCCGTCCGGGGCGTCCCGCGACTCGAGCGGACAGGCGCAGGGCGACGATGCTCCAGCTAATCCGGGCATACCGCAATCGTGTCCTTCGGCCATCTGGTTCGACGGCGGCGGTGTCTTGAACGTCGTGTATCTGGGGGTCGCAGCTCGGTCTGCCGATCAATATCCACAAACAAATCATAGGTGCCCACTCAGCACCTCCTCGTCGTTCGTTATGAGCACCTCGAACGGGACGTTCATCGTATTCGGCGCTTTCCAACTGGGGCGGCTAAGTTTATTCGCGCGGCTCACGCCTTTCCAGGATCAATCCGTATGTTATTCCGAGGGCAAGAGTAGCCGCAGCGAGGCTCAGTAGCTCGGTAGCGCTCGTATCATGCATGTCCAGGATGATGAACTTGCGGGCCATCGCCAGGAGAGCAATAAGCAAGACAATCTTGATCTGAATGATACTCTGCGCGCGCGTGGCGAAATATTGCAAAGTATGATTGAACTCGAGGGCGATTAGCAGCGTGATTATCTGGCCGAAGACGGCCTGAAATACTGAGAGATCCAAGGGGTTCAGGGCCCCCAGCAGCAAACCAACGACAACCCCTATGATCAGGCGGTACAGGGCTACGGCGATCACCATGGACACAACCAGCGTGAGTGCGAACGCAACGAGACTCTCGAAGCGCTGATACCAGCTGAGCGAAGGCCAGTCCTCGGCGATAAGACGCCACAGATGTCGCAGCCCAGCACTCACCTCGGTTTGCATCGTGATCTCCAAAGAACTCGCGATAACCGGAGCACGCACATGCCTGCCGAGCCCCACCCTCGTCGGTGCGTCCTGCAGGCTATGGCCATGGCGCCACACCCCGCGCCACGCCGCGTTGATACGCGTCAATGATGCGTCGTTGCCCGTTCAACTAGTCCGAGCGCGTGTCCATCGTCGCGAGTGCTCACGGGCGACGTGGTGCGCATGCGGCGCGAATGAAACGTAAAGCCATCCGGCGCAATGGCCTGGCACAGCAACCGGGCTGACTCCGGCAGTTTGCCAGAGCAAATGTGGGCAGTGATGCAGAGCGCCACGCCCAAGTTGTGCGGTGAGGGAACCACGGCGGCACGCGGCTGTGCTCGTCGCCGCTACTCCACGACGCTGATGAGGTTCTCGACTCGCCCCACCCCGGGTACGGACCAGGCAGTCCGCTCCGCCTCGATGCGCTCGGCCGACGTTCGAACCGAGCCGGTGAGGAGGACCGTGCCGTCTTCGGCCAGCTGCACCAGGATTCCGGCGGCGTCGAGCTTCGCCTCGAGCTCGAATGCCTCCTGGATACGCCGCT
>Ga0187809_10001156_pt1 | contig 12770 bp, 9 predicted proteins | sample NC_wetland_sal_i_8_FD_132415 | JGI IMG/M metagenome (GOLD analysis project Ga0187809, IMG submission 132415) | Wetland sediment microbial communities from Neuse River Estuary, North Carolina, USA - ASW_4 | ecosystem: Environmental > Aquatic > Freshwater > Wetlands > Sediment | place: USA: North... | reverse complement strand
TGCTGTATTACCTGGCAAAGCACACGCAGCATCTCCTGGTGCGCCTGGGGCTGATCGCTGGATTCATATTGCAGATTCTGTCCGTCTTCGGTTCGTACTCGCGCGGCGGCATCATCGCATTGTGCGTCGTGCTGTTGATGTTCTGGTTGCGCGTCAAGAACAAGATAACCTACGCCATCGCGGGTATCGCGGTGCTCGGCTTCGCCACAAGCATCATGCCCGCCGCTTTCTGGGAGCGGATGGATACGCTGCACAACGTCAGCGCCGACTCGTCATTCGAAGGCCGGGTGCAGGCGTGGCATGTGGCGTACTGGTACGCCAACGCTCACTTCCCGTTCGGCGCCGGCTTCTACTCCTTGCAGGTCCCGCAACTCTGGCATCAATTCTATCCGGACAGCGTCCAGCATGCTGCCCACAGCATCTACTTCCAGGTGCTGGGGGAGCACGGCTATCCAGGCCTGGCGATCTATCTCGTTATCCTGTTCCTGGCGTTGCGGAACGCCCGGTTCGTCATGCGACGGACCCGCGACAACCCTGAACTGGAGTGGTTGAACGACCTTGCCAGAATGATTACCGCCGGCCTGATCTCATACTACGTGGGTGGGGCGGCCTTGAGCCTCGCTTATTTCGACGGGTTCCTCATGCTGATCGCGCTGACCTCGACAATGCGCGAGATGGCGATCCGCTGCACCACGCCGGCAGCGAACCGCACCACCACCGTCCAGCATATCAGGGCCCGCCCGACGGTCCCTGTCACTGCCCGTACCCGCCAGCCATTGCCACAGGTCCTGCCGAATTTGCGGCGCGGCACGGCCCCGTTTGGCGAGTCGGATTTATGACCAACGGTGAGTGCATGACTTCACCGTCCCAGGCGAAGCCGCCGCAGCAGAACCGGTTTGCCCACCTCGATGGACTCCGCGGCTGGGCCGCATTGCTCGTGGTCGTCGATCACGGCGTCAATGGGCTCGACTACGCCCTGCAGACCGGCCGCGCAGACCATGCATCCGGAAGCTGGGACGCCTGGCTCTCCGGCACGCCTTTCGTTGCCATTGTTTCCGGCGGCAACGTCGCGGTCTGCATTTTCTTCGCATTGAGCGGTTTCGTCCTGACACACGCCTACATGCGCTCGCGCCAGTCCTGGCTGGCACTGGCGTCGCGCCGCTATGTCCGGCTGGGAATCCCCATGCTGGCCGGATGCCTGCTGTCATGGGCGTTGCTGGCATCGGGCCTGATCCATCCGCAGCATGCCGCGGCGATCACCGGTTCTTCCTGGCTTGCGGGGCAGTTTCATCAGCAAGCAGATCTTCTGTCGGCGCTCCTCGAACCGATACGGTTGCTTGCAGGCGCGACCCTGCCGCCATCGCTCGACTATGATTCATCGCTGTGGACGATGCCGGTCGAGGCCATAGGATCGCTGGTCCTGATCAGTGCCTTCGTCAGCCTGCGCTATATGCCGGGAAAGCTCGCCGGCTACGCATTCTGTGCGGCCGCGCTGATATCCGCGGGCTCCTATTTCAGCCTGTTCGCTTTTGGCGCAGCCGTGCGGCTGTTTGTCACTGCCGGCGATGTCGGGGAGCTGGTTCGGCGACGTTGGGTACTGGCGATCCTGCTGGTGCTGGGCCTGTTTTTCGCCACCGTTCCAGATGGGACGAACCGCTGGACCATCTACAACTGGATGGGTGGGCTGGCTGCGCACGTGCCCTGGCCGGCCGCCCTGTGGTCGCACTCGACGACTTCGTTTTGGCATGGAATCGGCGCCGCGCTGATCCTGGTGCTGGTTTCGGCCTCCCGCCCGATGCAGGCCGCGCTGTCCGGTCCGGTCGGCCGATTCCTCGGGCGTATCTCATTTCCGTTATATGTGCTGCATCTTCCCGTGCTGATGGTCGTCGAATGCGACATCATCGTCCTGGGACACCAACTCGGCCTTGCGCCGATGATCACCGGCGTGGTGAGCCTCATCGCTCTTGTCGCGGTGTCCCTGGCGGTTGCTGCCATCCTGACGCCGGCGATCGAGGGCGGGGCAATCAACCTGTCAGGCTGGTTCGGCCGAGCAACGGACGCACGAGTGAAGCAGTTTTTGCAATACTGTTTCAGGATCAGCGGCATGGTCCCCGCCGCAGCCGTCAAGCCGCAACCCGGTACGGCCTACATCGACCGACCGCCAATGCCGCGCTTGCCGGGCGGCTGACCGGGGTTCCGGCGGCATCACCGTGCAGCCGTTCCGGCAGTCGGCATCGGATACCTGGCACCCTGGCGCCGGCACTGCGAATTTGCGTTTCTCCGTCGGCGGGAAAAGCGCGAGGCGGGAAAGGTCCAGCGGGGGAAAAGCCCAGCGGGGAAGAAGACCCGCGGAGAAGAGCCCCACGGTAAAATGCCCAACGGGTAAGGCCTGACAGAGAAGAACCCGCGGAAAGAAGCCCGACGGGAAAAGGATGAGCAATGAGTAGGGCCGCAGCCGGATGCCGGCTTGCACGCGTCAGCCCCCGCCTCACCGCCGTATGCCGGGCGTGGCTATTCGGCTTGACTTCGCGCCTCCCGGCCGGCAGAACGTCTCTCTTCCAAAACTGCTTATCCTTCAGAAAAAATTCAGGACCGATCGGAACCACAATGGGTCCACAGTGCCCGCACGTACGACAGCCTCTGCCCACTCCGAGTTCCTGCATTCCTACGCTGGTCGTCGTCGTCGACACGGAGGAGGAGTTCGATTGGACCGCGCCCTTCAACCCGGCCAACACCAGCGTCCAGAATATCCCGCTGCAGACACTGGCTCAAAGGATCCTGGACTCGCACGGCGTACGTCCGACCTACGTGATCGACTATCCGGTCGCCAGCAATGAGCCGGCGCTTGCCGTACTTCGGACTTTTGCACTCGAGCGGCGGTGCGAGATCGGTGCTCACCTGCATCCCTGGGTGAACCCGCCGGCAGAAGGCCCGATCGACGAGATCCATTCATTCCCCGGCAATCTGCCGACCAAACTCGAGCGGGACAAATTGCGGGTTCTTACGGAGAGCATTACCCGAGGATTCGGCACAAGGCCTGTCGTTTACAAGGCAGGCCGATATGGGCTGGGTCAGGCAACGCCCGGGATTTTGCAGGAACTGGGCTACACCGTCGATGTAAGCGTCGTTCCTCACACTGACTTCTCCGAGTACGGCGGTCCGGATTTCCGCAACGCGCCGCCACATCCGTTCCTTCTTGCCCCTGGCCTGTGCGAACTCCCGCTGTCGGTACACTTCACCGGCCTGCTGGCGGCGCGCGGCAACAGCCTGTCCAGGCTGTTGTCCGGCGGGTTAGGGCGCAAATTGAAGCTGGAAGGCGCGTTCAGCCGCGTTGGTCTCCTGACCAAACTACGCCTCAGCCCGGAGGGCCATAGCCTGGCGCAGCTGACCGAGCAGACCCGCATCGGCATTGCCTCAGGGACCCGGCTTTTCATGCTCACCTATCACAGCTCCTCGCTCCTGCCCGGGGGAAATCCGTATGTGCGCAGTGAGTCGGAGCGGGACGCGTTCGTCGCCACGCTCGACGGCTACCTGCGGTTCTTCCGGCACGAAGCCGGCGGACGCGTGGCTAGCGTGCATGACGTGGCGGCCTCGCTCCTGTCGCGGACCGCCGCATGAACGACGTCGTGCGGCGACGAACCGGCGTGCATCGGCAGGAGGCAATTGCCATGCCGGGAGCAGTCGTTTGAGCACCGGAAAAGCCCTGGTACTCGGCGACGACACGCGGAGTTTCCTCGCCACCGTCCGCTCGCTCGGCCGCCGGGGAATCACGGTGCATGCAGCCCCGGCAAATCTGCGTTCCCCTGCCTTGCGGTCACGCTATATCGCCGCCATCCATGACATTCCGCCATGGATGGGCGCGGGTGAAGCCTGGCTGGGTGCGATGGAAGCGCTGCTGCGGGCTGAACGCTTCGACCTGGTGATGCCCTGCAACGAGACGGCGATGCTGCCCTTGCAGCGCCACCGGGCTCAGCTGGAGCCACTGGCGCGCCTGGCCGTTCCGGACGATGCCGCGATCGAACAGTTGTTCGACAAACATGCAACGCGCGAACTTGCCCGGCGTTGCGGAATTCCGGTCGCGCCCGGACGGCTGCTGCGGCCGGACGATACGGCCGACATCCTGCTGGCGGAATTCGGCCCGCTGGTGGTGCTCAAGCCACGCCGCTCCTACACGCTGGAAACTATCGGCTCACGCGCCAAGGTGACGATTGCGCATGACGTCGAGACGGCGAGACACGCCTTGCAGGGCATCGATCCGGAACAGACGCTGGTGGAGCAATGCTTCCCTGGGCAGGGGCTCGGGGTATCCCTGCTGGCCAGCAAAGGGCGCGTTCTGCAAACCTTCGAACATCATCGGGTCCATGAACTGGCCGGCGCCAGCTATTACCGGATTTCCGCGCCGGTATCCCCAGAGCTTGCACAGGCTTGCAGCGCGATGGTTTCCGCCGTGGGCTACACCGGCCTGGCGATGTTCGAGTTCAAACGCAACGATCGCGGCCATTGGATCCTGCTGGAGGTCAACGCGCGTCCCTGGGGTTCCATGCCGCTGCCGGTGGCACTGGGCGTGGATTTTCCCTATCGCTGGTACCGCCTGTTGACCGCGGGTGAGGAAACCTCCGCGGTCGCCTACCGCAACGGCGTCTATGGACGGAACCTGGTGCCGGACCTCCGCACATCCGTCTCCGAAGCGGCCGCAGCCGGGCGCGGGGGAGCAGCCTCGGCCCGACTGATGCTGGTACGCGGGCTGGAGCTGTTCCGCTGGCCGTTCGGCAAGGAAGTACACGATGTGCTCGTTCGCGATGATCTCCGGCCGGGACTCGCCGAACTGGCCGGCCTCGGCGCCAGCACATGCCGCCGGCTGACACGCGAACTGCCGGGACGGATCGCCAGGCAGCGCCGATCCTGGATGCAACAGGTCCGACGGCTTGCAGCGAACCGCGGCGACCGATACGTCCTTTTCGTGTGCCAGGGAAATATCTGCCGCAGCCCGTTTGCCGCGGCTCTGCTGCGCGCTCGCCTGGGCCAGGACAGCGCGATCCCCGTGGCCTCCGCAGGAATGATACCCCGCCCCGGTCGCACCACGCCGCCTGTGGGGATTCAGGCCGCCAAGTCGTTCGGCGTCGACCTTGCGGGCCATCGGTCGGCGTGGCTGACGCGCCAGCTTGCGGACGAGGCCTCGATGCTGGTTGTGTTCGATACCCGGAACCGCGAAGCAATCCTGGACCGTTATCCGGATTTGACGGCAAAGATTGTCCAGCTTCTGCCCGATGCTGAAATCGCCGACCCCATCGATGGTGGGGCCGCCGAATTCCAGTTTTGCTATCGCACGATTGTGGAGGGCACCGAAAACCTCGCCAGGATTCTGCGGAGCAACTGACCGCTCATCGCGGCGTCGAATATGCCGGCATCCGCCCGGAATACGCGCGGACGAGTTCCGCGGCATGTTCGGGGACATTCTTCGCGGCTGCGCCACCTGCATGGCAGCGGCGATTGCGCCGGCATGCAGGCGGTCGGCCGGAAAACATGTGACAGCCCCGAGCATATCCGGGACTGGGCCGCGTCTTCGGCCAGCCGCCCGTCACCTCACGCTTGCCTGGCGCAGCAAAACCCGGCAAAGCCCCGCCCCAGCGACACCCCGATCAGCGTCGCGCCATCAGGGTAGCAACCGGATTGTCGCAGCATGCATCTGTTGACGCGCTCAGAACGGTACAGATACCCTTTGCCAGGCTTCGGTTTCAGGAGGATAACGGTGTTCTACACGATGGCGCTCCGGCGCCAGCCTGCGTACAAGCTGCCGCTTTTTGTGCCTTCATAATCGTGCCATGATCCTCAACAAGGCGACCACAGCGCAGGCATTGTTCAACTGTGGCACATGCAGCCATGCCGCGCTTTGGCATGACCCATCGACACTCCCCGTGGTCTCGCCTGCCGGTTCGGATGGAAAGAATTTCATAGCCGGAGAAAGGCGGGCCGCCAGCCCCGTCGTTGCATCGTTCCGCCTTGCTGCCTCGCCACTTCATTTCAAATCGATAACAGCCGCGCCCGGCATGTCGGAGACATGGGTATGAACGAAGATGCCATCAAGCTTGAGCGGGCCGGCGTTATCGACCGCTTCGGCGCATGGACCGACCACAATATCAGACTGACGGACGACCTCTATACGATCAGCAAGTCGCGCCGAAGCATCAAACTGCAACGGATCGTGCAGATCGTCCAGGATCATGCACGCAAGCCGATCAACGAGATGCGAATCCTCGATCTCGCCTGCCTGGAGGGACAATACGCCATCGAGTTTGCCCGCCAGGGCGCGCAGGTCGTGGCGATCGAAGGGCGCGAGGCGAATATCGAGAAATCACGCTTCTCCAAGCGCACCCTCGGTCTCGATAACCTCGAGTTGCTGCAGGGTGACGTGCGCGATCTCAGCGTGGAGCGCCACGGGCATTTCGACGTGGTGCTGTGCCTTGGCATACTCTACCACCTCGACGCTCCCGATGTGTTCGCCTTCGTCGAACGGATCGCAGAATGCTGTACTGATTTTGCAATCTTCGACACGTATTTCGGCCTGAAGCCAAACCGGTCGTATACCTACAAGGGCCGGCAGTACTGGGGCCGTGAAATCAAGGAGCATACGGACGACCTGCCCGAAAGCGGCAAACTCGCCAAGCTCTGGTCGTCTCTGGACAACGTCACCAGCCTCTGGGTCACCAAGCGGACACTGGTGAAGCAGCTGCTGCATCTGGGCTTCACGTCGGTCTACGAATGCTATGTTCCCCTGGAGATCCAGAAGCCGCGGGATCGTGCGACGATCGTCGCCATCAAGGGAACGCCGGCACACGTGCTGACCAATCCCGTCCAGTTCGCCGATTGCGGCGACGAATGGCCCGAGGGGCTGCTGCCGCAGGCTTCCGGCAAGCAACGGCGGCTGGTGGCGATCAACGAGGCGGTGGTGAACCTGTTTCCGGTCGGACTGCGTCAAATGGCCAAGAAGGTGCTGCGTTCGGCGGGGCTGCGCAAGGCGCGCGAGTGGGAGCCTGAAGCCTTCTTCAAGCCGCCGGAGGATGTGTGACCAGGCCGAGAATTTCATTCGTGGGACTGCGGCCCCGGGCCGCTCACCAACTCCGTGGTGGCATACTTTCGGCGGCACGGGCTGCGCAGGGGCACAGCGCGACAGTGCCGCCGATCCGAGTTCCTGCACCGCCGAGCGGATCAGCCAATCGATTTGCGGAAGTGACCCAAACGCCCTCTGCCCAGCCTCACCCTGGGCAGACGGCCACAGCGGCGGTCCGGTGCCTGGCCGGCTAGACCCGGTTCGCCCGCAGGAAGGTGCGAATGTGGCGCACCGCCAGCGGAATGCGCTCCTTCGGCTCCTTCCACGGATACAGGCTGGCCTGCGCATTCGGCGCCAGCATCGCCGCCTCCATCGCCACCGCGTACGGGTGCGCCGGCACGTCGTCCGGCAGGATCAGCAGCGGCGTCTGGCACTGGCGCACGAAGTCGCGCGTCACCGTGAACACGAAGTCGGCCCGCTTGCGGTACATGTTGGTCAGGAACGCATCCACCATGTCCATGGTGATGTCGGGGCGGCGCTCGCACAGCGCCGGCCCCCAGCCCTTGATGTTGTTCTGGTAGAACAAATCCGGCATCTCCGGCCGGTAGCCGCTCGGCTGGGTCAGCACGGCCGCAACCACACGGTCCGGTGCACGGCGCAACAGGTTCCAGATGAAAGGACCGCCGATGCAGAAGCCCAGCACCAGGAACTTGTCGATGCCCAAATGATCCATCAGGCCAAGCTGGTCGTCGGTGAAGGCATCCCAGGTCCGCTCGATGTCCAGCGGGCCGGATGAATCGCCGCCATTGGCATTGCGCAGATCGGCGGCGATGCAGCGGAATTCGCCGCTGAACTCCGCGAAGGTGTGGAACGGCCCCTTCTCGTTGGCGAAGGAAATCGTGGCGTTCAATCCCCCGCCGGGAATCACCAGCAACGGGAAACCGGAGCCGGCTTCCTCGTAGTGGATGCGGACGTCGCCGCTCGCATAGGTCGGCATGCTGCTCTTCCTCCCCTTGTATGGTGGTATGGCTATAGTGGTACCGCCTCGAACGCCTCGGCCGCGAGTTCACCCCAATTCTACTGCCGGCTCAACTGCCGCAGCGTGTCGGATGATCCTGCCGCAGGCTGCCGGGGGATTGCAGCCGAACCCGCGGCGGCCGACCATCGTGGCAAGCAACAGGGGGGAGGCCGCCGATGGGCTCGCGTGTGCCGATGGTATCGCTGGAACGTGCCCAGGAACTCGGCGAAGCGATGGGCTTGCCGGTTCGGCGCACGCAAAGCGAGGCATTCCGCGTGGTCGCCAACAATCCCGGCGTGGCGCGCGTGGCGTTCGGCCAGCTGATGCAACTGCTGGAGAACAACAGGCTCGACACCAGGCTGCGCGAGCTGATGATCATGCGGATCGCCTGGGTCACCGGATCGGCCTATGAATGGACGCAGCACTGGCGCGTGGCGGCGACCGCCGGCATCCCGCCGGACGACATCCTGGCCGTGCGCGACTGGCGCGAGGCGGCACGCCTGACGCCGGCCGACAAGGCGGTCCTGGCGGCGACCGACGATTGCCTTTCCGGCGGATCGATTTCCGACGCGGCATGGGCCGAACTTGCAAACCACGTTGCCGACCCGGCGCAGCAGGTGGAGTTCGTCATCGCCATGGGCAACTGGATGGCGTTCTCGCTGCTGTTCCGCACGCTGCGCATCCCGCTGGCCGAAGGTCTGGCCGCCTGGCCGCCGGATGGTCTGGCGTCGCCGGCCGCGCCGGCCTAGGCACCTCGCAAACCAGCAGAACATGAAGGAAACACCAATGCCCGAGCAGGCACAGATTCCACTGATGGATCACGAACTGGCGGAGGACGAAGTCTCCTGGATGCACGCCGTGTACGCGGACTTCGCCCAGGCCCGCTCGGCATTCTCCGGCCCGGCCGAAGACTTCGACCCGAAGGAGACGCTGCGAAAAATCCTCGGCCGCCCGGAGTACCGGCTGGCGGAACCGATGGCGCTGTCGGGGCCGGGCCCGTGGCGCATCGGCCGCAACGCGCATGGCCGGTTTGTCGCCGCGGTGTTCCTGCCGAGGGTGGAGCTGCACAAGCACGCGAAAAGCCGGACCGACCAGTTTCCGATGTATGTGGTCGGCGAGGCGGACGGGTTCTCCATCGGCGCCGACGGGCAGCCGATGCTGACCCCAGTGAGCGGCGGCAGCCATTTCCACAACGCGCCGGGTGCGCCGCATGCCTTCGTGCCGAAGGTGGGGCAACCGGTGCCGGCCAATTGGGAGATCGCCTTCATCGCGATCACGCCACGCAACTTGCAGGAGGACACGCAGGCGGTGTCGGACGAGGTGCGTGCGGCGTATCGGCGCGCGGTCGGCCGGGAGGCGCCGCTGGGCGTGTAGCAGCCATCGCCGTACGGTGGCCGGCGGTGCCAGGATAGCGCAGGCCGCCGGCCCATCAGCGGCAATGGCGGCAGGGAGGGACCAATGGACACCATCGCCGAAGCAGCGACGGGCCTGCCCGAGGACATCGACGCCCAGCCCGTGGTTCGGCAAGCCGCCGCGCTGCGGCCGGTGCTGCGTGGCTACCAGGCGGAGATCGAGCGCGAACAGCGCCTGCCGGCCGAACTGGTGGAGCAACTGCACGCCGCCGGCTTCTACCGGCTGGTGCTCCCGCGCAGCCTCGGCGGATTGCAAGCGGATCCGCTGACCTATCTGCGCGTCGTGGAGCTGCTGGCCGAGGGCGTCGGCTCGGTCGGCTGGAACCTCGCCAACAACGGCATCGGCCAGCTGATCACACTCGGCTTGCCGGACGCGGGCGTGCAGGAGATCTACCCGCCCGGGCATGCGACGGTCATTGCCGGCACCGCGGTGCAAGGGGGCGGCCAGGCGGTGCCGGTCGAGAGCGGCTACCGCGTCACCGGGCGCTGGACCTTCGGCAGCGGCTGCCAGGAAAGCAGCTGGATGCTTGGCAGTTTCCAGATCCTCGAGAACGGCGAACCGCGCCGCCGGCCGGATGGTGGGTCACTCTACTGGCGCGGCGTGTTCCCGCGCGCCGAAGCGACACTGGTGCCGGGCAGCTGGGATGTGGCCGGACTGCGCGGCACCGGCAGCTTCGACTGGACGGTGCAGGACGTTTTCCTGCCGGAGCGGCGGACCTGCCCACATGTCGGCGTGCCGCTGGACAACCAATGGTCGCGCTGGCCCGGAGTGACCTACGCGCTGCCAAGCCAGTGCTGGGTGGGGCCGCACCACAGCGCGGTGATCACCGGGATCGCGCGCGCGGGAATCGACGCGCTGATGGCGCTGGCGGCGGAGAAGACGCCGCGCGGCCGGACCGGCATGCTGTGCGAGAACCCGCAGGTGCAGGATGCGGTCGGGCGGGCGGATGCGATCCTGAACGCCGGGCGCGGCTATCGCAGCGCGATGATCGCCGAACTGTGGAACACCATCGCGGCCGGCGGCGAGACGACGCTGGAGCAGCGGGCGCGCTGCCGGCTGGCCTCCACCTACGCCGCCGACAGCGCGCGGGAGGCGATGGACCTGGTGTATCGCCACGGCGGCAGCACCTCGTTCAAGCGGGAGAGCCGGCTGGCGGAGTGCTGGCGCGACCTGCACGTGGTCGGACAGACGGTGACGATCGCGCCGGAATGGTATCCGATCTGCGGGCGGGCGCTGCTGGGGATGGATACCGGGCCGCGGCTGCGGTGAAGCCGGCGGACCGGGGCCGCGCGCGTCGGCCTGGCCGGCACTCCGTCGTTGCGGCTCGCGTAAGCGCGTTCAGCCTGTGCACCCGCCTGATCGTAAGAGGGACTCGACAGATGAAAGGAAATTCCTTTCCGAGCACGTCACGCTTTCGACTGCTCAAATGATCACCAGCAAGCTGACCAGCAAGGCCCAGACCACCATCCCTCACGCGGTCCGCACCGCGCTCGGCATTGGTCCTGGCGATGAGATCGTCTACGCCATCGAGGACGGGCATGTGCTGCTGACCAAGGCACCCGCCGCGCGGATGCGCCGCGGAGCACCGTTCGAGGATCCGTTTGCCACCTTTTGGGAATGGGACACCCCGGAAGACGAGCAAGCCTTCGGCGACCTGTGATCGATAGAGGCCGACTTTCCGCAGCGGCACGTCATCCCTCCCTGGGACATCGTCCGCCGGTCGGCGGCCGACGGGTTGTCCCGCGCGATGTAGGCCCGTGCGGCTGCAAGGTCCCGCAGCGCAGGTAACGCCCAGCTTATTCGCATTCTGGCATGGGTCGCTCATTCGGCCGTCCCCATGACCGAACCCATGCCGCCACATCATCATGGCTGACCACCAGGCCCGCATCCGCCGCGCGGATGCCCTGATCGATCGCTGCCATCTGCCACTGCTGAAGCGCGACGAAATCCCGTACGGCCTGCTCAATCACCCAGGATTTGGGGCGCAAGTGCAGATGCCACCTCCGCCACCTGATCATGCAGGTCGGCATCAAGTGGGACGCTCACGGTTTCGGTCTTGCTCATCGCTATGTTCCCCATCTGTCGAAACAGCGAAACGCCGGCATGTGGGGCATCGGGAAGATGGCCGGGTCAAGCCCGGCCATGACGCAACAGTCGACACACAAGATCAGCTCAGCTTCACCCGCACGTAACTCCCCGGCGCATCCTCGATCGCCTTCAGCTTGCCCTCGCCCGGGACCCGGGCCGGCACCATCGCCTTGCCGCTCTGCGCGCTGACCCAGCGGTGCCAGTCCGGCCACCAGCTGCCGGCCATCTCCGTGCCGCCCGCCAGCCACGCCTCCGGATCCGGCGGCAGAGATTCATTGATCCAGTGGCTGTACTTGCCGCCCTCCGGCGGGTTCACCACGCCGGCGATATGTCCGCTCGCCGCCAGCACGAAGCGCTTCGGACCGGACAGCAGCTGGGTGCCGCGATAGGTGCTCTTCCACGGCGCGATGTGGTCCTCCCGCGTGGACAGGAAATACGCCGGCGTCTTGATCCGCCGCAGGTCGATCGACACCCCGCCCAGCTCGATTCCCCCAGGCTGCACCAGCAGGTTCTCCTGGTACATCTTGCGCAGGTAGAAGCTGTGCATGCGCGCCGGCATCCGCGTCGAATCGCTGTTCCAGTACAGCAGGTCGAACGGGAAAGGCTCATTCCCCAGCAGGTAGTTGTTCACCACGAAGGACCAGATCAGGTCGTTGGCGCGCAGCATGTTGAAGGTGGTCGCCATTTCCGACCCCTCCAGATACCCGCGCATGTTCATCTTCTCCTCGAGCGACTGCAGCTGTTCCTCGTCGATGAACACGCCCAGTTCGCCGGCTTCCTGGAAATCCATCATGGTGACGAAGAACGTCGCGCTCTTGATGCGGTCGTCCTTCTTCGCCGCCATGTAGGCCAGCGTGGACGACAGCAGCGTGCCGCCCAGGCAGTAGCCGATGGCGTTCACCTCGCGCTCGCCGGTGGCCTGCTCGATCGCGTCCAGCGCGGCGAGGTAGCCCTCGCGCATGTAGTCCTCGAACCCCTTCTCCGCGAGGTGCTCGTCCGGGTTCACCCAGGAGATCATGAACACGGTGTGCCCCTGCGACACCGCCCAACGGACAAAACTGTTCCGCGGCCGCAGATCCAGGATGTAGAACTTGTTGATCCAGGGCGGCGCGATCAGCAGCGGCCGCTTGAGCACCTGTTCCGTTGCCGGCGAATACTGGATCAGCTGCATCAGCTCGTTCTGATACACCACCTTGCCGGGGG
>Ga0187809_10001155_pt1 | contig 12774 bp, 10 predicted proteins | sample NC_wetland_sal_i_8_FD_132415 | JGI IMG/M metagenome (GOLD analysis project Ga0187809, IMG submission 132415) | Wetland sediment microbial communities from Neuse River Estuary, North Carolina, USA - ASW_4 | ecosystem: Environmental > Aquatic > Freshwater > Wetlands > Sediment | place: USA: North... | reverse complement strand
TTGCACAATGCCGGGCGCTGGAGAGCCACTTTTCACTGTGGGGCCCGGGCGCATGGGGGTTGGCCTCGGAATTCACGGTGAGCCGGGAATCGCGGACGCCGAATTGCCTCGCGCGGCGGAGCTTGCCGAGATGTTGGTGAAGCGCCTGCTCGACGAGGCGCCGGAGCATGCGGGCGATCGGGTAGCCGTCATCCTGAACGGGCTTGGGCGCACAAAGTACGAGGAGTTGTTCGTGGTGTGGCGGACGGTAAGCCGTCTGCTGCGTGACTCGGGACTGACGGTCGTGGAGCCGGAGGTGGGCGAACTTGTCACCAGTCTCGACATGGCGGGCTGTTCGCTGACCATTAGCTGGCTTGACGATGAGCTTGAGCGGTTCTGGTGCGCGCCTGCCGACACTCCGGCGTACCGGAAGGGCGCCGTCGTCGACGCCGGAGGCGAGTCGCGAGCCGTCGACTCACCGGTGACGGCGGGCGCCGGCAAACTCGCGTCATCGTGGCCGGCTTCCGATGCGGCCTCGCGAGCTTGCGCAAGAGTTGCCGTGTCGGCGCTGCGAAAGATGGCGTCGACGATGACCGCGGAGTCGGCGCGGCTCGGGGAAATCGACGCGGTGGCGGGCGATGGTGATCACGGCCGAGGGATGGCTCGAGGGACGGCCGCCGCGGTGGAGGCGGCCGCCCGCGCCGAGGCGGCAGCCGCGGGCCTTGGCACGGTGTTGCGAGAGGCCGGGGCCGCATGGTCGGCGCGGGCGGGCGGCACGTCTGGCGCACTGTGGGGTGCGGCCCTTGACGCCGCAGGACGCGAGCTCGGCGACCAAGGGGCGACAACCTCGGCTGACCTCGTCGCCGCCGTCGGACAGGCCTATGCCGCGATCGCAAAACGTGGCAATGCGCGGCGCGGCGACAAGACGATGCTCGACGCGCTCTCGCCATTCGGTGATGCCTTCGCCGGCGCGGTCGCAGACGGCTCGACGGTGGCTGCGGCATGGGATGAAGCCGCTCGATTGGCGACAGCGGCTGCGGACGAAACCGCGCAACTGCGCCCGCGCGTCGGTCGGGCCAGGCCGCTCGCCGAGCGAAGCGTTGGCACTCCCGACGCGGGCGCCGTTTCGATGGCGCTTTGCTTGAACGCCATCGGCGAGGTGCTCCAATCGTCCGACTGCGCCCACATCCATGGCGGTGACCGCAGTGGCTCGTGACGCCAGATTGCGAATAGCCATCGGCAGTGACGACGCCGGTTCGGGCTATAAGACGGTGCTGCAGCGCGATCTCGAAAACGACGAGCGAGTGATCGAGGTGATCGACGTCGGGATCGCGGACGGTAAAGATGAGCACTATCCGCACGTCGCGGCGCGCGCCGCGCAACTCGTGGCGGACGGTCGGGCGGATCGGGCGCTACTCATCTGTGGCACTGGGCTCGGTGTGGCGATCAGCGCGAACAAGGTGCCTGGTGTGCGCGCCGTGACGGCCCACGACAGCTACTCGGTGGAGCGCTCGGTGCTGAGTAACAACGCGCAAGTGCTGTGCATGGGAGAACGTGTGATCGGTCTGGAACTCGCCCGCCGGCTGACCAGTGAGTGGCTCGGCTACACGTTCGACCCCGACTCCGCGTCCGCCGCCAAGGTGGCCGCGATCTCCGCGTACGAACGATGAGCGACGTCTTCCTCGGCATCGATATCGGCACCGGAAGCACAAAGGCGGTGCTTACCACTGCGGCCGGTGAAGTCGTGGCGGCGGCCTCAGCCGCGCATGCGATGTCACTTCCGAGACCCGGATGGGCCGAGATGGACGCGGAGGGCGTCTGGTGGACCGATGTCGTGCGGCTGTGTCGAGAACTTGTCGACCGGTCGAACGGCGCCCGAATCAAAGCCGTCACGTGCAGCGGGCTGGGTCCGTGCATGCTCGCGTGCGACGCGGACGCGCAGCCACTCCGACCGGCCATGCTGTACGGGATCGACATGCGGGCGGGCGAAGAGATCGCCGAACTCACCCGGTTGTTCGGCGAGGACGAGATCGTCGCTCGTGGCGGATCGGCGTTGTCGACCCAGGCCGTCGGGCCAAAGCTCGCGTGGTTGCGACGACGTGAACCGGCGGTCTGGCAGCGCACGCGGCGCTGGTATAGCTCGAGCTCATTCATCGTGGCACGACTCACCGGGGAGTACGTGCTGGATCATCACACCGCGAGTCAATGCGATCCGTTGTACGACATGACCAGCGAGGACTGGGCGTGGGATTGGGTCGAACAGGTCTGCCCAGGCATCGAGATGCCGCGGTTGGCCTGGGCGGGCGACGTTGTCGGTGAAGTGACACCAGAAGCGTCCGCGGTCACCGGGTTGCCGATCGGCACTCCGGTGACCGCGGGCACGGTTGACGCCTGGGCGGAGGCGTTCAGCGGCGGGGTGCGTCGTCCGGGCGACCTGATGTTGATGTACGGCTCGACGATGTTCTTCGTCCAAGTTCTTCGCGAATACCGAACTCATCCAAAGCTCTGGACGACGAAAGGTGTCGAGCCGGGCACCACCACATTGGCCGCGGGAATGTCGACGTCGGGCACCTTGACCGAGTGGGTGCGCGAGATCACCGGCAATCCCTCGTTTGAGGATCTGGTGACCGAGGCCGCTGCCGTGCCAGCAGGTTCCGACGGCCTGGTGATGCTGCCGTATTTCGCCGGCGAGCGCACGCCCATCTTCGACCCGCGGGCGAGGGGCACGATCACCGGCCTGACGTTGCGCCATCGACGCGGCCATCTGTTTAGAGCTGCCTACGAGGGAATTGCGTTTGGCATCAGGCAGATTCTTGCGCATCTATCGGTGAGCGAGCCAATCGAACGACTGGTGGCGATCGGGGGAGGCACCCAAAGTTCGCTATGGCTTCAGATCGTCAGTGACGTCACGGGTCGTGACCAGGTGGTTCCCGCGCAGACGATGGGGGCTAGCTATGGCGACGCACTGCTCGCTGCGATTGCGGTCGGCGCCGCAGATCGCACTGGCGCCGGGTGGTTCGCGACGGCCGAGATCGTGCGTCCCGACGAGCGACGACGATCTATCTACGACGAGATCTTCCCGGTTTACACGCAGTTGTATCCGGCGGCCCTGAACACGATGCACACCTTGGCGGCATTCCAAGAGCGTGAAGGGTCGGCGGTCGATCCGCGGGCGACTTAGTTCACGCACACTAGGCATAAGATGCGGTGGCGTCAGGTGGTTTGAAAGGGATGGCTAGCGAGTGAGCGGCGGCTGTTGCGCTCCGTGGCGACACGAAGGTCGTCAACCTCAGTCCTCGGTAGAGGTGTCGCGACGTCCTGGCGCCGTGCGGAAGATCGCGACGCTCGCCGATCTTCCCGGCGGCACGTTCGCCATGGGGAACGAGGGACCGGACGCGAATCCGGGCGACGGGGAAGGACCGGTGCGCGACGTCACCCTCGATCCGTTCGCGATCGACACGGTCGCGGTCACGAACGCGCGCTTCGCGACGTTTGCCAAGGCGACCGGTTATGTCACGGATGCGGAGCGGTACGGCTGGAGCTTCGTGTTCCATCTGCTCGTGCCGCCCGAGATTGACCGCGACATCGGGTCGGTTCCGGTCGAGGCGCCGTGGTGGCGACCAGTGCAGGGCGCCACGTGGCGAGCGCCAGAAGGTCCAGGCTCGAATGTCGGAGGCCGGCAGAATCATCCCGTCGTCCATGTGTCGTGGAACGATGCGCAAGCGTACTGCGAGTGGTCGGGCGCCCGGCTTCCGACCGAGGCCGAATGGGAGTACGCCGCGCGCGGCGGTCTCGATCGCGCGACTTACGCGTGGGGAAACGAGCTCACACCGGGCGGGCGCCACCAGTGCAACATCTGGCAAGGCAGGTTCCCCGACGTCAACACGCTTGACGATGGTTGGCTCTCGACCGCGCCGGTGACCGCTTTTCGCGCGAACGGGTTCGGGCTCTACAACGTCGCTGGGAATGTGTGGGAGTGGTGTGCCGATTGGTTCAGCACGACCTGGCACACGACGGCGTCGCGAAACAATCCGGCTGGTCCGCCGGAGGGAGACGCGCGGGTGATGCGAGGCGGTTCGTACCTGTGCCATCACAGCTACTGCAACCGCTACCGGGTCGCGGCTCGCACGAGCAACACACCCGACAGCTCGGCGGGAAATGTTGGCTTTCGGGTGGCGCGCGACCGATAGCCGGCCTAGTGAATCGCGGGCTGCGACGAGTTCGGCAGCACCTCGACCCAGGTGCGCCCCGGAGACAGCGTGATGGTCGCGCCGCTTGACGTCACCAGCTTCAACGGCGATCCCAGCTTCGGACGGTTCCAGATTCCCTTAATCACCGTGCCGTTGCGGAACACCCACACCGTGCCAGTGCCAATCACCATCGGCAGCGGGACAACGCTGCCATGCGAGTCGCGCGCGCCCGTCGCTTGCACCGCCACCGACATCACGACGACGTTGGACGACGACACCTGGCCGTTGTCCATCAACATGTCGGGGTTGCCGTTCTGCGTGCGCAAATACTTCGTGCCGTCCCACGCCCATGACGCAGTCGCCGATGGGTACGAGGCAGTCACCGACGTTGCGGGAGTTGAGCCGGAAACCGGCGACGGGCTATACGAAAACACCGCGGGTGGCGGTGTCGTCGAGGGCTTGCGCGCCTGGCCGCCGGCATACAACATCGACGACGTCGCGAAGACCTGGTGCGGGACCTTGTGGTCGGTGCGAGTCACGAACAGCGACGGCGTGACGTCCCACCACATCGCGGTGGCGCCCGAGTGGTCGGCAATCGGGTTGAGGTCGGACGGCGTGCCGCCGGAGAACGCGTAGTAGGTGTGGCCGAACAGCGGCAAGATGTCGGAGTCGACCGGCCGTGCCGAGCGGATCGGCCCGACGAGTGGCACGTCTTGCGAATGGAAAATCGCCAGCAGCCGGGTGAGCCCGCCCTCGACCGGTAGGTCCCAGACGATGTCGGCGTAGTTCAGGCCGGCCTGCGGCCACGCGCCAAGAACGTTGTCGACCTTGACGGCCAGCGCCGGGCGTTTCGCCGCCGACGCCGTCTCGGGCAGCCCGGTCAGCGGGTCAGCGCCGGACGACGGGGCGGCGGACGCCGACGACGACGGCGGCGCGCTGGCCGAGTTCGCCGGGCTGGAAGAGCTCACACCGGACGACGGCGCGCCGGTCGCCGGCACCACACTGGACCGCGCCTTGCTGCAGGCGGACGTCACGGCCAGCGCCGCGACGACGGCGACGCCGACGACGGACCGGGAGACCCGGGCGGATCGGCAGACCCGGCGGGATCGGCGAGCAGCGGGCATGTGTGATGAGTTGTCCCGAACTGCGTGCTGCACTTGACGATCCCGCTTCCTGTCTGGCTTGTCCCGTTCTTCGACCTGGAACCGGGCCGACCTTACCTGCCCAGCCCCGAATCTGCCGGACGGTAGGCAAATTCGTCCGCGCGCCGCGCCGCCGTCCGCGCGGAATCGCAAAACAGACTCCGTATCCTGCCGCCATGGATCTTCGGACGGTGCTGCCGTGCGACGCATCCAGTGTCGGCGTCGCGCGCCGGCTCCTTCGTCACGAACTCACAACTCTTCGGCACGGCTACGTCGACGCCGATCTCGTCGACGCCGCGGGGCTGCTGGTGAGCGAGCTCGTCACCAACGCGATCGTGCACGCCCGCACCGACGTCGCTCTTCGGGCCACGATCCGACGGGGCGTGCTGCGAATCGAGGTGGCCGACGGCAGCCCGGTCGTGCCCACCCCGCGCCGTCCGAGCGGGCTGGCCGGCACCGGCCGGGGCCTGCAGCTGGTCGACCGTCTGTCGAACCGATGGGGCGTGCAGAAATCGCGCGGGGGCAAGACGATTTGGTTCGAGCTGTCGCCGATCGAGCAGGCGGTCGGGTAACCGGCTTAGTTCGTCGGCGCGGATCCGGAGTTCGACGTGCCACCGACCATCACGTGCCCGGGCGGTGGTGGCTCGTCTGGCGGCACGGTCAGCTCCGACTCGCGGATGTGCGGCCACGCGGCGTGAATCATCGCCACCAGCGGCACCGCGATGATCGCTCCGAGAATGCCCTCCAAGAGGCTTCCGGTGGTCAGCGCGAGCGCGATCGCGAGCGGGTGTATTCGCACGTAGCGGCCCATGATGAAGGGCTGCAGCAAGTGACCTTCGAGCTGGTGCTCGACCACCAGGATCACCAAGAGGACGATCCCCGGGGTGAGCCCTTGCGTGCCCAGCGTCACGAAAACAGACAGGCCGCCGCCGATCAACACGCCGACCAGCGGGATGAAACTCGTGATGAACACGAGTAGCGCCAGCGGCGCCACCAGGGGCACCCGCAGGATCAGCAGCGATGCCGCCATGACCACCGCGTGAATGAGCGCGATGACCACGCTGCCTCGGATGTAGCCGCTCAGGGTGTGCCACGCCGCGCTTGCCGCGCGGTCGACCCGCTCGGCGGTGCGTGGCCTGAAGGGGGAGCGCACGAACCGCCAGATGCGCTCGCCGTCGTACAGCAAGAAGAAGGTGATGAACGCGGCCAAGATGATGCCCGCCACCACCTCGCCGATGATGCTGGCGCCGCTGATGATGTCGTTGACGACCACGCCGCGGTGCTTGTTCATCGTGTCGACGAGCTTTTGCTGCAGGTCTTTCAGGTCGGTGTTCTTCAAATGGAACGGGGGCCCCGACAGCCAGTGCCGCAGCTTGGCGGTGGTGTCGGACAAATCGTTGATCAGCACATGCCATTCGGCGATCGACCGGTAGACGACAAGCGTCCCGAGACCCAGCACGACGATCAACGAGATCAGGAACGTCGTCCAGGTCGCCATCAAGCGAGAGAAGCCGTTGCGTTGCAGGCGTTGGGCAAGCGGCCGCAACAGCGCGGTGAAGACCATCGCCCCGAGGAACGGCACAACGACGAGTTGGATCTTCAACAAGAACCGCAGAACGTAGTACGCCACCACGCCGATGACGATCAGCCGCCACGACCACGCGCCACCTGTGTAGAGCCAGCGCGGGATCAGCGCGTGCGCTGGTTCGACCTCGTCCGCCGGCGATGGACTGGCGCCCGGCGCCGCGTTGTTAGCGGCCGGTCCGAGGATTGTCGCCCCTGACGCCGAAGGGATCTCCGGCGCGGTCTCATCGGGTCGGCCAGCTCGCGCTGACTTGCCTGCCCCGCCTGGCATCGAGGCCGGCTCCCTTCTTGCCGCTGGCAGCGTTCGCCGCGGTTAGCCGGGCTACTTGCCCGCCATCGCGCGAATCGACTGCTTCAGCGATCCCATCGTGGCCAGCACCGCGCTGGGCTCGTAGCCGCAGTGTGCCATGCAGTTGGCGCACCGCGGGTCTTTGCCGCGCCCGTACTTCGACCAGTCGGTGGTCTCGATCAGCTCCTTGTAGGTCTTCGCGTACCCGTCGCTCATCAGGTAGCAGGGGCGCTGCCAGCCGAACAACGAGTAGCTAGGGATACCCCACGCGGTGCAGCTGTAGTCGACCTTGCCCTCGAGAAAATCCAGGAAGAGGGGGGAGTGGTTGAGCCGCCACTTCTTGCGACGGCCGTCGGCGAACGCCTTGCGGAACAACTCGCGAGTCTCCTCGACGCCGAGGAAGTGCTCTTGGTCGGGCGCCTTCTCGTACGCGTAGGCAGGCGAGATCATCATCTGGTCGACCTTGAGGTCGTCGTTCAAGAAGTTCATGACGTCGATGACGGTCTGCGGGGTGTCGGTGTTGAAGAACGTCGTGTTGGTGGTGACCCGAAAACCGCGGCGCTGCGCGTCCTTGATGTTGTCGACGGCCTGCGCGAACACGCCCTTCTTCGCGACTGACTCGTCGTGCCGCTCCTCGAGCCCGTCAATGTGCACCGCCCAGGCGAAGTACGGCGACGGCTTGAACTTGTCGATCTTGCGCGGCATCAGCAGCGCGTTGGTGCACAGGTAGACGAACTTCTTCCGCTTGATCAGCTCCTCGACGATGACCTCGATCTGCGGGTGCATCAACGGCTCGCCACCGGCGATCGACACCATGGGCGCGCCGCTCTCCTCGATCGCGGCGACCGCCTGCTCGACCGGCATCCGCTGCTTCAGGATGTCGTGCGGGTGCTGGATCTTGCCACATCCCTCGCAGGCCAGGTTGCACGCGAAGAGCGGCTCCAGTTCGACGATCAGCGGGAATTTCTCCACCCGCTTGATCTTCTGCTTCGCGAGGTACGCGCCGATGCGCAGACCTTGCCGAACGGGAACAGCCATTGCCTTCGCCTTCCGTTATGCGTCGCGGCCGGTGGCGTGCGCCGCCACGTTGACCGTACCCGACGAGATCGTCTCGTAATGCGCCGCGAGGGCGGCGGATGCGGCGGACAGCGCGCGCTTCGCCCGTCGTCCGTTCAACACCGAGGCCCGCACCAAACCTCGCTGCGGCGTGTCGACCAAGACCCGCACCACGACCAGCCGGTCCGGGGAGCAGGCGGCGAGGATCGGCGCCGACTCCATGTCGACCACCGACGCGGTCTCCGCCAGCTTGGCGCGCGCGGCGCCGCGCACGATCACCTCGCTGCACCACACGATGCCGGACGACGCCGCGAGCCCCGCTTGGCGCAGCGCCTCGCGCGCCTCGCGGGCGCGCGGCAGCCGGACGTGCCGGTCGCGGTCGCGGATGTCGGTGCCGACGACGACGTCGCCGGGCCGCTGGCCGGCGCGCAGCCCGCCGCCGAAGCCGAGCAACAGCACGGGACCCTCGTGCGCGCTGACCCGTTGGAGATTGCGCGCCCGCATCCCGACGACCGCGACGTCCGCGTCGGGCCACCCTGCCTTCACGGCTCGTGCCTCAAATCCGAGCGCGACGGCGATCAACGGCGTGGCGGTCACGACGTCCCGACTTGTTGGTCTGGGATCTCCCCGGTCAGGTCGATCACCCGCTGCGCCGAGAGGTAACGGCCGAGCGCGGTCACCGGGAAGATCAACCGGTACAGGTGGTAGTTGATCGAGAAGTCACCGGGGAACCCGGTGCCCGTGTAGTACGGCTCGTCCCACGTGCCATCGCTGCGTTGGGTGTCGACCAGCCAGGCCACGGCGCGCCGGGTCGCCGCGGAGTCATGCTCGCCCGCCGCGAGCAGCGCGAGCAACGCCCACGCCGTCTGCGACGCCGTCGAGGCGCCCCGCCCGATCCACGACCGGTCGCCGTACGAGCGAAGGTCTTCGCCCCAGCCGCCGTCGTCGTTTTGGTGCCGCTCCAGCCAACGCACCGCCCGCTTGATCGCGGGCGCGGACGGCGAGACGCCGGCCGCCACCAGCGCCGGGACGACCGCGCCGGTGCCGTAGATGTGGTTGGCGCCCCACCGGCCGAACCAAGAGCCGTCGGCCTCTTGGTGGCGCAGCAGCCAGGCGACGCCGTCGCGCGCTGCAGTGCCAAACTCGGCGTGGCCGGCCGCCTGCCCGAGCGCGCCGAGCATCTCCACGATGTGCGCGGTGACGTCGGCGGACGGCGGGTCGATGACGGCGCCGAAGTCGCAGAACGGCAAACGGCGCACCAACTCCCGGGTGTTGTCGGCGTCGAACGCCCCCCAGCCGCCGTCCTTCGACCGCATGCCGACGGTCCACGCGACCCCGCGCCGGATGGAGGCGGTGAGCTGCCGCTGCCGGTCGGCGTCGGGCAGCCGCACCCGGCGCAGCGCGAGCACAACCTCCGCGGTGTCGTCGGTGTCGGGGTAGCCGTCGTTGTCGAATTCGAAGGCCCACCCGCCCGGCATCAGCTGCGGCCGTTTCACCGCCCAGTCGCCGCGCACGGTGATCTCCTCACCGACCAGCCAGTCGGCCGCTTTGACCAGCCGAGGATCGTCGGGCGGCAGCCCGGCGTCGGCGAGCGCGATGATGGCGAGCGCGGTGTCCCAGACCGGAGACTGGCAAGCCTCGAGCCGCCGCCAGGTGTTGCCGTCGGGGCCGGGCTCGCGAATGGTGAAGCCGTCAAGGCCGTCGAGCCCTTTGCGCAGCACCGGGTGGTCGAGGGAGTACCCGAGCAGGTGCAACGCCATGATCGAGTAGACCCAGGGCGGCTGGATGCCGCCCCATGAGCCGTCGGCCTCTTGGCGGGCCACGATCCACTCGGCGGCGCGCCGCATGGCGAGCGACCGCAGGGCGCGCGCCGGGCCACGCCGGGCCAGCGTCGAGTAGCGGTGCAGCACCTTGTCGAGCCGTTGGAACGCCCCGGCGACGGTCCACACCGGCGAGAGCGGGTCAGGCGCGATACCGGTGCGCAACTCGTCGATCTCGACGCCGAGGGGGCGGCACGGCCGGATGGTGCCCACGATCGTGAGCGGGACGACGGTCTGCCGCGCCCAGCAGGCCCAGTCGTAGACGTTGAGCGGGAACCACGACGGCAGGAAGATCATCTCGGGCGGCATGGTCGGCAGGTCGTCCCACGACCACAGCCCGAAGAGCGCGAGCCACAAGCGAGTGAACACCCGGCTGCGCTCGACGCCGCCGCGGTCGCGGATGTACTGCGCGGCTTTGGCCATGTGCGGCGCGGACGGGTCGTCGCCCGCCAGCTTCAAGGCGACGTACGCCTCGACCGTGGTCGACAGGTCGGGCGGCCCGGCGAAGAACGTCGACCAGGTGCCGTCGGCCCGTTGCTGGGCGCGGATCCAGCGCGCGGTCGCCTGTGTCGTCTCGTCGTCGCGGATGTCGAGGAACTGCCGTAGCAGCAGGTCTTCGGCCTCCATCGTGACGTTCGTCTCGAGCTCGCCCTTCCACCAGCCAGCCGGGTCTTGCAGGCCGAGCAAGTGGTCGCGCGCGTTCGCCAGCACGTCGCGAAGACGGACCGCGGTGTCGGACGACGTGCGGTCGGGGCGGTCGGCGGCGAGCGTCATCAGCGGTCCCTCGCGGTGACGAACCTGGCCACCTCGGCGAGGGCCTCGCGTGGCTCGGGCAGGAGCCGCCGGGCGTCGAGGGCGGCCAGTGCCGCGCCCAGCCGGCGCTCGGCCTCGTCGCTCACCCAAGCCCGCCCGCCAGCGGCTTCGACGAGCTGCGCGGCGTGGCTGACGATGGCGTCGTCGGCCTCCGCGTGCAGCTCGCCGGACTCGTAAAGCGCGCGCAACTCCGTGCCGGCCGACGTCCCCGACGCCATCGCCGCGACCACCGGAAGGCTCTTCTTGCGCGCCCGCAAGTCAGCGCCCACCGGTTTGCCCGTCGTCTTCGTCGAACCCCAGATGCCGAGCAGGTCGTCGACAAGTTGGAACGCGAGGCCGAGCTCGCGGCCGTAGGCCTGCAGTGCGGCGACCACCTCGACCGGCGCGGCCGCCAGCTGCGCCCCGATCGACGCCGCGCACGCCATCAGCGCCGCGGTCTTGCCGCTCGCCATTCGCAGGCACTCGTCGACCCCGACGTCGAGTCGGCGTTCGAACTCGAGGTCTTCGACCTGGCCGACGATGAGTTCCTGCGTCGCGCTGGCCAGATTGCCCTGCGCCGCGCGACCGGTGCTTTCGTCGACGTCCAGCAGAACCTCGAGAGCGAGCGCCAAGAGCGCGTCGCCCGCGAGGATCGCGGCCGAGCTGCCGAACACGGTCCAAGCGGTCGGGCGGTGACGGCGCTCTGCGTCGCCGTCCATCACGTCGTCGTGCAGCAGCGAGAAGTTGTGCACCAGCTCGACCGCGATGGCGCCGGGGACGCCGACCTCAGCGGGGGCCCCGGCCGCCTGGGCGGCGAGGACGGCGAGCGCGGGGCGCACCGCCTTGCCGCTGTTCGCGGCCTGCGGCGAGCCGTCGGCGTCGACCCAGCCGAAGTGGTAAGCCGCGACTTGCTGCACGGAAGGAGCGAGTCGACCCACGGCGGCGCGCATCGGTGCGTCGACCAGGTCGCGCGCCTCGGCCAGGGCCGCCGGAGCGTCCGGCGATGCCCCTGGCGCCGCCGGTGCGTTGCTCACACTCGCGGTGGTCATGCAAGCGCCTCCTCGGCGGACTCGCCTGCGCGAGCCGCCCGCTCTCTTACCGATCCGTTGCCGTCATCGTGCCGCGTCAACCTCTCCGGCGGCGAACTGATTCCGAAAGATCCACCGGATAGCCGCTTCAGTTGCCGAAGCTGTCGCAACTGTTCCGCGGCCGCGAGCCCGCTGCGGACTGCACCTTCCATGGTGGCGGGCCAGCCGGTGTCGGTCCACGCGCCAGCCACGAAAAGTCCTTCGGCTGGCGTCTGTGTCGTGAGTCGATACGCTGCGCTGCCCGGGGCGGGGCGAAATGTGGCTGTGCGCTCCCTGGTGACGAAAAAGTCGCGAATCACCGCGTTCCGGGTGGCCGGCAGCACCCGCGCGAGTTCCGGGATGAAGACTTCCCGCAGCTCGGACACCGGCCGGTTGATCCAGTCGTCGGCGGCCGAGACCGACACCGCGATGTATTGCCCGTCGCGCAGGCCAGACGCGTGCGTGCGGTCAAACACAAACTGCACCGGTGACTCGACGGCCGCGATGAACGGCTCGGCCAGCACCGTGCGGTCATACACCACATGCACGTTGAGAATGGGGGACGTCGCGAGTTGCTTCGGGGCGTCGGCGACGTCGGCGCCCACCAGGTCGCGCGGCAACAACTCGGCTGCGACGTCGTGCGGTGTGGCGAGCACGACCGCGTCGGCGCTGAGAACCTCGTCATCGGTGTGCACCAGCCAGCGGTGCCCGGCGCGGTCGATCGCCCGAACGCGGGTGCGCAGCCGAATGTCGGCGCCTGCGGAGGCGAGCACCCGGCGAGCCGCGTCGCCATGCAGTTCGCCGAGCGGAACCCGCGCATACCCGATGTCGCACGCGCCCGCGTCGCGGAGCAGG